>ENA-ORRX01000135-ORRX01000135.1-human-gut-metagenome-genome-assembly--contig:-NODE-135-length-27649-cov-6.33826_pt1 | contig 27649 bp, 16 predicted proteins | sample MGYA00242186_ERZ509153 | MGnify/ENA primary metagenome ERZ509153 (study PRJEB26280, sample SAMEA2338643) | human gut metagenome | biome: human gut; feature: human-associated habitat; material: faeces... | reverse complement strand
GTGCCTACGTGGCATTCAACCAATGGTTCAAAAAGAAATTCAGAAAATAAAGAGAAAACAAAGAATACTAAAAAAGGTCGCCAAAATGCTGGTGACCTTTATTAGTATATCCCGGATATCCACCGCTAGGCATCCCAGCGGATTTGAAATCCGCTGTAAAAAAATGTTCAACTTATTAAACCCTGGGATTTGCAATCCCGTCAACAAGCAAAAAAGAAGCGGATTTTAAATCCGCAAAATAAATTGGTCGAACATTTTTTAACGCCGGATTGCAAATCCGGGGGACGCCTGGCGGAAGACAATGGCAAGTAGAATGCCTGATGTTGAAATCAAAGAAATTCGCAAGCTTGTTTACTCTATGGTCGGAACCGAAATAGCGAAGAAAGGCGCTCGCGTAGATTGTAGATACTATTTAATTTAATGGCTAATAAAAAAAATAACCGAAAAATAAATTTTTGTTAATAGATTTACAATAACTTGATTATCAGATAGATGTTTTTTATCCTTTTATTTTTAGTTAAACACAGAAAATAATATGATAAGAAAAAGGCACAACCGATTTGCGTCAAATGGTTCTACAGTATCTCAGCAATGCAGGCTGTGAAGGTGCCAAGCGAGATAGTATATACGAATATCTCAAATTTCGACGAAAAGCAATGTTTTTCCGTCGAAACTTAAGCCAATCCGTCGAAACTATATCAGTTACGTCGAATTTCGACGGATATAGCGAAGTAAATCAACTAAAAAAAGATCGCCAGCATTTTGGCGACCTTTCTTAGTATCATATTTATTTCGTATTCAAAACCAGTTTCTTGGCTTTCATCTTTTCTCCCGCTACCGAGAGTTCTATCTTTCCCGGCTTATCACCGGCGCGCAATATCACGAGGGCGGATCCCTGAAAGAGATGACGCTGGATGGACTTCTCCAACTGGGTCTTTCCGATATGAAGCTCATCAGATGCGATGTTTCCATTATCCACCGCCACGATATTCGCATCGCCCTTCACGGTGAAGGTTAACTTGTCGAATGCCTTGGCATCCTTCACGTTCAGCACTCTTCTGCCCTTTTTATCCACGGCATAGATGCGAACATGCATCAGATCCTTACCATCAGCATGCCAGGTCTCTATATCCGGAACCAGCTTCAGAGCCACAGCCTCGCCCGTAGTCTCTATCTGATGGCGAGCCACCACCTTGCCGTTCTTTCTAGCTACAGCCAGAAGCACACCCGGTGCATAGGCGATGTCATCCCATTTGATGCGGGCACGGAGTTTAGGGGCTTCGCTGTTCTTTCTTACTCCCAGACTCTTACCGTTGAGGAAGAGTTCCACCTCATCTGCATTGGTATAAGTGTAGAGCGAAACCTTCTCGCCTACCTCACGGTTCCAGTTTTCTGAGAGTTTTCCAGCAGAAACATTGATGCCATTCCACTGGATGTTGCCACCCGACTTTTCGATGATTCCGATATGCACGACAGGTTCTTCTGAGAACATACTCTTCACGAAATAAGCATCCGGCTTTGGCTGGAGAGAAAGATCGAACACACCCTGGTTCCATCCCTTGACAGGCCATCCCATACTCTCGCCCAGGTAATCGATGGTTCCCCAATAAGCCAGACCCAACACCTTGTCACGGTCCATCTCATAGAAGTTTGGTCCCATCGCAGCCACACTCGCCTCACTCTGATAGAAGGTCTTTTCAGGATAACGCTTCATATCACCAGGGAAGTACATATAGCGATAGTTGTAGGAGTTTACCTCGGTTGCCACCGCCAGATCGGCAGGGATAGAATCAGTCTCCAGGTTGCGATAACGGGGATGCATCGCCACGGTGGTGAGTCGGGTATCGTCATAACGGTGCAGCAACTCCTTCTGAAGTTTATAAGCCGTAACGCCCCAATCGTTGAAAGGCAGGTTGCTATATTGCTGCAATTCATTTCCCAGACTCCAGAGGATGACCGACGGATGATTTCTGTCTCGCTTCACCCACTCCGGAATATCCTTCTGCCAGAGGCTCTCCCATTCCACTCTGCCTCCGGCATACTGGGTGAGCCACTTATCATAAAGTTCATCCACCACCAAGATGCCATACTTATCGCAGAGTTTCAGAAAGTCCTCGCTATAGGGATTATGAGAGGTGCGGATATGGTTCATGCCGAATTCCTTCATCAGTTTCAGCCGCTTCTCGATGGCACGCGGATAAGCAGCAGCACCCAAGGCACCGAGGGTATGATGGTTGGCATACCCCTTCAGCAAGACCTTCTTGCCATTCACGAGCAAGCCCTTCTCCGGATTCATTTCGATGGTGCGCACACCAAACGGCTCCTTAATCTGGTCAGCAATGTTGCCTTCGTTGTCATAAAGTGTCACCTCGGCAGTATATAAATAAGGTGTATCTGGCGACCACAGTTGGGCATTCTCCAGAGAGATGGCAGGCAACTCATATTCTCTATCACGCCATTTGGCATTGAAATCGATGTTATTCTTCTGTTGAGCCACCACCTTGCCATCGGCATCCAGAATACGAACCTCTACAGGAATAACAGCCTTTCCCTGTCCTTTTGCCAGCTTCTGCTGGTTGATAATCTCTGCCTTGATTTTCACCTCTTTGTTATCCTGGGTGCGGATAAAGAGCGGATGGCGGGGGAAGAACAGATTCTTGTCGGTGATGATGAGATTGACATCACGATAGAGACCGGCACCCGTAAACCAACGGGAATTGTTAGGATTGCGGGTATCTGCTTTGACAGTTATCTCGTTAGCCTCGCCCCATTTCAAGAGTTTACTGAGGTCGATATCGAAACCGAGGTACCCATAATCGGTACCTCCGATACGCTTTCCATTTAGATAGACATCTCCCACCAGCATGATGCCCTGGAAATCGAGCACGATGCGCTTTCCCTTCCATTCATCCTTCGGAGTCAACTGATAGCGATACCAGCCGATGCCCATCTCCTTAAAGCCACGCGGACTCAATCGGCTGCGCACATTGCTTCCGGCATCACTATTGTCAGGACGTTCGCTGGCATCAGGAGCCACCCAGTCCTGACCGATCAGAAAATCATGAGGCAGATTTACCACGTCATCATCCCCCTGAGTTGTTTTCAATTCATCTATATTCTTCACATCTCCGCGATGGAACTGCCATCCCTGGTTGATACTGATTGTATCGCGCACCGCTGCATCAGCCGAAAGGGTTCCCATCAAAGGCAAACCACCCAATAGCAACGAGGCGAAAAGTATTGTCTTTTTATTCATTTCAAATTCATTTTATTAATTTCCGTCTGGCTTGGTTACATCCTGATTCACGGATGGATACCACACGAACTTTTTGAAATCATCTGGCTGGGCAGGATTGAAATCCTTCCAGTCTGCACGAAGATACTTCACGATAGGCAGATTGAGCAGCTTCATACCCATCACAACCATCTTAGCCACCTCGTAGGCTCCGTATGGATTGAAGTGGGTGTTATCCTCCAGGGCCTTAGGCTGGTTGGGATAAGTATTTGCCGGATAGTGAACCAGCGACTTCTTACTGTTCTCGTAACCCAAAGTCTCGAAGAAAGTGCGGGTCATATCGTGAAGTTCTATCACAGGCACGCCCTCTCGCTTCGCCACAGTTCTCATGGCATCAGGATAATCGCCATGAGTTTCCAGAATCTTGCTATGGGTAGCATCATCAAAACGGCGGCGCTGGGTAGGAGTTACGAAGATGATGTTGCCACCCTTCTTGCGTACCTCGTCGATGAATTTCTTCAGATTGAAAGAGAAATTATACCAAGCACCACTGCCTGCATACTTCTCCTTCTGGTCGTTGTGTCCGAACTCACAGATGACATAATCGCCCTTCTTCATCATCGCCAATACCTTGTCCAGACGGTTGGATGCGAGGAAAGAACCTGCAGTCAATCCGCTTTCGGCATGGTTAGAGATAGCTACCTTCGGCCCGAACCATCGGGTAATCATCTGTCCCCAGGAAGCGTATGGCTCTGTAAACTGATCTACTACCGTAGAGTTGCCGCAGAGGAAAACGGTAGTGGTTTCAGCAGGAGCCGGTTCCACCTTGATGCTCTTTACAGCTGGGGCAGCACCAGTAAACTCCAAGGTCAGCTTCTCATCCCAGGTAAACGTCTCCTTCTCGCGAGGTTTGATTTTTACGTTCATTTTATCGGTAATATAAGGAGAACGCTTGTTCACGACGAAGGAGAAAGTCTTGAACTCCCCCTTCCTGGTACTCACCTCATCGAGCATCAGTCTTCGGTTCTCGGCACGAACCACAGTCCTGCCTGCTTTCTTCTTAGAACCGAGCACCACGGTGACCTTATAGTTGCCATCTGCCACCTTCACAGAATAGAAGAAAGGGGCATTACTCTTAGCTTTTGGTGCAGCCACGATGTCATATCCCTGCCCCTTCTCTGCGGAATAGACAGGCTGCACCTTCAACATATCAATATCAAAAGTCTGGGCATTGACGGCTACAGTAGAAGCTAGCGCCAGCAGGCTGGTAAATAAAAAATTTCTAGTTTTCATATAAATTATTTTTTCTGTTGTTGTCATTCATCTTGGCTATGATTGAATTTCGAGAGCAAAGATACATAAAAAGGACAAAAAGATATTATGCTTTTTATCCTTCTTATATAAAAATCGTTCAAAAACTATTATTCCTGTCTATTTCTGCAGGGTAATTCCCATTAATCCGACAACCACCTCGTTGCTCAGCGCCCTTAAAGTGAAACGCTTCAATTTCTTCCTTGCATCCAGAGGCATGTCGAGCAATATCGCAGCTCCACCCTCTATTTCTGCCACGGCTTTCTTGAAACCAGGCACATCTGCCATGTTTTTGTTGACTTCCAGATGAAGATCACGGAAGAGATGACGACTCACCTTGCCCGATGCCAGACCTATGCGATAAGGACGAAGTTCCGGCTGCGGGAAGGCAGTGGCATTCTCCAAAAAATCCTGCTCTATTGGACACCAGTTAATCGGTGGAGTCAGCATCAGTTCATCCCTGGTTCCATCAGCATATTCTACTCTTACCACTGCATTTTCTATAGCATACTGCATCGGATTGGTAGAACCAGCCATCAGGAGATAAGCATGAGAAGCCTTGCCTCTCAACATGACAGAGATGCTGTCCGGATAGTTGTCCCAGAGAGAAGTATAAACGATATTCTTACCTTCCTTTGGAGAGCGGAACGGCAAATCGCCATCTACGTGTGCCCAGAACACACCATCCTTGATAAGACTTCTGAACTTCGTATCATCAACATGAGCCGTCTTCTTGGTAGAACACCAGTCGCCGATGCCCTGGGTTGGCACACAGAGTGTAGTATATGGCGAACGAGGCGATAGATACTGGTTCTTGAAGATGTCGCTTACGTTTGCATTAAACACCTTGTTCATGTTCACCCATCGGCACTCTTCCGGTTTTACTTCGTCAAAGTCGTTACCCACGCCCTTGGTAGAAGCCCAGACATCTACAGATTGCTCTGCGATGCTTTCCGCCAACGTATATGCGCATTCCAACGTTCTTTTCTCTTCTTTCTCAGGCTTGACTACCGGCAATTCAATATGCTGTACCTTTTCGGTAGAGAAAGCAGTATCCAGATACTTTCCTTCTCCCATATTCTGACGAATCACAATCTTCAAAGGCTGCTTGAAATTCTGTCTGATTTCGAAAATTTCCTTCCCGTTCACCCGCTTAAACGAATAATCGAGATAAGGAGTATGCACCGAAGCACTATCCCAGGTAGCAGGAAATCCCGGACGGAGGATACACTCACCCTCCAAAGCGTTAGGTGTGATACCATACAAGCCTTGGATAAGGGCACGGGACGAGATGCCGGTAACATCGGCAAAATCACGATAGCCTTCACCTGTGGCAACATCCATCTTCGATAACTGTCCGAAGTTGGCAGGACTGCTACCAAGATACATGAAGTCGAGAATATTTGCCTTCAGCAACTGATAAGCCTCTTCCGTTCTTCCCGCCTGATAGTAAGCCAGAACGGTATGCATCACTTCAGCCATCACCACATTGTTGATGCTCCATTCGTAAGGAGCCCAGTCAGAAGTGCTCAGGGTCTGATATTCCACCTTATTATATATATAAGGGATGTGCGGAATATGCCGGTCGATATATCTGGTTGCCTGATAGTTCTGTACAGGAGTTCCCACTCCACAATCTATCGGAGTATAGATGCTCCAAAGAGCCGCATCCCGATGCACACGCTTCAAGCCCATGAAATCCTGATACTCAGCCCAATGCCCGGAATCCTTCAGCCATAATCTTTCGTTCATAGCTTTCAGAATTCTATCAGCTTCCTCCCGATAAGGCCCCGGATTCTCACCGATGATTCCGGCGATGCGAGCTGCCAGAAGATTAGCCCGATAGTTATAGGCGGAAGAATGGGTCACGGCACCGCTGTTGTATTGCAGGGCATCGCTCGCCCAGATACAGCAATAAGCATCATAAAGGCCATCATTGTCGGGATCCCAAGCCTGCTTTTCCCAAGCTAGATGACTCTTGATGACAGGCCACATCTTGCGCATATAAGCCGTATCTGCATCAAACTGGAAGTGCCAAAGCAGTTCATCGATAAACACAAGGTTCATGTCGTAATGATGAAACTGGTTGTTCTTCTCCGGATTTCTGCAGATATAGCCGTTACTATACATAGGAGTACCCCATTTATAGGTACCGCGCGCCAGGTTGTTCTTCTCGTCCATGAGATGCGGTTCGGTAACCGGCACATCGGTTACCTGACTTTTGGCGTATGCAGCAAAATGGATACGCTGTCTATCCTGCATGCCGAGGAAATCGCCCATATAGGCACCTCGCCAGCCGGGCAAAGACATGCGCCAGCCCACAGCTCCATGCTGCCAAACTTTCCCGTCCCAGGCACCATCGGCAGCCATGACCAGAGCGCCACCTATCGGATTGATATAGGCATCGGGGGTATGGAAGACGACAGATGAAGCAAGTTTGTTACGCCATTGCTCTGCTGCATCATACCGGGACTGCATCTTCGCATTTTCAGCAGTAGAAAGCTGGTTTTCTCCATCTACCGAGAAATAAAAGATGGAACCGGGAGAAAGCCTGGATACAGACCCGAGAACTGACGTTTCTGATGTGGCTGGTTCAAAGGTTCCTGGTTTCAGGAAACTTCCGATATCACCCGAACGGACTGGTTTAGGAACAGCGGTCTGGCTCAAGACTGCCTCTACCTTCAGTTTTCTGTTATCGAATCCACGAACGATAAAACGCCAGACAGCTCCTTCTGTATCAGGAAAAGCCAGGACGGAAATATCGAGTTCACCCTTTCCCCATCGCCTGTCTTGCAGGAGATAGTTACGGCGTCCTGCCTCATAACTCGCCTTGCAGTATTCAGCCTCATCGAGCCACATCATCTGTTCCCCATTCGAAATCCGGAAGCGGATATTGCCCGTCTGGTTCTTCTTGTAGGTGGCAAAGACAGGGCGGTCGCTGGTTTCTAACCGCCATTCAGCCGTACTGCCATAGAGAGCACGGGTATAACGGCTGCTGCCATTCACACAGACGAAGGCATTACCTTCGGGCATATAATGAGCAGTGCGCTGTACGATATCTCGCGCTCCCATCGTGAGAGTACAAGATAACGCCAGCGCACTGAGCATTCCTATTTTAGAAATCTTATTATTCATAACGTTTTCAAACCTTTGTTTTTATATTTATAAACCCGAAAACGGGCATTTTATTTTATCACGGCTCAGGTTTTTCTTATTTCAAATATTTTGCCAATGGACTCTTCATCTTCTTCAACCCCTTAGCCACGCACCTTGCATTGTGCCGTGCACCCTTCAGACTGGTGTGTGTATGATCTTTCTTGTAATAAGCCTTCACCTTTTCCTTACCTATCTTATCGTAAGAATCAGCAGCGATGTTGTGGAGGTCGAGGAAAGCAACGCCCGTTTCGGCTACCACCTCACGATACCACTTTCCGTAGCTATTGTTACGACGCTCCATCTTGCCATGAGCCCACTCGTTGCGAGGAGTCAGGGAAACGAGGATTGGGGTAGCTCCCTTCTCACGCACATCCTGGATGAACTTCTTCAGATACCAGCCGAAGGAATAAACCACCTCATACTGCTTGCTCTCTTCCATCTGATAGACATGGCAGGTATCCTTGGCACTAGGAATGGAACCGCGCATCTTCTTGTCGGTCATAGAACAGATGTCGTTGTGTCCGAACTCGATGAGCACGTAGTCGCCCGGCTGAAGACTGTTGTATACCTTATCCCATCTTCCTTCATTAAGATAAGAACGGGAACTGCGACCCGCCTTGGCTGCATTTACGCAGGTAATCTTCTTAGGATTGAAGATGGTATAAGCCTGAGAGCCCCAGCCCCACATGCCGTCTTCTTCCTTATCGGCATTCTTCACAGTACTGTCGCCTGTGAAGAAGACAACAGGTTTGCCCGGTTCGCGCTTGAAATTCTCTACCGGCAAAGCCACATTGATCATCATCGCCTGCAAAGGAGCCAGACTTGGATCCTTGCTCTCTGCCAATCCCTCAGCAGCCGAACGGGCATTCATCATCGCTCCGAAACGGGAGGTGTGGATATGATCGGTGAAGAAATGATACTTCTCCTTCCAATGACCATAGCTGTCGAGCTTGGCTGCAGAAATCTCGTTCAGATCTACAAAAGGAACGCCTTCCTGCTCTGCCACCTGCTTTGCCCACAATCCGAAGGTCTTGTTGACGCGGATAATCTTGTCGTTCTCATCGTAGGCATCACGTGGAGTCAGCGACATCAGGATAGGATGAGCACCCAGTGCCTTGCAGTCGTTGATATATTTGCGCATGTATTCGCCGTAAGTATAGACGGTTTCCTTCACGCCCGTCTCCTTGATGGTGACATTGAGCGAATCCTTGCCGATGCCAGGGATGCTGGCACGTGCTCTTCCGCTATCGTAAGGACCATTGTCGTTATGACCGATGGAGATGATTACCCAGTCGCCAGCCTTGATGCCCCTGCGCACATCCGGCCACAGACGGTTATAGAAGGTACGGCTGCTCATGCCTCCGAGCGCCTGGTTCTCTACCGTAATCTTGTTGGCATCGAAGAACTCGTGCTCGTAGTATCCCCAGCCCCACTGACCGTTATTACCATTACCCAATGTGCCATTGCGCATGGTAGAGTTACCTATCAGGAAGAGTACCGGATTATTTCCCTTGCGACTGGTTCCCGGCTGGATTCGGGCGGTCATCGCCTTGTTCAGGCTATCTACGGTATTGTCGATAACTTTGTTGACATCTTCCATTGGTTTTGCCACCTGGGCAAAAGAAGCTGTTGTTGCCGCCATCAATGAAATGGCGAATAATATTCTTTTCATATCCTTTATCGCTTTATATTCTAATTCTCTGTAATTCCTTATATCTTATAAACGTATCAGAAGAATCTGTATTTCATCTGATTCTCTTTTTTTATTTCAAATTCTTATTTCAGAATCTTCTCTGCATGATTGGGCAGATAATATCCCAGATGCGGAGGCTGGTTATAGCCTACATTCTGCCATGCCACTCCCATACGGTAGATATGATCGTGCATCAGGGTTGGAACCCGATATTCCGTAGGGATATTGGTGGTGAAGATATTGAGATGCGATGCATCGCTCTTATCCCAATAGATGACTTCCTCTCGCCAGTCGCCAAAGAGATCAGCCTGCAGATTCGGGGTCGCTTTCGACCAGTTGCAACTCACCGAGTTGCCCATCTCATACATTTGCTTGCCATTGCTCAAAGGTAAAGCCACCGCCTCGCTGCCGTTCCATTTCTGGAGATAAGGAGGAAAATGGGGAGGACGTCCGTTTGTCAAAAGTTCATCCTGCAAGTCACCATCCCAATAGATCCGGAAGTTCATTGCCGGCATTCCGGACACAGCTCTGAAACTCGTTTTCTCATTACTTCTGAAATGATCAGCTTCATGATTCTTCTGAGAGGATAAAAATGACTCTGCCGAAACAGGCTTACCCTTAATGTCTCTTACTACAGGAGCATCCGAACACCAATATTCATATCCCCGATGCCTGGAATCGATATCAGCAGCCACTCCTCTTCCGGTATCTTCCTTATCGAGTGTACGGAACAGGATTTCGCCTGTTCTCGCATCCCGCAGGTCAGAACCGTAAGGATATTCTTCGTGTACCATATAATATTCCAAGCCCGGACGGTCGGGATCCAGGTCAGCAAGATGCTGCGCATCGCCATGTCCCAATCCGGTAGAATACAACAAGGTTCCGTCAGGGTTGATGGCAGCCGAACCGTATGTGATTTCGTCACGTCCGTCTCCGTCCACATCGCCCACAGCCAGACTGTGCGCTCCCTGGGCATAGGCAGTTGCCTTACATCCATGAGCTTCCTTCAGCACCTTTCCGTCGGCATCGGTCACCTTCCAGTCGTTGGGAGTCAGCGAAGCATGGAGCCATTTGGTCTTGAGTTCCTTTCCGTCGAAATCTACAGCCCAGAGATAAGAGCGGGTATAATAGCCACGGCACATTACGGCACTCGGCTTCTTGTCGGCACCCTCCAGGAAAGCCACACCAGCCAGGTATCGCTCGCCACGGTTGCCATAGTTTGCCTTGTCGCCCCAAACAGAAGAGTAGGCAGGGAATCCGTTCTCCAGATGCTCCCCCTCTTCCACCTGATTGCCCGTACCGAAGGCTCGGTTGGGCTCATACCAGATGGTATGCATCGCCTTTCCGGTTTCGCCATGGAAGACCGTCAGCAGTTCAGGACCGGTCATAATGCGACCTCTGGAATTGCTATAGTCGGCATGGTTGTCGATGGAGCGGATTCCGTCATCCGTAGCCACATCGCTCACAAACCTGCCCCTGGCATCTACCGACCCAGCCGATGTCTTGCAGACCATTTCTGCCTTGCCATCGCCGTCGAAATCATAGACCAGGAACTGGGTATAGTGGGCACCGGCACGGATATTCTTACCCAGATTGATGCGCCAGAGCTGGGTTCCGTCGAGCTTGTAGCAGTCGAAGATGACCTCTCCCGTATAGCCGTCATGCGAATTGTCATGGGCATTGGTCGGGTCCCATTTCAAGATGATTTCATATTCTCCGTCTCCATCCACATCGCCCACGCTACAGTCGTTGGGTGTATATTCGTAGGATTTTCCATCGGGAGTGACACCGCCGGCAGGACGGTTGATGGGCAGGGAGCGATAGAGATCATTCCATGGCTTCACCTCCTTCGAAACTTCTCTTTCAGCCGGAGCATCCATCCTGGGTTCCTTCTGATAAGTGATGATTCGATAGCTGCTGGCAGCAGAACCTTTCCGGTCTGTATAATTGGTCAGCTTCACCTGATGGGCGATGATCTTTCCATCTCTTTCTATGTCGAAGCATACGTTCTTGCTGTCCGTACCCAGCAATCGCCAGCTGAGGAAGATTCCCTTGTCCTGGGCAGGCAAAGCCACCAGGCCACGGTCCAGCTTCTCCATCTGCGATACCGGAGTCGGCACTTGTGCATGGAGATGAGAGCAGGGAGCCATTGTCAGCGCCATACTCATCATCGGAAATAACATTTGTTTGATTTGCATGATGATAGTTGTTTATTATTTTGTATTTCTGCTACAAAAGTACGCATAATCCGGTTCATCTACCTGGTAAAAATATCCAAAGAAGCGGACAATCATACAATTCGTATGTTATTTTCCCGTATGAGAAGAAAAAAAGCGATACCTTTCTGCCAGGAGAAAGATACCGCCCTTTGTCATATATGATTCTGTTCTATAGAGATATCCGATTAGTAACCAGGATTCTGCATCTTCTCCTTCTCCTCATTGCTCAGGGAAGCACCATTCGCATTGGTGATACCGTCGAGGAATGACTGAGGAATTGGACGATAGTAATGCTTGGCTGGGTCGAACTTACCGATGCCACGCTGAGAACCATCGTTGAATGCATTCCAGCGAGCCTCCAAGGTCTTGGTACGTGCCAGGTCTTCCCAACGCTGGCTTTCACCAATCAGCTCACGGGTACGCTCATTCAGGAGGAAGCACATTATCTTCTCTGCCTCAGTGTTGCACTTCAAGGCTTCGTAGATAGGCTTGTCTGCCTCTGAGTTCAGAATGTCATCAACACTGTTCAGATGCATGCTGCTCTTGGTTGCGGCGGTAGTTACAGGAATGTTGTTTGACTCGAAGTAAGTGTTCTCCTCTGTATAGATGGCACCCTCGGCAGAGAAACCGCCACCCTTGTTGGTGCAGACACTGTTCTTCTTGTAAGCCTGACCACCGTCACGGCTGATAGAGCGATCCTCACCCTCTGCGTATCCGGCACGGTCGCGAACCATGTTGAGATACTTGATGGCATTGCTGTAATCCTTCTTGCGGATATAAGCCTCGGCAACCATCAGCACATCGTCAGCAGAACGGGCAATGATGGCATCGCGGGTACCAAACTGAGAAGCGATAGAGTTGCGGGCTCCGTCACGGAACTTAGACAAGGCTACACCACGGTTGTGTGGATAGATGGTATAGTAATTACCAGAGTGAGTAGTATTGTCCTTGGCTGTATTCCACTGGAATGGCTGACCGGCATAGTAGCGTACAAAGGTATGCTCTGGGCAGACCTTGCCATTCTTCAATACGAAATCCTCTGACTTAGACTCGTTGCCATTCTTGTCATGACCAGGAGTGAAACGGGTATCACCAGGATTGTTGACGATATACTTCAAACCAATCTGACCACCCACGAAGCGATGCTCGCCAGCTACATCCTCTGCAGTATATTCATCAGGATTCTTAGCCATGACTTCAGCATCCCACTTTGGAGCACCATTGGTATAGTTGCAGCCATACTTGGTGATGAATGACTTCCAGAAACGAGAGTCGTTCACGCGGTCGAATACCTGGATGGTATATTCAGTAGAGCTTACATAGCTGAACTCACGGTCGCCGGAAATATCTCGCTTCATACCTGCCAGGTTCTGATATACAGATGGGAAGCAGAGGTGCATCTGGTTACCGAAACGGCCCCAGGAGTCGCTGTTGTCAGAGAACTGGGCAGCAAGTACCACCTCGCTCACCTGCTCATTGGCACCATCAGGCTCGGTGTAGTCCCAGAGTTCCTGGAAGTTGCTGCACAATGGATGCTTCTTGATTACCTCGTCGCCATACTTGATGACTGCAGCCAGGTCGGCATCCTTATACTGGGAGTTCCAGCTGTCGTGCAGTTCTGATGCACGGAACAGATGAGCCTTTGCCAGGAAGTGGGCTGCAGCCGACTTGGTGAGACGGCCCAGCTGCTTGTCCTCAGGTTCCTCAGGCAGCAGTTCGTATGCCTTCTCGAAGTCTGAGATGATCTGGGCGAAGCACTCCTCCTCAGAATTACGGGTATAAGTATAATTGATTACACCATTGCTCGGTTCCAGCTTCAATGGCACACCGCCATACTGCTTAACCAGCTCGAAGTAGGCATAGGCACGGAAGAAGTAGCCCTCGCCCAGACGAATGTTATACTTGGCGCTCTTCTGGTTGTAATACAGAGGCACGTTCTGAATCAGGATGTTGACTGGTTCAATGGTACCATACATATTGTCCCACAAAGGCTGGTTGGAAGCTGTCTCACCAGAGTTCAGCCCCGTAGCATAATGGTTCCATGCTGCGATATCGTTGGCACCGCCGGTAAACTCGTCGATACCCATGTTATACATATTATATCCCCAGATATAGTTGAACTTGAACTTCAACTTCTGATAAGTACCTGTAGTCAGGTCGTTGATACCAGCCTCTGTCTTGAAGTAGGCTGTACCCTTCTCTGTAATCAGCTTCTCGTCGAGAAACGAGTCGCTGCATGATGTCATTGCTGTTCCCAATGTCGCTCCCAAGAGAAGAGAAGCGAATAATATCTTATTTGTTTTCATGATGAATGTCCTGTTTTTAGAATCCAATGTTTAATCCGATAACCCAGCTCTTGATGGTTGTACCTGAACCGAAAGAGGCTGAGTTGTTGTCATAACTCAAGAGGTCGGTATCAAGCCACTTGCACTTCTTGTAGATAGTGAACGGGTTCATTGCCTGAACATAAACCTTGAGGTTGCTCATGCCCAACTTGTTTGTAATATTCTTAGGGAAGGTATAACCCAGAGAAATGTTACGCATCTTGATGTATGAACCGTCCTGATAGTTCATGGAGCCAGAATAAGCATCTGCTGCCTGACCGTTAGAACCAGGAGCATAATACTCAGCGTCCTCATTAACACCGGCTATCCAGTAGTCCAGATCACGCATTGCATACATACCACCGAGGGTTTCTGCACCCTTGGTTACGGTAAACTTCCAGCGGGCATAGATGAAGCAGGACAACTCGAAGTTCTTGTAGCTGAAGGTGTTGTGCCAACCGCCTGACCAGCGTGGACGAACCTTACCTACAATCTGACGGTCGTTGGCGTCAATCTTGCCGTCAGGATTTACATCCTTCACCTTGATCTGACCTGGCTTGCGACCGAACTTGGCTGCTTCTTCAGCCTCAGAGGTCTTCCAGATTCCATCATATACATAGTCGTAGTAAACGCCGATTTCCTCACCTACGAAGAGACGGTCGTTCACATTCTCCTTCACGCCATTGTTCAACTTATCCACACGGTTGCGGTCGATAGTCCAGGTAAGACTGGTATTCCATTCGAAATCCTTGGTCTTCACTGGGATGGCATTCAACTGCAGGTCAACACCCCAGCCGGAAGTCTCACCTACGTTGGCAAATGTGCTGGTATAACCGGTGAGCGATGGGATGGTGGTAGCCAGAATCAGATCGGTAGTCTTGTTGTGATAGTAGTCAACGCTACCGCTGATACGGTTGTTGATGAAGCCGAAGTCGAGACCGATGTTCCACTGCTTGGTTCTCTCCCAACCGAGGTCGATGTTCGCCATCTTGTTAGGATTCTTGGCTGAAGCATCTGATGGCAGATAACCTACGGATGTTGTTGCTCCCCAGGTATATACGTTGCTCTGAACAGCACCCTGAGTAGCATAAGGATCAACTGAATAGTTACCAGAGATACCATAACCCAGACGGAGTTTCAGGTTGCTCACCCAGTCCGCCTTCTGCATGAACTTCTCCTGGTCGATGCGCCAACCGAGCGCTACGGATGGGAAGGAAGCCCACTTATGACCGTCAGCCAACTGAGAGGCACCATCGGTACGTACACTGGCTGTCAACATATACTTATCTGCATAGGTATAGTTCACACGAGCCATGTAGGAAGCCAACTGGCTTTCTGTCAGACCGGTTGTATACTGCAATGGTTTGCTCAGAGAGCTGGTGTTCCACCACAACTCATCGGCACTAGCCACATTCGACTTGATGTTGCCGTTCTCATAGTGATACTTGGAAGCACTCTGCAAGAGGGTCAGGCCGATGCGATGGTTCTTGGCAATGGTCTTGTTGTAGTAAACCAGGTTATCGAGTGTCCAAGCCACTTTATTAGAAGGGTTGTACTGAGCCACGTTGTTGCCGTCGCCGTTGATACCGTCAGCAGCATTGGCGATGCCCAGACGATAGTACTGCAGTTCAGGACCAAACTGGATGCGGTACTGCAAGCCCTCCAATGGCTTCCATATCTTGCCAAAGTCTACCTGAGCGTAGGCGCTGCCGTTGATGCGGAAGTTGGTACGCTTGTTGGTATTGTATTTCAACTCATCGATTGGGTTGATGATGTTCACGTTGTAAGCCCATGGATTGCGGATATAGTTGCCCTCAGAATCGTAAGGCACGGTCCATGGAATCATGGTATTCAGGGCATTGTAGTAATCGCCCGCACCGGTTACTGACTTGCTGTAGTTGTAACCGTAGTTCTGGGTTCCGTATGAAGCATTCATGGTGAAGCCCAATGTCAATGGAGCTACTGGTCTAGCCTCGAAAGATGTATTCAGGGTAAAGCGCTGATAGCTCTGACCTGGCTGAGTACCCTTCTGGTTCAAATAACCGAAGGAACCATAGCCCTTGAACTTATCTGTACCGCCCGAAGCGCTGATAGTATGCTCGTGGGTTACGCCGGTCTGCTTACCCTGTGAAGCCCAGTCGTAAGAACCGACGAGCTCTGGATGATAAGTTCCGTTCACCCAAGCCTGATCGATATTGGCCCAGCTGGCTGGTTCACCGCCAAAGAGTTTCTGGTCGCTGGCATAATCAGGAGCGAAATCTGCCTTTGGGTCACCATAGCCACCATAGTTGTATGCTGCACGGCGGGCATAGTCTATCCACTGTGTGGCATTCATCATCTTGGTTACATCGTGGAGTGTAGAGAAGGTAACGGTACCTGCATAGTTCAAGGTAACCTTGCCTTCCTTACCCTTCTTGGTAGTAACGAGCACAACACCGTTGGCACCACGTGCACCATAGATAGCGGTAGCAGAAGCATCCTTCAATACCTCGATGCTCTCGATATCCTGAGGGTTGATATTATCGATACCACCGTTCTGGATAATCATACCGTCTACTACATAGAGCGGAGTACTTTGGGCACCGATGGAGCGCTGACCACGGATGGTGATGCTACCTACTGTACCAGGGCGCTGGGAGTTGGTGATATCCACACCGGCAGTCTTACCCTGCATACCCTCCAGGGCATCCTTTACAGGCATCGCTGTCAGGTCCTTTGAATCCAGGTGAGCCAAGGCTCCGGTCACATCGCTCTTGCGCTGCACACCATAACCTACTACCACGACTTCATCCAAAGCCTTGTTATCTTCCTGCAATGTTACCTTCAGATCGCTCTTTCCGGCAACGCTTATCTTTTGGGCAATATAGCCGATATATGAGATTTCCACAGTAGCATTCTTTGGCACATTGGTCAAAGTAAAGTTACCATCTAGATCAGTTACGGCACCATTGGTAGTGCCTACTACTTTAACACTGGCGCCAATGACTGGCTCGCCCATGTTATCTACAACTGTACCTTTTACTGTTTTAGCTTGCTGTACTACATTTGTAGCCGCATTCACCTGAGTTGCTCCTACAGGGGAGAACATCAATGCTGAGCAAAAAAGAGTAACAGGCAAAACAGACTCTTTAAAAAATAGTTTGTTGTCCATGTCTTATTACGTTTTTTGGTTTATTTGTTATTATTTCGGTCGCAAAAGTACACTAATTCTTGCCAACAATACTTAATATTTTGGCTATTCACCCTTATTATTTGACATTTATTAGTTTTTTTGCCATTTTCGTTCATGTTCAAGCTTCAGAAGGGAGGGAGGAAGGGGAGTGTTCAAGAGTTAAAGGAGTTAAGGAATTAAGACGTATGTCTTGCTGCTTAAAAAACTACGCCAAAAAGACTATTGTCTTAACTCCTTTAACTCCTTAACTTCTGAACACTTCTGAACCTGCGAAACTTCTATATATATAATTAAGGTGTACCCCCCGGCTAGATGATGGTAATCCAGACGGATTCACCCTTTCCCCTCGCTTCGCCGATGCACTTCTTCAGGCGATGCAGCCAGATGCGGGAGTTCACCACCATGCCCTTCTGCCTGTTCTCGCCCACCAGGATGCAGCCCTGGGTATCGTCGGGATAGTTGCCTGCATGGATGCGGACGCCCTCAAAATCGGGCACACCCTGAAGATACGGCAACCACTCCTTGAAACGGGGCGATAGGGTAACGAGCAGAGGATAGGTGCCTTCGGGTATGGCGGTATGTCCCTTCATCTTCTGCGCCTTCTTGCCCGATACCCTGCCCAGGCGCACGTTCTCCTCCTCAGGCTGCAGTTCCACGCCCTTCAGATTGCGCCACGTCGGCTCCAGGGTATCGCAGAAATAGTTCTCCTCCGACAGCAGCTTGCCGTCTACCGTGTGTTCAAACCATCGCTTCAGCTGGGGATGCGCCCAAGAGGAATGCACCTTCCGCTCTACCTCCTCATCCTTCAGGATAAAGAGGCGTCCGATGGTATAACTGTTCTTTTTAGCTATACGCTTCAATACAATTTCCATAAATTTCAATTAATTAAAGTTTAGGAATCAAGCTCCTGACCGTCATGACGGTATTTGAGCTTCTTAAAACTGTAACTTCTGTAACCGTAACCGTTTTTGCCGTCCTCAGATTCCATGCGCACGATATACTTGCGATAAATCCATTGCTTGATGACGTTCTTGCAGCCCTGCGCTTTCAGTCCGTGTTCCAGACGGATGGCTTCCAGCTGCGGTTCGGTGAAGACATCGGGCAGAAGCTGCAGGATATTCTCCGGTCCTCGCTTTGAACTCTTCTCTGCAGTGCTCGCCTCCTTGGCTATCATATCCCCGAAGAAACGCATCTTGCAGTAGAGGTCGTAGCGCTCGCTCCAGCGGATGAAATCCTCTATCTCCGGCTCCCATCTGTAGCCGTTTGCCACATAGAGCACGCACGCCTTCAGATAGGCGATGACGTTGGCACGGAACGAGAAATTCTCGAAGATGCGGTTCTGCGAGGTACGGGAAAACTCGGCATTCTCGTTCTTCAATACCTCGGCAAGCCGATACGCCTCTTCGCATTCCACCAGCCCCGTTGCCATACAGAGATTTTCGATGTAGGGCTTCAGGGCTTTTCTGAATTCATCATCGTAGGTTCCATATACCGGGATGTCCTCACCGATATCACGCTCCGGAATGGTACTGAAATTGATACGGCTCAGCGGACCGTCGGTCAACACCTTGGAGAAATAGCGCTGCCCCTTGTCAATGGTGGTGGAAGCATTCCAGTTGAAACGGATGGTGACACGCTCGGTTACGCTCTGGGTTCCCACACGAGTCTGACCATATTGATTATCTGGGTCGAAAGCGAGACACATGATGCGGAACTGCTGATTGCCGATACCCTTCAAAGCATCAAACTGGTCAATCTCATTGAGCGAAGTATAAAGAAAATGTTCCTTTGCTTCAGCGGTACGCATCACGAAGGCAGGGTTGGTCATGTCGGCATCAATCTCCTGTATGATGAGGTTTTCGGGGCGCTTGCGCTTGTCCTTGTTGGCGCCCTTGCGCATCATTTCGTCCTTCCATTCCTTCTCACGTTTCAGGTTTTCAGCATCTCTTTTGCGGATATCCTCCATGATGAAATCGATAGGTTTCTGCACGCAGCTCTTTCCTGCTCCAGTGCCGGCAAGCAGCACGCTTGACAGGGTTGCCTCATGCTCCACGTTGTCGATATATCTGAATCTCGTCTGCCACAGATGGGTGGCGAGAGGAGGGAAGATGGCGCAAGCCACGGCTGGCTGATAAATCTCCGGTGTCTTCGAGATAAGTAACTCCACCAGCTTCGGCAGCTTCTTCGGCATCGGTGGAGGGGCGGGATACTCTTCTTCGTTACTTTGAACTCCGTTACTTTGAACTTGGAACATTGAACTTTGAACTGTATGATTACCCGCCAGGCGTTCACGTTCCGGGGATTTGCAATCCCCGGCAAGCAAGCTCTTAGCCGCCTGCTCCGCCAAGGCATTCACCCGAATCACATCCCTAGAGAACGGCTTCGAGCTGTCGCCATATTTCGCATAGAAATCATGGATAAGCTGATGGCAGTCAGGTTCCTGATAATAGCTTGGCATCTTCTCTGCCACCACCTTCATCAGTTCCTCCTCACTCATCACACGAGAAGCGCCAGCGCTCATGATGGCGAGCAGAGAGGAGTGCCTTGACCCGATGGTATCGATATTCATCCCCTTCAGTCCCGCAGATTCCTGAAACAGGTCGAAGGCTATCAGATTCTTCTCACTGGCAGAACCTGCTTCTGAGGCTGCCAATCTGCCAGCATTCTGAGCATCTCCAGCAGGGCTGAGATGAGAATCAGCAACACGATTGCTATCACCAGGTTGGGCAGGCTGAATAGCAGAGCCAGAAGAAACAGCGTTATCGCCAGGAGTGCCCGGAAATCTATTGTCTTCACTTTGAACATTGAACTTTGAACATTGAACTTTATGATTACTTTGAACTTTGAGATTTGAACTTGGAACTTTATGATTACTATCGCTAGGTATTTGCCCCTGAAAGTCCCCCGCCAGGCGTTCCGGGGATTTGCAATCCCCGGCAAGCAAGCTGTAGCGAGCCGTCCCCTTACCGTCAATCGTAAGCCCACGCTTCAAGAAAGCCTCTCTGCGGGCTTTCAGCTCCTCTGCTGGCAGCACCCCATACCAGTCCTTGGAACGGTAGATTTCGGAGCCTTTATCCGTGATGAAGATGATTCTTTCGGGCGTGATGCAGCTCTTATCATACGGGATTCCGGCAGCCTCACAATACGCCTTCTGCGTCTCCTCGATGGTCATCCCCATCGGCATACGGATGTCGATATGCAGCTTCTTTCTTGCCGAATACTCCAGGTGCAACAGCTTTCCCTTCCATATCGAGTTACTGCAGTTCAGCTCACGCGCCTTCTCCAGCGCCTGCTCCACATAATCCATATCGTCCACATCGATGGTAGTCTGGAAGAGGAAACTCTCAGGGTCCGCATCCTCGGCAGAACGGTGGTTGTTTCTGAATTTGTAGTAATGGATAGCACGGATAGGCAACTGCTTCTTCAGCCCCTCTCTAGCCTTCTTCACCGCCGTCTCGTCTCCTCCATCAACGCCAGATACCGGCTTCTCGCCACGTATCTGTTCTATCACTCCCTTCAGCCACCTCTGGGCTGTCAGGCTGTCGTAGACCGTCAGAGGCTGGGAAGAATTCAATCTTCCCATATTGCCCCTGCGAGCCGGATTCAATGCCATCACTTGTACTGTTCCCATGCCACTTCCTCCTTGAAATGCTTAGCCTTACCCTTGATTTCCAGCACCTCCTTGTAAAGATACTTCATAATGTCCGCCTTGTTCATGTCCTTAGGAAAGGAGAAGGAAGCGAACACACGCTGAGGGGATGTTCTCAGGGCGCCATGCGAAGTATGGATAATCTCGGTATATCTCTTCTCACCCGTCACGGCATAAGGCTTGAAGTCGAGCTTGTCGCCGCATTCGCCTCCGCTGCATACCATTCTGCCCGGAATCACCTTGGCTTCCTCGGCAATGGTCTCCGTATCGTTCCAAGGGGCCTTGCGGATAGCCACGTTACCACACTCGTCAGTAATCACACTGGCATCTACTCTCTGGGCGTTCAAAAGCGCCTGTGTAGCAGCCTCAGCAGCTGCTGAAAAACTTTTCTTGCTCATATATGTTGAAGTTTTAGAAAGATATGTTATTAATCAAAAATCTGGTCATTGATGGTCAGGACTCTGCCATTGAAACGTACGTCGGTAGGCATAACCTCTGAGTTGTCAGACAGCAGAAAAACACCATCAGCACTGTAGCAATACACAAACATCTTGTTGTTCAGACTGTTCTTGATGAATCCCAGCAACCACTTGGCAACCAACTTGTCACCACGCTTCTGTGGGTTCACCATATCTGCCACCATCACCTCATCACAGAAGTTATAATCCACGGCAACGTTTTTCTTTCTGCGGTTGGAAGTCTTCATTTCCAAATCCAGGAAGAAGGTTCTGAATTCAACTCTCTCCTTTGGCTCCATCACGATATGGAAGTTTCTCAACTCGCCCTCTGTGTCAGCCACGATCTCAAAGAGTTCCTTAGGTGTCTTGTCGAAAACACGCTGCAAGTCGCTCATGTTGAAGAAGAGCTTGTCTCCCACCATCATCACTCTCATTTTTCCATATTGAGGATGCTCGAAATAATACGGTTTCATTTCTTTCATCATTATATATATTAACTTGGTTGGAGCTGCGACCATTCGCCAAATCCCGTACCCCGGAAGCGGTACCAATTTTCCATATACAGAAAAGCCCCGCAACCAGCTTTATCAACTGATTGCGAGGCAAAGGTACGGCGAATTTTTGGTTCCTGCTTGGTAGTCGGTTGGTAGGCTACCAACTGGTATTACCCTACAATTCGCTCCAATTTCTTATAATAAAGCATAGCTGCTTTAGTATCACAGTGCTTCTGATAGGCACTCTGCAAAGCACCTTTATCACAATGCCACAACTCAGCAAAAGGCTTCCACATGCACATTCTCTGCACCTTCCCCGACAGGAATGCGACAATCACGCTACGCTCAGTCCACGACTGGTTCTTCAAGGCATAGGATGCCTTCAGGATGCCAGCTTCTGCAAGCTTATCCAGCAAGTCCTTCATCTCTTGAAAGTCTAAGGACTTTGGCAATACGGGCTCATCAGTACAAGTTACATTAGTATCTTCACTATCAAGAGAATTCTCCATTTCTCCTACCATATTCTCCAAGGCATGAACCTCGGTCATTAATATTTTTATCTGCATTTTCAGGTTTTTGATACCTGTCAAGATTGTTTTCTTGTTGTTCATAATCGAAATTTTATATTAATAAATTCCGACTTTGATGTTTTGTTCCGCATAAGGCCTCACACCGAAATAATACATTTATATCGGGCACCCCCTTCGTAGGAATGCGCTGCAAATATACGACTATTCGGCGAAAGCATTGTTTTAGTTTTACTTGCAGAATTTATGGACTTTTCAAGGATATTCTTAACGATCTGACAATGAGCGTTTTATCTCATCTATAAAATCAGTAATCTCTGCCAATCCCACATTCTTGGCATGAGAAAACAGTTGCGCCTCATTTTTTGGGTTTTTATCATTAAACAATTTTTCAAGAATCAACTCAACACTATCACCAATATTTGTGAGCTTGTCACCTCTATGATCTACCAGCCAGCCAGCTTTCGCCATACCTTCCAGCGCAACAACAATTCCCGTCTTCTTACCATCTTTAATATAAATATTGGAGTGATTGATGCGGGCGTTACGACCGCTCATTTTATGGTCATCTATGATTTTCGAAATGCGTTTTTTCGGAGACAGCCTATTGTATGTTTTTCTCATATAATCCTTAATCTCTATCTTTTGTTGAGAACAGTCCTGATTACCCACTGCAACAATAAAACGAAAATCATCTGTTGTTAAACCATACTCATCTGGAAAATAAGGATTAAACGAGAGAGAGTCAAAAACGGTACAACTAAAATGTTCCGTAAAATAAACATAGCTTAGTGCAATATAAATAGTTTCGGTAGCTGCCAGTATTCTGTTCTTGCATAGAATAGAGTTCTTGTCATATTTATCAGATTCATCTTTTCCCCATATCTCTTCATATAAGTTGCAAAGTTGTAAGGGTACCTTTCGCATACAGAACACAATAGAATCCGAATTCTTTTCTGCCTTTGGTTTCATACCTAATATTTTATCAATAAATTTCATGATAAAATAGAATACCGTCTCAGAACAGTCATCTTCACTCATAGACAGAGTATATAGAGATTCATGCCCGCTTTTGTCAACATTAGCACAACGAAGTACCTTTTCGTAGTACTTGAATATAGGGTTGACCTCAAAATACTCATTATGAATAAAGAAGAGGTCCTCCTTGCTCAGTCCCAATCTAAGCTTCTCTTCTACTTCTTCTCCAAATTCCTCCATCAATTTTTCTGCAGATTCTTCGTCGTTCAATTTATTTGCTTTCATAAGTCATTTGTTTTTATGTTAATATTTTATTTGTTAATTCTATATTTTCAGACATAAAAAAGTCCCGTCTCCAACAAGTGAAAACTCGTCAGAGGCGGGACCTTCATTTATCTTTCGAACACAAAGGTATAACAAAAATCTTAAATCTCCAAATATTTTTAAGTAAAATATCACCAAATCTACATTTTAAATGAATACCAGCCACTCTCCGAATTTTCTTCCGCCAACACGTTTCAGCAAGCCTTTCTTCTGCAATTTTGCTATAATGAATTTTACTCCACCAAATGATATTCCATCTATGGAATCTGCAATTTCCTCTCTGGTTGCTTGCGGATGAGCCATTATGTATTTTAGAACTTCTGCCTGTATAGGCTCCAATGCCTTTAGGATAGTATTACTATCCATTAAACTGTCCTTTTGGGTAGAGACATCTGTCTTTAGGATAGTATTACTATCCTTTAAGCTGTCCTTTTGGGTAGTATTTCTATACTTTAAACAGCCATTTGGGATAGTTCTCGGTATCGCTACCTTAAACTCTTTTCCGTTTACATCGTTTTCCAACCGAATCTCCGGATATTCTGCAAGAATACGCACGATGCCAGACCCAATACCTTTATAATATAAGGCATTGGTGGCAAAGGTGGCCATATATGGATTACGTTGATATGTTTTACCATTGCGTATATCCTCTTCTGTTAATCCACCAGCCAAAGCTCCAGGACTGATAACCTCTACTCTGTTGTCAAAGACGAAAAGGCGGATGGGAGCAGGACGAAGCAAATCACGATGCACCAGTGCATTTTGAACAACTTCTTCCAGAACTTCTTCCGCTATCTCCAGCTTGCCTAACGTATTGAATGAAGCACCCTCTTCCTGTACATTGTGCAGATTAGCTTTAAGAAAAGCCATAGTCTTATCATAAAGCTGTGGCATATTGCCGAATATTTCCTTAGAGTCACGGTATTGTGTGCCTGCGAGGTCATTCCCGAAGAATGATACGGCTTTTACCATGCAAGTTGGACAATTGTACTCTGGGTGTTTACCGAAAAACAGATAGCCGGCAAGTGTCGGTACGCCATGATGGTTAAGAATATGTATATTCTTTAACACCTGCTCTGCCTGCATATATCTTCCTAATGGATGCAAAGATACAAAAAAATATTCAATAAATCATTCGTTTTTAATGAAACATTCCGAAACTTGCAAGCATTTTAATGGATTTTTTCGAACGCCTCTTCATTTTATTGATAAAAAACACTACCATTAGAGATTCAGCAAACTCTTCTGCTGCAACATCATACCCTCGTAAAATCTGTCGAGCCTGTCATAGCTCATAAATTCTACTCTATCCGAGATAGGCTTGAAATAATCGTGGTTCAACCTGGCTATAAACTCGTCATGGCGCCTGGCATCTGCCACGATAAACATACGGGCATTAAAACTCTGAAGGTCGGCAAACTTGCAGAGAGAATTCTGAATATCCGTAGAATGCTCCACCTCAAAAAAGCTATTGGGCATCATCACATTGCTACCCAGAGAATTAGACTGAAACCACATGACATCTATCGTGCTGCTTCTATGCACTAATTCCTGATAAGAGAAAGGCGGAACATCATCTAATGTGGAGATATCGCCCAATTTCACATTGATGCATTCCCGGTTCTTATCCTGCGCAGGAACATAGGTAGCAAGTCTCTTCATGTTACCGATATACAACAGAAGTCCCTGATAATAGGAATGATTGAATTCCTGTACCTGCTCAGAATCTGAATTAGTTGCATCTTGTGCCACGATACCTCTATCCGCCAAGAGACTTCTATATTCCTCCAAAGCCCATAATCCCGGACGGATGCGAAAGATTTCCTTGCGGTCTTGCACAATACGACGTATGGACGCAAATGGAGTCTTCGTGTTCCATATGCAATCCTTTATCTTGAACACCTCCTGATTCAGCTGACCGAATGTAGCACACCCTCCCAACCTCTTCAAGGTCTCTATTACAGCTTCGTATTGTTTCATATCTCGCTAAGTTTTATTTTCTTTCAAAATCAATATTTAAAATATTATTCTGCAAATATACACCATAATTCAGAAAGAACAAAATAATATATGAAAAACTTTCGATTTAAACCATTTTCTGTTTCATTCTGCCTAATTGATCTTTTTTGATCACGAAAGTTAAAGATTGATCTAATCATTTATTTATCAGATATTTGCATTATCTTTGCACCCCGAAATGATGAACAAAAAGGCGATATATCATAGGACTGACGACTTCACTCTCCTCCAAGGAGACTGCATTCGGCTGATGGGCGAATTTGATTTCAAGTTCGACATGATCTTCGCCGATCCTCCTTACTTCCTCTCTAATGGCGGAATCAGCGTGCAGAGCGGAAAAGTGGTGTGCGTGGACAAGGGAGAGTGGGATAAGGGCGGAACGCCGGAACATATCGACCAATTCAACGAGGAGTGGATTTCGGCTTGCCGGGAACACCTGAAGGAGGATGGGACCATCTGGGTTTCGGGTACCTATCACAACATCTTCTCCGTGGCTAACAAGCTTACACAACTGGGATTCAAGATTCTGAACGTCATCACGTGGGCGAAGACAAACCCGCCACCCAATATCTCGTGCCGATACTTCACTTACTCCACAGAGTTCGTTATCTGGGCAAGAAAGGAGAAGAAAGTGCCACATTATTACAACTATCAGCTGATGAAAAAACTGAACGGCGACAAACAGATGTCGGACGTATGGCGACTGCCTGCCATCGCAAGATGGGAAAAATCGCAAGGCAAGCATCCTACGCAGAAACCGCTCGCCCTCCTAACCCGAATCATCCTGGCTTCTACCAAACCGGGGGCGTGGATTCTCGACCCGTTTGCCGGCAGCAGCACCACCGGCATCGCTGCCAATCTGCTGGGGCGCCGCTTCCTGGGCATCGACAAGGAAAAGCAATATCTGGAACTGAGCAGGGCGAGAAGGGAGGAGCTGGAATCGCTGGCGATACTCCAAGATTACCGACATCGCATCAAAGATATCGAAATGATGGAGAAAATGGAACAACAGGAAGGCATGCTACCATGGGGCATACTCGGAGAAGAACTAGCGAGCTACGATTTGCCATTCTGAAAATGACTTCTCCACGTTACGCAGCTTCTTGAGGTTGTAAAGCTTTTGCCTGGAGTTTTAAAGCTTTTGCCCTTACAGGGCGTTGGTTTATATATCTTTAATACCCAGGGCGTTGCCCTGGGCTAGGAGCTTCTGCCCTTTCTGGGCGTACTGCTTGTGTATTGCTTCTGTCCCTTACCTTCGCACCGGTGACCGTTGGTTCAGGGCGTGTGGGGCACAGTGAATGAAAACTCAGGGCGTGATATCTGTAATCTATTTCTCTCGTTTCAGCAGCAGAATTTCCTCTGCCGACAGCCCTGTTATTTCCATCACCGTAGCTGCATCCATACCATTTGCCAGCATCTTTCTGGCAATCTCAAAGCTTCGCTGGTTCATGCCTTTCTCCATGCCTTCAGCCATGCCTTTCTCCATGCCTTCAGCCAAGCCTTTCTCCATACCTTCAGCCAAGCCTTTTTCCATGCCTTCAGCCAAGCCTTTTTCCATGCCTTCAGCAAGTCCTTCTTCTTTCCCTTCTCGCTTAGCGGTATCAATCGAATTCTTGATGTCGCGATATGCCATCTTACTGGCTTCATACTCCCGCTGCTCCTGCGGAGTGAATCTTGCAATCTCGGCTTCTTCGAAGAGGCGGTCGAAGACCTTGTCGCATAACGCCTTAGGGCGCTGGGTGAGCTTGTAGAGATTCTTCAGGGCATAGAGCCACTTGTCGTAAAGCGTTTCCAGCTCGTCCAAAGATTTGTTGAACTTGGCGATTTCCACATAGATAAATTCCAGCTTATCGTAGAATATCTTGTGCGTGGCAGTATCGCATAGCTGTACGTGATGTCGGATTTTTTCCTTATCGAAGGCATCCTCGTTCATGTTGAAGTTAAGCAGGGCAATCGTGTAGATATGGTTGAGCTTGAAGTCCCATTCATTACCCTTGGGAGCCTGCTCACGGATAGGGAAGGTGGAATAGAACAAGGCACGGTCCTTGAAGTATGTCTGGTATGCATTCTGCATTTCCACGATAAACTTC
>ENA-ORRX01000132-ORRX01000132.1-human-gut-metagenome-genome-assembly--contig:-NODE-132-length-27780-cov-6.87289_pt1 | contig 27780 bp, 22 predicted proteins | sample MGYA00242186_ERZ509153 | MGnify/ENA primary metagenome ERZ509153 (study PRJEB26280, sample SAMEA2338643) | human gut metagenome | biome: human gut; feature: human-associated habitat; material: faeces... | reverse complement strand
AAGTCTCCCATACGAGCCTAAAAAAGCTCGAAAAGGAAGACTTTAACTCTATAAAACGCTATTTTATCAGCAGCCTCGGGGACGCGTCGCCCCCAGGTGAGGACGCATTGCACTTAGGTGGGGACGCGTCGCCCCTAGGTGAGGACGCGTTCATTTCTGTCTCTTCGATAAATTGCAGTTTTTAGGCCATTAACTTTGCGTTTTTATGCGTTTGCACTAACTTTGCCGTGAAAAGTTACAAATCAATGCGCACCACACGCAGTATACTATATATTATAGGAGTGCTCGTCATCACTACGGTGGCGAGCCTAAAGGCGTTTGCGCAACAAGACCCGTCCCTATCTCACTACTGGCTGATCGAACCGCAGTTCAATCCAGCCACGGTGGGACGCTCACCACAACTCAGCATTACGGCTGCCATGCAAACGCACGCTATGGGCTACGAAGACGGTGGTAGCACGATGTATGCAGGAGCTGATATGGCCTTTCAATTGGGCAAGACGCGCCATGGCGTGGGAGCTATCTTCCAAAACGACGCAATTGGCCTCTTCTCGCACCAACGTTTCACACTGCAATATGCATATCACTTTAAGCTATGGGGTGGAACCTTCAGTATAGGTGCCGAGGCCGATATGCTGAACGAGACATTAAAAGGTTCAAAGGCCGACTTGGGCGATGCCAACGATCCAGCTTTCCCCACGACCGACATCTCTGGGTCAAAGTTTGATGCCTCGGTAGGCCTTTATTATGCCCACCGTCGTTGGAGTGTAGGTGTAGCCATGCAACACATCACAGCTCCTACCGTCACTTTGGGCGAAACGAACGAATATCGTGTAAAATCTTTATATAATTTGACGGGTGCATACAATATTCCGCTCCGTCATACGTTTTATACTATAACGCCCTCTGCACTCTTGCGCTACGACGGTTCAGCCTTCCGCGCTGACATCACACTGCGTGCGCAGTATGCACATGAGAAGCGACAACTTTACTTTGGCTTAGGCTACAGTCCGCAACACTCCGTGACAGGGTTCGTAGGCGGTCGTTTTCACGGCATTGACCTCGGCTACTCTTACGAGGCCAACACCTCGGGCATGGGACTTGGCGCTGGCCAACACGAAATCACCCTCGGCTACCGACTTGACCTCAACCTCACCAAACGTGGAAAGAACGTTCATCGGAGCGTGAGATGGCTATAGTCCAATGCTTTGTCAATGTGCAAATGTGAGAATGTGCAAATGCTTGGTTAATGTGCAAATGTGAGAATGTGCAAATGTGCAAATTGTCGCCTTTGTATAATTGAGTTTTCACATTCTATCCATTAGGCACATTGCAAAAAACGCAGCAAGTAAATGCGACCATTTGCACATTTGCACATTCTCACATTTGCACATTAACCACGCATTTGCACATTAGCATATTAGCACATTAGCATATTAGCACATTAACTGAATGAAACATACCATTATATACATATTAGCAACGCTAGCCACATGCGGACTATTAGGTTCGTGTATGGGAAGCAATAAGGCCATGATGAGCGGCGGCGAAGTGACTGGCGCTCGCGCAGCCTCGTTTACTGAACCTACGCCCTATGGCATGGTAGAGGTAAAGCGCGGTTTCCTTAAAGTAGGCCTTGAACAGAATGACTCGCTTTGGGGTACCGTGACACCACAGAAGGAAATATCTGTGGACGGATTTTGGATGGATCAAAGCGAAGTGACGAACGCCATGTACCGCCAGTTCGTGGAATGGGTACGCGATTCAATCATTCGCGAACGCTTGGCCGACCCTCAATATGGTGGCGACGAGACGTATAAGATTGAAGTGGACAGAAACGGTGACCCCGTTACACCTCACCTCAATTGGAGTAAACCCTTGCCTCGCAAACCGACTGAGGACCAAGAGCGCGCTATCAATAGTGTGTACTACACGCACCCCATTGACGGCACCCGAATGATCGACACAAAGCAACTCAACTATCGTTACGAGATATTCGACTACGAGAAGGCTGCCTTGCGCAAGTATCGTCTCGACCCCAAAGAGCGTTCACTCAATACCGACCGCCCCATCGCCGACGAAGTGGTCATGATATCGAAAGATACGGCTTACATCGACGATAACGGCGAGATTGTGCGTCAGACCATCGAACGTCCTTTGTCAAGCCTTTACGACTTCTTGAACACGTACATCGTGCCCGTCTATCCTGACACAACGGTGTGGGTAAACGACTTTACGAATGCTAACAACGAGCAGTACATGAAGCTCTACTTCTCGTCAGCCAACTATAATGACTACCCCGTAGTGGGCGTAACGTGGGAACAGGCCCAGGCCTTCTGCGCTTGGCGCACCAACTACCTGCTCAAGGGGCTTGGCGCACAGGCGCGCTACATTCAACGCTATCGCCTACCGACTGAAATAGAGTGGGAATACGCGGCCCGTGGCAAGGAAGGTAACCCTTATCCTTGGGAAGGCATCGAGGCGAAGAGCAAAGAGGGCTGTTTCTATGCCAACTTTAAGCCTGACCGCGGCAACTATACGGACGACGGCAACCTTATCACCTCACGCGTAGGCATCTATGGTGCCAACTCTAACGGACTCTTCGACATGGCGGGCAACGTGGCTGAATGGACCAGTACGGTCTACACCGAAGCCGGTGTTGACGCAATGGCCGACCTCAACCCGCAACTCTCGTACAACGCGGCCTTGGAAGACCCCTACGTATTGAAGCGCAAGAGCGTGCGTGGCGGTTCGTGGAAGGACCCTATGTCGTACATTCGTTCGGCTTGGCGCACGTGGGAATATCAGAACCAACCCCGTTCGTTCATCGGTTTCCGCTGCGTTCGCTCTAAGGCTAACACAGTGAGCGCTACGAGCAACGGAAAGAAGAAGAAATGAATTCTTTAATAGTTAACGACTTTTTGGGTTAACGAGTTGACGAGTTAACAAGGAAGTTACCAGTTACTTGTCAACAAAAAAAGGAAAGGAAATGAGCAAAATAAATATAGTCGTCCGCTTGCAACATTGGATGGACAGTGTGCCAGGACAAACGTTTTTGAATTACGCCTATTCATGGGGTGCCTCAATCGTAATTTTGGGTGCCCTGTTCAAATTGACCCACTTGCCGGGCGGCAACTTTATGTTGTTCATTGGTATGGGTACAGAGGTTGTCGTGTTCTTCCTCTCGGCCTTCGATCGTCCCTTCGACAAAGAAGAGATTGGCAAAGAATTGCCTCACGACGTTGAGACTGACGAACAGATAGCCGAACGTCTCGGGCTCAACGATGATGATGAGGAGGAGGAAGAAGAAGAAGAGAACATCGTTGAAAACGCGCAACCTGCACCAAGCACAACAAGCACAACGAGCGCACAACCTGCACCACAGATGCAAAGTGCTCCCGCTCAGCCTACCATTATCATTGGCACAGCAGTTAGTGGACAGGCCTCTGATATGCGTAGCGAAGCAGCAGCTGCAACCCCAAATGCTACCACGACTGCTCCACAGCAGCCCTCAGCCGCAGCCCCCACAGAACAGGCTACAAGTCAACGCAGCGAAGCTGAAGCCGCACAAGCTGCCATTGCCGCTGCTACGCCAGCTGGTGCCGTGCCCTTCGATGCGGAGGCCAAGCGTTTGGCCGAAATCATACGTTTGGCCAATGACGAGTTGTTACGTCGCGCACAGGCTGCCCTCTCACCCGAAATGGAGGAGGCTACACAAGAGTACATTGCGAAGCTCCGCACCTTGGCCGAAACCTTCCAGAAGGTGGACGAACAGAGTGCTCGTTTGGCGCACGATAGCGAGGAGATGGCGAACCTCAACCGCACTCTCACGGCTATTAACAAGACCTACGACCTCCACTTCCAAAGCATCAGCAAGCAGGTGGGCGTTATTGAACAAATCAATGACGAGACACGCCAGTTGGCCAAACGCATTGAAGAACTCAATGCCGTCTATGGCCGCATGATTGATGCACTGAAGAAAACAAGCGGACAGTGATTTAATGTGAGAATGCGTGGTTAATGTGCAAATGCTTGGTTAATATGCAAATGTGAGAATGTGCAAATGTGCAAATTGTCGCCTTTGCATAACTGAGCATTTGCACGCAATGAAGCGCAGCAATTTAAAGCGACAATTTGCACATTTGCACATTCGCACATTTGCACATTTGCACATTGACCACGCATTTGCACATTCGCACATTAACTTAAACGCAGCAAATAAAGGCGACCATTTGCACATTTGCACATTTGCACATTATCATAGACAGCTATGTCAGTAAAAAAACGACCCGTATCTCCCCGCCAAAAGATGATCAACTTGATGTACATCGTGTTGATGGCTATGTTGGCGCTAAACGTTTCGAGTGATGTGTTGAAAGGCTTCTCGCTGATAGGCGATAGCCTCAAGCGCACCACAGGCAACGCGATGAAGGAGAATGCGGCACTCTATGCCGACTTTGAGTCGGCCTATAAGTCTAATCCTACGAAGGTAAAGCCGTGGTACGACAAGGCCATGGAAGTGAAGCGCATGAGCGACTCTCTCTATACCCTTGCTGGCGACCTGCGCCTTGCCATTGCTCGCGAGGCAGACGGCAAGGATGCCGACCCCGACAACCTGCAAAATAAGGAAGACCTCGAAGGCTCTAACCGCATTATGTTAGCTCCAGCTCGTGACAAGGGTAAACAACTCTACGATGCGATAAACAACTTCCGTACACGTATTCTCGCGCTCGTAACCGACCCACGCCAACGTGCTATCATTGCTTCCAACCTCAGCACCGACGTGCCCAAGAGTGAAGACAATGTGGGCAAGAATTGGCAACAGTATATGTTTGAGGAGATGCCCTCTATCGCTGCCGTAACGATGTTGGCCAAGTTGCAGAGCGACGTGCGCAAGGCTGAGAATGAAGTCATTCACGATCTCTTGGCCAATATCGACGTAAAGGACATTCGCGTTAATCAGATTAACGCCTACGTTTCGGCCGAAGCTACCACGCTCTACCCTGGCGACCAATTCCGCTCGAAGATATTTATGGCAGCGGTCGATACCACCCAACGTCCTGAAATCTACGTCAACGGCCGACGCATCAGTGCCGACGGTTCGTATAACTTCACCGTGGGCGGACCTGGTCAGTACTCCTTCTCAGGCTACATCTTAATGCCCAACGCTGCGGGCGACATGATACGTCGTGAGTTTACGCAACGTTACAACGTTATCGCTCCTCCTACGGGCGCTACCGTAGCAGCCGACCTCATGAACGTACTCTATGCAGGCTTCAACAACCCCATCAGCGTAACGGCCGCAGGCGGCAACGCGGGGGGTCACCTTACCATGACAGGCGGTACGCTTACTCAGACAGGACCGGGCAAGTATACAGCACGCCCCTCGAAAGTGGGCGAGAACGTCACCTTCACCGTAAGTGGCACCGTAAACGGCAAACCGCAGAACATGGGTTCGTTCACCTTCCAAGTACGCAAGTTGCCCGATCCAACGGCCTTTATCCGAGTAGGCACCGACCGCTTCCGCGGTGGCCGCATCGCCAAGGGTACTATCATTGGTGCTGCTGGCATGGGCGCTGCCATTGACGACGGACTGCTCAACATTCCGTTCAGGGTATTGAGTTTCGAGACCGTCTTTGCCGACCGCATGGGCAACTTCCGTCCTGAACCCTCAGCAGGAGCCAACTTTACCGAAAACCAACGCAACCTCATGCGCGAGCTACGTCGTGGTCAGCGCTTCTACATATCGAAAGTGCGCGCCATCGGTCCCGACGGCATCACGCGCAACCTGAATGGTAGCCTTGAGGTGATTGTGAACTAACATTAATGTGTAAATGTGAGAATGTGCAAATGCTTGGTTAATGTGCAAATGTGAGAATGTGCAAATGTGCAAATTGTCGCCTTTGTATAACTGAGCATTTGCAACGAAAAGCATTTGCAAGCAATAAAGCGCAGCAAATTAAAGCGACCATTCGCACATTTGCACATTCGCACATTTGCACATTGACCACGCATTTGCACATTGACCACGCATTTGCACATTGACCACGCATTAGCACATTAGCATATTGACCCCAATTAAATATGAAACGTATCCTTCTACTCCTTATATTGGCCACGGGCTGCCTCGCTGAGAGTCATGCCCAACCACCTCGTCGCCGTGCCGAACAGCAGCAAAAACAAGAGCAACAGCTCAATGCGCCACAAGGCTCGTCTTACCGCGAGTTTCCTACGGCACAGAACATGCCCTCCGATGCTGCATGGCGGCGCGACCTCTATCGAACCATCGACCTCACCAAAGAGGCCAATGCCGTGCTCTACTACCCCACTACGCCACAAGACGGACGCGAAAATCTCTTCACTTACCTCTTCAAACTCCTCTTGCGTAAGCAAATCAAGGCTTATGACTATAAGCTCGATGGCAACGAGAACTTCTCGGCAAAGAATGAGGTGACGGCTAAGCAACTCATGGATCGTTATCACATCTTCTACGAGTCGAAGGGTGACAAAGTGCGCGTCAATGATGCCGACATACCCTCTGACGAAGTGAAGGCTTACTTTATTAAAGAGAGTACCTACTACGACCAACACACCGCTACCTTCCGTAGCCAAGTGACAGCTATCTGCCCCGTGCTCAAGCGTGGCGATGCTGACTTTGGTGGCGAACTGGCGCAGTACCCAATGTTTTGGGTAAAGATGTCTGACATTGCGCCTTACCTTGGCAAACTCATGCTCATGGGTTCGTCGCTCAACAACGCAGCTATGATGTCGGCCGACGACTTCTTCACCATGAAGTGTTACCAAGGCGACATCTATAAGTCGGTCAACCTGCAAGACCGCCTTCTCTCAAACTATTGTACCGACGACTCTGCCATGGTACGCGAACAGAAGCGCATTGAGAAGCAATTGGTCGACGTACAAGAGCACATCTATGGCCGCGACAGTCTCTATTATGCTAAACTCCGTGCCGACTCTATCGCACAGGCCGAGGCCGACTCCATCGCTGCAGCTGGCAAGGCTGCCCACCGCCGCACCACTGCCCGCCGTACCTCAACGCCTTCGCGTCGCACCTCAAGCAGAACCACCAAGGTGAGTGCCGCCAAGACGAAAGTCACCAAGACGAAAGCTCCCAAACAGAAGGCCACCAGAGCCAGATCGGCAAGCGGTGGACTCAGCGTGCGTCGTCAGAGACACTAATTTAGTACATCAATCTCCATTATGCGAACTCTTGACAATCAACCCCTCAGTCTACAAACGGACGTTTTCAATCGCCTATTCTCTGAAGCTGAAATAGCTCGCTTTAACAAAGAGGACATAAAAGAATACGAAGATATTCTTAAAGCATACCTAGACATCAAAATTCCTATTGAGACTGCAAAGGAAGAAGAATTTGCAAAAGGATATGCAGAGGGATTTGTAGAAGGTTTTGTAGAAGGTTTTGTAGAAGGATTTAAACAAGGTATTGCAAAAGGTGAGCAAAAGATTGTACAGGCAATGATACAACAAGGCTGTGATGTTGACTTCATCTCAAAAGTTACAGGCATCTCTACTGATACAATAACGGCCTATCTCGAACGTCAATAACTTCTCCTACAAAAACCGAAACAGATAAAACGAGAAAGGAAACAAACAGAATATAGTTTGTTTCCTTTCTCGTTCAATTATTCTATATACGTTCTCACATTAGCACATTAACACATTAGCTCATTAGCACATTAACACATTAGCTCATTAGCACATTAACACATTAGCACATTCTCCCCCATGCATCTCGTAATAGACTCAAAAATACCCTTCATACGTGGCTATGCCGAACAACTTGGCACTTGCACCTACCTACCTGGAGCAGAAATTACAGCCTCCGATGTGCGCGAGGCTGATGCCCTTATCATTCGCACGCGCACACACTGCAATCGTGCTTTGCTCGAAGGCTCGCGTGTACAATTTATTGCCACGGCCACGATTGGTTACGACCATATCGACACCGACTATCTGAAAGAAGCAGGCATTGCGTGGACCAACTGCCCCGGTTGCAATGCACGCAGTGTAGCACAATATGTGGAGTCGGCCTTACTCTTACTCGCAGCCCACGGCTGTTGGGACGAACGGCGCACGCGCTCTCTGGCCTCAGCCCCCGTCTGCGCTACAGACCTTGATCGTAGCGTGTTTCAGCATCTAACGCTCGGCATTGTGGGCGTAGGCCACGTAGGAAAGGAAGTACTGCGCATGGCCGAGCGTCTCGGCTTTCGTCAGATCTTGCTCTGCGACCCTCCTCGTGCGGAACGCGAGGGAGACGCTGCATTCACATCGCTCACCACACTGGCACGCGAAGCTGATGTCATTACCTTCCACACTCCGCTCACGCGCCACCCCTCCCCTTATGCTCCCTACCACATAGCCAATGCCGCCTTCCTACAGTCACTACGTCCCTCGGCTGTACTCATTAATAGCAGTCGTGGCGAAGTGGTAGACAATCAAGCACTACTCCACGCACTCGAACAAGGCCACCTACGCACGGCCGTTGTTGATACGTGGGAGAACGAGCCGCAGCCTCTCCCCTCACTTCTGCAACGTGTATTCTTAGGCACACCCCACATTGCAGGCTATAGTGCTGACGGCAAGGCGAATGGCACGCGCATGGCACTCACGGCTGTAGCACATCACTTCGGACTTGATGCCACGCCTTTTGCTACCATTACCGCCCCCACGCTGCCCAACGGCTACGCTTACTACCCTGAAGGCTCAGGTCACCTCCTCGCTCCCGAACTGCGTCTTTACGACCCTACGCGTGATAGCGAGGCACTAAAAAAATCCCCTGAACTTTTTGAAAAGCTCAGAGGCGATTATCCACTGCGACGCGAAAAATAAAATTAGGGCCTCTCCCCCTAACCCCCTCCCCGACCGGGGAGGGGGAACGAGTAACTTTTTCTTCTTGAGTATCCTGTTGGTTCTTAGTTAGGAATACAGCAAGTAAAGGTTACTTATTCCCCCTCCCCGGTCGGGGAGGGGGTTAGGGGGAGAGGCCCCAGTTTATCAATTCTTTACCTCTTCTGGCAATATCGGCATAGCTCCCGCTTGGGTGCAAACGTAGGCACTTACACGGACGGCGCGAGCGTGAGCTTCGCGTATGCTCAGTCCCTCTATGAGTGAGGCTACGAGAGTACCCGTAAAGGAGTCGCCGGCACCAATCGTGTCGCTCACCTTTACGCGAGGTGTCTCCATAAAGGAGGTGCCACCTAATGGATTGTCCTCTGTAGCAGGTGTGAATATGTAACTACCATTCTCACCACAAGTGAGGATGACCATATCAAGGTTATACTCAGTCAATAGGGTGCGGCTCTTGGCTTCGAGGTCGGTACCTTGTAGGCCAAAGAGACGAGCTACGATGACAAGTTCTTCATCATTTATCTTCAACACGTTGGCGCGCTCAAGAGAGGCTGTGATAATCTCTTTGGTATAGAAATTCTGACGCAGATTAATATCGAATATCTTGTATTGTCCCTTACCTGAAGGCACGGCATCAACAAACTTTAGTATGCTCTGGCGCGAACGTTCGCTACGTTGTGCCAACGAACCCCAACAGACGGCTTGCGTCTCGCGTGCCAGCTGTTCCATTTCGGGCGTGAAGGGAATGTTGTCCCATGCCACGTCATCGGGGAAGTGGTAGTGAGCTACACCCGCTTCATCAATCTGTGCCAACACGGTGCCCGTAGGTTGGGGCAAGGAGGGCATAATGGCAGTCAAATTGCGTTTGGCAAAGACTTCTCGCGTTTCGCGTCCTAAGTCGTCGTCGCCAATGGCTGATACGACGCGAACGGGAATCCCAAATTGTGATACATGAAAAGCAAAGTTGGCGGGAGCACCACCGATTTGTTTACCTGAGGGAAGCACGTCCCATAATACTTCACCCAGACCTATAACGTATTTCATTTCTTCTTTTTTATTTTTTTGAGAGGAGTAATTGAAGTCGTCTAAACTTTTCTGACGAAGATTATATTTAAACTTTTATCTCTTCTAAATTCAATCTTTACCTTTCTTTTTGACCGCTTTTTGACCTTTCATCGGTCGTGTAGCTCGCTACACTCCCTCTTCAATGCCAAAAATCGCTTCAAAAATAAAGGCAAATCTTGAACTTCATAAAAGTTTAGACGACTTCATTAGTTAACTAAGCAAGCGTAAACTATTTAATCTTAAAACAGTAAAATACCAAGTAAGCCACGGCTACGGCCATTACTACGACCGCTCCACTTTGGCTGCCAAAGGCATCGCTCATGTAGCCCATAGCGAGGGGAATAATCGTGCCACCAAAGAGGCCCATAATCATCAGTCCCGACACTTCGTTCTTCTTATCAGGACAAGCCTTGAGAGCTTGTGCAAAGGTGATAGGGAAAATGTTAGAATTACCAAATCCTACCAAGGCAACGCAAGCATAAAGTGCCCATTGACTATGCAAGCAGAGGAACCCCGCCATAGCCAACACCATCATCATTACGCTAATAATAAAGAATGAACGTTCGCTTACCTTGCGCAACAGAAAAGCCCCAATGAAGCAACCCGCTGTGCGGAAGATGAAGTAAAGGCTTGTGGCAAATCCGGCCTCGGCCAACGTTAGGCCCAAGTGCTCTTGAAGGAGTTTGGGAGCCGTTGTGTTGGTACCTACATCAATGCCAACGTGACACATGATAGAGATAAAGCAGATCAATATGAAAGGCTTATTCAATAATCGGAAGCAAGCACCAAAGCCCGAAGCTCGGTCGGCAGGTTCCTCATCAATGGGGATAGCTGAGAGCGTGAACGTGGCAAAGATAGCAATAAGCATGTAAATAGGGAAGAGTATGTGCCAACCCAGTCCAAAAGCATTGTAACTTGCGCCCCAAGAGGCAATGATAGGAGCTAAGAACGAGGCTATGGCCTTAATAAACTGGCCAAAAGTAAGCACACTCGATAGGTTGCCACCGCGTACCACGTTGCTCAACAGGGGGTTGAGCGAGGTCTGCATTATGGCATTGCCAATGCCTAAGAGCGAGAAGGCAATGAGCATCAACGTATAACTCTCACCAAACAAGGGGAGCAACAGTGAGGCAAAGGTCACGACAAGGCTCACCACTACGGTGCGCTTGCGCCCTATCTTGTTCATCAATACGCCCGTAGGTACGCTGAATATCAAGAACCAAAAGAATACGAGTGAAGGGAAGAGGTTGGCCTCTGTGTCAGTGAGTGAGAGGTCGGCCTTCACATAGTTCGATGCAATGCCCACGAGGTCGACAAAACCCATAGAAAAGAAGCAGAGCATCAATATGCTGATAACGATATTTTTCGATTTCATTTTCCTAATAAATCGGTTTTTAGTTTGAAGGTTATGAGGTTACATCATGTTGATACTAACTTTGGGACATAACCTGGTGATAATCTTGTATTTGCTTGTCAAGGCATCGAGCCTTGACAAGCAAATGCCGACGCGGGGACGCGTCGCCCCCAGGTGAGGACGCGTTGCTCTCTGAAGAGGACGCGTTTACTTCATCTTCCACACCTTAGCGTCTTTCACTTTACCTCCGAAGAAGTGGAGTGCATTATAAGGTTCAGTGGGGAATACGAGGTTGGTCATGGCTATGCGGCCACCATCGACGAAGAGTTCAACAGACGATTTATCAACGAACACTTGTACGTGGTGTGTCTCCGCCTTTACTGGCACGGGAGCCCATGTGCCCAGTGCAAAAGCATTCTTGTAGTCTACCGTAAGCGTCTTATAACGTTTCAGACTTTCAGCATTGTCGAGCTGATGAGGTTCTACCTTCTTACCAAAGTCGGTAATGCCACTCTCTGCACGATCCATTACGAAGCGTTGTGCCTTCACATCGTAGTAGAGACTCACTTTTTCGCCCTTACTATTTACCAACTCAACGCCACACTTATCAGCATTGGCTGGGGTGAGATCAAAGTCCAATTCAAGTGCCCCTTCGTTGGCGAAGTCCACCTGCTTTTCGCCCTCAAACGAACCGAGGTTCTTCTCTTCGCCACGCAAAGCGGCCGTTTCCTTTACAGGAGCTGCGCTCAGTAGGAGTTCGCCCTTATCGGCTGTGTAGAGTTTCAACTCGCGTGGCAGCGCGTTTTGTGAACGGAATTGTTGCGTCGGGGTGAGGTTCGCATACTGCCAGTTGCTCATCCACGGCATAGCGATTACGCGACCCGGCGTGTTAGAATAAGTGACCGTAGCGTAATGGTCCTTGCCCCAATCGAGCCATTTCACGTCGGTGGGCGCTGTGTCACACGTAAACTTTTGGCCGTCAAACTGTCCTACAAAGTACATCGTACCGCTACCGCCATACACAAAGCCTGGGTTAATGTTGACGATCATCACCCACTTCTTGTTTTGTTCGTTGCCGTCAACGGCCATCTCGAAGAAGTCAGGACATTCAAACTGATTGGGTTGAGGTCCGTAGCCCTCGCCCCACTGGCTCAGGTACTTCCAATCCTTTAAGTTCTTCGATTCATAGAAGCGCATATTCTTGTCAGCACTGACAATCATCACCCACTTTTGCTGTGGCGCATACCAGAATACCTTCGGGTCGCGGAAGTTTTCGAGTCCGTCGAAAGCCGTCACAACAGGATTTTTCTCATACTTCGTAAATGTGCGTCCATTGTCAAGGCTATAAGCCATGCATTGCTGCTGACGTTGGTGGTTATTAGGCAATCCTTTGTGAGAGGTGTAGAAGGCAATGATAGCGTTTTTGCCCATTCCTGCCGTGTTGTTAGCGTCTACCACACACGACCCTGAGAAGATATGTCCCATCGTGTCGCGTGCAATAGCAGGTTGTTCGTGCGTCCAATGTACGAGGTCTTTTGATACAGAGTGTCCCCAATGCATATTGCCCCACTTCGAACCATAGGGGTTATACTGGAAGTAGAGGTGGTATTCACCGTCTTTATATACAAGGCCATTGGCATCGTTCATCCAGCCATACGACGGGGTGTGGTGATAGAGTGGACGATAGGTTTCGCGATTCTTCGTGTCGAACGTGTCAGATAGCTCGATGTGTTTCCAAGCCACTGCTGTTCGCGCTAAGCCTTTAACTACGAGAGAGTCATCTACAGCTCCAGCGTGGAGGGGGAAGGGCACCATATAGTCCACTTTGTTAACGGCCAAGCGCACGTCCATGGGAGTGCCATTGAGCATCACCTGAGCCTCTGGTTGTTCCTCCTCAATAGGCAAGAGCGCATACTTCGGAGCGTCTTTTATATTTACGATAGTGAGCGTATCGCTCGGTTGGTTCAACGTAAACGAACCTTTATTTGATGCGCATGAAGCCAATAGGGCTGCGCCAAAAAGTACTGATAAAGTTCTCATGGTTTTATTTTTTTTGTTGATAAAGTTTTTAGTTGACAAGTTAACGAGTTGACAAGTTAACAGGTAAGTTTGTTTTTTTAGTTGATAAGTAAATGATAACTTACTCGTTAACCCGTCAACTTGTTAACCCCAAAAAACTCGTCCACTGAATCAGAAATTAATTTTTGCTGAAAATTCCACGGTAAATGGACGAATATACGAGCCTGCCATCCATGCACCGTTATACTGTGCGGCTTGATCCTTGTCTACCAACTCTGCACCAGCGATAGAGCCTTTCGCGCCCGTTTGGTTTAAGAAGTTGATAACGGTGCAGCCCAACTGCACGTGGCGGTTTACTTTCCAATCTACACCGCCAAATGTCTCCCAACGGCCATTGAAGTAGTAAGCATTCTTAATGTTAGCATACGTCTTAGAGAAGTAGCGGAACGAAGCCCAAATACGCAAGGCATCATTCTTGAGGAAGGTGTACGAAGGATCAAGTTCTACTAACACCTTCGGTATCTCCGTAACGATATTGCCTGTAGCATTAATGCCGCTCACCGTGCCGTCAGAAAAGGTTACACTCGTCTCGTACTTCTTATAAGTCGGTTTTTGATAAGTGAACAAGAAGTGGAACTCAAAGCCGCGGAATGGTTTCACAACGGCATCAGTGGTCCAACCCAACGTCTTAATATCGTAAGTCAAAGCCGAGGCCTTGATGTCAGACGCATTGTTCGGGTTGATGAGGTTGAGCGTAGAGTTGTTATTCGACTTCGCAATGTATGAGAAGAGTGAGGTAAGGCTCAACCAATCATTGTTGTAGTAGATACCCGCACGGCCTAAGGGAATTGCTATCTTACCTACATTCGGCATTTCGGCGGGCGCAAACGAGTTCATGGCTGGGCGTTGCGTGTTATAAGTAAAGTCGCCCGTAAAGCCAAACTGCTTCGTCACTTTATAAGTCAAGGCAGCAGTATATACCGTGTTGAGCCAATTGTAAGCATAATCAACTGGGGCAATCACTGTGCCGTCAGCGGCCGTAGCGCCTAAGTGATAGTTGGCAAAGCGCCCTACATACTTACCCTCCGCATTGCGCACGGCAGCATTCTCGCCCTTTGAGCGTTGCCACTCTAAGCGTACACCGTAATAGAGGTTGAACTTTGGCGTGATGTCCCAATCGTGTGTGGCAAAGATAGCCAATTTGTTCTCATCACCTTTATAATACTCCGACGCATTCTGGTTAAAGTTATAATAGGCCGAAGTGCCATAATAATTCTTCTCAGCCAAGGCTGCGGGGTGATAAAGCATGTCGGGCATCGCCTCTACTGTGTGGTCGTACATCGTCGTACATGAAGCGTAGTCGTTGTGGTAATGCCATTGGTTCAAACCCACGCGCCACGTCATGTTGTCATATTTACGTTTAAGCTCAGAGGTGAGGAACGTTTCATCTATCTTGCCACGGTTGAAGCACGACATGCGGCTCTGCAAATGGCCTGCGTAGGGGGTAAGTGTTCCGTCTGCGCCTTTCGTATAATAACCATCGGCCACGGTCACTTCGCTCAGCGACATAGGAGTTTGGTAGAGATACGAGCCTTGTGCGTGGTCGTACTTAAAGCGCACGTCCCACTCCAATCCATTGTCCCAACGATAGTTATTCTGTAGTGTAAACTGATTGCCTCGGCTGGCTGTGGCATCGTAGAGTGAAGTAGTCTTTACCTCACCCGTGCGCATGTCCATATAAGGAATGGTCGAAACGTTGGGCAGGTAAGAACTGGTGCCAAGGCTGAAACCGGGTATTTCCTTTACTGACCCATCACCATTATAGATAAAGGGCGCTCCCGTCGTGGCGTTCGATAGCCAGTGGGAGTTGGAGTAATGATAAATGGCTGACAAGCGGCCGCGACCTTCATTATAGAGCTTTGTCAACGCAAATTTATAGATCTCCGTGCGGTCTTGGTACTGTGCAAAGCGCAACTTAAACGAACCTGGGTCGAAGTTCTGATAAACGCTGCCTGAATAGAACCACCCCTTACCAATGGCACCATTGAGATTGAGGTCGAACTGTTGTTTGCCAAAGTGGTTGGTGTTATAATTCAGCGTTCCGTTGAAGAATTTTGTCTTGTCCGTGCCTAATTGGTCGAACGAATTGACAGCATAACCTATGTTGCCCGTCGTAATGGCCGTCTCTGATATCTTTAAGAGTCCCGTGTGAGCCAACGACCCATCACCTCTCCAGTGGGTATTTACGTTGTGAGGGTTGGAGTTAAATACGACGGGGATTCCGTTTTCAAGCACATTGACATCGCCGCCTGGCAACCCGATTGAAATCTCGCGAGGCCCATTTGCTGACGCTGCGTTGAGCATCACGTTGCGATTGCCCTCTTCTTTGGCAGCATTCTCTGTGGCTGTACTGTCAGCAGCTGTAACTTTTCCTTGTGCCATTGCTCCCGCGCTTATAGCAGCCATAAAGGTCAGCAAGGCTGCGCGTTGCAATTGTCTCTTTTGGTAAGTCATGGTAACTGTTGTTTTTGTAGATCGGTATAAAAAAGATGAGTTTCGTTAACTACCACATGGCGTGTACATTTATAACCCGTCGTGAGGACTCGTTTGTGCCTCTTTGCCGCGTATGATAACAAATGTGACGTGCATCACAATGTTACACCTCATGTGGTGTTTGTGCTGCAAAACTACTGATAGCCAACACTTTTGTCAAGCACAAATGTTGCATTCACTTGTAATTTTGATACATTGCAACATTAATGTTACAAAATACAACATTATTACATCTCTCAACGTATTACTAACTGTTTTGCATGGCGTATATAGCAAAACAAGATAATAATCTCATCCTATACAAAGCAAATCTGAAGGATAAACAAACTGCGGTCTCTCCCTTTCCCCCTCCCTGGTCGGGAAGGAGACTAAAGGGGAGAGGACGCAATTAAGCATTTTTAAATCCCAAAATTGGCATTGGTTTATCCTACCGCCTTATATTTGCAGCCATAACCTTTCCACATCTTATTAACAATCTAAAACAGACAACGATTATGAAGAACTATCGCATAGAGGCCATTATCATGGCTATTGGTATGCTCGTCTTAGGTTTTTTCATCTACTTAGGACTTTCGGCCTTCGCCAGCAAAGACCGTGTAGTGAGTGTGCGCGGACTGGCAGAGCGTGAAGTAAAGGCCGACCACGTCATTTGGCCTATCACCTACAAGACTACTGGCAACGACCTGCAAGCTATCTATGCTAACCTTAACGCTGTGACGCCACGCATTGAGGCTTTCCTGACTCAAAATGGAGTGAAGCGCACTGATATTAGTGTAGGTGCGCCCCAGATTGTCGACCTTAAGGCTGAACGCTATTCTTCGTCAGACAATGCTACGCGCGACCGTTATAATGTAACGATCGTACTGACCGTATCAAGCAATCAAGTTGACCAAGTACGCTCCTTAATGCCGCGTATGGGAGAACTGCTGAAACAAGGCATTGCCATTTCAGCTGGCGATTATGATACGCAGGTGAAGTATGAATTTACGAGTCTCAACAAGATTAAGCCACAGATGATCGAAGAAGCTACTAAGAATGCACGCGAGGCTGCGGTTAAGTTTGCCAACGACTCTGAAAGTAAAATGGGCAAGATCAAGAGTGCTTCGCAGGGCTTGTTCTCTATCGACGACCGCGACCAATACACTCCTTATATTAAAAACGTACGCGTAGTAACCTCTATTGACTATTTCTTGGAGAACTAAGTCTGACATGAATGAACATTAACGAAAAAAGATTCATGAAAAAAAGATTCATGGATAATTCATGATCATTCGTATTCAAAACAAAGCGCGCTCTAACACCTTACAAGTTAGAGCGCGCTTCTTATTATTTTAGTGTTTAAACGTTTCCTTATCCTACTTGGCTACCGTTCGCTACTTCACGATCAACGGTAACGACTGAGAGCGAGTCGTCGAAGTTGACAGCAGAGAGTATCATACCCTGACTCTCGATGCCATTAATCGTACGCGGAGCGAGGTTGGCGATGTAGCACACCTGCTTACCGATGAGTTGTTCAGGATCGTAATACTGAGCGATGCCCGATACGATAGTACGATTTTCAGCACCGTCGGCAATGAGGAACTTCAAGAGCTTCTTACTCTTCTTCACCTTCTCACACTCAATGACCTTGCCCACACGAATGTCGAGACCCTCAAACTGCTCGAAAGGAATGGTTTCCTTCACAGGAGCGGCCTTAAAGTTAGCAGCCTCGTTAGCCTTCTTCGTATCAAGGAGCTTTTGTACTTGTGCCTCTACCACACTATCTTCTATCTTCTCAAAGAGCAATGCTGGCGCACCCAATACGTGGCCTTCGGGTAAGAGGTCGGTAGCACCTAAGCGGTCCCACTCTACTTCGTCCATATTGAGCATCATGCGCAACTTCTGACTTGAGAAGGGCAAGAACGGCTCGAAAGCAATGCCCAAGTTGGCTACCAACTGCAAAGAGAGGTTTAAGACCGTCTTCACACGTTCGGGGTCAGTCTTAATTACCTTCCAAGGCTCAGAGTCTGCCAAGTACTTATTACCGATACGTGCCAAGTTCATGGCCTCCTTCTGTGCATCGCGGAAGCGGAAGTTTTCGATCAAGCGTTCTACCTCTGCCTTAACGTCCTTAAACTCAGCTATCGTCTGGCGATCATAGTCTGTCAACTCACCTGCGGCAGGTACCACGCCGTCGTAATACTTCTTTGTAAGCTGGAGAGCACGATTGACAAAGTTGCCATATACGGCCACCAACTCATTGTTATTACGAGCTTGGAAGTCTTTCCACGTAAAGTTATTGTCCTTCGTTTCGGGTGCATTGGCTGTAAGCACGTAGCGCAATACGTCTTGCTTACCAGGGAGGTCGCGCAAGTATTCGTCCAACCATACAGCCCAGTTACGTGAAGTACTAATCTTATCGTCCTCTAAGTTGAGGAACTCATTCGCTGGCACGTTGTCAGGCAGAATATATGAACCTTCAGCCTTCAACATAGCAGGGAATACGATGCAGTGGAACACGATATTATCTTTACCGATGAAGTGGATCAAACGTGTATCGTCGCTCTTCCACCACTTCTCCCAATCATTGGGGAGCAATTCCTTCGTGTTGCTAATGTAGCCAATCGGTGCGTCGAACCATACGTAGAGCACCTTACCGTCAGCACCCTCTACAGGAACGGGAATACCCCACTCCAAGTCGCGGCTCACGGCACGGGGCTTGAGTCCCATGTCAAACCAACTCTTGCACTGTCCCATAACGTTGGTGCGCCATTCAGTGTGCTCCTTCGTTATCCACGGTTCGAGCCACTGCTGATGCTTATCGAGGGGCAGATACCAGTGTTTCGTCTTACGCAACACGGGCTTTGAACCGCTCACGGTCGAACGGGGGTTGATCAATTCGGTAGGAGAAAGGGCTGTACCACATTTCTCACACTGGTCGCCATAGGCACCTTCTGCGTGGCAGTGCGGACATTCGCCCGTGATGTAGCGGTCGGCCAAGAAGGTGTGTGCCTCTTCGTCGTAATATTGTTCGCTCTCTTGTTCTACAAACTCTCCCTTATCGTAAAGTGTGCGGAAGAAGTCTGAAGCGGTCTTCTTATGTACCTCTGAAGTGGTACGGCCAAAGAAGTCGAACGAAATGCCAAAGCCTTCGAACGATTCGCGAATAATCTTGTTGTAACGGTCCACCACTTCTTGGGGGGTGCAACCTTCCTTACGTGCACGAATGGTGACGGGCACACCATGTTCGTCCGAACCGCAGATGAAAAGCACTTCGCGCTTCTTGAGTCGGAGGTAACGCACGTATATATCTGCTGGTACGTAGACGCCAGCTAAGTGACCGATGTGTACTCCGCCATTGGCATAAGGCAATGCGGCAGTGACAAGCGTACGGTTAAATTTTTTCTCTGTCATGGATGATGATGTTTATTTGTATGCAAAATTAACCATTTTCGGCCCTAACGCCAAAAAACACCCTACATTAATGAAAAAGAAAAACACGAATTGGCATGAACGAAATAATGAATGAACATTAAGGCGCGCTTTGCGCTTAGTTTTTGAACATTAATGTTTAAAAAACCAAGCGCGAAGCGCGCCCCTTAACGTTAACGTTACCCCTCGCGTTTCTTAAAGCTAACAAGTGACGTTTCCAGAGCCTTTTTCATCTCGTTCGAAGCCAAGTAGCGGCAGCGCACGTTTTTAATGTGCTTAGCCGTTACGCTATCCTTTTCTGCTTCACCGCCAACGGCGCGCAGACCGAGATAAAACGTACCCAAGTCGCCCAACTTCACGCGTCTACCATGACGCAAGTAGTTCACCAATGCATTCGACAGCGCTTGTGCGCCACCTGACACGTCAGGCGAGGTCAAGTGCGTACGTTCCACAATACGACTTACGATGTCCTTAAACTTCATCACGCGCACGTTAGCTATGGCGGGATAATACTTCACTTTCTGATCAGTTACGTTCTTAATAGAACGAATCTTGTAATGTAACATGGTAATTTAAATTTTTAATAGTTTAGATATAAATGTAAGAATGTGAGAATGAAATGATTGAATAATTTGCGCAACCAACAGCGATCATTCCACTCATTCATTTGAAGTCGTCTAAACTTTTATGAAGTTCAAGATTTGCCTTTATTTTTGAAGCGATTTTTGGCATTGAAGAGGGAGTGTAGCGAGCTACACGACCGATGAAAGGTCAAAAAGCGGTCAAAAAGAAAGGTAAAGATTGAATTTAGAAGAGATAAAAGTTTAAATATAATCTTCGTCAGAAAAGTTTAGACGACTTCTTGTATTCCTGTTCCACATCAAAGCACGGACAAGCCTTATTAGCAAATTCTTTGTGTCCATGCACGGTAGCTACAGGATAGTTAAGTTGTAATAATTGTACTAAAGCCTCCAGTGCCAACTTTTGTGAGCCCGTGCGCGTATCCTTCGGTGTTTTACCATCACGAGCCAAGCCCCCGATGTAGCACACGCCGATACTATGCGCGTTGTGTCCCAAGCAGTGGGCACCCACCTGTGCGAGGGGCCGCCCCACATGCACCGAACCGTCTAAGTAAACCAAGTAATGATACCCCACATCGACAAATCCGCGTGCCTTGTGCCACCGTCGTACGTCCTCCACCGTAAAGTTGCGTCCTTCAGCCGTAGCCGAACAATGGATAATAATCTCGTCTATCTTTCGCATCTCTTTTTTTAAGTTTTCTCATCAAGCAGCCTTGCGGCCTACTAATTGTCTGTCTATATACACCGTCACGCCAAACACGCTACCAGCATAAATCAGTGCTTGCGACACATACCACAACACAGAGTCGCTTATCTCGCCCACAGGGTCGACTACAAAGCCTGCCACCGAAAGCGCGATGCCCGACATCAACATCATCAATGCGCCCACTACACCCTTATCGCTCTTCTCTTTCATAAAAGGTTAATTTCAGAATAGTAGAACTCTAAAAACAGAATTTTTAGAACCACCCTTTAATGTACAAATGTGAGAATGATTGAATAAATCGCGCAACAGATGGCGACCATTCGCACATTTGCACACTTGCACATTTTAAAAGGCAGAGCCTCAACGGAGTTTCTTAAACTCCAAGTTGTTCATCTTTATCGCCTCCTTCAAGCGAACCGATGGAGTAAACACGCAGTGCACTTGTTTGATCAAGTCGGCTGACACGTCATCTTTATTCTCCACGCTCGTTGCCTTCAGCGTTGGACGGAACGAACCCAAGTTGTCAACGTGTACGCTATAGCCTTCCGAAAGCAACTCGAGCACCACCTCTTGGAACGACTTCACAATCGCCGTAACATCAGCCAACGTGAGTGAACAAATCTCCTGAACACTGTTCAACAACTCTTCAAAGGTTACCACTGAGGGTTCAACCAACATCGGATAAAATAACTTCTCGCCCGTCTTAAAATTTTTGCGGACAGTTGCCTTAAATAAAATCATGGTAATAAATCGTTTTTTTATGGTTAGTAGTTTTCTTTAAGGGTGGTTCTAATAATTCTGAAATAGGGATTTGTGCGCTATCGGAAGTGTATTTTTGAAAGTTTGTGAGGGAGCATAGCGGGCTATGTGACCGAACAAACTTTCAAAAAGACACTTTCGAGAGCGTACAAATCACATTTCAGAATAGCAGAACTCTAAAAACAGAATTTTTAGAACCACCCTTAAGTTGACAAGTTAGCCAGCAAACTTGTCTTTTTTGGAGGGAGATAAGTACACCTATATAATATATAAGGAAACTTACTCGTCTTACTCTGATTAGAAGCGCTTCATCTCGTTTGACAGTGCAAAGGTAGAACACAAAAAAAGCCTTTGCAAAAAGAGTGTACATTTTGTACACTTTTTCTGCAAAGGCAGCATTCTTTTTAAATTTGCAAATGTGAGAATGAGCAAATGTACAAATGATTTAATGCGCTAAAAATCAGCTACAAACGGCGACCATTCGCACATCTTCACGTTCATGCATCACTCTTCCCCACTAAACAGCGGATCCCAAGCGGGCAATTTGATAGGCGTCTGCTTCAGAAGTTCCAATGTCTGTGCAGGCACATACTTCTTGTCTACCACGAGGCGGAACATATACGCGTCAAACCATTCGTCTGTCATAATCAAGTGACCACGATAGCCCGACTGAGCACCCCAAGAGTTCTCCACCATCCACTTCTTTGTCTTACCGTCAGCCGTGAGGTCTACCGCCATCAGCGTCATGGCATGACTCGAAGCCGAAGCATACGTCTGAATACGTTCCGCCTTCGTCATCGGGAACGTTGTGCCCAATAACGACTCATAGTCATAATTCTTCAGCGACAATACACCCGTCTTTGAGTCCAAATACTTACCCACATCACAAGAGAAGTACATCATCACAGAGTCCTTAATCGAAGCCACCGCCATTGCCTTTATCTCCTCCATGGGGAGGTTCAGGTATGTCCACTGCTCACCGTCGTAAGAATGGCGGTCCATATCGATCGTATACGTTTTATGGTACGCGCGCGATGGATCGTTCATCACCATTACGTATGAGTGCTTCAAGTCCTTACCCACCAATGCTTGGTAAAACTCCTTTGGCGTATACTCCTTCTCCTCGCCCAAGGCCTTGCCTTGTGCATCGCGCGGTGTCCACGTAAACTTCTCCACGGGTTCACCCAAGCATACTGCCAAGATGTGATAGATCGTACCCAACTGCTCCGTCTTCACGCGTTCCAACTCGGCCTTCTTCTTACCCTGCGCTGCCAACTTACGCAGCGTCAGACCATACTCGCGCAACTTCAAGCTCAACAGTGAAGCCATACGCTGCGTATTATTCGCATTATACGATTCAGGCATCGCCTCAGAAGGCACCAAGCCGTACTTGCTCACTACGTCTATCACACCACAGAACGTACCGCCGTCTGACAGTGGATTCTTAAACAGCCAATCGACCAACTGGTCTGACATCGGCTTCTTAGCATTGTCTATCACGGCTTGCAAGAAGAGGTTCGACTTCTCCAGCTGGTCGTAAAAGAAGCAATAACTCTGCGAGAACTGAAACTCGCCCAATCCTCTCTCCTTTATCGCCTTTGCACGCATCACGTTCAGCCCCGTGAAGAGCCAGCAACGACCCGAACTCTTCTGGTCGGTAATGCCCTTTGAAGGCACTTCGTTACTAAAGTGCGTGTCCGTAGCATCACCATTCGTGGCGTTCGTGGCCAACTGATTAATACTTGTGCCGGCTAAGGCATTACGCAGTGCACGGTCAGAAGCAGTCATCGGGTGTGACTTACGCATCGTGCTAAGCATCTCAGGCGTTATACCGCCCTTACCTACTTGCGCCAACGATGATAACGCAAAGGTCATCATCGTAGCTGCTAACATAAAACTCTTTATTCTCATATATACTTTAATTTAACGTGAAGGCGCGCTTCGCGCTTGTTTTTTTAAACATTAATGTATCATTAATCGACCATTAATCTTTCATTAATCGTTTTTTTACGTGTCTCGTATATCCCCACCAATTAACGTTAAAGAAGAGGATGGCTGTTACCAAGCCCCCAATGACGTCAATCAAGTAGTGCGCCTGAATGTACACCGTTGCGCAGCACAAGAAGAAGTAGAACGGCAGCATCGTATAGAATAACGAGCGTTTAATCCGCCACAACAGAAACATCAACACCGTGCTCATACCCACATGACTTGATGGGAAAGCCGCCGTAGGTCGTTCCCCCGACTGCTGCGTACCTTCCACCAACTCGCGGAAGAACCCATCAGGACCTGGCGAAACCGCCAACTCCGTGTGATAACGGAAGTAGTCGCCTAAGTGAGGGAAGTGGCCACTTCGTATCACCTCCTCTCCCACCGCATGAAAGTAATACTGCGGCCCGGCTACGGGCAGGAAGAGGTATATCAAGTAATACATAAAGAAGCTCGCCAACACCACATACGCCGTGCGTGCAAACAATCGCCTATCCACAAAGATAGGAGACAACACCGTCACTGCTATCATCGGGTAATAAGCAAAGTAGCCCATGTGAAACAGTTCGCTCCACACTTTCTCTGGCAGCCACCTTGAAAATTCCAAACTCGGCTGACAACCGAACAACGCTAAGTCGGCACGAGCAAACACATGGTCTAAATTCGGAAACAGTTGACAAAACTCATACGTATCGGGATACCAATACCCCAACAACGACAAGGGAAACACATAGCGCAGCAACATCAAATACTTATTCGGTCGTAACCAATAGAAGAGCCACAGCAGCGCCATGCCGCCCAACACCAACGCGCGCCCCTCCAACAACTGCATAGGTTGACCCATGCGCTGCCAAAAGAGCAATATCAGTACACACGTAAACAACGTATATGCCAACGTTGCCCACTCTACTGATATCAACGCCCTACGTCCACGTTCCTCAACACCTATCTTATCTAACATTTATCTAACTTATAAACTATTAAACATGAAGTCGCGCTTCACACTCCGGGGAAGGGAACATTAATTATCATTAATTAGCCATTAATTATTTCATTAATTACCCAAAAAGAAAAATTAATGACAACTACATGAAATAATTAATGATGAAATTAATGAAATAATTAATGGCTAATTAATGATAATTAATGTTCACCCCAAGCGCAAAACGCGCCCCAAAACTTTTATCGTTAATTATCCGAACGTTTAAACGTAGCCTCCACGCCCCGTGTTAACGGCCATTTAGGTTGATACCCTAAGTCTTCGCGTGCCGGCCCGATGTCACACCGCCACGAGCGTTGCTTCATAATCCTATACTTATCCATATTCAGCGTCGAGAGGCTTCCCGTCAGTCGTGCCAAGCGTTCACTCACCCAACACACTGCGCGGAGCACCCACAGCGGCGCCACAATGTGACACACGTGCTTCACGCCCAACTGCATCTGGATCAAGTCACTAAACGTACGCGAGGTGTACACCCCACCGTCTGTCAAGAAATACTTCGCTCCGCATCGTCCCCGTCTCAGTGCCAAGAAGGCCGCCTCCACCAAGTCCGCCACGTATATAAACGTCAACACCTGCGGTCGGTAACCCACCGCAAAGTCAACGTGCCGACGTATCGCGTCTGCCATCATCGCATAATCCTTCTCCCTCGGACCATACACCCCCGTAGGGCGCAACACCACATAGTTCAAGTCACGAATATCGGCCAACATACTCTCCGCCTGCAACTTCGAAGCCCCATAGGCCGTATTCGGCCGTGCCAACTCCGAAGCCATGATGTCCTTACCATCTCTCTCGTGTAAGGGACCCATTACGCTCAGCGAACTAATAAACACGAAACGCCCCGTCGGAAGCAGTGCTTGCGTACCCAATAGCGTCAGCGCCAAACAGGCCGTGCCCTCTGCGTTAATCGTAAAGAAGTCCTCCGCACGTCGACACTTCGTCGCTCCCGCAGCATGAATTACGTAGTCAAACGGACGGCCCCCCACCTCCTTCAAGTGGTCCTCCAACTGATGTTGCAAGTGCAACTCATCGCTCAAGTCCAATTCTATAAAGTGAATACGGTCGTCCTTCAAGTAACGACGACTACTCGTAGGGCGCACAGCAGCCCACACCTCCATGCCCTCCGCCAAGGCACGCTCTACCATAAAGCTGCCTATAAAGCCTGAAGCACCCGTAATGAGGATTGATTTATTTTCAAGACAATGTAATTCCATATATTAATATCGTTCGTCACATCACGTTGATAATCAACAAAACGAACTTTATAACCTTCAAACGTCAAACTATAGAGAGAGGCCCTATAACTGCTGCATATCGTTCAGCTTCTTATAATATCCTCCCAATTGGAGCAACGCCTCATGCGTGCCGCGCTCTACGATGCGGCCCTCATGCAGTACGCAGATCTCGTCCGCATTCTTAATCGTCGAGAGGCGGTGGGCAATGGCTATGGTTGTACGCGTCTTCATCAGTCGCTCCAGCGCCTCCTGCACCAAGCGTTCGCTCTCCGTATCAAGTGCCGAAGTAGCCTCGTCGAGTATCAAGATGTCAGGGTTCTTCAACACCGCACGCGCTATCGACACGCGTTGGCGCTGACCGCCTGAGAGACGACAACCTCTGTCGCCCACCTTCGTATCGTAGCCAGCCTCACTCTCCATGATGAAATCGTGTGCATTGGCCACCTTGGCCGCTGCCACCACCTCCTCCATCGTCGCGTGTTCTACGCCAAAGGTGATGTTATTATAGAAGGAGTCGTTGAAGAGTATGGCCTCCTGATTGACATTGCCTATCATCGCACGAAGGTCGGATAGAGCCAATGCCTTCACGTTCACACCGTCTATCAGTATCTCACCTTCCGTCACGTCATGATAGCGCGGTAGGAGGTCTACCAACGTCGACTTTCCCGAACCGCTCTGGCCTACCAACGCTACCGTCTGACCACGCTTCACGATCAAGTCTACACCGTGCAGTACGGGGGTCGTGCCATTATATGAGAAACCGACACCCTTAAACTCTATCTTATCCTTCAGCCCCGTCACGTGTACGGGTTCCTTAGGTTCTGCTATCGGATTTTCGGCAAGCAGAATTTTATTCACACGTTCTACCGAAGCCATACCCTTGGGCACAGCGTATGATGCCTTCGACAAGTCCTTCAATGGCTGAATAATGCTATAGAGTATCACCATATAGAAGATGAACGTCGGCGCATCAATCGGTGAATGATCGGAGAAGATGAGCGTACCACCATACCACAGTACAAGGACAATCAGCGTTGTACCCAAAAACTCACTCACGGGGTGAGCCGAAGCCTGACGCACCGACACGCGGTTTGTAGCCCGACGGAAGTCATTCGTTGCCTCGTCGAAGCGCGCCACCATCTTCCGCTCGGCCGTAAAGGCTTTGATAATGCGCATTCCGCCCAACGTCTCTTCCAACTGTGCCATCGTGTCGCTCCACTTATTCTGCGCATCGAGGCTCTTTTGCTTCAGTTTACGCCCAATGCGCCCCATAGCCCAACCCATTACGGGCAACACCACGATCGTAAAGAGCGTCAACTGCCACGAAGTGTAGATCAACACACCGAAGTAGCACACCAAAAGGATAGGATTCTTAATCAACATATCGAGCGAACCCGTGATAGAATTTTCGATCTCATTCACGTCGCCGCTCATACGAGCAATAATGTCGCCCTTGCGCTCGTCACTAAAGAAAGAAAGGGGCAACGAGATAATTTTATGATACACCTGGGTACGAATGTCGCGCACAATGCCCGTGCGCATGGGCACCATGATCGCCACCGATGCAAAGTAGCACCCTGTCTTTAGCAGCGTAGCTGCCACCAAGAAGAGTCCAATGAGCAACAATGCCGTGCCAGCGCCAAACTGTGCCATAAGTTCTGAGGTATACCAATACATATTGTTCACCACAATGTCTTTGGTCGACACGCCTGCTGTGTCCCAGGCCATAAACGTGTAGTGCATCTTATCAATGCCAAAGAGCATCTGTAGCATCGGTATTATCGACATAAACGAGAATACGTTTAACACTGCCGAAAGCAGGTTAAACACCAGCGACCCCACCAAATAACCTTTATAAGGAGTCACAAAACGTCGCATTACGCGAAAAAATTCTTTCATACGAAGAGTTTGTTATAGAAGCGTGCACAGCTTTTTTTCTTAAAAGTCAAAAAGCCATATTAGGTATAATGCGACAAAAGTACGAATTTATATTTAATTATTAGTTAACAATATGATAAACTACAATTTATCGGTGCCTCGAACGCAAGCAAACGCAAGCTAGCCTGGGGGCGACGCGTCCCCGCGTCGGCATTGTCAACTTGGGGCTCGATGCCCCAAGTTGACAATACTTAAAGTATTGATATTCATGTATTTGCTAGTCAAGGCTTCGAACCTTGACTAGCAAATGCCGACGCGGGGACGCGTCGCCCCCAGGCTTG
>ENA-ORRX01000129-ORRX01000129.1-human-gut-metagenome-genome-assembly--contig:-NODE-129-length-27999-cov-8.28303_pt1 | contig 27999 bp, 24 predicted proteins | sample MGYA00242186_ERZ509153 | MGnify/ENA primary metagenome ERZ509153 (study PRJEB26280, sample SAMEA2338643) | human gut metagenome | biome: human gut; feature: human-associated habitat; material: faeces... | reverse complement strand
CTGTAAACATATAGCTTACATGAGCGGCAGCTGTGTTACCATCACAAGTGATAAATTTTTTCTCTTTAGCCATTTTACTTTTAGATAAAATATTAAAAATGTTTTGTATTTAATTCTTCTTTTCGAAATTTCGTTAATACAGGAATCCCAAGAGCCACAAAGGTATCTTGTTATCCTTGCCCACCTCCGTATTGTAACGGGCATAGATGGTATCTGGATTACTACGCATCTTGTTGGGAGTTTGTGCATCACAGATTCTGAATTTCCTGTTGCCATCCACTGTATAATAGTGGTCTTTGCCGCCCTGGTGAACTTTGTGGTCTTTCCAAAGAGAATTGACGAAGAATGTTTCCATCACTTCCTGCTTGTCAATCTGTATAGGATAGATAGCGTACATCAAGTTAGTATTATGCATCATCACCTTAGATGGTTTCTTCGGAAAATCCTGCCCATCCGGATAGATCATGTTGATGAGTCTGGAATCAGCCAGATACTTAATGTAGTTCATCACGGTTGCCCTACTTGTATTGATGCTTTCGGCCAGCTGGCTCACGTTGGGAGCCTTGGCGCCTTCGACAGCCAACTCGTAGAACAGACGTTTTATCTTTGGCAGATACTTCAGTTCTATCTGCTTGATGAGGAGGATGTCAACCTCGGTCATCATGTTCATCGTCTTTAGTAGATTCTCTGTGAAGTTACGCTGTTCCAAGAAGAATGGGTAGAAGCCGTGATGCAGATAATCATTGAAGTATTTCATAGGACTCACCTTAGGAAGGATCTGCTTGATGATGTATTCATGATTGCGCAGAATGTCATCGAGTTCGTATGGCTGGAAATCGTTGCCCGTCTTCAGATTGATATATTCTCTGAATGAGAAGCCACGGAGATTGTAACTCTTCACGATGCCATTGAGTTCTGGATTCTCTTCCTTCAAGCGCATGACGCTGGAACCGGTAAACACAATCTTCAATTCAGGATACAAATCGTAGCATTTGCGGAGCTCCTTGCTCCAGTCCTGCTGTTTGAACACCTGGTCTATCAGGAGTGTTCGTCCACCTTGATTCACAAAGTCACCTGCAAAATCGGCAATACCTCTGCTCTGGAAATAGAAGTTGTTCATATTCACATATAAGCACTTGCGATCATGAGGTCCAAAGTGTTCCTTGGCATACTGGAGGAGAAAGGTAGATTTGCCTACACCTCTAGTGCCTTTGATACCTATCATACGGTCATTCCAGTCAATCTCATCCATCAAGGTTCGTCTGACTGGAGCGTCTGTATGCTCAACTAGGTATGTATGTGTTCTGAAGAATGCTTCTTCCATGCGTTTAATATTTCATATTTGTTTTTTACGATGCAAAGGTAATAATATATTTTAAATTTGCAAACTCTAGATAGCAAAATCTAACATTTTTTTCATTATTTAGCACTTTTCTAAGTAAAACTTACCTTCTTTTGCCGTTTTTATCTCAATAATTTGTATCTTTGCAGTATGAAACTACATATCTTCAATCCAGAACACGATTTGGCATTGGCCGCTCATTTGCGACAGTTTACCGCTCCTCATGCAGGAAGACAGTTGCGAAGCGACCTTGCATTCATACCTGCCTTGTGGGCAGATCAGGGTGACTTGGTGCTTGTTGACGACATCGACAATGCACGCGACAAGGTGCGCCATTTGGGTGAGCACCTGGTGGAAAAAGTTGAGTTTATAACCAAACTGCAGCTTGAGCATCTGCTTAAGACGGAGTTTATAGACTGCGTACATCCTTGGGGATGGGACTTGAGTCTGAAAGGCGAGCTGGAACGTATCGGTTTGCCGGAAATCATGCTGCCTACTGATGAGGTATTAGATAAGGTACGCACGATAAGCAGCCGCCAATGGGCCGCTGAACATCTGCAGCAGGACGTAGTATATGCAGATAACTTTGCTCTGGTTAAGGAATGCGCAATGAAGTGGGGCAAGGCTGTAGTCAAGGCTCCCTGGAGCAGCAGTGGAAGAGGCGTGAAATATATTTCTGCCGATGAGTTCCGGACAAATGGTGAATATCCGGCTTTCCAACGCTGGGTAAGCAACATCATCTTCAGGCAGGGTGGTGTGACCGTAGAGCCATATTATAATAAGGTGAAAGATTTCGGTATGGAATTCGAGATGCGTGACGGCAAGGTACACTATCTTGGACTCTCGCTCTTCGACACCGTCAAAAATGCCTATACCGGTAACTTGCTCTGCTCTGAAGAAGAGAAGATTGAAATGATGAAGAAATACATCAGTGAAGATGCGCTTCTCTCTGCAAGACAGAAAATTATAGATATAGTTGAACCCGCGTTAAAGGAAAACTATAACGGACCATTTGGAGTAGATATGATGATTGCAGCAAAGGATGGCCAGTTAGAGCTTGTATCTTGTGTAGAATTGAATCTTCGGAGAACGATGGGGCATGTGGCTCTTGAGTTAGCCAAGATAGCCAAACCTCAGAGTCTGATGCGTGTTGACTTTGATGGTAACAGATATCATTTGCGTGTGTTGCCAGGTAAGGAGGCCGTTAACGAGTCTTAAATTTTAGCCTTCCGATGCAAGGAATCGCAGCAACTTGCATTTCATAGACAGATTATCAACAAAATTAAAAGATTATGAAAAAGAGAAATGAAAGTAAGATGACTATGGCAGCCCTGATGATGTTGGCTGCAATGGCTATGACTTCTTGTGCCAGCAGCAAGAAGATAAACGACGGTTCTAATGCAGGCAAGAGCAGCGAAATGGGTAAGAATGAAGAGGATTTGGATAATAGCTATCTTGTTCTTTCTGACGCCCAGCAGGATATAGTGAAGAAGAACAATGCATTTGCGCTTCGCCTCTTCAATAAGGTTACAGATATGGAGTCTAAGGTGATTTCGCCTATGAGCGTATCTTATCTGATGGGAATGTTGGCAAATGGTGCGGATGGAATCACGCAGCAGGAGATATTGAAAGCTATCGGTTGCGAAGGAGTTTCTGTCAACGATCTGAATGAGCTTTATAAGGCGATGCTTCTTAATGCCAATCATCAAGACAAGCAGACAACTGTTAATATTGCCAATTATATCGCAGTAAACAAGAACTTCAAACTGAACAAGAATTTCTCCCAGCAGGTAAGTGATGGCTATCAGGCAGGTATTGAAAGTCTGGATTTCACCTCTTCCAAGTCCACAGACCGCATCAATGGCTGGTGTAAGGAAAAGACCAACGGCATGATTCCACGTATTATTGATCAGGTTTCAGCTGATGCAGTATCGTATTTGATGAATGCCATCTATTTCAAGGGAACATGGCAGAACAAGTTCAATGCCAAGGACACTAAACTGGAGAACTTCCGTGGCTATACACGTGATATCCAGAAAGTAGAAATGATGCATCAGGTAAAGAAGCTCTTCTATGCAGAGAACAAGGATTTCAAGGCTGTAGATCTTCCTTATGGTAATGGCAGCTATCGCATGCTGGTACTTCTGCCAAATGAGGGCAAGAATATCCAGGAAATGATGAAAGGATTGGATGAAGAGAAGCTGAATCAGATTTCGCAGAATATGGAAAACTGTATGGTGAATCTCAAGTTGCCTAAATTTACTATCGAGCAGGAACTGCCTCTGAATGCAATCATCAGTGATTTGGGTGCTCCTTCTATGTTTGTGGCAGGCAAAGCGAACTTCAGTCATTTTGCTGACGGCAATTTCTTTGTAAGCAAGATGCTTCAGAAGGCAAAGATAGAGGTGAATGAGCAGGGAACAAAGGCTGCTGCTGTAACTGCTGCCGTGATGCTGACAGCCATGGCACCTGAGGAGACTAGAAATGTGGAGTTCATCGCTGACCGTCCATTTGTCTATATGATTCAGGACAGCCAGAGTGGCGGTATCCTTTTTATGGGACAATATTGCGGAACGCACTAATTCAAGAATAACCAAATAAAAATCCCTTAGGCTTGTTGAAGTCTAAGGGATTTCTTTTTATCCGAATTTCTCAACGAACTCATCTTCCGTGATGATAGGGATGTTGAGTTCGTGTGCCTTCTTGTTCTTTGAACTCTGCGAGGCAGCATCGTTATTAATCAGATAGTTGGTGCTCTTGCTTACGCTTCCCGTCACCTTGCCACCTTGGCTTTCGATGTAAGCCTTCAGCTCGGTACGTTTTTTATAATGATGAACATCACCCGTTACAACGAAGGTTAGTCCATCACACAGCGTGCCTTTTTCTACAGGAGCCTGTTCTGTAATGGTCAGCTCCTTCATCAGATGCTGTACGTGAGCAAAGTTATTGTCATCTTTGAACCAGGCGATGAATTTGGCACTTTTTTCAGGACCAATGCCGTCGATGCTGGCAAACTCATCATCAAACATGCAGAGCCGTGCGGTTTCAATCAGTTCCTTGACAGGATAGCGTTCAATCAGCTTTTTGGCGACATCACCTCCACACAGCGGGATGTTCAGTGCATAGAGCAGGTGACGACCATCTGTATTTCGGCTTTTGCGGATGCTTTCCAGCATATTGCCTACACTCTTCTTTCCGAATCCTTCCCAGGAAGAGATGACATAGGCATGATCGGAAAGATGATAAAAGTCTGCATACTCACTGATCAGGCCTTCGTTTACCAGCTTCCAGATGGTTTGTTCTGAAATACCTTCTATGTTCAAACCTTCCTTGCTTACGAATCTCGTGAACTTCTTCAACTGCTTCGCCGCACATTGCGGGTTGGTACAATGCAGTGTTTTCGTACCGCTTTCGCTTTCTCTAACGATAGCTTCAGCATGGCAGACAGGACACACTTCAGGAATTTCAAAAACACCAAGTGATTCTGTCACATTGATCACCTTTGGGATAATCTTGTTGGCCTTGATTACCTGCAATCGGGTTCCCTTGCCTCCGATACCCAAACGCTCGCATTCACTTACATTGCAGAGAGATGCCCGCTGAACAGTTGTGCCTTCCAGTTCTACAGGCTTGAAGACAGCCACAGGAGTGATGGTATTGGCAGCACACGACCATTCGATGTGGTCGAGTTCGATATCGGCGTGCTCATCTTGCCATTTGAAGGCGTAACCGGCTCTTGTTGCATGATGACCTGTTACGGAACCTGTAGCAGCATAGGAGGTATCATCGTAGCAGATGACGAGACCATCTACAGGGAAAGGATTCTTTTTATTGGTCACCTTGGCTGTAAAAGCATCAATTTCCTTTTGGATGTTATCAGAAGTTGGCAGCTCTATGCTCTGGCGCTCTACCGGATGAAAACCCTGTTCTTCCAACCACAGCATTCTTTTGCCCCATGATGTGATTTCCTGTTCGCAATAAACCAGGGTGAAAGGAATCCATTGGATATGGCGCTGCTTTACTTCTTCCACATCTTTCAAAGAAAGAGATCCGGATGCAAGATTGCGGGGATTGGCGTAATCACCTTCGCTTTCGATGATAAACTGCTCGAAGTCAGCATAGGAGATGACAGCCTCGCCACGAATCACGAGATGTCCCTTTTCGCTGATGGACTGCGGAATACCACTGATAGCTGGTGCCAGATGCGTAATGTTGGTGCCAATATGACCATTACCGCGAGTCACCACCTTGGTTAGTTTGCCATTGTCGTATGTCACAACCAAGGTGAGACCATCCAGCTTCCAGGAAATCCAGATAGGGCGGTCTTCTGCCCACTTGACGAGGTCGCTGACCTTCTTGGTCTTTGCCAGAGAGAGAGCTGCGAACTCGTGTTCTTCCTTCTGGCCTACGATAGTATCTTCAGAAACTTTGTTGGTAGGGGAATCGGGGAGAATTTCGCCGGTTTCCTCTTCCAGCTTCTTGAGTTGGTCAAACAGGGCATCCCATTCGTAATCGGTAAGGATTTCCCCTTTGCCGTTATAATAAACATCAGAAGCTTGGTTCAGTTGATTGACCAAGCTTCTCATTCTATTTAATTTATCCTCCATAATGTCTGTAAATCGTTATTGTATTTGTGGCTGTATCGTTTGCTTTTCAAAAGCAAAGCGCATACCTCTGTTCCCATAGTTGATTCTTCCGCAGATGCAGAAGCCCATAGAAGAGAGCAAGTTAATCATCGGAAGATTATCGAAATTGGTATCTACCTTGATGCTAGGAACCTTTTCTACCTCGCAGAGACTATTCACCTTATTAATAAATATACGTGCGAAACCCTCACGCTGATATTTTGGCAACGTAGCAAAGCGGTGTATTACATAATAATCGCCTGTGGTAAGCCAGTCGCCATCGATAAAATCGTACTGTGGTTCACCATTGAGTGCTACTGCACCATAGACAGCCACCTCGCCATCTACGGTAAGTACGTATGCGTTACCATTGTTGATGTCGTCTTTTATATCGTGCTCGGCAGGATAATCATTAGTCCACTGATGACGTCCTGATGCAATCATAGAGCGACGAGCCTGGTCAATGATGTTCCAACACGCCTCAAAGTCCTTAATATATGCAGGTCGAAAATCGGTCTTCATTTCTTTGTATATTCACTTAATTATTTATTAATCGGGTGCAAATTTAACAAAAAAAAACGAATTAAAAGTACAAACGAAGAAAAAACTGCATTTTTACCCGCATTTTTCCTTTAATTTCTGGTTTTTTCATCTTTTCGGTAGTTAAAATGCGCTATTATCTCTTAAGTTTTACAAGTAAAATATAACGCCCTGTGAGGACAAAAAACATAAATCTCTTCATGCTTTTGCCTGACAGGGCGACTTCCCTTAGAGTGCTAAAGTCTTATCAAGTTCGGCGATAATAGCATCCTTCTGGTCCTTGATGTGCTGACCTATGAATACAATCTTGATCATACGGTCACCAAGTTTCTCATCCCATTCCTTCTCAAGCTGCGGATTGTTCTTGCGCAGTTCTGCGAGCTGGTCGGCTGGCATTGTTGCGAGCCACTGACCAGCCTGCTTGACAGTCTTCTGCTGACCAGCCTGCTCGAAAACATAGCACATGTCTGGTTCATCAGCAAAATAGCAAATACCCTTGGCACGAACGATGTCACGAGGCCATTTTCTTGCAACAAACTCATCGAAGAGACCCAGGTCGAATGCCTTGCGGCGATAATATACGAAGGTTCCGATACCATATTCCTCAACCTCGCCACCTTCGTGGTCATGGTCATGATCGTGATGATGGTGGTGGTGACCATGTTCATGATCCTCGTGATCGTGATGGTGATGCTCATGTTCGTCATCGTCTTCATCATGGTGGTGATGATGCTCGTGCTCATCTTCATGGTGATGATGCTCATGCTCTTCTTCATCATGGTCCTCTTCTCCGCTTCGTTCAGATTCGATTTCCTGAATCCAGCCTGCTGATGTTGCAACAGTCTGCCAGTCAAACTTGTGAGTATTGACAATCAGATCGAGATCTACATCACCATAGTTACATTCGAAAATCTCTGCCTTAGGCTGGATAGCGCGGATAATCTGCTTCAGGTGCTCCAACTCCTTAGGCTCTACATCTGCGGCCTTATTGAGAAGGATGATGTTACAGAATTCCATCTGCTGGATTACGAGAGAAGCAAGATCCTCCTCATCGAGGTTTGGCTTCATCAAATCAGAACCATTGGCAAACTCGTCCTTCATACGAAGTGCATCAACTACAGTAACGATGCTGTCTAGGCGCAAGATACCGTTCTTGATATACTGAGGACCCAGGGATGGGATAGAGCAGATGGTCTGAGCTATAGGTGCAGGCTCGCAGATACCGCTTGCCTCTATTACAATATAGTCGAAACGCTTCATATCTACGATTTCCTTGAGCTGTTCTACAAGATCCATCTTCAAGGTACAGCAAATACATCCATTCTGGAGTGAAACCAGGGAATCATCCTTCTGACCTACCACACCACCTTTCTCTATGAGAGCTGCATCAATATTCACCTCACCGATATCGTTGACGATAACGGCAAATTTGATACCCTTCTTGTTAGCCAAAATCTTGTTGAGCAGGGTAGTCTTACCACTGCCCAGATAGCCTGTCAAAAGCAGGACTGGAACTTCTTTATTGTTCATAAATTCCTCTTTTTATAGTGTTATACTTTAATTACAAAAGCGGGAATAGCAAATAACATGCCACTCCCGCCTTATGAAAAGTTAATTATTACTTACGATAGTTATCAAGACCCTTATGCAGGAAGTCAAGATAAGCACTGACATCCTCCTTGAAGCTGAATGCAGCGTTCAGAGGATTTCCCTCATTATCCACAGGAATGTAGAATGGCTGGGCATTAGCACCAAACTTGCTTGCCTGCAAGTAGCTCCACTTGTCACCGATGGTTCTCAATGTACGCTTTTCGCCATTGAAAGTCACCTCCATAGGCTGTGACAATGGAGTCTTGTCATCTACATAGAGAGAGATGAGTACGTAGTCCTTTGTCAAAATGTCAGTAACACTAGGGTCTGTCCAGACAGAAGCCTCCATCTTACGGCAGTTGACACAACCATAGCCGGTAAAGTCAATCAGTACTGGCTTGCCTGCTGCCTTTGCTGCTGCCATACCTTCCTCGTAGTCCTTATAAGCCGGTTCTACCACCTTGGTATTCAAGTTGAAATCCTGGGTATTTACTGGTGGGGCAAAAGCACTTACTGCCTTGCAAGGAGCACCCCAAAGACCAGGAATCATATACACGGAGAAAGCCAAGGAACAAAGACCAAGCATAATGCAGGCCACAGGCATTGGCTTGTTCACCGCCGATGGCATCTACCTGGAACTTCAACTTGCCAATCAGGTAGAGACCGAGCAGGCCGAAGATGACAATCCAGAGTGAGAGGAATACCTCGCGATCCATAATGTGCCAGCCATAAGCCAAATCTGCTACAGACAAGAACTTCAAAGAGAAAGCAAGCTCAATGAAACCAAGCACAATCTTGATGGTCTCCATCCAAGAACCAGACTTAGGAGCTGACTTCAACCAAGATGGGAAGAGTGCAAAGAGTGTGAATGGCAAGGCGAGAGCAAGGGCAAAACCAAACATACCAATGGTTGGTGCCAACCAGTCACCCGATGTAACAGTCTGTACAAGAAGTAAGCCGATGATAGGAGCGGTACAGGAGAAACTTACGAGCACGAGTGTGAACGCCATCAGGAAGATGCTGATGAGTCCTGTTGTGCTGGAAGCCTTGTTATCTACAGCATTACCCCAACTGTCTGGCAACTTGATTTCGAACCATCCGAAGAATGAGAATGCGAAGACTGCCAGAAGCAAGAAGAGGATAATGTTGAATACCGCACTTGTACTAAGCGCATTGAGTGTGCTAGGACCTGCTATGGCTGTTACGGTGAGTCCGAGAGCCAGATAGATGATGACAATACTCAAACCATAAGTGATTGCATCACGGATACCCTTCTTCTTGTCATTCTTGGCACGCTTCAGGAAGAAGCTTACTGTCATCGGAATGATAGGCCAGATACATGGCATTACAAGAGCGAGCAGACCGCCCACAAAACCGATAATGAAGATATAGAAGAGTGAATGGTTGGCAATGTCATTGTTGCCACCAAACGCCTGAAGCTCCTTTACAACCGGTTTCCACCAAGCCTTAGCATCATCACCATCTACAGAGAATGAAGAATCAATATTAGCTGTGCTATCTACTTTCTCTGCTACGGCAAGTTGAGCCAAAGAGTCTGCTTTCGCCTTAGCGATAGCTGCTGGATCTTCTGTATTTTCGCCAGCTTTCGCATCTTCAGGGCTGACTGCATCTTTGCCATCTACAGCTGGAGATTTACCACTATGCTTGAAGCTTGCCTCGCTGGGAGGGAGACAATTCTGGTCGCTGCAAGCGCCATACTCTAAATAAGCATCGATACGATAGTTAGGCTTGGTGAACTTCACTTTCTGTACGAAAGTGGCGCTACCCTCGAAGAAGCGTAACTTCATCTCAAAGAGAGGGTCGAACTTTGAAATTTCATGGCCACGAGCCTGCAACTTGCCTACGAGTTCTACACCGTCAAGCTTGTTTACGTTAAAAGTGGCTGAAATTGGTCCGTCTGCGCCCAAACCTGTAGAATAGACATGCCATCCCGGTTGAATCTTTCCATTAAACACGATTTCCGCTACAGCGGTTCCATTGGTCTTGAGCGAGGTTGAGAACTTCACAGGGTTCATCATCTGCGCATGAGCCAACATTACTACTAAGAGTAACTGTAAAACTGCAATAAACTTTTTCATTTTTATTTATGTACTAATTTTGATTGCAAAGATACTAAATTTTATTTTAAATACGGCTATGAACCAAGTACGGTTACTAGTCTTTTAGTTTTTTTTAGAAAAAATGCTATAAAATCATCCCGTCGTCTTGGTAATATTGCAAAAAAACTGTAATTTTGTAGCCAAATTGCGAATGAGGAAAAGAAGATTATACATATTCAGTCTCTGGATAGCTACATTGAGTATCTTGCTATCTACGGTGATGACCCATCATCACCACATGGGGCGTATCTGTATGATTCAGGAGCAATGTGAGCAGGATGGCAACATCAATGATGAGCATACCGACCATCATGATCAGGAAAATGATAGCGATCGTGAGAACTGTAGTGTTCGTCAAATGCATCAGTTTGTCGTCAATTCCAAGATGGTGAAGGGTATCCGCAAGTTGCTGATAGATGAGAACCATCAGTTTATGATCCTGTATTGTTCTTCTCTTTTAACCCTCCCTCGTCTCTCACTCATTTCAGTGAGATGGCAGCATGTGGCAGCTTCTCCTCTTGCAGAAGAAGTGGCGGCAGGCTATAGCAGACGGGGACCTCCTTCTATTTTATGATTTTACAAATTTGCCACTTGGTTGCAAAAATCGGCTTGATGATTCGAATGCAACTGAGTTGCAAGATTTTCTGTGTACTTTTGCCAACGGATTTTTGATAAGATTCGTTGTGTCAAATTGTAGTGTAGAATTATAAAATAGAAAAAACATGAAAAGAATAATTTTGATCGTCGCCGTTACGGCGATTGCCTGGGCAGGATTCGCTTTCTTTGGGAAGCAGACCGGTTCAGAGGCTCATGCACATGAGGAGCATGAGCATGAAGAAGAAGTAGATTTTGATCATATTCCGTTGACTGCCAAGCAGGTCAGCACCGTAGATTTGAAGATGGGTGAAGCTGTGGAGCGTGAGATGGATGCTACCATAGAAGCGAAAGGATCGCTCGTACTGCGTGCACAGGCGATGGGTGATGTTGCCTCTTTGATGGGCGGTATCGTGAAATCTATTTTTGTTAAAGAAGGGCAGCTTGTTCATAAAGGACAGGTTGTTGCTACCGTTGAAAATACAGATGTGGTAAGTCTTCAGCGTGAGTATTACTCTGCTGCCAAGGAGTGCGAACTTGCCAAGGCTGATTTGGAGCGCCAACTTCTGCTCAGTAAGCAGGGAGCAGGTGTGAAGCGTACCTTACAGCAGACCAAGAAAGATTACCAAGTGGCTCATGCCAATCTTTTGGGTATTGGCAGGCAGCTCAGCCAGATGGGTATCTCTACTGCAGCCGTAGCGAAAGGTAAGTTTACTACTGCCTTTCCTTTGCATGCGCCTATCTCCGGCATCGTGAGTGAGATGACTGCCAGTCTGGGAAGTTATGCTGATATGCAGACTCCTCTGATGAAGATTAGAAACACCCAGGCAGTGGAATGTGACCTCAATGTCTTCGAGAAGGATTTGGCGAAGGTCAAGGTAGGCAACCGGGTGACCATAAACCTGACTAATCAGCCTGGCGTAAAACTTTCAGGAACCGTTTATGGTATGAATCAATACTTTAACGACAACTCGAAATCCGTTGCAGTTCACGTAAAATTGGATGCAGCTAGCGTGAAGAGTTATCTGCATTCTTCTTCAGGCAATACTCATGGCGGAAAGCTTTTCGCAGGCATGTATGTAAGCGGAAAGATAGCTACAGGTAGCCAGCAGTGTCTCGCCTTGCCATCCCATGCAATTGTGAGCGCAGATGGAAAGCAGTATGTCTTCGCTCTCAATGGAGCTCCCAGCAAGGGTAACTACAGCTTCTCCCGTCATGAGGTGACCACAGGCGCTTCGGATGGTAAATATACAGAGGTGAAGCTTTGCAACCATCTGCTGAAGGGCAAGAATGGAGCTGCCGGCAAGAAGATTGTAACCGAGAACGCTTATTATCTGGCTTCGCTTACAGGCGAACATGGTGAGCATGCACATTAAGCTTTAGCTGATAGATAATGTTTTAAATGAATCATTTTTAGATTAAAGCTTATGTTTCAGAAACTTATTACTTATTCCATTCGCCACAAACTGGTGATTGGAGTACTCTCTATAGCCCTTGCGATATGGGGTGTCTGGTCGCTGGTGCATCTTCCTTTCGATTCCACCCCGGACATTACAGATAATCAGGTGCAGGTTATCACTCAGGCTCCTTCGCTGGGAGCTCAGGAGGTGGAACAATACGTAACCACTCCTGTAGAGATGGCACTTGCAAATATCCCCCGCATCCAGGAACGCCGAAGCATTTCAAGAAGCGGACTCTCGGTCATCACGCTTGTCTTCGACGATGCCGCCGATATCTATTGGGCACGTTCGCAGGTGAGTCAGGTAGTGGAACAGTTGGAGAAAGAACTGCCAAAGAACACAGAAACCGAGATGGGACCTATTGCCACCGGATTGGGCGAAATCTACCACTATACCATTCGTGCCAAAGAGGGATACGAGCATAAATACTCGCTCACCCAGCTCCGAACCATGCAGGACTGGATTGTGCGCAAACAGCTTTCCGGAACCCCGGGCGTTGCCGAAGTAAGCGGTTGGGGCGGCTATGTCAAGCAATATGAGGTGGCTATCAATACCGACCAGCTGAACGCCAGTGGGGTCTCCGTAAGCGAGGTGTTTGAAGCCTTGCAGCGCAACAATGCCAATACGGGTGGCAGCTACATCGAGCAGAATTCCAACCAGTATTATATTCGAGGCATCGGTGTGGTGAAGAATCTGGAGGATGTTGCCAACATCACGGTGAAGACGGTGGATGGAACACCTGTCAAGGTGGGTGATGTGGCAAAGGTTCAGTTGGGCCATGCCACCCGTTTCGGTGCCGTCACCCGCAATGGCGAAGGCGAGGTGGTGGCTGGTATCGCCATTATGCTCAAGGGCGAGAACTTCCAGGAAGTTATCAAAAATGTTAAGGAACGAATCAATCAGATTCAGAAATCGCTTCCGGAAGGAGTAGTTATCGAACCGTTTATCGATCGAACCAACCTGGTGGACCGAGTAGAGGGCACCATCGCCCGCAACCTGATTGAAGGCGGACTTATCGTCATTTTCGTACTTGTTATCTTCCTAGGTAACTGGCGAGCCGGACTTGTCGTAGCAAGTGTCATCCCACTGAGTATGCTCTTTGCCTTCGGTATGATGAAGACCTTTGGCATCGACGGAAACCTGATGTCGCTGGGAGCCATCGACTTTGGTATGATAGTGGATTCTGCGGTCATCATTGTTGAAGCAGTGGTGACACATATCAATACCGGTCATTTCTCGCAGCCGGAAGTTCGTGCTGCTTATCTTGCTCAATGTCAGAATGGTGGAGCTGCAACCCCATTTGCCCTGACTCAGAAACAGATGGACGAGGAAGTTCATTTCTCTGCTTCCCGAATCCGTCAGAGTGCTGCGTTCGGTGAAATCATCATTATGATTGTATATATTCCGCTGATGACACTGGTAGGAATCGAAGGAAAGATGTTCCGTCCGATGGCACTTACGGTATTCTTTGCCATTCTGGGAGCCTTCATTCTCTCGCTTACCTATGTGCCGATGGCAAGTTCGCTGATGTTAAGTCGAAAGGTACATACCCGAAAAACATTCTCCGACCGCGTGATAGAAAAGTTGCAGGCATGGTACCGTCCGGTTCTCGACTGGGTCTTGGCACGTAACAAGGATGTCATCACTGGTGCTGTGGCTCTTTTCTGCGTCAGTGTCGTGGGCTTCAAATTTCTGGGAGGCGAATTCATCCCAAGTCTGGAAGAAGGTGACTTTGCCGTGGAGATGAGTATGTCGCAGGGAACTTCATTGTCGCAGATGGTGGAGAGTTGTACCAAGGCTGAAAAGCTGCTCAAGAAGGAATATCCTGAGATCAAGCAGGTGGTAAGCCGTATAGGTAGTGCTGAGATTCCTACAGACCCGATGCCGGTAGAACGTGCAGACATCATGATTGCACTGAAACCGAAGGCTGAATGGACCTCAGCCAAGACTACTCCAGAACTGATGGAGAAGATGGAGGAAACCTTGAGTGCCATTCCTGGATTGGAAGCTGAGATTTCTCAACCTATCCAGATGCGCAACAATGAGCTGCTGACAGGTATCAAGCAGGATGTGGCTATCAAGATATTTGGTGATGATCTGGACGTGCTCACTCAGCAGGCAGGCAAGGTGAAGAGAATGATAGAAGATGTGCCGGGCGTGAGCGGTATCTTTGTTGAGGAAGTTGCCGGTTTGCCTCAGATCCAGGTAAAATACAACCATGAGAAGATGGCGGCCTACGGGGTTAGTGTGGATGATATCAGTGAGATATTGGAAACCACCTTTGCTGGAGCCGTGGCTGGTTCTCTCTACGAAGGCGACAAGAAGTTTGATATCGTGCTGCGCATGGATCCTTCGCAACGCAACGTAGAGTCGCTTGAGCAATTGAGCATACCTCTCAAGGATGGTACAGATATTCCGTTGTCTCAGGTGGCAGACATTGATTATTCACCAGCGCCGGCACAGGTTTCTCATGAAGATGGTGCCCGCCGCATCTATGTTGGATTCAACGTGAAGGGCAGGGATGTGCAGAGTACCGTGGAGGATATCCAGAAGATTCTCGATGAGAAGCTGAAGTTGCCGGATGGCTACTATTATAATTATGGTGGTGAATTTGAAAACCTGCAGAGTGCTACCAACCGTCTGATGGTAGTGATACCGATAGCACTTGTCATTATCTTGCTGTTGCTCTATGCTACGGTGAAGAATGTCCGTGAGTCGCTCTTCGTCTTCTCTGCCATTCCGCTGGCTGCCATCGGAGGAGTTTGGGCTTTGTGGCTCAGAGGTATGCCTTTCAGCATCTCGGCAGGTGTCGGCTTCATAGCCCTCTTTGGTGTAGCAGTGCTCAATGGAATCGTACTTATCGGACAGATGAACCAGATGCAGCGTGAAGAAAAGACTGCTGACAAACTGTCAGCATCCATTGGAGTTACAGAATTGATTCATCATCGCATCATCGAGAGCTGTATGGTTCGCTTGCGTCCAGTCTTGATGACGGCACTTGTTGCCTCTATGGGTTTCCTGCCTATGGCACTTTCCCAGGGTGATGGAGCAGAGGTACAGCGCCCACTGGCTACGGTGGTGATAGGTGGTCTGATAACCAGTACGTTGCTTACCTTGCTGGTGTTGCCTGCTATCTACAAGACATTCACCAAGAAATAGGCAATTAAGAAGATAACATAAAACATTTAGGATGAACAAGAGAAAAAAGAAAACTATATTCGGGCTGGCAGCAGTTTTGATGCTGCTGGCCCCTTCAGAGGCAAAGGCTCAGCTTTTCGATGCCACCATTCCTGGCACGAAGATGACTTTGGAGCAGTGTTTCCAGTTGGCAGATAAGCAGAACCTGACGTTGCAGGCTGGACGAAAATCGATAGAACGTGCCAAGGTCATGGAAGGAACGGCATGGGATGTGGACAAGACAGAGATTGCTTTCGGACAGAATCCGGCTTCAAGCGGCGATACCGATAATGCTCTTGCATTTTCACAGGGCATAGAATTTCCAACGGCTTATACCGCCCGCCGTGGTCAGCTTAAGGCAGAAACTCAGGCAGAGAAAAGTCGTCTGGGTGTAACTAATCAGCAGATTAAGCTTGAGATTGCTTCTGCTTATTATGCGATGCTCTATCAGACTCATCGTCTGAGTATCCTTCAGCGACAGGATTCTATCCTCGACCGTTATTGCGATGTAGCCGAGAAGCGTTACAAGGCAGGCGAAGCCAGACAGCTGGAGTTCCTTACAGCCGAGCGCTTGCGTAATGAAAACCATTTAGAGATGGTAAATGTGAAGAGTGTGGCTGAGAACAAACAGTTGGAACTGATGGCATTATTGAATACCGATCAGCCTGTTTTGCCTGCCGAATCTCACATCATTGCACTGGAATCTCCTGTCAGCGGAACCTTCAACTATCAGCAGACTGCTGATGCGAAGTATCAGCAAGACCGGCTGAAGGCACTCGATAAGGAGGTGAAGTGCGCCAAGACTGGTTATGCGCCATCTCTTTCGCTTACGCTCCGTACCCAGGCACTCATTTCCAGTTGGGATCCTTATCACATCGACCGTCAGCGTTTTACCGAGGGTAACTTCTTCGGCTTTGAGATTGGAGTAGGCGTGCCTCTCTTCTATGGTGCTACCAAGGCAAAGGTGAAGGCTGCCAAGAAGAATCGTGAGGTAGCAGAACTGGAGATGCAGCAGGAGCGGAGAGAAAAGGAACGTGATTATCGCCTAGGCTACAACCGTTTCCAGAATGCAGCCAAACGCATGGCTTATTATAACGGCGAGAACATTTCTAAGGCAAAAGAAATCGTTCGCCTCAGTACTGCCGAGTATGAGAGTGGCGAGATCAGCTATGTGGAGTATGCCAATGCCTTGCAGGAGGCGATAGATATGGGTATGAAGCATGCCGATGTCATCAATGAATATAATGAGGCTGCCTTGGCTTTGCTGGGGCTTTCGAATAATCTGTAAGAGACAAAAAAGTCATATCCCTTTGATTGGGGATATGACTTTTTTGTTTTAGAAAACTTATCTTGAGTTCTATTAAGATGAATCTTTTCTATATTAATTTAGAACACTCTTCCGAAGATAATCTTGATGAAAGTCTTGCCTAAGATTCTGGCATCAAACCACCATGAACGATGCTCCAGGTAGTATAGATCCATATCCAGGCGGCGCAACATCTTCTCCATCGTATCTGTATATCCGTTATAGAGGGTAGCGTAGGAAGTAACACCAGGGCGAATCTGATACAGATTCTTATATCTAGGGTCACGCTCCATAATCTGGTCTATGTAGAACTTTCGTTCTGGTCTTGGACCAATAAACGACATATCGCCACAAATCACGTTCCAGAGTTGAGGAAGTTCATCCAGATGATGTTTTCTCAGAAACTTGCCTATGCGTGTAAGTCGCTTATCTTTTTTATGGGAACAGAGCTGAGGACCATTCTTTTCTGCATCCACCGTCATGCTTCTGAATTTATAGATGTTGAAGGGGCGCCCAAACCGTCCGATTCGTTCCTGTTTGAAAATAGCTGGTCCACCATCTTCACATCTTACCATGATATATATTAGAAGCATGAGAGGCGAAACGAGCAGTAAGCTGATTGCTGCTAACAGAAAGTCGCCAGCTCGCTTGACGTTTCGCTCCATAGCACTCATTCCATCTGCTATGACTTTTGTCTTAACAATACTATTTCTCATATAGAGTTATTCCATTTACTATATAAACGTAAAGTTGTGCCATATATTATATTTAGCTATCCTTTTCTTTTAACAAAGCAGTAACTATCCAGTTTTCGCTTCAATAGCTTCAGAATGTATGTTGGCAAAAATAAAAAAGCAAAGTAGAAGCAAGCCTTCAACCATCCATACCCCAGAATGCTACGATAAACAGCTATATTGTATTTAGCAAGTGATATCTTGCTGCTGGATATGGAATGCTTGCGGCAGCAATACACAGCCAGCGGCTGGTTGGGGTAGGAATAACACACCTTGCAATCTTTCAGGATTTGCAGGAAGAGTGCCCAATCCTGTCGCTTGCGCAAAGTAGGCATATAGTATTTTCTGCTCAGCAGTTGGGTATCATAGATAGCAGTGAGGCAACCTATTTTATTATCCCGCTTCATCATGGAGAAGGTGATTTTAGGCGGAGCGATATTGATGCCTACAGATTTTTGTTCGTTCAAATTGAAGATGATGTATGAGGCACAGGATAGAGCACACTGTTTCTGGTTCATGAATGCGATTTGTTTTTCTAGTTTATCCGGTGTCCACCGGTCGTCACTATCACAGAAAGCGATGTATCTTCCCCTGGCACGTTCTATGCTCTTGTTCCGGGCGTATCCTGCTCCATGGTTGTGGTCAAGATAGATCACATCCACCCGGCTATCCCTTTCCTCTATCTTGTGAAGAATATCCAGAGTTACCGGATCCGTGGAACCGTCATCTGTAATCAGCAATTCCAGGTCAAGATAGGTTTGGTCAAGGATACTACTTATGCTGTCGGCAAGATATTTGCCGGCATTATAAGTGGGCATGATAACTGATACTAACCTGTTCCTATCCATTCTCTTTTATCTTTTTATATTATAACGAACAAAACTGCTTAATATTGTAAAAGAAGCAAGATGCTTTTACAGAGGTCTTACATAATCTTCTAGAAACAATTTGTAAGCAGTTGCAACAATGCGACTTACGTAGAATAGCAAATTATATTTTTTTATATGTGAAAAATACTCTTTTGTATAGAAATAGAAGAGCTTGATCTCCATTTTCTGCTTTTTGCGCCTATTCACCTTGCTTCTTGAGGAGGAGTCGTCTCTCTTGCGAATATAGTAAATGGCGGATGGAGGTGTAACGTTTATTTGTTTGATACCTGCCGATACCATAAACATAAAGAAGGAATCTTCGCCATGAGATAAATTCGTTCTAAAGCGAATATCACCAATCAATGGGCGGGGAATAAGCTTGCAGCAAGCACTAGACAGCAGGCTGCGATGACGGAAAACATTCTTTTTCTTCCCTACATCATATCGCTGATAAGCCGAAGAAAGATAATGATCTGCCACATTTTCAACTTGTCCTCTGAAAGCAATCATATTGGCTACAGTGATTCCATTGTCGCAGCTGTTTTTGCTTAATTGTTCCAGATAGTTTGGACTTACAAGATCATCATCGTCAATGAAAGTAAGGTATTTACCTTTTGCAAATTCTATACCCATATTTCTAGCAAACGAAACACCTTTGTGCTCACAATAAATCAAACTAACCTTCATCTTATAATTTTTCAGATGTTCCTTTATTTTATCAAAATAAGGTTCTTCATCTCCATTTAAAACGAGGCATACCTCATACGCATTCTTGTCTAGAGTTTGCTGCTCCAGGCTATCTAAACACGTCCAGAGTAATTCCCCAGGAGCGTAAGTTGGTATGATGATACTTATTTCTGGTGTCATAAACTATTTAATTCTCATTACACTTAGCATATTCTACTTTGATACCGCCAATTTCTGCTGCAATTTGTGAATAGGAAGATGCCACGCTACCCAATATTTTTTTAGTCTTACTTAGACAGAATAAATCCACTACAGCGAATTTCATACCTTCGAGAGAGTCTCTACTGGTATCATCCATTAATGTAATGACTCTTCCAGGAAATTTATCTTGCAGTTCTTTTTTTACCTCCTCCTCATCACTAGCCACATAAAACTTAACAGTATCTTCTTTTTCTATTTCAAGTTGCATAAGATGGACAAAAACATCTATTGGTGAAGAATTGATAGAAGCTATGTTGTCTGTTCTTCTGATATGAACACCAATCATATTTTTCGAGAAAGTCGAGGTTATTTGATCAATCCGCAGCTGAAGTTCTCTTTTCGGAACGAATATATTTTGAATTTGATAATCCGTACACATAGGATAGCAAGAAATCAAGAGCAGGTTGCCCTTATAATGACTCTTCAACTTCTGATAGATATCTCCTTCTCTATAGATGCTATGATTGAAAACTACTTGCTCATTACCCAACCGAAGGAACAATTTTCTCAAGAGATAATCCTTAGTTCCGTTGATATGATATAGCCATTGCGTATTCTCTATCAGATGCACTTTTTCTATATGAATAGGTTCGAATAAGTCGGCAAAGTTTGCCTTGAGCCCTCTACTGTTGTTCCAATAGATGGATAGCGAACAGTTATAGTGCTTTGCTATCGCAATGGTAGTTGCGATAGCTCTCAGTCGATTGCAAAGTCCTCCTGTCGGGATTATTTTTATTTCCATTTTATTCCGCTTTTATTTCATTTTTTATGGCATCTAGAAAACCGTGGCCATATAATGAGTCTGGTTCCACATAGTTTCCTTCCCCCCATTCGTTCCAAGAACGCAAGAATAAGATTTTCTTATCTTCCGGTTTATTTCTAATAATTTGAAGTGCCCCTCTGATATGCTCCTCAAAATTCTGCGGGGTAGCGTTTATATATATACCTTCATGCTTGCCTGCTCTTGGAGTTCTGTCCCACTGTGGGAAGAGAGTAGGGAATACATTGTTCCATTGGTCTTCGGGCATATAGAAATGCTTCATCACTTTCGGATAATCATATTTCAACGGAGGCAGAAAGGAAAACTTCTTTTGTAATGCTCTTCGAATGATGCGACAATATTTTCCTTGATACACCATTTCTGCACGGTTTTTTCCCATTGGATTAATGCCATCAAATCCTAGTTTGATAAAGTTTTCATAAACCTCAGAAGCACTGTCCAGATTAGGAACCACTCTGCTCAAAGAGCCATCTTCATTGCGCTTTATGGTGGTTGTGGCTGAGCACATAGCAACGAAGTAAATACCTTTCAATCCGCTGTCTTTGGCTAAGTCACGCCAGAGATGGATAAAATGTGTTATATCTTTAAAGTGGTAAGGGTCGAATATCAAGAATAGAGGCTTTCCATCTACAGTTATGTAGCGATGGTCTTTGAAAGCTTTTAGAACATAATTAAAGTGAGCAATATAATCATCGTCTCCAGGATATTTCTGCTCGCAAATCATCTGGTTACCACCTTTGTTCACCCATGTTCCTGTTTTCCAATCATGATTGGCCCATGCGAGGCAAAAAGGAAAATCTGGTTTGCCGGAATTTAGAACCTCATCGAAAGGACGCTGCAACAAACGTTTGCCATTACCCATCCAATAATGCCAGTAGCAGAAACCTTCTATACCTGCTTCGCGTGCCAACTGAGCCTGCTGTTCGCGAGTCTCTGGCAGGCGAAGGGCATAGAAGCCTAAATCAGCCGGTATTCTAGGCTGATAGTGCCCATGAAATACCGGACGAGCCTTGGCTACATTCGTCCATTCCGTGAACCCTGGTCCCCACACCTTGTCGTTTTCGGGTATCGGGTAAAACTGTGGTAAATAAAAAGCTATAACTCTTGCTTTCATCATATTTTTATATTTAAAATCTCACGATATCACCTAATCCATAATGAGGTAAAGCGAGATACATTTGGAATATTGATAATAATACTAGGACTGTTATTCCCATCCATTTCTGTTTGAATGTATATACGATCCCTGAAAATAAGAAAATGTTAACGATACAGTATAACTGACTGATTCTCAAAGCTAGAACTGGGAGAAAAGCCAAACTTGTATGCAAGAACAGTCCTAGTGCCACTATTTTTATTACAACATTATAGTTTTCATTGAAGGCAGTGATTGTCTTTCGAAAATATAATGTGTAGTAAAACAACATCACGGAGACAAGGTGTACAGGATCAAAGACATTTATGTTAACTGTCATTTTTCCTTTTTCCATTGCCTGCTGGTAGATGGCTAGTTTGTTGCCGATAAGTGGAATATCAGTATTCAGCAGCATACTGATACCACCGAAATATATGAGATAGCTTAGGGGGATGAGTAACGCTATCATTATATTTTCTTTGCGGTTGAAATTTTTATTGCCAAACATAAGTGTTGGTAGCAGAGCTAAGGAGGAATAGTGGAAGAATGAGCCAACTATAATTAGCAGCAAAGCTTTTCTTTTTTCTTTTTTAGCAATGTGGTACACAGCCAACAAGAATAAAGCAGACACAACTCCAGCTCTGATTTGTGTCATTTCATGCAATACAAAGTAGAAACTTATATATAACATCATCGGCACGAAAATGCATTGCAAGTTTTTTTTGAATGCATATAGCTTGATAGTGACACCTAGGAATGCATAAACTAAAAACAAAAGATGTACATTATCTGTAAATACATTTAGAACAGCAGATATGAGAGTAAACGATGGTTCTACCATACCCATCTCAGAACTCTGATAATAATGCTGGAAAGAATACTCGTAATTTTCAGAATCAGGATCCAGACCTATTTCGCGTAATCCTGCTATGAGAACCATAACGAATCCCATCAAGATATATAGAAAAAATCTATATCGCTTGATGTAATCTTCCAGATAACAAAGTATAATCGTTATCAAAAGTACTGATAGTAAAATGTATCCCATAATTTATTGTTTCCTTTATAATACTGTTTGCCTTTTATTCACTACCTTATGAATCAGTGAATGCAATAATTTTCGTTCGGCTTCCGAAAAGCCCCATACGTATATCAATATAGACATTACCATAACTGAAGAGATCACGATTAGCCCAAATCTTTGAAAACCTGCTATCGGTAACTGCAGCAAGAACAGTTCCAACATACTCGTTATGCCCAGTATGAAGAAGGCAGGAAGTATCAGATGTTTATAATAACTTCTCAGCTTCAGTTCTGGAATAGCTTTTTTCAGCATCACCAATCTTATATTATGAGCTATCAGACACAAGACTATCATTACGATAAAGATAGTATAAGAAGGACAGTCTAGTATAAACAGTCCCCAACAAACTGGAATGTTCATAATGGTAAGACTTTCTACATATAAACTATACTTTCTGATCTTTCCTGTAGCTTGCATAATGATAGTTATCGGATTATGTAAAGTCAAAACAATCGTATATATAATATAGAGTCTGCAAAAGAGTATGATTTCCGGAGTGCTGTATCCTAACCAGAATTGCAGTACATTTTCCGTTTCCAACATCAAAGGCATTGCAACCAAACACAGCAAATACAAAATTGCCTTATTGGCATAAAAATAAAGTTGCTGCATATATGGCATATCCTGGCACGAATAGGATTTAATTAATGTTGGACGGAATGCAACAACTATACTATTGCTCAACGTGTTGATGGCATTGTATAATTGGTTGCCAATACAAAATGCAGCATTTACCAGTGGACCAAAGAAGATATTGAGCAAAATGATACTTCCCTGAGTCATGCCCATTCCAGACAAAGCACCATAAAATGTCCATCCAGAGAATGATATCAATTCTTTGTATAGCTCCTTGTCTATTCCTTTTGTCGTATATCTGCATTCGATGTATTTGCGAGAAGCAATCAGCATATAAACAACCATCACTAAGCCAGATTCAATCATCATGGCACCACTATATAAAATAAGATGATCGAAACCAAACATACAGATCAAAGCCGCAATCATCAATTTTATGAAACAATCTACAGAAGATACGAGTGCATATACTCCCATATCTTCATTAGAAAAGATTGCTCCTATATATGGAATCTGAAGCAAGGTAAAAACAAACGAGAATATAGAAAACTGGAATACCCAACTTGCAGCCGACAGCCTGTCAGCAGGGATTGTCATCTGTGTGGAAACGAACCAATTTCCTACAAGTTCAAGGACAAGAATTGTGATAATCGAAAACACAATAACTAAATTCACACTGGCAGAGAATATTCTGGTTAGTTTTTCCTTATCACCCAAGCCTATTGCGTAAGAATAGAATCGCTGCGTAGCCATCGCTAGAACACTGCTGATACAGGTGCCAGTAGTAACCACACCTGCCACAGCATTGTATATGCCATAATCCTCTGTACCAAGACCTTTCAGAACCCAGCGCACAGTATAGAGATTGACAATGGTAATAATGAGCATTCTGGCAAATAGCGCCAAAGTATTGGTGGCTATTCGCTTCGAATGGTTACTATGATTCAGTTCATTCATATTCCTCATTATTATTGTTTCTACTCTCTAAAAATCATTTTTCTAATTGAATATACAGTCACGACGATAAAAGCCAGAAAAGTCATTCCCAGAACAAACAGCATTCTCTTAGGTCCTGCCGGCTTCAATGGCACGGATGCACTCTGCAGGGTAGTAAAGGCTGGAGTCTGCATCAGGAGTTTCGCCTGAGCCTGCTGCACCTGAGCCTGAAGAGTCGTGTATGTGTTGTAAAGCAACTGCATCTCATTCTCCATATCGTTGGCTTTCAAGCGGTAACTTTCCAATACCACATCCTGGTTGGCATCTGAATAACTGCCATACTGCTGTCTGATGCGCTCATATTTTGACTTGGCATCACTGCTCAACTTCTTGTAGTACTCTAAGTCTTTCTTCGCTTTTTTGGTACGATAGTCGGTGATGAAATCCTGAAGCTTAGCCTGAACCGTATCAGCAAGGGTTGCACATATCAGAGGATCCTGATCTTCTACGGAGATAGAAATCACATAGTTCTTCTTATCAATATTACATTTGATATTATCCATCATCAGCTTGACAATCTCATCCTGTTGCTTGGTTAATAGAAAAGGATTTGCCTTCTTGCTCTTTACCACTGTTGTATCTGGTTCAGCAAACCATTTTCTTACAGTTTGAATTCCTGCCATCCACCAAGGATATTTATGATGATTGGCAAGGTAATCATAATAGGTAGTATTGATACTTCCATCCTTAGATTTCACCTTGACATCAAACATACCGACCATAAAGTCGTTGGATTCTATCAGCTCAGGGTAGAGTTCCGGGAAAATGGCATCTCCGTTTGCAGAGTTTCCTCCTATATCGAAGCCGAATGAAGAGGCAATATCACCTAATGAGCTCGAACTGAAGCTTGATATTTCCGGAGCCAATTTTGCCGTACTTGTATAATACCTTGGCACGCAGAGGATGAGCAGGCAAGAGAGTACGAAGGTGACAGGAAGAGCTATCAGATACAGTTTCTTATGCTTCTTCATCTCCTTGGCTATTGCCACCACATCTATTTGTTTGAGATGTTCTTCTTTATTTTCCATTGTTTACCTTGTTTACAAAAAACTTACTAATCTAATTCTTATATGTTATATAATGTAACGTATGTATTGTTGAATTATTGTATTTTGGCGAATTTTATCTTTCCAATCCAGGTTTATAGCCCGACTTTTCGTAAGGAATGTTAAAGTAACTGCAAGAACTACAATAAAATGAGTGTTTATGCAGTTTTATAGATAAAACATTGATATGAAGAAAGTTTTCTGTTTAGTTTCGCTTTGCTTCCTCACCGTAGCGTGTCCGCAATCAGTGAAGGCGCAATATTGTTGGCAGGAAGATGCGGAACCTACAAAATTAAGACTCGATAGTGCCCTGGAATACCGAATAGATATGCAGGCTACTTTTTCAAAGGGCAAAACACCACTTTGGCTAAATGCCAATCGGTATGGTTTAAGTTCTCTGAAAGAGGCGAATGCCTATCTAAGAGGTAGTTTGATACGACCTCTATCCACAGATAATCAGCGCAGATGGGGAGTAGGTTATGGTGTAGATTTGGCATTGCCCACTCATTTTACCAGCAGGTTTATTGTGCAGCAGGCTTTTGCAGAAGTAAGATGGCTGCATGGTGTGCTCAGTGTGGGTGCTAAAGAATATCCGATGGAATTGAAGAACCAGACGCTTTCCAGTGGTAGCCAGACGCTGGGCATTAACGCTCGACCTGTACCGCAGGTAAGATTAGCCTTGCCGGAATATTGGACGCTACCTATTTTTAATCATTGGGTTCAACTCAAGGGACATATTGCTTTTGGAAAATTTACCGATGAAAACTGGCAGCATGATTTCACCCAGCGCAAATCCAAGTATTCGGAAGGTGTGCTCTATCATAGCAAGGCTGGCTATCTGCGAATTGGAAACGAAGCCGCATTCTGCCCTTTGAGTATCGAATTGGGCTTGGAAATGGCAGCACAGTTTGGGGGCAAGCCATACACCTATGATGGAAATGGCGGACTCAAATGCAAGGCTACAGAAGGTGGATTAAAGGGAATGTGGCATGCTTTTATTCCTGGCGGACATGATGATGGGGAAGGTCAGTATGCCAATATTGCCGGCAACCAGTTGGGATCTTGGCTCATGCGCATCAACTATAATGCTGACACCTGGAAGTTGGGCATTTATGCTGATCATTTCTTCGAGGATGACAGTCAGATGTTTATGCTTGATTATAATGGATATGGCGAAGGAAAGGAGTGGCAGAGCAAGAAAAGCCATCGCTTCTTTATGTATTCCCTCCAGGACATGATGCTGGGTGCGGAACTGAATATCAAATATGGCAGATGGATTCGTAATGTTGTGTTAGAATACGTCCATACCAAATACCAGAGTGGCCCATATAACCATGATCATACCGTGAATATTCCTGATCATTTGGCTGGAATGGACAATTATTACAATCATAGTAACTATACTGGCTGGCAGCATTGGGGACAGGTAATGGGTAATCCGCTCTATCGTTCGCCAATCTATAATACAGATGGAAAGATTGAGGTAAAGGATAACCGTTTCATCGCCTATCACCTGGGATTCGATGGCCAGCCTTCCGATAAATTCGGCTATCGTGTACTCGCTTCCTATCAGAAGGGCTGGGGAACCTATGTCCTGCCATTTACCAAGAAGCATCATAATGTAAGCTTCATGGCAGAAGGCAGCTACCACTTCTTGAGAAGATATACGGTAAAGGCTGCTTACGGAATGGATTTCGGCAGTACAGAGATGTTGGGACACAATAGAGGATTCCAGATTACCCTGACAAGACAAGGTATCGTCAAGTTCTAACTTTATGAAAGAGAAAAGATAATGAAAAGAATAATATATTTGATAGCAGCTATCTGTTTGGTAGTGAATTCCTGTACCATCGAGACGAGCGATAATGGAGATTTTGATGGATTCTGGCATCTGGAACGGGTAGATACGTTGGCTACGGGCAACTATCTCGACCTTTCCAGGGAACGTGTATTCTGGGGAGTACAGCATAAGCTGATATCTTGTGCCAGTATTACCCCCACGAATATGTACAGCTTCCGTGGCTATTATTTCCGATTCGAACAGACTGGTGACAGTCTGATCCTGCATTCGCCTTACAAGAACAACTGGCATCAGGATCATGGAGAAAATGGTGGAGATATTCCTGCAACCATTGTGAATGACAGCATCAGAAGCTATGGTATTAATAATCTGCGGGAAGCTTTCTACAAAGAGAAGCTCAAGGGCGATAAAATGATGCTCCGCTCTAAGATGTTGAGGCTATACTTCACCAAATTCTAAAAAACAATTCGTAATTCAATTCTCCTTTCACACTCATTAATACTTTCTGATTATCAGAAGCTTAATGGTGAAAGGAGTTTTGTCCGATTATACGAGAAAGGAAAAGACTGGATAAGTTGGTGCACAACAGTTGGTTTCCGCTTGCACAACACGTGTTGTGCGAGCGCATATCAGCTGTTATGCAAGCGCACAACAGCTGTTGTGCGGCTGGAGATATTAACTTCTCCGAAAACAGATATTAATCTTTCCGGCAACTTCTCCTATATGTTCCGACAACTTCCGTTGCTTTTTACGATTGATTATTACGCTTGCTAATGGTACAAGAACCTATTCCTTCTGCATCTTTCGTTAGGTTTGCAAGTGAACTAGAAGAATCTAATGCTCCAAATACAATATTGTCAGCTATGTTGATGATATATTTGTTTCTCACTCGTGCACTTTGCTTGGAGTTGCGGGAAAGATGGAAGAGGGAGATAATAAGGGCTTCGTCGTTGTTGATGGCTGATTGAATTTCGACAGGTAGTCCCTTATACATTTTCTGGCATATAAAGAATTTATATCTATAACGATGCAAAAATACGAATAATTCTCTGAAAATCAAAGAAAACAATAACCTTTTTGCAGATTTGTCTGGAAATATTTGGTATTTTGAAAACTTCTGTGTATTTTTGCAGGAAATATGTGATATTCGGTATTTTGAAAGCAAATTTAAAAAAAGGAGTTGTATGACAGCATTAAATATACAAGCAGCACAGAATGAAATTATTCGTCAGGTGCTTAATACACAAGATATCCATCTTTTGGATAGGATAAGAA
>ENA-ORRX01000124-ORRX01000124.1-human-gut-metagenome-genome-assembly--contig:-NODE-124-length-28333-cov-5.09707_pt1 | contig 28333 bp, 24 predicted proteins | sample MGYA00242186_ERZ509153 | MGnify/ENA primary metagenome ERZ509153 (study PRJEB26280, sample SAMEA2338643) | human gut metagenome | biome: human gut; feature: human-associated habitat; material: faeces... | reverse complement strand
GCCGACGCGGGGACGCGTCGCCCCCAGGTTAGGACGCGCCCCCCAATTAGGCAGATAAATTGCAGTTTATTTTTGTCATAAAAATAATAAGTTCTGTACTGTTTGCGATTAACACGAAGAGTAAATGTCCCTAACGGTGTACCTAAGGGTTTTATCTTATAAGCAAAACAAAAACTCCTCACAAAAGAAGTATTAAATCTTTTGTGAGGAGATTTGTTTGTATTTATGCTCCAACGCATTGGCTGCGTTTGCAAAAGCGGACGCATTGGGCGGTAAGGTCGTAACCCAACATGGTGCCAAGCATAAAGTCCTCGGCTGGGGTGAGGGCATGCATGGGTTTGCTAATGAAGGTACGCACCACGTTAAGGCATACTTCGTTGCCAAAGTAAAGGTTGAGTTTGTTAGCCGAAACGGGTTGCTCAAGGTAGGCTATCTGCTGTTCGCTAAGGCGCTGGCGCATAATGGCCGCACACTCACTCGACATGGTGCAAAGCACTAATTGTCGAACACCTTTGCGATATTCGTAAATTTGGTGCATGAATAGCTTGAGCGAGTCGAAACGAGAGAAGTCTTCAGCACACATGGTGATGTTCCTTTTTTTATGATAGTTCGCTTTTGATTGCTTCACACCAAGTGGCAATGCGTGCTTGGTTTTTATCATCGCTATCACTCTCGTCAATAGCAAGGCCTACGAAAAGACCATCGCGACAAACGTCAGAATCGGTAACGTTGTAGTCGGTGGGGGCATAGGCGCCAATAAAGGTGCAGTTTGTGTTTTGCAAAGCATCATAGATTTGGGCAATGGCTCCGCAGAAAGTGTCGGGATAAGAGTCGCTATCGCCACAACCGAAAAGCGCTATCTTCTTGCCCGTTAAGTCGGTGGCTGAAAGGGCATCGATAAAGTCGTACCAATCGTCTTGCAAGTCGCCACTTCCCCAAGTTGATGAACCTAACAAAAGGGTGTCGTATGGTGCAACTTCGGTGGCAGCTGTTGTACCTACGTTGTGAATGTCGTTGGCCGCGATGCCTAAAGTCTGAGCCAAAGTGTTGGCCACTTGTTCGGTGCAGCCTGTTGTGCTGCCGTAAAATATTCCTGTCATAGTGGTTAATTCTTTTAGTTAAAACAGTGTCTTATTTACGGTTGCAAAGGAACGTATAAAAGCGGGGTAGGGCAATACCCAATTGGGGTGAAAAACGACAATGTGAAAGTCTCTCCCCCTAACCCTCTCTCCAGTTGGAGGGGGTAGGGGAAGAGACTTTCAAATTGCAGTTTGTCCTTAGTGTTAGAATCTAATCTCTCCACTACCAGCGCAGATCTTGCCGTCAGCGGTGTAGAGCACGCCGAACTGGCCAGGGGCAATGCCTTGAACGGGAGTGGTGGAGGTGATGAGGAAGCGACCATCGCTTTGGCGCGATAGGTGACCCGGACGTGGACGCTCTGTATGACGTATCTTGAAGAGTATGTCTACTTCGTTGGCACCCTTCCAAGGGTCGGCTGTGATGAAGTGGAAACCTGTAAGGTGAAACTCGTTGCCGTACAAACCGTGGCAAGCATCGGTGTGTGACACGTAGACGATGTTTTGCTCAATGTCTTTGTCGGTTACGAACCATGGGCCGCCACCTAAGCCGAGTCCTTTGCGCTGGCCAACGGTGTGGAACCAATAGCCTTTGTGCTGACCGATAATGCGACCCGTTTCGCGTTCAACGACGTTGCCCACACGCTCGCCAAGCAGCATACGTAGGTAGTCATTGTAGTTGATTTTGCCTAAGAAGCAGATGCCTTGACTGTCGCGACGGTGGGCAGGGGCTAAACGTTCGCGATCGGCTATCTCGCGTACTTCGTGCTTGAGTAAGTGACCAATGGGGAAGCAGAGCTTTTCGGCCTGCATGTCAGTCAGTTGTGAAAGAAAGTCAGATTGATCTTTGACTGGGTCGGGAGCTGGAGCCAAATAGAGTTGGCCGTCAGTGGGGTCGTGATAGGTCTGTGCATAGTGCCCCGTAGCGATGTAGTCATAGTCATGACCCGCTTTCTCTTCGAAAGCGCCAAACTTGATGAGTCGGTTGCACATGACATCGGGGTTGGGCGTGAGGCCACGCTTTACGCGTTCGACTACATAAGCTGTTACGCGGTCGTGATACTCCTGCTGAAGGTCGATGATGTCAAGGTGAAGTCCATACTTCTTAGCCGTAAGAGTAGAAAGTTCGATGTCTTCTTCGGCAGAGCATGAAGTGCCTTCGCCTTGCATACCAATCTTGATGTAAAAGAGGTCGGGCTTGAGTCCTTGCTCACACATAAGGTGGCAAGCTACGGCACTATCAACGCCACCAGAGATTAATAGACTGTATCTTTTGTTTTCTTGCATATTCTTGGTTCATCTTTAGTAGGGGCAAAGTTACGATTTTAGCATGAGAAAACAAAAAAACAGACAGTTAGCACTTCTCAAACTATGATGAATGAAAAGTAGCTGAACTGTCTGCTTACCTTAGAGGACTAAATAGAGATTTTGTCGTTTGTAACGAACTTTCATGTCAACTTGTTAACTCGTCAACTCGTCAACAAAAGGACGTTATACTTGTGCGAGAGCCTGGTCGAGGTCGGCGATGATGTCGTCAATGTGTTCGATACCAATGCTCAAGCGAATGGTTGACGGCGTGATGTGCTGCTGAGCCAATTCTTCGGGCGTCATTTGTGAGTGAGTAGTAGTGTAGGGGTGGATAACCAAACTCTTCACATCGGCTACGTTGGCAAGGAGAGAGAATATCTTCAAGCTATCGCAGAAGCGCCATGCAGCATCTTTGTCGCCATTCACCTCGAAGGTGAAAATGCTACCACCGCCATTGGGGAAGTACTTCTCGTAGAGAGCGTGGTCGGGGTGGTTGGGTAAAGAGGGGTGGTTGACTTTTGCCACCTTGGGGTGGTTGGCCAAGAATTGAACTACCTTCAGTGCATTTTCGACGTGGCGTTCTACACGCAATGAAAGCGTTTCGAGACCTTGCAATAAGATAAAGGCATTGAAGGGAGAAATAGTGGCACCCGTGTCGCGAAGTACAACGGCGCGAATACGTGTAACGAAGGCAGCCTTACCAGCTACATCGGCAAATACGGCACCATGATAAGAGGGATCGGGCTTTGCCAAAGTGGGGAACTTGTCGGCATTGGCTTTCCAATCGAATGTGCCACCGTCAACGATTACACCACCGAGGCTTGAACCGTGGCCACCGATGAACTTTGTAGCTGAGTGAACTACGATATCGGCACCATGTTCGATAGGACGAATGAGGTAAGGAGTGCCAAAGGTATTGTCGACAATGAAAGGTATGTTGTGACGATGTGCCACCTCGGCTACGGCTTCGAGGTTGGTCACGTCAGAGTTGGGGTTGCCGAACGTCTCGGCATATATTACTTTTGTGTTGGGCTGAATAGCGGCTTCGAGGGCAGCGGTATCATTTACGTTAACAATGGTATGTGTGATGCCCTGACTAGCCAAAGTGTGTGTAATGAGGTTGAACGAACCACCATACAAGTTGTCGGCAGCAACGATGTGGTCACCATTCAATACGATGTTTTGTAGTGCGTAAGTAACAGCAGCTGCGCCACTGGCTACAGCCAAACCTGCAACACCACCCTCAAGTGCAGCAACGCGGTCTTCAAAAACGCCTTGCGTAGAGTTGGTCAAACGGCCATAAATGTTGCCTGCATCACGAAGAGCGAAGCGGTCGGCAGCGTGTTGTGAGTTGCGGAACACGTAAGAGGTAGTCTGGTAAATAGGCACAGCGCGTGCGTCGGTTGCGGGGTCGGGCTGTTCTTGGCCTACGTGTACTTGAAGTGTCTCGAAGTGGTATTTCTGTTCGCTCATAGTTATTGTGTTTTAATTGTTTCTGGGGTGACGAGTTAACGAGTAGACAAGTAGGTTACTTTGTACTGCGTATCACTCTTATGTTGTTATTTTTCGATTGCAAAGTTACGGAGTTTGGAATAAACCACCAAATACCTTTGAAAGGTAGGAAAACGTTACTACTTTTGCGTTGTTAAACAGAAAAACTACTAACAAACATGGCACAAATCGTTTCCTCTACAGAAAAATATTCTATTGATGCTACAGACTTGCAAATATTGCGGGAGTTGCAGCGCAATGCACGCCTAACGACCAAAGAATTGGCGGCACGAGTCAACTTAAGTACAACGCCTGTCTTTGAACGCGTGAAGCGTTTGGAGCGTGACGGCATTATAGATAGGTACGTAGCCGTACTGAATGCTGAAAAGTTAAATCAGGGTTTTGTGGTGTTCTGTCAAGTAAAGATGAATCGTTTAGGGCGCGACATTGCGGCCGACTTTAACCGAACGGTAAAGGACATTCCCGAAGTGACAGAGTGTTACAACATTTCAGGACAGTATGATTACTTATTAAAGATTCATGCGCCCAACATGAAGTACTATCAAGAGTTTGTGCTAAACGTTTTAGGCACCATCCCCCACCTCGGCTCGCTTGAAAGCACTTTCGTTATGGACGAGATAAAGCATGAATATGGTATTAGTTTGTAAGGAGATTGTAGTAAACCAACTGCAATCAAGGCTGCCCCTACGTAACGTGTGTTAGAAAGCACGTGTTACGTAAGGGCAGACAGATTGCAGTTTGAGTTAAAGCATCATCTATTCATTCCACCAACGCTCCAGCTTTGAGTAGCGCATGCCAGAGGTTGTAGCGATAGTTGGGGGTGAGCGCTTCGAGCGCAGTGGTCACTTGTTGTATGTTAGTGCGGTTTGACACACCGTCAAAGGGACATACCTTGTCAACGGGGTGGTAATCCTGTATTTTGGCCCAACGTTTGAGGTCGGCCTCGGCCATGTGTGCTAAAGGGCGAATAATCGTCATGTCAAACTTACGCATACTGATGCGTACAGGCATGGTAGAGAACGTTCCGTTAAACGTAAGGTTCATCAGTGCCGTGCGCAAGATGTCGTCCTGATGATGTCCTAAGGCTATTTTGTTACAGCCCAAACGTTGCGCTTCGGTGAAGAGCACCTTTCGACGGTTCCACGAACATAAGAAGCAAGGCGTGCGCTTTTCGTTGCGGTCGGGTTCAAACCCCGTTTCAACGAGGTGAAATGGAATGCGCCACTTATCACATTGTGCTTGTAAGTAGCTGGCGTCAGAGGCATAGTGAATGTTACGCATTCTGACGTGGAGGGCTTCAACGCTGAAGTAATGATTGCTGTGTGCCATACGCTCTCCTAAGAGGTCGAGCAAGGAGAGAGAGTCCTTGCCGCCTGACAGTCCGATAAGTATGCGATCGCCTTGTTGAATGAGAGAAAACTCTTTGATAACCTCTCTCATTTGCTTTTGTAGCCGACGGTGGAGTTGGTATTCAGGGCATAACTTCTTTTGTTCAGTCATAGCGTGCTTATTTCATAAATACGAAGTAGACAGCAGCCACTAAGCAGGCAAAGGCTGCAATGTGGTTCCAGTGAAAAGCTTCACCTTTAAACATAAATGTGGCGATGACGGTAAATACGATGAGTGATACCACCTCTTGTATTACTTTGAGTTGAATAAGACTAAAGGGTCCTCCGTTGTCAATAAAGCCAAGGCGGTTGGCGGGTACTTGACACATGTATTCGAAGAGAGCGATTCCCCATGAGAAGAGTATAACGGCAATGAGTGGCCAGTTGCGGCTAATGCCCGCCTCTTGTAGCTTTAGGTGGCCGTACCACGCGAAGGTCATGAAGATGTTAGAACAGATAAGAAGTAATATGGTGTAAAATCCTTGCATGCTTAGTAAATGTGTAAATGTGCGAATGTGCAAATGTGCAAATGCGTTGTGAATGTGCAGTTAAAAAAACTAAGTCATTATTATATTTACACATTCTCACATTCTCACATTTGCACATTTCCTACTCTCCAGCCTTTTTGATTTTGCCCTCTTTCATGAGTTTGGCAAATTCCTTTTTGGCTTTGGCCAGTTGGGCGTTGAAGGCATCGTTGGCGTGAAGACGAGCTACGAGCGCACTGCCTACTACGCGACCTGCGTCAACATCGCTCTGATAGTGAACGCCACAGATAACGCGACTTTGACCGATTTCAAAACCACGCTTTAAGATTTCGTTTTGACGTTCAACATTAATCTCTGCCAAAACCAAGGCTTCAGCCCATGCCTTCGAAGTGTGGCCAGAGGGGTAAGAACCATTTGGGGCCAACCACTTCTCATCGTTGGGCGTGTGTGACGGTTCTTTAAAGAAGAGGAAGGGGCGCATACGTGTGTAGTAACCCTTCGCCTCGCGCGTGGCGAGGTCGCCAGCGTCTTCCTGCATGTGTGTCATGAGTTTGTAGATCTCAGGCGTATTCTCTTTTGAGATAGTAATACCGAAGGCCTCAGAGAAGGCTCTTGATAGTCCCATCTCGTTGAGGTCAGCATCGTCGAAGGCCTGCTTGCCACGTGGCGTGATGCGTTGCATCTTGCCCCACTTATATTGTGCTTCGTCATAGTTAAAGTAAGCACTGCCCGGTTGGGGTGGGGCAGGGAGCAGTTTGAGACTGCTTGCTACGTCGTTGTATTTCAGATAGTAATGCTCGTTGTTTTGAGCTTTAGCCGCATTGCCCATAGTGATGCAGGCAAGGGCGAGCAGTAGAATGCTTTTCTTTTTCATTGTATGTAGGTTTATTCAATAGCAGTAATGATGACGTTTTGGAATACGTCTGTAAATGATAGTAGAGATTGCGTGTTCGTTTTGCGTCGGCGCATTTTCAGTTCGAGCGCAACGTCAAACATGATTTCTTTATCCTTCTCAAATCGTTCTTTGAGTTCGTAAGAATAAATGTCCATGCCCTCCTTCTTGGCCAAAGAGATGAATTGGCGGATTTGTTCCTTTGACGTGGAGGTGAACGAGATGTCGACCGTCGTATTGCCAAAGCGTGGAATGAAGTAAACAATCACTTCAAGTCCAAGAATAACCATAATGGTAGTGACAGCTGCTGCGGCAAACATGCCCGTGCCGCAAGCCAATCCAATGGCAGCTGTCACCCATAGGCCGGCTGCCGTGGTGAGTCCGCGTACTACGTTCTTTTGGAAGATAATCGTGCCAGCACCTAAGAAGCCAATGCCCGATACCACTTGTGCTGCCACACGTGAGGAGTCCTTCAAGTCGAAGCCAAAGCCGTATTGTGAAACGATGCAAAACAGTGCGCTACCTAAGGCCACCAAGAAGTGCGTGCGAAAGCCCGCTTCCTTCGAACGGTAGTCGCGCTCAATGCCTATGCTACCACCTAGTAGCATGGCGATGAAAAGGCGAAGAGTGATGTCGAGTAACATGGGGTAATCTGTTCTTAGTCTTGAGGTTATGAGGTCATAAACTAATTTTGAAAACCTACTTAACCTCATTACATTAAAACGCGAAGTTCGCTATTATAAGTCCAATGCCTTCCACCAAGCATCGTTGCCTTGTAGATACTTAGCAAACCAAGCGTAGATGACATTGAGCCAAGCAAGGCGTTTGTTGTAGTCGGTGATGACGTGGTTCTCGCCTTCCACTTGAACGTAGGTTACGTCGCGGCCCAATATCTTCAGTGCATTGTAAAGTTGTTGGCTCTCGTTGGTCGGCACGTTGGTGTCTGCCGTGCCATGTAGAAGTAACAAGGGGGTATGAATCTTGTCGGCATTAAACAAGGGCGATTGCTTCACATAAAGGTCGGGATTATTCCAAGGAAAACTGCCGTACTGAGCCGTTTCACCATAAGAGTACCCCCAATAGCCGCCGCCCCAATAGCTCGTAATGTTGCTAATGCCCGCGTGAGAGATAGCTGCCGCAAAGATGTCAGTCTGCGTTTGTAAGTATTCCGTCATAAAGCCACCATAAGAAGCACCGATACAACCAATGTGTTTACTATCAACAAAACTATGAGCCTTGCAGAACTCCTTTACACCTTGTATAATGTCGTCGCCCGACTCCTTTCCCCACGTGTTGACATGACGAGCTGCAAACTCCTGTCCGTAGGCCGTTGTGCCGCTGGGGTTGAGCACGTAAACGACGTAGCCCTGACTGGCAAAAGTTTGGAACGGATACCACGACTCTAACAAGTTAGACGAGGGTGAACAGCCACCATAGTAGTAAACAATCATTGGATACTTCTTGCTGCTATCGAAGTTGGGAGGCAACAAGTAGAAACCGTCAATAGAGTCGCCACGTGTAGCCTTGAATTGCCAACTGGTGCTGGGCGCAATGGCCACGTCTTTGTATATTTTGTCAAAGTTGATGCTGCCGATGCGTCGTGTGGTTGGCTTTGTCTTGTTCAGTTCACAGGTGTACATATCGCGTGCGCGCTGTGGTGTCTGACCAAAGAATACCAGGCGAGGAGCAGACTTTGCGTTGGTGGCGAGAGAAAAGTCCTGCACGTAGGTGACGGGCAATTCATATTTAACGACTTGCAGCGTCTTGGGATTGAGACGGAAGAAAGAGCGTCCCATGCGATTGTCGGCAGTAAAATAGATTTGACCATCGCCTGCGTTCCACATAAAGTCAGCCACCGAGGGTGTAAACTGACGTAGCGCGGGTGTAGTCTTCTTCGAAGCAATGTCGTAGAGGTAAAGGCGGTAGTCAAAACCTTGTGGTATCTGTCCCTCTTTCACTTCGCTGCCAATGCCAGCAAAGGCGGCAGGAGAGGCCGAAATGAGCAGTTGCTGTCCGTTGGGTGAGAAACGCGCACTATTGATAAATGTCGTGTCGGCCATGAGCGTTTCAGCCTCGCCCGTGTATGCGTTCATGCGCACAAAGGTGGTGCGATACATAGGCAATTTGCTCACGTCGCTGCGTTGATATTGTAATAATAGGTATTTTCCGTCGGCTGATATGTCTGCCATGCTGACACTGGCAGAACCGAAGGTGAGGCGCTGCATGAGTCCTGTTTTGAGATCGTAACGCCAAAGGCTATTGCGGTTGCGCCAACCCGGCATGCGGTCGTCGGGTTCTTCAATGCGCTTCAATCCGTCTTTAGAAGGTTTGCCCTCCTCATTTCGATTGAAGATGATATAGTCCTCTTTAGGCGAAAGGCTAAATCCGCCTTCGGGCAGATGCTCTGCAATTACCTTCTCCTTGCCATTGGCAGGAGTGAAGAGTACCAATTCCTTTCCCGTACCGCTTTGGCGCGTATAGTAGAGTACATCGCGATTGTAGAGCCAATCGAGTGCTACATATTCATTGCGGTGGAGCAATTCACGACCCGTAGCCACTTCGGTAAGGGTAGTCGTGTATTGTGCTTTTCCGTCCTTCTTCGTGTAATAACTAATGGTGACTAAGTACTTGCCAGAGGGCGACAGAGCTACGCTGCGGTAGTGGTCGCCCCAAGTCTGTTGACCAATGGTAAAGGGGCGCTTGCCCGTAGCATTGACTTGTACATCGGTTAATTTGTCGCCAATTACCCTTACGTCAAAAGAGTCTTTACTTTCCTTATTTGATAACAAGAGTAAAGCCAACTCTGCACGGCCCGGCGTAAGTTTTAATTGCTTATCACCACACTCCTTACCGTCAACGTAGAGTTTGTAATGGCTAAGGCCATTCACCTCGACGCGAGCTTTGGTATAGTGAGCAGCTTGAACGTTAAAGCGTACAACGCGTAGGGTAGACAGACTATCAGCGCCCACAGTGAAGTGGAAACCTTGTTCAATCGGAGTAGCTGCCACGTGTGTAGCTTCGATAAGCGCAGCGTTTTTGTTGAGCGCTTCGTTGGGGTCGATGGCTTGTCCCTTCATGTTGAGCGAATCCGTGACGAAAGGAGTGTATAGCGTGTAGGGACCTTCCATTTGCGCGGTTTTAACCACCAGTGTGTCGCTCGTAGTGGCGGCAAGTGAAAGTGATAATAAGGTAGATAGTAACATATAGATAGAATGTAATAAATCAAGAAAGTGAGGGGGGAAGAAAATATACTTTTATTGCCAAGTTGAGGCATAGAACCCCATCTTGGCAATGCCGACGCGAGGACGCGTCACCCCCAATTAAGATGCTTCGTTCCCTTTTAAGGGGTGTCCTAATAAATCTGTTTTTAGTATGCTGATTATGAGGTTATAAAGTCACATCACGTTGATAATCAACAAGGCTAACTTTATAACCTTATAACTTTAAAACGTTAAACTTTAAGTCGTTTTGCTGTTTATTCCCTTTCGCGGCTCATCGTCTGAAAGTCCTTTTTGCGCAACTTAAAGCTATTGGTAAGATACTTATCGCGCACCACTTGGTTGGCGGCCAACTCTTCAGGCGTGCCTTGAAATAAGATGCGTCCTTCAAAGAGCAAGTAGGCACGGTCGGTAATGCAGAGCGTCTCTTCAACGTTGTGGTCGGTAATCAAGATTCCGATGTTGCGGTCTTTCAGTTTCCACACGATGTACTGAATGTCTTCAACGGCGATAGGGTCGACACCTGCAAAGGGTTCGTCCAACATAATAAACTTAGGGTCGATGGCTAAGCAACGGGCTATTTCAGTACGGCGGCGTTCGCCACCTGAAAGTTGATCGCCCAAGTTCTTACGCACCTTTTGCAAGCGGAACTCACTGATAAGACTCTCCAATTTCTCGCGGCGATATTCCTTCGAGCGGCCTGTGAGCTCAAGCACAGAAGCAATGTTGTCCTCCACGCTCATCTTGCGGAATACGGAAGCCTCTTGTGCCAAGTAGCCAATTCCCTTTTGCGCGCGTTTGTAGACAGGGTCTTTTGTGATTTCTTGGTCGTCAATAAAGATGCGTCCGCCATTAGGTACGACCAAGCCCGTAGTCATATAGAACGAGGTCGTCTTGCCCGCACCATTCGGCCCGAGCAATCCCACGATTTCGCCTTGTTTTACGTCAAACGAAACACCATTTACCACTGTACGCTTGCCATACTTCTTAATCAGGTTTTCAGAGCGTAGCACCATTGAAGTGGGCGTAGCACTTGGCGAACTTGCGGCTTCTGCTTCAGACGCAGGAGTGGTTTCATTAGCCTTATTCTTATGTATGTTGAAGAAAGGTATCATTCTCGTATATTATAGTGTGCAACGATTGTATTGTGCAAATGTACGATTAAAGTGTAAATTAGCAAAAGGGCAAAAGAGCAAAATGGGCTTTTCTTGTGTTACGATGTACGTGATTAACTGTGATTTACTACGCGGAATATACGTGTTGAATGTCCAGAAATATTCTCTTGTGTAAAAAATACGCAAAAAGTTTGGTGGTTTTAGATTAAGTCTTTATTTTTGTGGCGTAAAAATAACACAACAAGAAAATGGAAGAGAATAAACTTACAAATGAAGAACTGAAATATTGCTATAAATATCCTCACCCGAGTGTGACGACAGACTGCGTAATATTTGGTTTTGACGGTACGAAACTGAGTGTGCTATTAGTAAAGCGCGGTGTAGAACCTTATAAAGGGCGTTGGGCTTTCCCAGGTGGCTTTATGAACATGGACGAGAGTGCTGAAGAGGGAGCTTTGCGCGAGTTGCAAGAAGAGACGGGGCTTAAAGGAGCGTATATTCGTCAGTTTCACACCTTCACCGCTCCAGAGCGTGACCCACGTGAGCGCGTCATCACGATTGCTTATTATGCTTTGGTAAGAATGCAAGAAGTTGCTGGGGGTGACGATGCTGACGATGCTCGTTGGTTCACACTTGATGAGGTGCCTCAATTGGCTTTTGACCACGACCAAATACTTCGTAAGGCGCAAAAGGCCTTGCGCCAGCAAATCCATTTCGAACCCATCGGTTTTGAACTATTGCCCGAAGCGTTTACAATCAAAGAGTTGCAAAACCTTTACGAGGCAATATTAGATGTTCACTTTGACCGCCGCAATTTTTACAATAAAATGAAACGGCTCGAAATGCTTGACGCAACGAACGAGAAGGTGAATCCTTCTAAAAAGAAAGAAGCCATCCTCTTCCGCTTCAACAAAGCCAAGTATAACGAATTGAAGCAAAAAGGGTTTAGATTAGAATTTTAACCTTTTAAGTACCATGTTAGGAGCAATTATTGGTGACATTGTGGGCAGCACCCGCGAATGGCACAACATTAAGACCACGAACTTTGAACTTGTGCCTTTAGGCAGTCGCTTTACTGACGATACAGTGATGACACTTGCCGTGGCAGAATGGTTGATGCAAGATGCACTGCATCGCCCCGAAACCTTAGTCGCTTGTATGCAGCGTTTGGGCCGTCAATATCCGAACGCAGGTTACGGTCGCAGTTTTAAACAGTGGATATGGAGTGAAAATGCCCAAGCTTACCATAGCTATGGCAATGGTTCGGGCATGAGAGTAAGTCCCGTAGGTTTATATGCTAAAACGCTCAAGGAAGCATTAGAGTTGGCTCGCATTACGGCCTCCGTTACGCACAACCACCCCGAGGGCATCAAAGGAGCACAGGCCATTGCCGCCTGTGTCTTTCTCAAAAAGTATGGTAAGAGCGATGCCATTATTCGTCGTTTCATATCAGACTATATAAAATATAACTTACACTTCCGTTTGGCAGATCTTCGTTCGCAATACACGTTTGACGTGACTTGTCAGGGCAGTGTGCCTATTGCCATTCAAGCCTATTTAGAAGGTGAAGATACTTCTGCGGAGTACGCTTTGCGTTTAGCGATATCGATGGGTGGTGATTCTGATACGATTGGTGCGATGACGGCGGCTATTGCTGATGCTGAACGATTTAATACTCTCTGCAGCAAAGAGACCTTCTCGTTAGAACTTGTAAGGAAATGTCGTGCTTTGCTTACTGCAGAGTTGCTCGATATTAACGACCGATTTGAACATTTCTTAGTGCAAAGGCAGTCCGCCCTTTTACGAGAAAAGCGCACAGAACGTCATTGTTCGATAACGACTGAGACTATCAAGGCTCAAACGCGCGACCGCATTCGAGGTTCACTCATCGGAGGCGCGATAGGTGATGCCTTGGGCTATCCCATAGAGTTTATGAGTCGCAATAGCATCTTGTCGCAGTACGGTCGTCGCGGCATCACCACGTTTAGTCTTGATCGCCAAGGCAAGGCATTGATTAGTGATGATACGCAGATGACGCTCTTTACGGCCAACGGACTTTTATTTGGTGTTACGCGCGGATACACGCATGGTGTTGCGGGTCCACCCGAGTCATACGTTCGTTTCGCTTATTTGGATTGGTATTACACACAAGGTGGTGCAGACGTTAAATTCCAACCACACACGTGGCTTCACTCTCTGCCTGAATTGAATAGCCTTCGTGCGCCAGGTAATACCTGTCTGTCAGCTTGTGAAGCATTGCTTCATCATCGAGAGGTAAAGAACTATAGTAAGGGTTGTGGAGGCATTATGCGCGTTGCTCCGATGGCGCTATTGTGTGCCGGATATTGGAGCCGTAATAAGCGCTTTTATGGTGAGACTGAAATGGACAAGGCTGGTGCTGAAATAGCAGCCATTACTCATAAGCACCCTTTAGGCTTCTTGCCTGCAGCCATGCTAACTCACCTTCTTTTTCAGATAATTCAGAAGAATGAAAAAGTAGTAAGGGCTTCTATTGCAGACATGGTTCTTGATAGTACACATGCACTTCTCAACTTTGGTAACTATCGTCGCGAAACGGCTTATCTATCCAAACTGACAAGAGAGGCCGTCGTGTTAGCCCTCAACGATGAAAGCGATGCTGAAAACATTCGTCGATTAGGTGAAGGTTGGACGGGTGAAGAGGCGTGGGCTATTGCCGTCTATTGTGTAGTTCGTCACGTTGACAACATAGAAGAGGCTATCCTTGCCGCCGTCAATCATGATGGTGATAGTGACTCTACAGGAGCCATTTGTGGCAACATCATGGGAGCTATTTATGGTTATGAGGTCATTAAGCGGCTCAACTTATGTTGTCCGCGCGGAATGGATTTAGAGCAAACGCTTGAGTTAGCTCCTATTATTCTTTCCATGGCTGATGACCTTTATACAAGTTGTATCATTGATGATTACGCTCCGATTGATATGCCCGAAAAGGAACAATGGTACGAGCGCTATTGTTGTTGTAAAGCCACATTTGGAAAGAGATAAGTTGTATTTTATAGAACAGATGGGCGCACGAACGCGTTATGTAGGACCGATAAATAGAACTAAATAGTTCTTTATTAGAGGAAGTTCCCATTCCTCTAAAATGTAATATTCTCATATTTATTTGTATTTTTGTCACGAACGTTATTTTGTTATAGGTAAAGTGAAAAAAATAAATTGTGCAAATTTCAGTAGGGGCTGAAAGCTCAATGAAGTCTTCAGCCCGTCCTTGCTGAAAATTGCACAAGTTATTTTTTGAATATTGTAAGATCGGACATAAATATTTAATAAAAAATGGATAGAAAAAAAAACTTTAAACGACTTGCCTCAAATACGCAAGGCACAGACATCTTCAAGAGCAGCGAATAGTGGTGTTAAGGGGACGAAAGATAACCCTTATTTTGAGGACAAAGCACTCTCTTGGGCGCATCTTGTTCCCTTGCCCTCGATTGTATAGCCCGCTATGTTTACTCGAATAAAGGTACAAACAGTATCAAAATAGAGCACTTTTGATATAAACTGATTTCGAATGCCTACTTAAAAAAATTATAATGACTAGTAATATTGATAGGTTTGTAAATAGAATGTTATTTTCAATATTTGACATAGGTGCTGCTTTATGTTATATGTCTAGTTTTCTTGTATATTGGTTGCTTTATCGTCCAATCTACAGCAATTGTGTTATAAAGAAGATGCTAATTAGAAAAATTGGTGAGAAGGAATACATGAAAAGACGTAAGTTTTCTAATGGTTGGTCTCCGTATGAAAGTCCAATATCACTTTATAGGTCTTATTATCAAGAACAAAAAATTTCAATAGCATTTTTTTCCCTGCCAATATCTTTATTATTAAATGTTGTAGCAATTATTGTAGGTAATCCTTTAATACGATTATATAGTACTGGTGTAGGATTAATGTTTTTAATTGTTCTCATTATATTATTATCCAGTTGGTTAAGCGAATATTTCTTTTGGAAAAAAGATAAGCATTATGGCTTTATCAAAATTTTCATGAAAGAAAACTTAATAAAGAGATTAGCATGGATAGTTGGAACTTTTGCTGCATTAGTTTTACTTACTGTACTAAATATAAAGACCTTTTATTACATTATAAATGTATCTAAAGAATTATGCGAATAGCTTACATATTCAAATAACAACCCACGTGACATCAATAATTGGTCAGGCACTCCGTACCATATTGTATCAGCATTGAGCAAATACCATGAAGTAGATTGAGTGGGCGGTGGCACTCTACATGGAGTTTTGTGGCATCACCGTTTTTTTAATAATAAGAAGCCGTTTAATTTGTTGGATTATAATGAAGATATGGGCCATGTGGTATCAAACTTTGTAAAAGATGGGAAGTATGACATTGCGATTTCTTCTACATATTCCATGTGCTCGCTTCTCTCACCCTGCTTGAATACAAGTGCCGTTGGTATGGTGTGAACCTCATAAAGATAGACCGCTTCACCCCAAGCTCGAAGACCTGTGGCTAATGTGGCTATGTGTATAAAGGATTGAAACTGAGCGAGTGCAGTTAGACTTGTCCGGAGAACATACAAACGCATTCCTTGCAACGCCTGTCGCATTTGCAAGGAATGCAATTTTTCAATAACTTTGCGGCAAAACAAAATTATTATGAGCAAGATTGATTACTATCAGATAGCCTTAGATAAGGCTAAAGAAATGGGATATGACATTGTGCGTCCTGCTGGAGAACGCAATGGGTGGAAATATTTTAGTATTGTAAAATCATGGCTAATTGGTCATAAAATAGGTCTCCCTAAATTTCTAAAGATTTCCATAAATGGGAAAAACATAACTATGGCAGAGGGATGGGATGAAACGACTTGGGCTATTCGACAAGATCATATTCTAAGTAATCTCTGATATTGCCTTCAACACACCCTTATCAAGAACTAACTTGTCAACCTTTAATATTTCCAATGATTGAGCATCGATTAACTGATTAAAATTTAAGAAATTTCCATTTTGTGGGTCGTATAGCAAGAACCTATTATTAGCATTTTTTTTAATTGTAATGACATGCCCTGTTTCTTCATTATAATTTATACCCACATGATATCGTCCAACCGCTTGCATTTGCGTTGCTGCTCTGCGTAGCAAATCGTCTCCTTTTATTATAGTCGGACTTGGTGTTTTTCCCGTTTTTGGGTTAATCCAAGCCATTTCAAAGTGTTCTCCTAATTTGAATTGCATACTTTCTTTGTTACTTGAATATCCCAAGGCTGTAATATCAAGCCCACGCAATCTTGCTTCATGTACTACAACACAAGACTGACAGTTTTCTTGATATATGCCACCTTTCCTATAGTTTACATTTGCCCGTCCATTATTTGCTTCAAAAAATGTCATAGGGGCAATGTTTTTTGTTATCCCCATTTCTTTAGCAATCTCCTGTACATTCTTCTTTTGCTCGTCTGAAAGTTTTATAGGCTTGCTATCAGCATAATATTTATATGCTTCATTAGCTTCTTTTCTACCGAGTTTTACACCCATATAGCCACGCTTAATAACCTGCTTTTCCTTCCGCCCAAGCAAATCACCAACGATTTTCTGATTATCCTTCACGAAGTAAGGTAGTTTGTCGTTATCACGAGCCACCTTTAGTTTCTTCTTGTTACGTTCACACCATTCAGAAAACGCGCTCGGCACATTTTTTACAAGGTTAGGAGATTGATAAGCTTCGTATTCTTCTTTAGGCATTTTGCGAAGTTTCTTCCACTCATCACTTTTCCTGTCCATTAGAATAGGAGACACTGAACACATGCAGCGAGGATGCCAACCGAGCCACATGAACGACCCCGTGTCCTAAAAAGTCGTGGCAGTAAGAAGCAGGAAAAGAGAGGAGGTATTGGTATCTCCGAAGCCACTAAATCTTTAGCTTAGTGGTAGTTCATTCAATTCCATTGTATTTCTATATGAGTTTGTTAGAATATATATATGAGATGCTTACAATGAGAAATTAACTATCACATTGTCATAAATACAACAAATGGGGGCTGGCCTATGGCCAGCCCCCATTTGTTGTATTTATGACTTTTTACTTATACAAGAAGCGCTTGATGCTGCGCTTAGGTGTCTTTTCGAATTCCGTTTCGTAGATTTCGATGGCTGAGATACGCTCGTATGAAGCCACCATGGTGTTAATGTCCTTGCGGTTTTGCTCCATGGCAGCGCGGAGCCCATTCTCGTTGAGTCCGTCGCGCTTGGCCTCGTCGTAGTCGGGGTAGATAAGCGCCACCAACTTCTCGCCACGTTGTACTACGATGCTTTCGTTAACGTAGGGTAGCGTGTTGATCTTGTCTTCAATCTCTTCAGGATAGATGTTTTGGCCTGAAGCACCCAATAGCATATTTTTGCTACGGCCACGAATGTAAAGGTTGCCCTCTGCGTCTATCACACCAAGGTCGCCCGTGTGGTACCAACCGTCAACGAGTGTGGTGCGTGTAGCTTCGTCATTCTTGTAGTAACCTAACATCACGTTGTCGCCACGTGTAAGAATTTCGCCAACGGTGTGTTGTGGGTCGTCGCTGTCTATCTTAATTTCCATGCGTGGCGCAGCCTTACCACACGAACCCTTGTGGAACTTCTGCCAATCTTCGTATGCAATGATAGGTGCACATTCGGTAGCACCATAACCTACCGTGTAGGGGAAATGTATCTTATTGAGCAAGTCTTCCACCTCGCTATTGAAGGCAGCACCGCCCACGATGATTTCATAGAAGTTGCCACCGAAGGCAGAGATAAGTCCTTCACGTACTTTGTCAAGAATGCGTCCGCTGATGAAAGGCAACTTTAAGAGAACCTTCATACTGGGCGTTTGCAATTTAGGCAATACGTTCTTCTTGATAATCTTCTCGATAATCAAAGGTACAGAGATGATAATCGTTGGCTTTATCTCGCCAAAGGCTTTGAGTACAATCTTGGGCGAAGGAATGCGTGTGAGGTAGAACACGTGACAACCATGCAAGAATTCGAAAATGAACTCAAACGCCATTCCATACATGTGAGCCAAAGGTAACATTGAAATGATGTGGTCACCCTTCTTCACTTGGTGGCCTAACACCTCGATAGCGAATTGATAGTTTGACCACAAGGCACGGAAGGGAATCATTACGCCCTTAGAGTTAGACGTCGTACCACTGGTATAGTTAATCATGGCCAGTGCATTGGGGTCGGGGGTGTGGGGGTAGCTAATGTGTTCTTTGCGGAAGTATTTCGGATACTTCTTACCAAAGAGTTCATTCAAGCGTTCGCGTGCATTGGTAAGCAATTCGCTGCGTGAGAGAAGGAGCGAGTAATCGGGAATGTTGATGATACCTTCCAAGTGGGGCATGGCCGTAGCGTCTAATTCGGGCCATACCATATCGCCAACGAATAGAATTTTGGCTTCAGAGTGGTTGACTATGTCGTGCACCTGTTGCGCTTTAAACTCGTGCAGAATGGGTACTGCTACAGCACCGTAGGTAAGGGTGGCTATGAAAGCGGTTGCCCAGTGGGCACTGTTGCGGCCGCAAAGAGCAATTTTATCTCCTTTTGCCACACCCGCATTCTCAAACAAAATGTGAAGCTTTTCAATCTTTCGCGCCACATCTTTATATTGCAAGGTAATGCCTTGGTAATCAGTCAGTGCGTCGAGGTCCCAATTGGTCTTCAGACTCTCGGCTATTAAATCGACGAAATCGGTATATGTTTCCATCAGATGTATTTAGTAGGGCCAACTCGTTGTAATGCTCTTAATGGCTGAATTGGCACATTAGATTAAGTTTTGTGCAAAAGTAGTAAAAAATATAAGGCTATACTATGTCGGACTATATTTATTTTTTATTTTGACAACTCAATTGTGCGAAAAAGCAGTATTTTTGTTGCCAAAATGTTCAAAAAGGCATTCCGTCGAATGCTTAAAGAAATAGATTATGGACGAGAAAAAAAGAAAGATGCTTTATGCCGCATCGGGTGTAGGCATTGTGTTGTTGGTAGTTTTTTATTGGTTGTTCTTTGCCAGTTTTAGTTCAAGCAAGGCGGCATCGTACGTCTATATTGACAAGGACGACACCGTTGATTCGGTTTACGTAAAGTTAAATCAAACGGCAAAGCCTAGACAAATGGTGGGCTTAAAGATATGTGCCACGTTGATGGGGTATGGGTCGCATGTGCATGTGGGTAAGTATACGACGGGGAAGGGCATAGGCTCTTTTGCCTTGGCGCGCAATCTGCGTGGCGGTCGTCAAGCAGTAGTAGAATTAGTAATCCCCGTTGTACATACGATTGACGACTTAGCAGGTCGCTTGGCACAACAATTAGGGGCAGACTCGCTGACTTTCGACCGCGCCTTCAACGACGAAGCAGCACTGAAGGAATTAGGCTTTAATAAGACTTCAGTGGCTTGTCTTTTTATACCGAACACATACGAAGTATATTGGGACATTACTCCACAGAAGTTGCTCAAGCGCATGAAGAAAGAATACGATGCGTTTTGGACTTCCAGTCGTAAGGCACAGGCCAAGGCTGCTGGTTTAACTCCCAACGAAGTGTACATCTTAGCTTCTATCGTAGAGCAAGAGTCCACCAATGAACAAGAGCGTCCGATGATAGCCGGTATGTACTTAAACCGTCTGCATCAAGGCATGAAGTTGCAGGCCGACCCTACGGTAAAATACGCTTTACATGATTTTGGTCTACGTCGTATCATGCACAACCACTTGACGGTTGATAGTCCTTATAATACGTATCGATACGAAGGACTTCCTATTGGCCCTATTTGCATCCCGTCGTTGAATGCTATCAAGTCAGTACTGAACTATGCACACCATGACTATATATATATGTGTGCTAAGGAGGACTTTTCAGGTACACACAACTTCGCTGCCACTTACGAGGAACACATGGCCAACGCCAAACGCTATGCCGACGCGCTGAACGAGCGTGGGGTAAAGTAGGAAAAGACCTCTCTCCCCCTAAGTCCCTCTCCCAGTTGGGGAGGAGCTTAGGGGGAGAGATTTTTACATTCTCCACAGCCGGATGCCGATAGATGAGGGGTGTTCTTTTAGATATTGGCGCAACGTTTTAGGTTCTTCTACCACTTTGTGATGAATAGATGAGGCGTTGAGCAAGTGCAGTTTACCGTCTTTGCCCCATACGGCAAAGCCAAGGTGAGAATAGTCAATGCCCTTTTTGGTAGTGACGATAGCAATGAGGTCACCATCGTGAATGGCCGAAAGTTCCTTCTGTGAAAGGCTTGTATATTGTTCCATTAAGTAACGTCCGTCAGGGCCATTGTAGCGATGCTCCATGCGAGCAATGCTATCCACCCATTCGGGGTGAAGTTTTAAGAACTTATATCTGTCGGGGTGAACAGACATATAATTGTTTTGTACGTTGATAACAGTCGTGTACTTTGTAGGGAGCGTCACTTCCTTAATGATACCTTTATCCTTGTTGTTGTGCCACCACCAAGAGAAGTAGTGTAGACGCGAAAGGTAGCCATTCATCTGTCCGTCCCAATACCGAAGGCGTTGCAGATTGTGGCAATAGTCCGCAAAACTGTCACTATGCTGACGTTTTGTCAGTGCAAGTGCCAGCGTCGTCTCAACCAAAGTAGTACAATCGAGTTCGCGGAGATTGACAACCAACTGTTCGGGGTCGGCTACCTCAAGTGTTGAGGCTACATAAGGAATTCCTTTCAACTTTCGTGCATAAAAGAGTGCGTCGTTGCCTGTAGGTTTCATTTTGAGAAGTTCAACCACGCGTGCAGAGTCTGTTTGGGTGTAGATCGTATGACTTAAAATGTTGTCAGTCGTATCAACCTTTTCGCTCGTGCTTAGTTGTGTTGAGGCTTGTTGTCGTGTTTCCGTCGTTTGCTTAGATGTAGCATTGTGACAAGACAATAAACTGAGAGGAAATAATAGGCTGAGTAGAATTTGTGTCATTCCGTTTACGTATGAATTATTGAATCTTATCTTGCAAAGGTATCAAAAAAAACTCCATCCTTGAGTTATTCAAGGGTGGAGTTTAATTAATCAGTAAAACAGATATTGAAGTTGTCTAAACTTTTATGAAGTTCAAATATAATCTTCGTCAGAAAAGTTTAGACGACTTCATTACTTAATCAAGTCAACAGAGCGGTTGATAAACTTGCTGAGCGCCTCACCACGCAACAAGCCGTTTTGCAACAAGGCCAAGTCGATGAGTTGAGGTACGACGGGGTTCTGCTTGCCGTATTCAGCCCAAACCTGCTTGCGAGCCTCCTCTTGTGCAGCAATGTCGTCGTTGCACTTCTTCATGTCTTCTTTGTCAGCGTCGGTCAACTCTTCAGGCTTCTTGTCCTTCTGACTCTGCTCAATAGCCGTGTGGCGTGCGTGCAAGCCTTTGAGTTCACTCTCAATAGGTTGCAACTTGTCAGCCAATTGACTCTTCATGTCAGCGAGCACCTCTTTAATCAAGCGGTGATCTGCATTCAAAACGACGTTGTACATATCAGGCATTTCGCCATAGAATGACATGCCTTGCTGATAGCGACTGGCATCCTTCATACGGCGCATGTATTCGCTTTGCGTAATAAGGATAGGAGTACCATTCTCACCCATAGCAGCAGACTCTACATGGAATTGCGCCTTGTCCATAGTCGGCATTTCAGCAGTGAATACACCCGTAAGTGATGCATTGTCATCAGCGCTCAACTCACTCTTTGGAGCATCGTCCTTCTGAATGATGCGGTCGATAACGTCGCCATCGACGCGGCTGAAGCGGCACTTCTCCAACTTCTGCTCCAACATGCTCACCATCGGTGTGTCAAGTTGACCGTCGAGCAACAATACGCTATACCCCTTTGCCTTAGCCGTTTCGATGTAGCTAAACTGCTCGTCCTTGTTGGTAGCGTAGAGGTAGATAAGGTTGCCGTCTTTGTCTGTCTGATTGTCCTTAATCAATTCCTTATACTCATCGTAAGTGAAGTACTTGCCTTCAACGTCTTTCAACAAGGCATAGTTCTTAGCCTTATCGTAGAAGTCCTCTTCAGAGAGCATGCCATAGTTGATGAACAATTTCAAGTCATCCCACTTCTGCTCAAAGTCCTTACGATCAGACTTAAAGATAGACTGTAAGCGGTCGCTTACCTTCTTCGTGATATATGACGAAATCTTCTTAACGTTCGCATCGCTCTGTAAGTAGCTACGGCTAACGTTCAAAGGAATATCAGGAGAGTCGATTACACCGTGAAGCAATGTCAAGAAGTCAGGCACGATGTTTTCTACTTGGTCAGTAACGAACACTTGGTTGCAGTACAACTGAATCTTGTTGCGGTGAACGTCTAAGTTGCTCTTAATGCGTGGAAAATAGAGTACACCTGTGAGGTTGAACGGATAGTCAACGTTGAGGTGAATCCAGAAGAGCGGTTCGTCAGACATCGGGTAGAGTTCGCGATAGAACTTCTTATAGTCTTCGTCTTTGAGGGTTGAAGGAGTCTTTGTCCAGAGTGGGGTAGTGTCGTTGACGACATTGTCTTCGTCTTCTTCGGTGTCCACCTGCTTGCCGTCTTTCCATTCCGTCTTTTTGCCAAATGCAATGGCTATGGGTAAGAAGCGGCAATACTTTGTCAGCAATTCTTGAATCTTATTCTTCTCCAAGAATTCTACGCAGTCGTCAGACACGTGTAGCACGATGTCAGTACCACGATCGGCCTTTTCGCAGTCGTCAATCTCGAAGGCGGGAGAACCATCGCAGGTCCATTTTACGCCCTTCGCATCGTCGCGATAGCTACGAGTGATGATGTCAACGCGGTCAGCCACCATAAAGGCTGAGTAGAAGCCAAGACCGAAGTGGCCGATGATAGCAGAAGCGTCATCTTTGTACTTCTCAAGGAAATCGTTAGCGCCAGAGAAGGCAATTTGGTTGATGTATTTGTCAATCTCTTCAGCGGTCATACCGATACCACGATCGCTGATAGTGAGTGTCTTGGACTCCTTGTCAACCGATACGTGTACAGTCAAGTCGCCCAACTCGCCTTTGAAATCGCCCTTCATGGCCAGTGTCTTGAGCTTCTGAGTGGCATCAACAGCGTTGCTTACAATTTCGCGTAAGAAGATTTCGTGATCGCTATAAAGAAACTTTTTGATGACGGGGAAGATGTTCTCCGTCGTAATTCCAATATTACCCTTTTGCATGGTTGTTCTTTTATACTTTTTGTTATACTTTTTTTCGTAAGTGATGCAAATGTCGTGCCAAATAAAGTATAGGTTTTTGAAAAACTGCATTTTATCTGCCTAATTGGGGGGCGCCCCCAATTAGGCAGACAAATTGCAGTTTGAAATCCTCTATGAAATGTTTCAGAATGCCCTAAATAGGCATTGGCTTACGTATATTTTACCTACGATGTTTTTTGCTTTCATGTTTCATTTTCATGTTTCAACTTATTGATTATCAATGCTTTCAAAAAATGAAACATACGACTTTTATGTTTCATTTTTAGTTTCAATGTTTCATCCTAAAAACACTGAGGGAGAAAAATAAAAACACTGTGGGAGCGATTTAAAAACACTGTGGGAGCGATTCAAAAACACTGTGGGAGCGCTTTCACGCTCCCTCAGTGTTTTGAAGAATGAAACATGAAACTAAGAATGAAACATGAAACTAAGAATGAAACATAAAAGTCGTATGTTTCAGTTTTTGAAATGTTTGATATTCAATAAGTTGAAACAAAAAAATGAAACATGAAAGATAAATCAAAGGTTATGAAAACGTATAGAGATGTGTGAGATAAACTGCAATTTATCGGACTTTCATGTTTCACTTCGACTATAGATTTTTTATGTCGAAGCAATACCCTAAAGTTGCTTAGAACGCACGAAAAGGGCCTTTACGGACGTGTTTAGTTAAAAGAAAGGCATTTTTAGAGGCCATAAAAAGCAACGTTACAAAGAAATGTAGTAACTTTGCATATATATAATACACAATTTAAAATCAATGATAACAGACGACGACAGAATTATTAAAGTCAATATAGAAGAAGAAATGAAGTCTTCTTATATTGACTACTCTATGTCGGTGATCGTGTCGCGCGCACTCCCCGATGTGCGTGATGGCTTTAAGCCCGTTCACCGCCGCATCCTCTTCGACATGATGGAGTTGGGCATTACGCACAACAAGCCCACTCGTAAGTCAGCCCGCGTTGTGGGTGACGTACTCGGTAAGTATCACCCACACGGTGATAGCTCAGTATATGGTGCCTTGGTACGTTTGGCTCAACCCTGGAATATGCGTTACACGTTGGTTGAAGGTCAAGGTAACTTCGGTTCAATGGACGGTGACTCTGCTGCCGCTATGCGTTACACTGAGGCGCGCCTCTCACCCGTTGGCGAGGCTATGATGCAAGACATTGAGAAGGAAACGGTCGATATGGACCGCAACTTCGATAATACACGTGACGAACCCAGCGTAATGCCAACACGCATTCCTAACTTCTTGGTGAATGGTGCCAGCGGTATTGCAGTAGGTATGGCAACAAACGTGCCTACCCACAACTTGGGTGAGGTGATTGACGGCTGTGTGGCCTATATTGACAACCCCGACATCACAATTAGTGAATTGATGCAGTATATCAAAGCACCTGATTTCCCTACGGGTGGTTACATCATGGGTATGCAAGGTGTGCGCGATGCTTACGAGACGGGGCGTGGTCGCATCATCATGCGTGCAAAGACTGATATTGAGTCGGGGCCTCAGCACGACACCATCGTCGTATCGGAACTTCCCTACGGACTGAATAAGGAAGAGTTGGTGAAGTTTATCGGTCAGTTGGCTGCTGAGAAACGCATTGACGGTATCTCTAACGTAAACGATGAGAGTGATAAGGACGGTATGCGCATTGTTATTGACGTAAAACGCGACTTCAATGCCAATGTCGTATTGAACAAACTGTTCAAGATGACAGCTTTGCAAACTTCCTTTGCCGTTAACTGCATTGCTTTGGTTCACGACCATGCTCACAAGGCAGGCCGTCCGCAACTGCTTACGCTGAAGGACTGCATCAAGTACTTTATCGAACATCGTCACGACGTAGTCATTCGTCGTACACAATACGATCTGCGCAAGGCACAAGAGCGTGCCCACATCTTAGAAGGCTTAATTATTGCTTCTGACAACATTGACGAGGTTGTACGCTTAATTCGTGCTTCGAAGAATCCACAAGAGGCGATTGAAGCCTTGAAGAATCGCTTCGGACTTGATGACGTTCAAGCTAAGGCTATCGTTGATATGCGTTTGGCTCAGCTCACTAACATTCAGCAAGAGAAGTTGCACGAAGAGTATGAAGAGATTGAGAAGCGCATTGCTTACTACGAACAAATCTTGAGCGACGACGACCTCTGTCGTCAAGTAATGAAGGACGAACTCATCGAAGTAAAAGAGAAGTTTAGCGACGAGCGCCGCACACAAATCTGCCTTTCTTCTACGGAGTTCAACCCCGAAGACTTCTATGCTGACGATGAGGTAGTTATCACCATTTCTCACTTAGGTTACATCAAGCGCACACCGCTTAATGAATTCCGCGCACAAAGTCGCGGTGGCGTAGGTTCGAAGGGTGGTAGCACGCGTGACTCTGACTTTATCGAGTACATCTATCATGCGACGATGCACAACACGATGCTCTTCTTCACTGCAAAGGGACGCTGCTACTGGCTCAAGGTGTACGAACTGCCCGAAGGAGCTAAGAACGCAAAGGGACGCGCTATTCAGAATATGCTCAATATCGATGCTGACGACAGCATTAATGCTTGCTTGCACATTCGCAAGTTGGCTAACGCAGACTTCTGCCAGAGCCACTACGTTATGTTCTGTACGAAGCAGGGCATTATTAAGAAGACTTGCTTGAGCGAATACTCACGTCCACGCACGAATGGTGTGAACGCTATCAACATTCGTGAGGACGACAAGGTGGTAAGTGTTGTGCTGACCAACGGCTCTGACGATATTATCATGGCCAACCGTAATGGCCGTGCTATTCACTTTAACGAAGATGCAGTTCGCCCCATGGGCCGTACTGCAACGGGTGTACGCGGTATGCGACTTGATGAGGACGACCCCACGGACGAAATCATCGGCATGATATGTGTCAACGACCCTGAGAAGGAGACCGTACTCGTTGTGAGCGAGAAGGGTAAGGGTAAGCGTTCTGTCGTAAGCGACTACCGTGTAACAAACCGTGGCGGTAAGGGTGTAAAGACACTCAACATTACGGAAGATACGGGCAAGGTGGTAGCTATCAAGGCTGTTGCTGAAGAGGAGGACTTGATGATTATCAATAAGAGTGGTATTACCATTCGTCTTCACATCAGCGGTGTGAGCGTATTGGGTCGCGCTACACAAGGCAACCGACTGATTGACCTCAAGAAACGCAACGACGTTATTTCGAGCGTATGTCTCGTTCCTGCTGATGAAGAAGAGGAGAATGAAGAGGTCGAAGCTACGGAAGTAACGACTGAAGGTGAAGCCACCACTGAGGCTACAACCGAAACAAGTGCTACTGACGCTACTAACACAGCTGAGGAAGACCAATCTACGGACGAAGCGTCTCATGGACTCTTTGACAACGTGGAAAAATAAAATATAGAGTCTTTAGGTTTATGGGGGATAGAATTTAATTCATAACCTCATAACCTAAAAACTTTAAATCAACATAGTTACACTACATTTCTAACCAAAACAACATCAAATGAAAAAGTTAATTCTATGCTTGGCCGTTATCTTAGGTGGCATGGGAACGGCTTCTGCTCAGTCTGACCAACACATTGGCTCTTACAAGGCCAACGACATGGTTAGACGCGCTGACAATTTAATGAAACAACGCACTCAGGAGGCTTACGAGCAATCACAACAGCTTTATAAGAATGCCGAAGCTCAACTCCAAAGCGACATCGAGAAGGCGAAGGCTGACGGCAAAATGGATAAGTTGGCATTGCTCTATCTGCAAAACGCTGACTTGCAAAACAAGTTTTTGAGTCCTACCATGACCAACGCCTCTAACGGCATGCCTTTCGACACGTTGGCATTCTGTAAATACGTTGACAGAATTATTGAGTCATTCAACACCGCTGCTAAATATAACGTAACGCCTAACGCAAAGGGTAAGGTGAAGACTGACCAATTCGTTACGCTCCGCACGAAGTTGGGTATCAACTCTATGTTGACTTACTACTACAACTGCGGTGCTTTTATGGACGCTATGGGTAAGAAACAAGAGAGCGTTGACTACTTCCAAAAGTACGTTGACCTGCCTGGTACTTCACCCGTATTTACAAAGGTTGAAAGTGACTCTATCTACAAGGCTCAGGCCAAGATTTACAACACGGCTCGCTTCAATTTAGCTTTGCAGAACTTCTACTTGAAGAATTGGGACAAGGCGATTGAATGCTGCGACGTTGCGTTGAAAGACACCGTTGGACTCCACGACCTCTACCTCATCAAGATTAACGCATACGGTGAGAAGAAGGACTCTGCTAACTGGCAAAAGACGCTCATCGAGGCTTACAACCGCACTGGCAAGGAGAGCTTCATGCAGAACCTCATCTACTACTACATTCAGAGCAACAAGATAACTGAAGCAACCGAAATGGCTAACAAGCTGGTTACTGACGATCCTAATAGCAAGTTGGCATGGTTTATGAAGGGTGCTATTGAATTGAACGTAAAGAAGGACTATGCCGCTGCTATTGCAAGTTGCGATAAGGCGCTTGCTATCGATCCTAACTACAAAGATGCCCTTTTTAATAAGGGAACGGCTTATATCAACGATATCTATGACCAAACGCATGGTGGCAAGAAATTCCAATACATTGGTACAAACCGTCGCATCACAGGTAAGGCTTCTGACGGCTCTTACCAAAAGCAAAAGGCCATTTATGAAAAAGAAGTCGCTTACGTAAAGGGCTATTACGAGAACGCATTGAAGTGTATGGAACGCGTTCGCGAGTTGGCTCCTAACGAAGCTAAGCGCTGGGCACCTTCTCTTCAGATGGTTTACAGTGCTTTAGGTCAGAAGAACAAAGCGAAAGAAATGGACGACTTACTTGACGCTGCTAATAAAGCTGGTAACTAATCGGTTAGAAGTTTGAAGGTTATAAGTAGGTGTTCAAAATTAGTTGATATGAATTGGTGCAGTATTTCGTTTAGAAACATAGGTTAAAGAGGGAGCGTAGCGGGCTACGTGACCGATGCAACCTATGTTTCTGGGCGAAAGAATGCGCCAAGGCATATCGACTAATTCTGAACATGATTATATAAACTAATTTT
>ENA-ORRX01000121-ORRX01000121.1-human-gut-metagenome-genome-assembly--contig:-NODE-121-length-28600-cov-11.3029_pt1 | contig 28600 bp, 20 predicted proteins | sample MGYA00242186_ERZ509153 | MGnify/ENA primary metagenome ERZ509153 (study PRJEB26280, sample SAMEA2338643) | human gut metagenome | biome: human gut; feature: human-associated habitat; material: faeces... | reverse complement strand
TAGCATGGTACCGATTACACCGCTACGCTTGGTACCGATACAGCGCTATCGTCACTAATGGCGATCCTGGCAGATATACTGTCGTTTCTGTTTATGATGAAAAAGGAAAACTCGTCAAGGAAATGTCGTTTGAAGATTATAAAAAAGACGAGAAGTAATGACAGTAATAGAATTGATAACTAAAGTTTCCCACCCCCTGCCAAATAGGGCTTTTTCAGATATAAAACTCTGCTAAGCCCTGTAAACTGGGAGTTTTAACTCTTACCAAAAAAGTGTTTCATACAACATTTGTCGTTTGTTCTCTATCTTGCCGCAACAATTCCGACAAAATTCAATCAAAGTTTTGTAGGAAAAGTAAAATCTGGTGCTTACGTCATAAAGTACGTGAACAAGAGGGTTGTTGCTTTCAAAGTTTTGAGCATTAGTAATGCCCAGTTGAAACTTTCGACCCCACAAGGTGATGTGCTGGTTTATGACAAAATAGATTGACTATACGAAAATCATTTTGTTGCCTAAATGAAGCGACACGACTGTTTATCAGAAAGTAAAAGCAACAAAGGCTTGTAGATATGTAAAAGACATGCCTACAAGGTTTTTCTTATCAAAACAAGAACAATTCCAAATAACATAGGAGAAAACTTGCCCCTTAATTGAGCAATAGCACGACGCTTTTGTACTTTCACCGTTTCTGCAGAGATGTCCAGTTGCTCCGCTATCTCCTTGTTCTTCTTCCCCTCCATGCAAAGCAGAAAGACTTCCCTTTGGCGAGGAGGCAACTCATCTATCGCAGCAAAGAGTTGGCGATAGATTTCTTCCTTATTGAAAATATCCGAAGTATCATCCACCAACATAAACTCCTGCAGGTTATCAATTATGCTCTGCCGATAGTTATTTCGCACGGTTTGATGGCGCAGATGATTGAGAGCCGAGTTGTGCACCGTATTATATAAATAGGTGGAAAACTGGGAAATACTGTTGAAAAGCGGACGGCGTTCCCATAAGACAGAGAAAAGTTCCTGCACGATGTCTTCTGCAACTTCATTCTCCACAAACTGACAACCATAACTCACCAAGGCACGATAATATCTATCGTACAGCAACTCGATGGCTTGATTATCCCATTGGCAAATCATCGCTATTTCAGTATCACTTTTCCCTCTCATGAGTGCAAAGATACGCATTTTTATGCAATATAATTTAAAAATGCAACTTTTTCTCACTTTTTTCTTTGTTTTTGTAACCCAAAATACACCTTAGAGTGTTATAATAGTAATTACAGACAACAATTCTATCACAAAAGCAATAGAAAATATGAATAAGAATCATGATATCAATACACTCGTCAGCAAATTACTGACTGGCGAAATCTCAGAGGAAGAGGGCAAGGAACTCTTAACAAGAGTCGAGCAAGATGCATCCCTGAAAGATAAGATAGAACATCTCATGAATGAAGATGATTTTCTCCTACGCTACCGCCTCTATAAGAGCATTGATGCGGAGAAAGCAAAAGCAACATTCAAAGCATCGCTTCAACAGACAGAGGAACAGGAAGATAGGAATAACGACAAATCGACCACCTTCATCTGGTTGCGCCGCATTGCCGCTGCAGCAGCTATCGCCCTCATAGTAATGGGTACATGGATGTATTTCGGACATCAAAATTCCACCCCACAAGCCGCCATCACCGCAGAACTGCATCAAGCCATAGAACGGGTTCAGCAGAACGACATGAATGGAGCTACCCTCACCATCAACGGCAAAACCATCAAGGTGAAAGATGCACAGGGGGCATTGGCACAAGCAGAAGAGGCAACTGACAGTAAGAATGGTAGCAGTTTCTGGGGGACAGAGGAGATAACGGAAGGATCTTTGGTAACAAAGAAAGACAAGGAATTCTGGATGGTACTGGATGACGGAACCTACGTACATCTCAACTACAATACCACCCTCATCTATCCTAATCACTTCGTAGGTAGTGAGCGTAAGGTAAAACTGAAAGGAGAAGCCTACTTCATCGTAGCCAACGACTCGAAGAAGCGACCTTTCATCGTAGAGACGGCCAACGGAGATGTACACGACTATGGTACCGAGTTTAATGTCAACACGATGAAGGAAAAAGGTGTAACCAGCGTAGTTCTGGTGAAAGGTAAAGTTGGCGTGAGCAGCAAGCACGGCAAGGAATACCTGTTGAAAACAGGCGATATGGCAACCCTGAAAGCAGGCAGAACACCAGACATCCAGCAAGTGGATGTTAATCTCTACACCTCTTGGAACACGGGCAACTTCTTATTCGACGGCTGCACGCTACAAGATCTGATGGAAGTTATCTCCCATTGGTACAACATGAAGGTGGAGTTCTCATCCGAAGACATGAAAGAACTGCGATTCACAGGCAGCATTGACAAATACGAACCGATGGGACAGACTCTCAATGCAATAGAGAATATCACAGGATTGAAGATAACTGCCAAGGAAGGCATCATCAACATCAAAGAATATAAACATTAATATCATATACAACATGAAGAAATTTTTATCAATAATGGCAATAGCCTTGTTAGCGTGCATCGCAACAATGGCTGCCACTGTCAAAAAGACGAATCTGAAAGTACTCTATGTAGGAGGTCATTCCGACATAGAGACTTTTGGAGTAGCAGACTATGACAAGGAAGCTCATGCCAAGAGCATTGAGACTCGTACAGCCGCTTGGAAGTCATTCCTCGAAACTTACTTTACAACCGTAAAAACAGTTCAAGGAAAAGACTACAACTATAAGATGTCATACAATTATGACGTAACTATCATCGATGGAGATCTCAAACCATTGGAACCACGCCGCACGGTGAGCCAGAATGGCAAATACAGCAAAATGGTATATGCTAAGTATTTTCCCGAAAACTTCGACCGTCCTGTCATCACGATTGCCGAAGAGGGTGAGACCGTAGGTCGAGGCATCGGTGTGAAGAACGACTGGTATTGCCTCTGTCTTCTTGGTCATGCCTATAACATGAATACCAAGAGTGCCATCTTCAAGGGTCCTTATCCTGTCAGGATTACCACCGAGAATCGTCCTACACCAGCAGCTGCTAAGGAATATGGCGAATTTGCCCACGAAAAAGTGCCAGCTACAGTAGCCATGTGGAAGGTTCAGAATAAAGATTATGGCAATAGCAAAGGCTATAAAATAGGTATGGTTACTCGTCCATGGGGATACCTCGATTCCCCAGATACAGAGATTATCTCTGGAGGCGAGAGTGCCAAGTGCTTCCATGCCATCTCTATCGGCCGTCACGCCAACTGGTTGCACTGGGGTTTCAGTGCTTCTCCTGCCGATATGACCGAAGAGGCAAAACCAGTATTCCTCAATGCCGTCATATATATCAGCAAGTTTGCCGGTCATCATATCATTGCCCGCAAACTCAACGAGGGTATTGCCACCCGTACTTCCGTGGATGAACAGAAATACAATGTGAGCAAGGAAAATTATGACTCCTATAAAAATTCTATAGAAGGATATAATCAATTGATGAAACACAGGAGCGATTCGCTGAAGTCTATAGAAGCTGCTGGCGGCAAGCTTTCTGATCAAGACAAAACCTACATACAGATGGGAGAACATCCTCAGTATGTGCCTAACTATCTTGAGTATGTAAAGGAAAGAGCGGGCGAACTTTATGAAAAGTTTGGTGCCGACGTTACCGCCTACGAGAAGTATTATACCGAGAATCGTCCTTACTTCTATGGCAATCTGAACGATTACGGAGTTAAGCTCGATGAAGATGCCAAAAGCCTGGGTATTGCCAACAACGACAAACGCATCCTCGACAAGGCTATCTCTATGTGGGAAAACAACAAGGACGTAGAGAAGGCAAAGCGCATCCTCTATCGTTATACCCTCCTTCGATATGAAGATGCCAAAGAGTGGCGCCAATGGTACAAGAAATACCAAAACAAACTCTTCTTCACAGAAAGTGGCGGATGGTTGTGGCTGGTCAACGATCTCGATCCTAAGACCCCAGGCAACAATTATAGCATATTGAAATTCAATGAGATTGACGAGACAGCTCTCGCTCCAAAGAAAAAGGCTACCCAGGAAGACCCTGTAACCTTCTCTTACGCAACTATTCAGAAGGGAGAAGAGGGTGAAATCATCATTCGTATGAATATCTATCCTGGCTACCATATCTATAGTGTTGTAAGCGACCAGGATCCATATATCCAGACCTCTTATGACTTTAAGACAGAAGGCAACATCAAGTTAAAAGGCGAATTGCAGAAACCTGCCGGTAAATTGATGAATGGCTCTCAGTCTATCATCTATGAGGGCGAACAGGTATTGCGCCAGAAATATACTGGCAAGCAAGGCAAGGTAACTGTTACTATCAATTATCAGGCTTGCAATAACCATGCTTGTCTGATGCCAAAGTCCAAGACCTTGGAAATCGAATTATAAAAGTCTGATATCACCAGAACATGAGTATAAATTTATAATAAAGAGAGAGATTGAAAGAATTTGGAAGAATGAAACGAATCCTTTTCGCTACCTCCCTGCTTGTAGGAGCAACCCTATGTGGAGGAACCAGTACTGCTATGGCTCAGCAGCCAAAGCAACAGACGGTAACTATCAATGCAAAGTCGATGAGTGTGAAACAGTTCTTCGCTGAAGTCAAGAAACAGACTGGCTTGAACTTCATCTACAGTACAGATTTGGCAGCCAAGTTGCCACACATCACGGTGAATGCCACCAATCGTCCATTGCGCCAAGTACTTGACGAGGTGATGAACAAGGTGAACTGCCGTTATGAGATTGAGGGTAATATCGTGACTATCACTCGCCGTATGGCAGGTGAACGAGTACGTAATGTATCCGGTGTCGTCACCGATGAAAGTGGCGAGCCGCTGATTGGTGTGTCCGTATGCATCGACGACAGCAAGGTTTGCACCATCACCGACAGCAAGGGTTTCTATACCTTGAAGGTGCCAGCCAATGCTTGCTCCTTGAAGTTCAGTTACCTCGGCATGAGCAATGCAGAATTGCGTCTGGGAAGCGGTAAAGCACCTTTAAGCCGTAACATACAGATGGTTACCGACAATCAGCTTTCTGATGTTGTGGTAACAGGTTATCAGGAGATTTCCAAACCTAAGATGACAGGTTCTGTCACTACCATCACCTCAGCCAAATTGGACGAACGTTACACCACCAACATCATGAACAACCTCGAAGGTCGCGTGGCAGGTCTTTCCACTTATAATGGAAAGATGACTATCCGTGGAACCTCCTCTCTCTATGCCGAAACCACCCCATTGCTGGTAGTGGATGACGTACCTGTAGAGGGAAATATCGACGATTTGAACCCTTACGACATTGAGAGCGTAAATGTATTGAAGGATGCTGCAGCCAATGCCATCTATGGTGCCCGTGCATCCAATGGTGTCATCGTTGTAACCACCAAGAATGCCAAGAAGGCAGGCAAGATAGACATCGACTTCGCAGCCAACCTCACGGTATATGAGAAGAAGAACGTAGATTATGCCGACAATTTCTATATGACTCCAGAACAGCAGGTGGATGCGGAGGCCAAATATTGGGACTACTATTTCTTCCATAATGATGGTGAAGTGGCTGACCCTATCGGTACTACTGCTCAGTCTATCTCTAAGGGTATCCAAGCAGTAACTCCTATCGAATATGCCTATTACCAGCGAGCTAAGGGAGAAATTTCCGAGGAAGATTTGCAGAACCAGTTGGCTTCTTTCAAGAAGAACAACTATGCCAAGGAGTATGCAGATGCCGTATATAAGCAGAGAGTGATGCAGCAGTACAACCTCTCACTTCGTGGTCGCAGCGATAAGTTCACCAACAACCTGACTATCAACTATAAGTATGACAACAGTGGACTGATCAATCATTTCGCCAATCAGTTTAATGCCCAATATAAGGGTTCTTACAATGTAGCCAAGTGGCTCACAGCCTCCATGACTATCAATGGCATCTATAGCAAGAGCAAGGAAGTAGGCTACGACTACAATAGCTCCTATAGCAATATCTGGGCACAACCAGCCTATATGCCATTCTATAATGCTGATGGAAGCATCAAAGGACAACACTATGGGTATGATGGCGATGATTACATGACCTTCGATTCTCCTTTTGAGGATTTAAGCTCCAATCCTGTGGATGAGTATTACAATAACACTCAGGTTACCCGCCGTCAGTATATGCGCTATCATGGAGATTTGCTCTTCAAGATTATTGATGGATTGACTGCCAATGCCCAGTTTGTATATGAAACCAATCATAACACCGTAGAATGGAATGCAAAACAAGATAGTCATGTGATGCGTACCATGCGTAATGCTTATTATTATCAATCTGCAGATGGCACTATCAAGAACTACGTTCCTACCTCTGGCGGTCTGCTCCGTACTACAAATAGTGACGGACGTTATTGGACAGCACGTGGACAGTTGAATTATGCCAAGACCTTTGGCAAGCACGACATCAATGCCATTGCCGGTCTGGAATTCCGTGAAACCAAAGTGACAGGTTCTAAGGCCTTAATGTTAGGTTATGACGACCAGTTGCAGACAAGCTCTACCCACACGATAGACTTGGGAACATTGAGTACCATGAACTATTCACCTCTTTTCCTTGGCGCCTCAGGTGGTTACCCTGCAAGCCAGTTTGTATTCGATCCTTATATCAAGGAAGGAATGGGAGTTGTTCCTGAGACTCACCACAAGTATGCTTCTGGTTATTTCAACCTCACCTATACTTATGATGAGAAATACAATGTGTTCGGTTCGTTCCGTAAGGACTATGCTGATGTATATGGCTTGAACGCCAAGTTCCGCGGCACGCCACTCTGGTCTGTAGGTGCAGGATGGTTGATTCATAATGAAGACTTCATGAAGGATATCAAGTGGGTAAACTTCCTGAAACTCCGTGCCAGCTATGGTGTGACTGGTAACATCTACCAAGGTGCAACCAGTTATATGACAGCTACATCAGGAGAACTCAATCAATATACCAACTTGCCATACGGCACCATCGAAAGTCCTGCCAACCCTAACTTGAAGTGGGAGCAGAGCCGCACCACCAACATCGGTATCGACTTCGGATTGCTCGACAACCGCTTGCGTGGTTCCATCGATTATTATAACAAGGTGGCAAAGGATGTGTTCTCTTATCGCACCCTCGACCCAACATCAGGTTTCACCTCTATGTTCGTCAACATGGCTTCTATGCGCAATCGTGGTATAGAATTGCAGATTACTTATGATTGGCTGAGAGGGGCAAGCCGTAAGAATTGGAGTTGGACCACCAACTTCACCATGTCACACAACAGTAATATTGTAACCGATGTAGAGAACCCATCAAACAGCGCATACGAGTTGATTGAAAGACCATACGTCAAAGGAAAGCCATCCAGTGCCCTCTGGTCATACCGCTTTGCAGGCATCAGCGACCAAGAAGGCGAGAAGGGCCAATCTCTGTTCTACATTGAGGATGGGGGCAAATCTCACTATGCAACAGGCAAAAGTATAAGCATCTTGGAATACTCTGGTCAGAGCGAGCCAAAGGTTATCATGGGTATGGACAACAGCGTAAGATGGAACGGATTCTCTTTCAGCATTCTGATGGCTTACTATGGCGGTCACATGATGAGAGCCTTGGCGCATAATGAAAAATTCTCAAGCACCTGGAGCACCGCTATCGCCAGCTATTTCCTGAATGCATGGACACCAGAACACCCAACAGATATTCCAGGCATTGGCAGATACGCCTCTACAGTGATTGGATCTGAAACAACCTATAGCAATAATGCTATTCATCATGCAGACTTCCTGAAGATTAGAAATATCGTATTGGGCTATGATTTTCCACTGGAGTGGTTCAGAGGAACAGGCATCAACCGCCTTTCTCTCCGCTTCCAGATAGACAACCCTAAGTATCTATGGGTAGCCAACGATGTGCATGTTGACCCAGAGACTCTTGGACTCCGCAATCCAAGTTCATACATCTTTGGTCTGAACATCAGTTTCTAATCTTTAGAATTATATAACATAAAAAGTAAGATCACAATGAAAAAAACAATATACAGTTTACTGGCAATCACAGCATTGCTGTTCACATCTTGTGAGAGTTTCACGGAATTGGAGCCAAAGGGCAAGAACTTGCTTACCACAACCGACCAATTAGAAATGCTTCTCAACAAAGAGTATGAGGGATGTTCCTCTGATATGCGACAAATGGCTGGTGATATGATATATGCCTTAAGCAATGTAGCAACTATCATCAGTCAGCCAGTTAAGACCCGCAAAGTCATCATCTGGACTTATGATGAAGCTAATATGGACAAGATGGCAGAATTGACTTCCAGTGATCAAGACTACACTAATTTCTACGGCTACATCGGCACGATTGCCAACCCAATTCTCTCAAAGGTTGATGCCGCATCTGGTACTGAAGCAGACAAGAAACTTATGAAAAGCGAAGCCCTGACATTGAGAGCCTGGTCATTCTATATGTTGGTCAACAAGTTTGCCAAGGCTTACAATCCAGCTACAGCTGCTACAGATCCTGGAATTATCCTGATGACAGAGGATAAAGATATCCAGACTGCTCAGCCTAAAAGCACCGTAGAGGAAGTTTATCAGCAGATACTCAAGGATGCCAATGAAGCAATTGAGATAGATGGTCTTCCTAACTCTGCCGTTAACAAAATGCGCTTCAGTAAACCCGCAGCTTATGCCGTAAAGGCATTGGCATTGCTCAACATGCAGAAGTATGACGAGGCAGAAGAAGTGGCCAAGCAGGCTATCGCCATCAATGGCACTATTAACAACTATAATACCTCATATCTTGGTAGCACCCAAGGTTATATGACAGGCGGGACTTATCCTGTTATCAATCGTGGCAAGAAAGGAACCGATGAGGATTATTTCTTAAATGGAAATCTTGAATTCTTCAATGCTTACACCCCAACTACCATGGCAAACTTTGAAGCTGGACATGCCTATAAGGACAAGATGAGCAATATGAATATGATGTATGATTACATGATGGATACCGGAGTAAGTATGCTGGGTGAAACTGGTTTCAATTTTACTTATGATCTCAACTCGTTATGGAATGATGGTGGTCTTCGCTCTACCCAGATGTATCTCACCATCGCCGAATGCGAGACCCACAAAGGCAACTACGATACAGCCATGGAATATCTCGACAAGGTGCGCGTAAACCGCATCGATCCTGCCAAGTATCAGCCCCTCAAAGGCACAGTCAGCACCAAGGAAGAAGCCATCAAGCACGTGAAGCAGGTGACCATGAATGAGGACATCTATTCTGTCAACATTTTCATAGACAAGAAGCGCTGGAACCAGTGCGATGGCTGGAAGCAGAACTATAGCCGCACACTTGCTGGAAAGACTTATACTATCACTCCAGACAGTAAAATGTGGATATTCCCATTCCCTCAGAGCGTGATAAACAATAATAGTAATATCACACAGAACTACAAAGAATAAGAAATCTATTTTATTGATACTTTTATCAACTTTAGCCTTGGGCGCAAATGCCCAAGGCAAATACACCATCAATGGTAATCTTCTGAATGCGGATGGACAAAAAATAAACTGAAAAGGTCAAGCAAGACTCCAAACTTGCTTGACCTTAGTTTATCTAATAACATACATGTCTCAAAAAACTCACACATGTACATCTGTTCTCTATAGCTTCAAGAGTTTGGCAAACTCCCAGACCACAATGCCTGCCGTTACGCTGACATTGAGCGAATGCTTCGTACCAAACTGAGGAATCTCCAGGCAGCCATCGCTCATATCCACGATGTTCTGCTTTACACCCTTCACTTCGTTGCCGAAGATTACGGCATAGCCGCTGGGGAGTGAAGAGTGAAGAGTGAAGAATGAAGAATTCTCTTGCTTTTCTGATTCTGAAGCCGTTCTAACAATATTAGAATGAGCCTCTGGCAGATCCTGGAGTTTGGTAGAGCCTTCCACCTGTTCGATGCTATAAATAAAAAAGCCTTTCTGCTTCAATTTCTCCACAGCCTCTTCCGTGGTCTTGAAGTATTCCCAATCGACACTGTCCTCACCACCCAATGCAGTCTTATGAATCTCGGCATTAGGAGGAGTAGCGGTAATACCACACAGATATACAGCCTCTACACGGAAAGCATCGCAAGAGCGGAAAACACTTCCTACATTATATAATGAACGCACATCATCCAATACTACTATCAGGGGAAGCTTCTCAGCCTCCTTGAATTCCTCCACGGTGAGGCGATTCATCTCTATCGTTCTTAACTTACGCATTTCCCTCAGCCTCCTTGGTCTTGTAAGCCAAAGCGTACATACGAATCTGCTTGATCATCGCCAAGAGACCATTGCTGCGGGTTGGACTCAGATGATCCTTCAAACCAATCTTCTCTACGAAATAAAGATCAGCATCCATAATCTCGGTAGGAGTATGACCGCTCAATACGCGAATCAGAAGAGCGATGATACCCTTCACGATAAGAGCATCACTATCAGCAGTAAACACGAGCTTGCCATCCTCATAATCGCATTGCAACCATACACGGCTCTGACAGCCATCGATGAGGTTCTGCTCGTTCTTATATTTCTCGTCAAGAGGAGCCAATTCATTACCCAAGTCGATGAGCATCTGATACTTATCCATCCAATCGGTGAAGTCCTGGAACTCCTCCACTACTTCATCCTGCAAATCATTGATTGTAGCCATTATTTTATTTCCTTTATTTCGTTTACGGTAATTAATTTATAGAGTTTATCATTCGGACGAACCTTATCTGGCACAGGGATAGATACTCTCCAGCCCTGCTTGGCTGTCTCAACTGGTTTCAAATCATAACGGATCTCATCGGCTTTGAGATACATCACACCTGTAGTATTTCCTGTAATCAGAAGTTTATCGCCCTGATTGAAGGTAGTAGCTTCCACAGCAACCTCAGCCACACCGAGCTTGGAGAAGTACTTCATTACCTTACCTACGAGTACCTTCTTCTCTGTTGCTACCGAACCATAGTGCTTGTTCCATTCGCCGAGTGTCTGACCCTGGTAATAACCATCCCAGAAACCACGGTTGAACACAGTAGCCAATCTTTCGTCCCAGGCATCCTTCTTTTCCTCTGTAAAAGTACCCTCCAGTACAGAAGCTATCGCCTCCTTATAGCACTTTACTACAGTATAAACGTATTCAGGACCACGGGCACGACCTTCTATCTTGAAGACACGCACACCGGCATCCATCATACGGTCGATGAAGCGGATAGTCTTCAGGTCCTTAGGACTCATCACATACTTATTGTCGATTTCCAGCTGATTGCCCGTTTCATTATCAGTTACCGTATAGCTGCGGCGGCAAATCTGTACACACTCACCACGGTTGGCAGAGCGATTGGCATTAGCCAAGCTCATATAGCACTTGCCGGAAACAGCCATGCAGAGCGCACCATGACAGAACATCTCAATACGAATCTGCTTGCCCATAGGACCACAGATATTCTGCTGCTCTATCTGTTCGTGGATATGCTTCACCTGATCCATATTCAGTTCACGAGCCAGCACCGAAACATCAGCAAAGCGGGCATAGAACTTCAGCGCTTCCGTATTGGAGATATTCAACTGGGTAGAAAGATGAACCTCCTCGCCCACTTCATTACAATAGCTCATCACAGCCACATCACTTGCGATGACAGCCGAGATGCCAGCCTCCTTAGCAGCATCGATAATCTCCTTCATCGTAGCAATATCATCATCATAGATAACGGTATTGACGGTGAGATAAGTCTTGATACCATGCTCATTGCAGGTAGCAGCGATCTCACGCAGATCATCGATGGTAAAATGATTGGCAGAATGTGAACGCATGTTCAACTTGCCGATACCGAAATAGACAGAATCTGCTCCGGCTTGGATAGCTGCAGCCAGGGATTCGCGAGATCCCACAGGAGCCATCACCTCAAATTCTTTTATTTTATCATTCATGAATGTCATATATATCTTTTTAGGATGCAAAGTTACACTTTTTCTTTGAGATATGAGCAATACTATAGATTTTTATAGTATCTTTGCAGCCAATTAAAAGCAATTTGTACAAAATAAAGTTCATACAACATGAAAAGAAAGATTATCTTCGCCATACTTGCCACACTCTTCATTGCCAGTTGTGACTACAAGAGTCAGCCTTCTTCCCAACCATCAGAGAAAGCTGGGAAGAACAACTTACCTGCCCATGTCAAACTCATCGGCACTACCCCCGTCAAGGACCAGGGACAAAGTGAACTCTGCTGGGCATACGGCATGTTGGCTACCATCGAGAGTGAACATATCATGAAGGGCGACTCCATCAATCTCTCCGTGGCTTACATCGCCCGCATGATGCTGCAGGAAAAAGCCTTGGAATATTATTTTTCTCAAGGTAAAAAACCTATCAGCATGAGGGGTATGAGTTCGATGCTCATTCATTACATCAATAAATACGGAGCCGAACCATACGACAGTTACGAGGACAAGAAAGATATCAACTATAAGGTACTCTGCCGCAAGGTAGAGCAGGTTTGCAACGGTGCTATCGCCAAGGGTGCCGGTATCGCGAAACTAAAGGAAGAACTCAACGATCTCTTCGATTCAGAATTAGGATATATGCCAGCCCAGCAGATTCACATGCTCGGTGCAGAATATACTCCTCTGGAATTTGCCCACAGCGTCTGCTATCCGGAAGAATATGTGGCCCTGACAAGCTTCACCCACCATCCCTTCCGTGAATACTTCTCACTCGAGGTAGCCGACAACCAGATGCATGACGAGTTTCTCAATATTCCTATCGACGAACTGCTGCAGCATATCCAGCAGGCGATAGAAAATGGCCATCCTGTTTGTTGGGAAGGCGATATCAGCGAACCGGGATTCCAGAATCCTAAGAACAACTATGTGGATATCACTTCTGCCGAGCGCCCTGTCACCCAGGAGTCCCGTCAGAAAGCTTTCGAACAGTTGCATACCACCGATGATCATGTGATGGAAATCATCGGCACCTTCGTCCAGGGCAAACAGCGATATTACGTTTGCCGCAACTCCTGGGGCACCAACTGGGGCAATCAGGGCCGCATCTATCTCTCAGAAGATTATATCAAGCTCAAAACCATCGCTGTTTATATGAGTGAAGAGGCTTATATCGGCAAATAACAGCAGAAATATATAGAATAGCAGCAATCACATATAGGAAAAAGCTGCTATTATATATATAATAATGTATAAAGGCGACTAGCCGCTTTCAGCTACATTCTTCTAAGTGCTTGATACAGGTCAATTTTGAGCTAAATACTTGATGTGTGCGCACACACATAGTTGATGTACATCAAAAAAAAGGGCTTTTTTGAGACTTTTTCTTCTAAAGATTTGGAAGATACCGAAAATCGTCGTACCTTTGCATCGTCAATAAGACAAAAGGTTATTAGGTTTTTAGGTTAAGATTGTTAGTTGTTTAGGTTTAGGTTTAGGTTTTAGATTGTTAGTTTAGGTAACAGGTATTAGAAAAGGTAAGAAAAAAGATTGTTTATTCAGAGATTAACAGTGTTCAATAGGATTAAGTTGAAAAGGTAAAAAAGAATGTTATAGGATTAACAAATGATGACGCCTGTATAGCAGAATTCCTGCTTCAGGCTCTGAAATGGAGAGGAACTTAAAATGAAGTCAATCTCCTTTGAGTTATGAAAAATTTGGGAATATAACATTAAAAGTGCGCAAGAGTTCGTGAGAAGTCTTGCGCACTTTCTTTTTATCTCCAACCGCCCTCATTTCTAATTTCTCATTTCTAATTTCTCATTTTATTGTCTTTCTTTTGGAAAAAATTCCAATTTTTATTTTGTATTACCGATGAAAAGTCGTACTTTTGCAGAAAAGTGTTGTAATATGGCTAAACATCCTCTTTGGAAAGATGAATACTGGCTTTTGCTATTGCAATTATACCAGAAAAAGCCAATGGGCGTTAAACCTCTCTATTCGAAAGGCATGGTCAATCTGGCTCTGGAGCTGCATATTGCCCCAGAAGTTCTCCACGAACAGATGTTCAAACTCAGAATGGTCACCCCACGCATCAAGAGGCTTTGGGATAAATATGGAGACAACCCTAAAAAGTTGGCTCGTGATATCCATTTGCTCAAGAAAATGGAAGGATGTGGAAATGCAACACAATTCTATCAGGGGGTTTCCATCAGGGAATCATTCGAGCACGACTGGGAACCTATCGAAGCCGAGCCTTCGCTCACTCCCGTCAAGCTGATTATCATCCTCGATCTTTATTTCCAACTCACACCAATCACCATGGTGCCGGAAACACCTGAAATCATTGATCTCGCCAAACTCATCAAAACCAGCACGAAAGTGATAGTAGAGGCCATGAATGTTTTCCAGATTTGCGACCCATACCTCAACAGAAACGATGTGGTGATCAGCAATCTGATAGACGCATGCAGCAAAATCTGGCAGCGATATGGAAACGGAAATCCTGATAAACTCTACAAACTGGCATTGGAACTGAAAGAATACTTCAAGTAAGTAGGAAAAATACTTCTAATAAGAAGATGATATAACTTTTTAAGTAACTTGGAAAGAACTTATTTAAAAGACACGAAACATGACTCAAAAACTCATTCAGACACAGGAGCAGAAACTACAACAGCTCCAGCGACTCTCCGCCCAACAGATGTTGCAGGTGAAGATGCTGGAAATGCCGCTCAACGAACTGGAGGATAATATCAATGCCGAGCTGGATGATAATCCTGCCTTGGAAACTGAAAATCCAGACGATGCACTCATGGGAGAGGGCAACGAAGACCGTTCGGCTCTGGATGATTCTGACAACAGTAATGACGATGAATTTGGAGACGATGCCTACGAAGCTCAGTCGGAAAAAGAAGAAAGAAAGGACGAACTGGACCAGGCTTTGGAAAGTATCGGAAAAGATGACCAGATGCCCGACTACAATACTGACAGATATAATACGCAGAACGCCGACTACGAAGAAATGGTTTATGGCAATACGACTTCCTTCTACGATAAGTTGAAGGAACAGATGGACATGCAGATACTCACGGATAAAGAAAAGCAAATCATGGAATATCTGATTGGTTCACTGGATGAAGACGGATTGCTCCGCAAAGACCTGGACAGCATCTGTGATGAGCTGATCATCTACCATAATATTGATGTAAGCGAAAAAGAAATTGAACATGTGCTCCACAAACTCCAGTCATTCGATCCGGCCGGCGTGGGCGGAAGAAGCCTACAGGAATGCTTGCTGCTGCAGGTAAAAAGACTACCTAAGGGAGTGCTGCGCAAAACCATGGAGGAAGTATTCGAGGATTATTTCGACGAATTTACCAAGAAACATTGGGATAAGATTAAGTCTGGACTGGAACTCAACGAAACCCAGTTGGAGACACTCAAGGACGAGATACGCAAGTTGAATCCTAAGCCGGGCGCATCGCTTGGCGAGACTGACGGACGAAACATGCAGCAGATCAATCCCGACTTCATCGTAGATACTGCCGATGACGGAACCATTACATTCACGCTCAACCGAGGCAATATGCCAGAGCTGACCGTATCTCCTTCCTTCACCGACATGATAGAAACCTACAAAAGGCACAAGGACCAGATGAGCCGGAAAGACAAGGAAGCCCTGCTCTATGCCAAGGAGAAAGTAGATAAGGCTCAAGGCTTTATCGAAGCCATCAAGCAGCGCCGACATACGCTCATCATCACCATGAAGGCTATCATCGACATCCAGAGGCAGTTCTTCCTGGATGGTGACGAGGCTGACCTCAAGCCGATGATTCTCAAGGATGTAGCAGAAAGAACGAAACTTGACATCAGTACCATTTCACGAGTAAGAATCGAGAAATATGTACAGACCAAATGGGGCATATTCCCACTCAAGTTCTTCTTTACAGACAGCTATACCACCGAAGACGGTGAGGAACTGTCAACACGCAAGATCAAGATTGCCCTCCAGCATCTCATCGAAAACGAGGATAAGAAGAAACCTCTCAGCGATGATGCTATTTCCAAGGTCATGAAGGAAAAGGGATTCCCTATTGCACGACGCACCGTGGCTAAATACAGAGAGCAGTTGGGCATCCCGGTAGCACGATTGAGAAAATAAATTCAGGAAAATATACAAAAGGTTACATACAACATAGTTTGTTATGAAAGAGAAAAATATCATATTGGCGGCACGCATCATGAGCATGCTCTTCACCCCTTTCTACCTGCCTTTGGTAGGACTGGTGGCTCTGTTTCTGTTCAGCTATATGTCGCTGCTGCCATTGGCATATAAATTACCGATGCTGCTCATGGTGTATATCTCCACCATCCTCATGCCCTCCCTGCTGATACACCTATACCGCAAGTTTCAGGGATGGACCTCCAAGGAATTGGGCAGGAAAGAGCGCCGCATCGTACCCTACCTGATATCAATCCTGTGCTATTTTGGCTGTTTCTTTCTGATGGAATACCGCAACACGCCGAGAGTAATCAGCATTATCCTGGTAGCGGCATTGGTGATACAGATGGTATGCGCACTCATCAATGTATGGTGGAAGATCTCCACCCACACGGCAGCCATCGGAGGAGTGGCAGGAGGACTGGTAGTCTATTCGATTGCCTTTTCCTTCAATCCTATCTGGTGGCTGGCATTCGTCATCCTGCTGGCTGGCATGGTGGGTACAGCCCGCATGATTCTCCGTCAGCATACGTTGGCGCAGGTGGTAACAGGATTCCTCGTTGGAGTAGTGTGCGCGCTCTTTATTATATAAGGTGAGCATTCATTAGATAAATAGAACAATAAGAGAAATTATCAATATTAAATATAAAAGCAAATGAAACCATTAGTTAGCATTATCATGGGCAGTACCAGTGACCTGCCTGTTATGGAAAAAGCATGTAAGTGGTTGAATGACAACCAGATTCCTTTTGAGGTAAATGCCCTCTCTGCTCACCGCACTCCAGATGCAGTAGCAGCATTTGCCAAAGGAGCTAAAGACCGTGGTGTGAAGGTTATCATCGCCGCTGCAGGTATGGCTGCTGCCCTTCCTGGCGTGATAGCAGCAGAAACACCGCTGCCAGTTATCGGTGTGCCTATCAAGGGTATGCTCGATGGTCTGGATGCCATGCTCAGTATCATTCAGATGCCTCCTGGCATTCCTATCGCCACAGTAGGTGTCAACGCAGCTCAGAACGCAGCTATCCTGGCTGCAGAGATGATTGCATTGGGAGACGAGGAAGTGGCAGAGAAGGTGCAGGCATGGAAGGCTGGTCTGGATGCAAAGATCGAGAAGGCCAACAAGGAGCTGCATGAAATCAAATACGATTATAAATGTAACTAATATATCCTGATATGCCCCTTCCCTGGGGCATATCTCATCTTATACATTATGGTAGATTTATTCAATTATACCCGACGCACTTCTTCTGTTGCCCATGTCGGAGAACTTGACTTAGGCGGTAACAATCCTATCCGCATCCAGTCGATGACCACTACCAATACCAATGATACCGAGGCTTGTGTACGTCAGGCAGAGGAAATCATCAAGGCTGGTGGCGAACTGGTGCGCTTTACCACCCAAGGCTCCCGCGAGGCTGAAAACATGAAGAATATCAATGCGGGAATCCGTGCCGATGGTTTCACCACTCCGCTCGTGGCTGACATCCACTTCAATCCGAATGTGGCTGATGTAGCTGCACTCTATTGCGAAAAGGTGCGTATCAATCCAGGCAACTACGTGGATCCTGCCCGCAAGTTTATCAAGCAGGAATATACCGACGAGGAATATGCCCACGAACTCCAGAAGATTGAGGAACGATTCGTTCCTTTCCTCAATATCTGCAAGGAGAACCATACTGCTATCCGCATCGGCGTAAACCATGGTTCGCTCTCCGACCGCATCCGCAACCGCTATGGCGATACTCCGGAAGGCATCGTAGAGAGTTGCATGGAGTTTCTTCGCATCTGCAAGAAAGAGAATTTCCACGATGTGGTCATCAGTATCAAGTCATCCAATACCGTGGTGATGGTGCGCTCTATGCGTCTCTTAGTGGATGAGATGGAGAAGGAAGGAATGAACTACCCTCTTCACCTGGGCGTTACCGAAGCCGGCGAAGGTGAAGATGGAAGAATCAAGAGTGCCGTGGGCATCGGTGCGCTTCTGGCTGATGGCATCGGTGATACCGTGAGAGTAAGTCTGAGCGAGGAACCTGCGGCTGAGATTCCTGTAGCCCGCCATCTGGTGGATTATATCGGAAAGAAACAGGGGCAGCTGATGATTCCTGCTACGGCTTGTCCTTCTTTCGACTGGTTGCACCCGACTCGCCGGGAAACCGAGGCTGTGGGCAATATCGGTGGCACTCAGGTGCCTGTAGTCATCAGCAACCGTATCAATGGTGAGAGTACGATTTGTGAGAATAAGGATGCCCAACCCGACTATATCTATATAGGTGGAAAAATGCCTAAGCAGTTTGTGCCGGGACAGAGCTATATCGTAGATTACAATGTCTATGAGACCCTCAACTGCAAGCCAGAGACTACGGGTGCCAAACTCTATCCTATCTTCCCTCCTATGGCTATGCCGTTCATCGCCAGCATCAAGTCAGACATCAAGTTCCTCACGCTCCAGTTTGGTACTCCTGCCGAAGAATACATCGCTTGCTTGAAGAATCATCCGGAGGTGGTAGTCATCTGCGTCAGCAATCACCAGAACCGTTTGGGCGACCAGCGCGCATTGGTTCATGAGATGATGAATGCCGGCTTGAAGAACCCTGTTGTCTTTGCGCAGATGTACCAGCACAGCAAGGAGGAGAAGAGCGACTTCCAGTTGGAGGCTGCTGCCGACATGGGTGCGCTGATGATAGATGGTCTGACCGATGGTATCTGGTTGATGAACAATGGCGACATCCCTGCCCAGACCATTGATGAGACTGCTTTTGGAATACTTCAGGCAGCTCGTCTGCGTACCAGCAAGACCGAGTATATCAGTTGTCCTGGTTGCGGAAGAACCCTCTACGATCTCCGCGAAACCATTGCCAAGATCAAGGAGGCCACCAAGCACCTGAAGGGTCTGAAGATTGGCATCATGGGCTGCATCGTGAATGGTCCTGGCGAAATGGCAGATGCCGACTATGGCTATGTGGGCGCCGGTCCAAACAAGGTAAGCCTCTACCGCAAGCAGGTTTGCATAGAGAAGAATATCCCGCAAGAAGTGGCAGTAGAGCATTTGCTTGCCCTCATTGATGCGGATAAGAAATAAAGATGATATAAATCGAATTTACAAGCAGCCGTGTTCTAACACGGATTGTACTTCATAGATTAAAAATGAACTCTTGAAGTCCTCGGTGCGAGATGCATCGGGGACTTTTTTTGTGTACTTTAAAACTATACATACTATTTTACACAAGTAACTACTCAGCACCCCTATAGAAAACTTCTCATTAATAAAGCATAAACTTGATTTTGCTTATTTTCATCATCATTACAAACTCTTTAATGATTGAGTCGGTGAGGACGTAGGTTGTTTAAAACAGCTCATTTTGCGAGTTCTTTTTCGGTGATGCTGCCAGCAAGTCTCCTTTGGCTATTATCGCCCTTCAACAATTTATCTGGCAGGAGATACGTTTTTGCATCTCTATATAGAGAGAACAAAGATATAAAAATAGTTAATATAGCGAAAAAGCTACCTAAAAAATTTGGTATCTTATAGCTTTTTCGCTACCTTTGCAACGTCATTCAGACAAAGAGTTCTTTCACATAATTAATGAAAAAACGATGAAGTACAATCAATTGTACAATGAGTTGACTAAAGCAGGATGCTTTATCACTCAACATGGTTCCGAACATGACGAATGGTTAAATCCCAAGACTGGGATAAAAATCAGAGTGCCAAGACACGGAAGCCATGAGGTTAGACCAGGGTTGCTTAGACGCATTAAAAAGGCTTTGCTCGGACAATAAGTCCGGGCACCTGCCCTTAACCTTACAATTGTACGGCTCGTGTTTTTATATGTGAAGAACTCTTTTTAATATGAAATTCAAGTTATAATATAATATGGCAAAGAAAATAGTTTTGATTATAGAATATGGCAACGGAGGCTATTCATGCTACAATGACGAACCGATTGGTAAATATGCCGTTATAGATGGAGATGGGGTGACACCTGAAGAAGCAAAAGCTGACTTCATGAAAGCTCTCGAAGAATGTCGTCAGACTTCTCCTGAGGATGGTGATATCAATCAGGATTTTGAATTTGAATATAAATATGACATACAGGCGTTCTTCAAGGAATTTTCATTTCTCAACGCCACAGATATCGCTCGACGTGCTGGCATTAATCCTTCACTCATGCGACAATATACCAGTGGAGTAAAAACTGCTGGTGAAAAAACATACGGCAAATTAAATGCCTGCCTGAATAAAATCAAATCGAATTTACAAGCAGCCGTGTTCTAACACGGATTGTACTTCATAGATTAAAATTGAACTCTTGAAGTCCTCGGTGCGAGATGCATCGGGGACTTTTTTGTGTACTTTTATTTATATCAGGACTGCCTTTGAACTGGACATCAATGGGATTTTATTTCTCCATCAGTACCTCCTTCTCTTCATAACGGTCGAAGCCGATGCTCATATCAGCACCATGCTCCCGAAAGATGGAGAGAAGGCGTTCCTGTATGTAGGGAGGAATGTCTATCTCGCCACTCCTTGCCTTATAAAACCTGCGACGGGTATAAGGCGTATGGGAATAGAAATAACGGGTTCTGCCCGATGGGATGGTATTGTAGATGCGCAGGAATCCCCTCGCCCATACTTGCTTTTCTGCAACAAGATGATAGGGACACTTCTCGCCTTCACTCACCAGATGCTTCACATTGAGCACCTCAAAGGTGTCGGCATTGGCAAGTGCCTTGACATACTGCGCATAACGGGCGCAAGTGTTGCTACGTGTGCAGGATGCCATAGGGCAAACTACACAATGTGGAATATTCTTCATACTTTCTTTTATTTTTAAGTTATTTATAATTCATAGAAAAAGGCTCAGACAGAGAGGGGGTAAAGCTCAGAGATAGAATGCTGGAACTCAGAGATAGCGTTTTAACTTACTATGGCACATTTGTGCCCTGGCTGAGGGCACAAATGTGCCTTAGGCAAGTAAAATCATAACTCTGAGCTTTACAACTGAAAACAAGTCATTTCGCTCTCGGAAAACAGGGAATTTTGAAATCCGATACGATGTTTTGCCTTCACCCTTCACCTTTTCTTTTGGAATGCCAATAAACACTGGTGCTCCGAGGGTGAAGGGTAAAATTTAACCCTTCACCCACCATTCACCCACCTGTCACCCAATCAAGCAGCAGCAGAAACAAGCAGATAAGCCTGCCCCCTCTTAGTATGCTTATTGGAGCATCCCATCAGTCTGAGCGTCTGGCCAATTTTCACTTTCAGGCTCATGCTTGGCAGCAACATAGGATACTGCTCATGGAGCACATTATACACCTCTGAACAATTCATCCACTTCGCCTTCTCTTCTTCCCCCGGCACTCGGAAACAAGTCTTGAGCATCGTCTCCAAATCATCGGTTTTGAAGAAAGCTAAATTACGTTCCTGCAAGCGAATCACCTCCTCATTGGAGAACCAATAAGGTATCTTCTTATCCCTCAATTCATACATTACTTGCGCATAGAGCTGGTCGTAATAGACGACCGAGGCGTTGTCTATATGACGACCGGAAGGGATGTGAATACAGATGAATCGACGACTTCCCGTTGGGTCGCAGAGCGGATGCTCATCATTGGTGGTGGCCAGGAAGGAAGCATAGCGGGGACGATCTGCCTGCGCCTTGCCGAAGATAGGACGGCCGTTCACCTTTACCTTGGAGAGGGTCTGTTTCAGCTTGCCCTGCTGGTTAGGTCCCATGTTGGCAAACTCGTCTATATTGACATAGAGGTTGTGAGTGAGCGCCATCTCTGCATCAAACTTATTGCCGAAGTTGATGTGGTCGAGGAAATATTGGCGCAGGTGCTCAGGCAAGAGACGATTGGCAAAGGTACTCTTTCCGCAACCCTGTGAACCAATCAATACAGGCACCACCTCGTTGCCATGCAGCGTATCCATCTGCAGCCAATGAGCCACCGCAGAACGGAGCCAGATGGCGCACCATGACAGTTGTTCACTTGTCAGCCCCGGTATTCTGCTGAACAGTTCGGCAACATGGTTCTTGCCGTCCCACTTGGGCAATCCCATAAGATAAGCTCGGATAGGATCAAAGTCAGGAACGACATCAGAGCAGATGTATTCCTCGATGTCCTGTCGGGGCGACTTCTTGCCTCCCACTCCCATTTTTTTGGCAGCTCTGACTATGGAGTTGACCTTCTCCTTGGTCATCACCTCCCATTTCAGATTGCTATTCTGAAGAGTGGTCTCTTCTTTCTCATCAACAGAAGAAGCCTCATCATCAGAAGATACCGCAACATCAGAAGAAGCCTCCTCATCAGGAGAACCCTCGTCTATGTCCCTCAGAACAGCCATTTCCGTCTTTCCGCTAAGCAAATTACGACGGAAGGCATAATGCTCTTCCATAAAACTCTCTACCATATAGATAGAAGATCCGCTACCTGTCATCAATAATGACATCTCATTTAGTTGTTTGTTCATAATTTATTTTTTTATATTAATGATTAATTAATTAGCTATTGCCATATCGTTCTGCAAGCCTCGCCTTCCAACTTGCTCCTTTTTTTAAGATGAAGGGCGGTGAAGGGTGGTGAAGGGTGATTTTGAGTAATTTATCACGTAACATCCTATCACACAACAACTTACAAGCAACGGGTGAAGGGTGAAGGGATTTTGCCACATCGCAGTACGATTTCTTATCGACAATGCAAAGATACAAAACGGAAGCCCCCTTTTCCAACTTTTCCCTGCAACCCGGAAACACAGCAGGGAAAAACGGGGAAAAAATAAAGGGTAACGGGGAAAACAACAGGGAAAAATAAATTTTCCTTATACATTCATTGGTTTTCTCACTCTTTTTCTTTATCTTTGCAAAAAAATAGGAGATTCAGACTTGGCAGACATCAACATCAGAAAATTACCAGCAGGCATCCAGTCATTCAAAATGATCAGAGAAGAAGGCTATGTCTATGTAGATAAGAGCGACATCGTTTGGTATTTAGCAAACTGTGGCAAACTGTTCAATTACTTGAGCCGCCCTCGTAGATTCGGCAAGTCTATCCTTGTCGATACACTACAAATGTACTTCGAAGGAAGAAAAGAACTCTTCGAGGGACTGAAAATCATGCAGTTGGAAAAAGAATGGAAGCAATATCCTGTTATTCGTCTTGACCTTAGCCGTGGCGGTGCGAATGCAGAAACTTTGCGCTCATACCTTGACTTACGTTTCAAGGAATATGAAAAGAAATATGCCATCACCCTCCCATCTACAGCCCATCTTGCCGACCGTTTTGACGCCATCATTACCACCGCATACAAACAAACAGGCTTGAAGGTTGCTATTCTTATTGATGAATATGACTCTCCCCTACAGCACTCATGGAAAACTCCTGAACACGAGAAATGCACAGAAGTTTACCGTGAGGTCTTTGCCATTTTGAAAGCCGATGACGAATACGAGCGACTGGTGTTCATCACAGGTATCACCAAGTTCACTCAGATTTCTCTATTCTCCGTTTTAAACAACCTGACCAACATCAGTTTCTTGCCTGAATACACCTCCATCTGTGGTATCACTGAGGAGGAAATCGGCGAAAACTTCAAGCCAGAGTTGGAAAGAATGAACATTCGTAACAAGTGGACAGCACAAGAGACACATGACCACCTCAAAGAGTATTATGATGGTTATCACTTTAGCGAGGACAATATGGTTGACATTTACAATCCATACAGTCTGATAAATGCCTTGGAACAATCCAAAATCAGAAATTATTGGGCAGCATCGGGTGCAACCTCACTTCTCCTAAAGTTTGTTGACAACATGGAGCTACGCCTAAAGAGCTTCGAGAATTGCCGGATCATGCGAAATACCTTGGAATTATCAGATGTAACAGGAGGTGGTGCTTCCTTATTTCTATATCAGTCAGGCTATCTCACTATCAAGGACAGCGATGAGTTTGGCTATATTTTAGATTTCCCTAACGAAGAAGTGAAGCAAGCTCTCTTGGATTGGAAGAGAGTGGAATAAGAATGGTTCTCTCTCCGAGTCTTTTTTATTATGACTTATTTATCGTACAATAACCTTTCTGCCTTGATGAATATACACACCTGGCATACTTGGCTTATCCGACAACGTAGGCATGGCATCACCTTGCTTCTTAGTGTAGTTACCTACAGAGATAGTCAATGGAGCTTTCGTGATGGTAAGTGAGCCATTTTCAAAGAGCACATCTTCATTCTTAATAGTTCCTTTTCTTACCTCGATGGTATATGTTCCAACCGGCGATGTTGCATTAGCCGTGCAAAGCAATTCTGGAACACCTTCTAAAGAAGAACCGCCCAAATCCAATTCAAATACAGGATTCTCATCACCATAGACACGACTATAACTTTTGGCACGAACAATCACAACGCCACCATCCCAAGGATATATAGAAGAATATTTTGAGCCGATGGCATCTATATACTCTTGCAAATATGGACGAGGTACATAAAAGGAACAATCAGTTGGAGCATTGCAATATGTCGTTAAGTATTTTGGTAATTTGCCTTTAAAATATAGCGGTTCCCTTAATTGTAAGGCAACCGCTATATTTCTGAATTAGTTCAAAGCATCCAAGAGAATGAAAGCAGCCCAATATTTAGGGTTTTGATAAGGATGAACTTTCTTTATAACCTTTTGCTGTGTATGGCTTTGCTGTGCTTGTACTTTAGCATGAGCAGAGATAGCAGGTTTGTTATCTGATTGGATCTCAACTTCTGTTTCATACTCACGAACATATTTTTGTGCATCACGAAGTGATTCGATTTTACTTTTTCCTGTAATAAGGTTTGAATAGAATCGGCTCATTAGCAATTGGGTGGCTTTATCATCAACTTTCCACAAACTCATCATTAATGTTTTGGCACCTGCTTTTTTAAATCCTCGTTGTAAGCCAAAAACGCCATCGCCTGTAATTTCGCCCAGACCTGTTTGACATGCAGACAAAACAACCAAGTCTAACCCTCTTAGATCCAATTCTGATATTTCTTTTGCCGTCAATATACCATCATCTATACCATAAGGTAATCGTCTTCCCATTAAGGCATTATTTGCGCCCGCAAAAAGTAATCCTGATCGTGTTAAAGCTTTGTCCTCCGTATTATCCTTCTTGCCTTGTTTTAACAAGGTCAAGAAAGACAAGTCGTTTCTTTGTTGGGCTTCTGTCTTTGTCCAATAAAAGCCATGAGTGGCAATGTGCAATATATTTAAATTGCTTCCTGACAAGTTCTTGAACGAAGTTTCTGTACCTATAGAATCTATCAGCAGCTTTGTATTAATATGTATGGTTTCTAATTTTTTGTCAATATTAAGAGCTTCTTCTTTTGTTGCAGGAAGGTACTCTACACCACTTCTTAGTTGTAAAGAGTCTGCTATTTCGGAAGATTCAACAGAAAAATCTCTAAGTGGATATTTCTTGCTGTCAGTTTCAAGAGTCTTTGCGTCTATATTGTAACGCAAACCACCATAAATTACAGCTTTTTTATATGTTCTGTTAATTCCTTTTTGTGTTAGTTCACGAGTTGAAGTAACGCGATATACATTGTATCTTTCGCCAATAGAGCTGCTTCCGTTTTCACCAACTACAACCTCTATTGCTATATTGAAGAGTTGACCGTCTGGTGAAAAATATATGTTCTTTTTATTTGCAAAGTATCGTTCTAAAGGCTTCCATATTATCTCATACAAGTTTGATGAAGTGTATAATTTTGTTTTTGGGATACTATTTATTTCATCCTCTTTGCATAATTCTATAAATATGGGGTCACCTACATTTTGCAAGATAGCGGCTCCATAGGATGGCTTATTATCAAAACTATTGTATTTAGAAAATTCGATAGCTATATCATCTTTTCCTAAATTCTTTTGGATTGTTTTCCAATCTACAAATAAGGAAGATGTGTAGTCTCCCAAGATTGCCGCTCGCTCCATTATTTCATCGTTAAAACGAGTAACCAATTTCTGTGCTTGCTCTCGTGAAATAGAACGTCCTAAGTCTTCAATTATGTTTGAATTACTTTCACGAAGCTTTTGCTCTAGTCTAACCTTTCGTTCATACTTTGCCAACAATAAACTATCTCCGTCAGATTTTATCAGATTTTCAGCACTAATAGAAGCATTAAGTAAGAAATTCTTACGCAAGACAATATTGTCATAAATTGTTGCTGCAGAAATATTCTTACCGAATTTTTCTGCTAAAGCTTCCCCTAAGCAAAATGGAATATCATAATATGATTTCCATATAGCTTCTCTATACTCTGCAGTTCCTGATTTTATATCAGAAAACAACTCATTCTTGGATACTTTGCATAAGGTATCATATAGTGATGCTATTTTTAAGTATTCACCACTATTTCTATAGCAATCAGTAAGACGATGAAGCGCATAGTTGTCATTTGGAAACAGAGATTTGATTTTTTCCAAATACAGTAGTTCTTCTTTTGAATCTCTATTTTCCTTTAAACAATAAACCAAATCATGCAATAATTCATTATGTTTATCTTTTCCTAATTTTGAATATATAACTTCTATATCTTTCAACCTTACAATTTTCTCCTTCAAGGGAAGAACATCAGCCAAAGTTCGTTGTAACTCAATATACTCTTTGCTTGTTTGGTACTTGTCACCGTATTTCGTTTGTATCTCATTCTCATACAACTTATAGTATTGTTTAGCCTTTATTGTATCTTTTGCAAAGAAATAATTTTTAGCTATTGAACCGTAATTATTATATTGCCATTCCAAGAATTTCCTATTTTCTTTATAGAATGAAGCAATAGAATCACATAACAAATGGGCATGTTGTGTTTTAGTTTTGTCCCAAAGAACTTTTTGCAATTTGTGGTCAAGCCAATCATATTGTTTATCTATATAATGTGTATTTTCTTTTCCTTCTATCTGTTTAATATAATAAAGTTGTTTATTATAGCAGTTGGTCGCACCTTCTTCATCACCAAGATATTTGAAGAGCTTTGCGCAATTAGTCCAATCTATCAATATCATATCATAATTTACGAGATATTGCTCTTTTAGTATAGAATATTTATTTCTGCATAGTTGCTGGCTGAGCATTTCGCATGATTTCAATTTATAATCAAGTGAGCGTTCAGGCTCAATACTAACATTACCATAAAGATTAGACAAGCAACTAAAAGCACTTATTATACAAGTTGTATCTTTATCCGCTAAAGCTTCATTGTATAGTTTTGTAGCATAATAAAATCCTTGGTTGAAATTCTTTTGATAACAATATGCATGAGATAAAAAGGTGAGTGCATTTCTTTCCAACTTTTTTTTGGAAGTTTGAATTGGATTATATATTGGAAGCGAATGTAAATACAATTCGTAATACTTGGTCGCTTTATTAATGTCAGTCTTGTTATTGTGCATAATATCAAATAAAGAATTAGCATAATTCCAAATTATACCAAGTTTAATATCGTCTTCGAAGTTAACACCTAAGTTTGCTACTTTACCATTTAAGATTTTTTCTATCAATGATTCTGACATTTTGCAGTAACTGTTGTGATATGCATAATATTTTATGGTGTCAGCCATTTCTCTATATAGTTTCGCAATATCCTCTTTTATATCAATACTAGATGATTCATCGAGATAGCTATCTACAATATTATAGTTTTTGTAAATAGAATCAATTGACAAGTAATCACATAATGATCCATTGATATCATTTATTGAATGATATCCATTAGCACGTCGTGATAGATACACTATTTTTTTTCGATAGTTATTGCTTTGTTCTATTAACTGAGTATATAATTCTATGGATTTTCTGATACTTTCTGTTTTCCTTGTTTTGCTAAGTGTTTTTGCTATATTTTCCAACAATTCAGACCTGTCTAATTCTTCAGGAGTGAATTTTATTATAATTTGGAGGTATTTTAAATAGTCGATATTTGCATCTGCGATGTCAAATGGGACATAAGCTTCATTTATAGTTTCTATTGCAACATGCAAATTCGTTACTAAATTAATGGAATCTGTCATCAAATCAAACGCCTGTAATAGGATGCGTTTTCCCTTATCTCTATCTATATTTATACCTGTTCCCAAATATGTATTTGCTATTTTATACAATACAGTTCCATACTTAAAAGATTTATTTCCCCACAGTTCACTTGCAATAGAAAGCATATCTGTGTATATGTTCATACGCTGCTTAAAAAGTTGCATTCTTATATCGTTATATAGTAAGAAAGTACATATAAAAAGTGTTTGAGAGAAGAATGAGGAAAGTTTACTGGTTATCAGTTACTTTCCTCATTTTGGT
>ENA-ORRX01000120-ORRX01000120.1-human-gut-metagenome-genome-assembly--contig:-NODE-120-length-28620-cov-28.3478_pt1 | contig 28620 bp, 39 predicted proteins | sample MGYA00242186_ERZ509153 | MGnify/ENA primary metagenome ERZ509153 (study PRJEB26280, sample SAMEA2338643) | human gut metagenome | biome: human gut; feature: human-associated habitat; material: faeces... | reverse complement strand
ACCGAACGCAATAAATGTTGTTTAAACTGCAAATGTAAAGAATCGATGTTATGTTTACAAGCAAAAGGCTATGAAAAAAGGATTAATAAGGCTTCCGAGTGTTACGGCAACGTTGCGCAAAATGGTGATGGGTGATAGTATCCGATTGGATTTTCAGAGCGTGTCTCCGCAAGGGCTGTATCAGGCGAAGAAGAGATTGAATGCTCAGACTGGCAAAGAAGAGTGGAAGAGTAGGGTAGTGACTGACGAACGTGGGCGAAAGTTTTACGAAGTGACTCGCAAGGTCGTGAGTGGTGATACAAAATAATACGAAAAAGTTATGACGACAGAAGAACCAAGGGTTGTCGACTCGGGCCGCTATGGCATGAGCGACGCGGCAAAGATTTTGGGCGTTGCGCGTTGCACTTTGCGGCGTTGGATATATGCCGGGCGCGTGAACGTAGGGTTTAGGAATTTGAACGGACGAATGTTTATAACTGGACAGGAATTAAAAAGAATTTGGAGCGAGCAGTGGTGATGCTGCAAGCGCAAGAGCGAGAGCAAGACTCAAACGACAAAAGAGCCAAGCAGAAGCGCGAACAGTGGTAATGCTGTGAGCGAAGCGTCAGGAGGCGGCCCTTGGGGTGTGTGCAGCGGCACATGTAGAACGGCTGAGGGCTGAATGCTGCAAGCGGTTGCGGTGTGCTGAATGGCGATGTTGATGAATGGCGAAAGAAACGAGAAAACAACAAAACAACAAAACAACAAAACAACAAAACAACAAACAAACTAAAAACGATATGAACATTTTAGATAAAGCGCTGAAGGTGGCGAAGTGGGCGGCCTGTGCAGCCGTTGTGCTGACGGGTTTTTATTACGCCAGCCGTATGGATTACGAGGACGCGGTGTTGAACGAAATGAAGAACAATGGTACTTACTACGCCATGAGCCAGGAACACCCCGATTGGGACGAAGCTGAAATGGTGAAGGAGTACACCGAGTTGAAGCTGCAGCGCGAGGAGGAAACGCGCGCGATGCGTAAGCGTTACGATGGTCGTTAGTATGTTATAACTTTTAAAGGTTGGTAAGTATATGGATAAAGGAGACGTACATGAATACGTAGAAAGGATAAAGCGCAACAACAAGGATTTGCACCTATTGCTAATCGACTTTAGGCTTTACATCGTCGGTGTTGAGAAGCGCTGCAAATTCCCTGACTTGGTAAGGGACTACACCTACGAGCAAGCAGGAATGGACTATGCTCTCCATTGTGTTGCATCTATTTTGGCGGCTTACAAGGAGAGTGGCGACGAGACTGACGCGCTCATCTCCTTGATGACGTATTGCAGCCGCTGGGCGTGCGCTTCGCCTTATAGTGACGACCGCTATGCCGATACGGAGCGTGCGAAGGGTGAGAACTCTATCAAAATCAAGATAGCACGTTGGATAAGGGCCAAGGCGGGTGAATGAAAGGTGGTGAAATGGATTACTCATAATTTTATAAAGTTCTAATTGTATGCCCCGTCACGCGCTGACCATGGGCTTCTAATTTCTTCATAGAATGAGTGGGACTATTCGGTTCGTGAGGAATAGAATAGTCAATATAACGCGATAGGTGGTTAATCGGATAGACCGCACTCGCTAATAGGCTGAGGTGCTTAGGCCGTTAGTCGGGTTCAACTCCCGACCGCGTTGCATTCGTGTGAATAAGGTAAGTTTAGATTATTAAGATTGCTCCCATTATGGTTCGCGAGAATAGTAATGGGAAATGCGAGGAGTATAGGCCGTTAATCGGATAGGCGGCAAAGAGAGGTATCGTCGTCTGCTGCATGAAGTTCGCTTTGGGTTATTGGGTATGCAGTGGATAAGCTTCGAAACAATCGCACATTAGTGGGTTCGACTCCCACACTCCTCACTCAACCATTTTATTAACGAAAAACGGAAAATTATGAACAGAAGATTTTGGGTAGAGGTACGCGTCAATTATGACGGTGTGACCGAAAAAGGAGAGAAGGCCAACATGAAGGAGACGTGGTTAGTGCGTGCAGCCACTTTCGCTGAGGCTGAGTCGCGTGCTACTGAAAAAGTATGTGCTTATAATGGTGTCGAAGACGTAGGTGTGGAGGCTTGCGTGAAGCGCAACATAGCAGACTTTTGGGTAAGTTCTCTAAATGGCGACAAGTTTTATAAGGTACGTTGTGAAGGCCTTCTCGTCAACGAGAAGACAGGCAAAGGGCGCATCGTTAAGCGTGATTACTTAATCCTATCTCCGAACATGCTTGATGCTTACGAGACATTCGTCAAGTGTATGAGTGACTCTGACTTTAGCGAGTTTAAGATGTTAGGCATCAATCTTACCCATATCGTTGAGGTATTGAGCGACCATGAGTAAATAAGCCGTTTGTACACTATCAACCATTAAAGCACGACGCTGCGGTGTGAGTTGTTTCCCCATTGCTTACATAATAGTGAGTGAGGTGTGAAGCTTGCAATGCGCAGTCCAAATACGAAAGAGGATGACACAGGAGGGGGAAAGACGCAATGAGTGTTCTTTCTATCCTTGCAATGCGAACTCGGGCGATGACACAGGAGGCCGCCTCACCCCAATAAGTGGTGAGGGGAATGCAACAGAGAGGGCCGCAGTGTTGTGCTACTTATTGACTTTACACGAAACCACACGAATTATGAGCCGACAGAAGAAGTCGGGCTTAGATTACTTCCCTTTCGAAGTAGACTTTTTTCAGGATATTAAAATACGCAAGTTAATTCGGCGTAACGGTGGTAAGGCGATCGCAGTATATGCTCTCCTGCTATGCTATATTTACAAGAGTGGGTATTTCATGACGTGGGATAAAGAGTTGCCCTTCATCATTTCGGAACAAACGGGGTATGGAGAGGTGTATATACAAGAAGTCTTAGAGAGCTGCCTTACGTTAGGGTTGTTAGACAGGCGTATGCTTGACGAGGAAGGTGTACTGACGAGTAGAGGTATTCAAGAACGATACAAAAAGATATGTGTAGATAGTAGGCGTGCAGCATCGATTGAGCGATACAACCTTATCGACGAAAATTCGACTGAAACTGTCGAAAGTTCGACTAAAGATGTATCAATCTTCGGTAAAAAAGCCGATAAATGTACAAACTTGTGCAAGAAAGCACCTTTTCTGCACAAAAGTGTGCAAGAAAGTACACAAAGTAAAGTAAAGGAAAGTAAAGAAAAAGACGATGTAGAAAAAGCGCCACCGTCGCCACCGACGACGGAAAACGTTGAAGCCTCGTTTACGGGATTGTTAGCATCGTTGAGGGCTGAGGCTTCATGGTGTGAGTTGGTGCGTATGCGTTACCACTTGGGCGATGATGAGCTACGCGAGTGGCTTGACGCCTTTGCGCTCGACTGTCGCGTCAACGACAAGGCGCAGCACACCGACCTCACCGACCTCAAACGTCACTTTACTTCGTGGCTTCGCATTCAACAACAACAAAATCGCAACTGTCATGGCACGAAAAATAGCAATGCCAGCTCCCTTGCCCGACGCAAAGGAGTTGATGTCGCAGCTACTTCGGCAGCGGACTACAGCACACGCCTTTAGGCTTCCCCTGGCAGTCGAAGACGCATATTGCCTGCTCTACTCTGCCTACGAGGTGGAGGTGGAGCGCAGAGGGCGCACACTGCAAATGGACGAAGACACGACGCGCATCGTAGGCGAAGTGGCTCACCACCTTACTGGGCCACAACCCAATGGGCTGCTATTCTGTGGCACAACGGGCAATGGCAAGACCACCTTGGCATTGGCCCTGCAGAATGCCGTGGAATGGCTCAGAGCGCGAAGTATGTTGCCCACGGAGTTCATGCAGTACGACCTCGACACGGTACGCTTCGTTGAGGCTCGCCACGTGGCTGCCACCTACAAGACGACGAAAGCTCGCCTCATGAGCATTGGGGTGTTAGCCATTGACGATGTAGGCACAGAGCCTGCCGAGGTGGTCGACTACGGCAATGTGATAGAACCGATCACCGAGCTACTTGAGGCGCGTTACGCTCGTGGCCTCTTCACCCTTGTCACTACCAACCTAACGGGGAAAGAGTTGCGGCAAAGGTATGGCGTGCGATTGGTTGACCGCATGAACGAAATGATGCACGTCGTTGTATTCAAAAACGGAAGTTTCAGGTAAAACAAAAAGAACGAAAAGGATAAAGCACTATGGCACAACTCATCTACGTAGTGGTATACTGGCGCTGCCGTCGTGAAACGCGGCTCCGCATCTGTGAGCGGTTTCGAATGCCGAGCGGTTACGTCAACATCAATGGCGAAACGCCCTGCATGGTATCGTCTGATGATTACGAACTGCTACGCGAGTGTGAGCGTAGAGGGTTTCTCCGCTTGCGCGATAAGGAGACAAAAAAAGCCTCCAACGATGTGGAGGCTTCCAAGCACTAAGCGCTAAATGCTTTCGTGGATACCAGTTGATGCGCTTAATAGTCTCTTGCCGAGGTCTTCTAACCCATTGGCAAGGGTCATGAGTTCGGCCGTAGTGAAAGCAGCAGGTTTGCCGTTCACCATGTTCCCGTTAATGCGTTGCATGAGCCACGGTGCGCCTTTGTCAAAGTAGGTTTTGGCTATGTAAGAGAGCGAAATGGCAGACTTTACGTTTCCTAAAATATTTGAGGGGCAGACATCATTTCTTTTGCGTCCTCTGCGTAACATGGTACGCACATAGAGTGCGGCTTCGCGCTCCTCTTCAGGATTGCTTGTTAATGCAAAAGCCTCTTCTAATAGTTTAGAAGACAAATTAGGGTCTTTGTCGTTCGATGCTGCAAAGCTCTCTTCAAGTTTGAGTTTTACGCAGTCTTTCATAAGCTAATATTTAAAAGGGTTGGCTAAACAGATAAAGAGTAAAAAGGAAGTTCCGCTCGGCCCTAATAGAGCGAGGCGGAAACCTCCTCATTACTTTCATTCCATTTCAGACATCTTTTCGCAAGCTTCTAAAACTGCGAAGAGAAAATCTTCAAGGAATTCCGATTCTGTAAGCCTACCTGATTGGATTAAAGACTTTTCGTTTCGGAAGAGGTATCTAAACTTGTTTAGAATATCCTCCCAGTCCTTTAGACTGTTATCATTGGTGTCCACGTGTCTTTTGAAGACGATGCAAAGATAATAAAAAAATATTTATTGAGCAAGCGAAAACGCAACAAAAATAAACAAACATTTACAACATACGCAAAACTATGTACAACCCGAAGTACATTTACACAGAGGAGGGGAGGCGAGCGTACCGCCTTACCCCCGAAGGCGAACAAATGTTTAGGAGTCGCTTCCCCATTACGCCCGCTAAGGACATAGCCCACGAGTTGGGGTGTGGAATTGATATGGTGTATAAGTTGGCCAACTCCTATGAAGTGAAGAAAGACCCTACTTACAAGCGTGAGACGCTGCGACACGCTATGCTCCACGCTCGCGCCTACTACGTGATAGATAAGAAGGCAAACCCCGAACTCTACAAGGAGCGTTACAAGGAGCGGGGGAGACGCCTCCGCCGCCAACGACGCATGGACGAACTCCGCATCATGAGTGGCCAAGAGCCGCACCATAACTTCTACTTCGCCCCCGCGCATAGCAAGAAGACGCGGAAGATACGCCAAACGTTGTCTCTACTTGGTTACATTCCTTACACTCAGAGCTGCTCCATGCTCTGGTACTTCGCGCCAGAGACACGGCGCAACCTATGCACTGAGCGCAGAGCCAAGGAGTATGGCTTTAAATTCTCGTGTTTCCGATGAAGCACTTTCACACAACAATCTATAACTCTTACACACTATGAAACAGAAAGAAGAACTCGTACCCCGAGAACAGATACCCGAGGCCACACGCATTCTTACCAACGTAGCTTACCTCATGGGCGACGTGACAAGTACGCTTATGCTCAACGCTGAGACGCGTGTTGAGCGATTAGGCTTCGGCATGAAGCAAGGACTGAAGCAGCGCCTAAAGTATGCCCTCGAAGCTACCCACCGTGCGCGTCGCGCATGGGATAGCTTTGCAAAGGAGCTTTACGGCATTGAGTGTGCCGACGATGCTTGCGAGTGTAGCGACTACTATGCCGATATCGTGTTGCTCATAGCCGACCGCACGGGCGACAATGATGAGTATCGCGACAAGGTGCGACGTGCGCTGCTGCGCATGAAGAGCGACCGCCACATCTACGAACAACTTCAAAGCGTGATAAAATGACACCTGTTGAGAAGACGACGAAGGCCGACATCTTAAACTACCTACGTGAGGCACAGACGATGCAGTTCAACACGCGTGCAAGCATCGTCGATGTTTGCTTTAGCGGTAGGTGTGATGCTATTCGCATTGAGTTAATCCCCTTTATAGGGTATATAAGCACTTTCACCCTATACATTGGGAAGGACAAGGCTTACAACGACCGAGTAATGGCTGACTTTAAAGATAAATGGCTGTACTATGAAGATGAATGGCAGGACTATGAAAGGAGCAACATTTAATCCATTCTTTGCGCGCCCCGAGGAAGCAGAGGCGGGCGCGCGCATCATTTGGCTCAGCCGTCGTCCTGACGGGCGGCTGCGCTACCCTCGCTGCGTGCGCGCTCACTTAGACAAGATACTAAAGCTCTCGCCCAACGCACTAAACAATGAGGACATTGAACAATTAAAATACTTACAATAAGAAGTAACACACTATGGCTACAAAAGGAACAACATTGCTCGAAATGACTGCATTTAGAATTAAAGAGTCCGATACCACACTCACAAAGGATTATGCAGTACAAGGGCAAGTTTTGTTAGGCTGGCTGACCATTAGAAAGTTCTCAGCAAGTAAGGCTTCCGAAAAGGAACTTTGGTGGGCGAAGGTTTGCGCTCAAAATCTTTTAGACGAACTGAATAAAGAACAATAAATGATGATACCCATGTTAAACGTACTGACTATTCTTTTTTACTCCACGTCCGTATATGTCGTGCTATTGATCACGTATAAGCTCGGCCGCTACCGAGCCGAGGAGGCAATGGCCGACGAAGTGGCGCGCCTTCGTCAATCGCGTTGGGACGAAGGCTACCGCGCAGGGCGTGAGCGCGGCCACAAGGAAGGCTATCGTGACGGTTACGAGAAGGGCCGTGCCGAAGGCTATGACGACGGCCGTCGCTATGAAGCTATCACGCATCATAACGAGGAGGAGATTAAACGACAATTGAAGTTGTAAAGACACTTGATAATGACACAATTTATTTGTATCTTAGTACCCATCTTGATGAGTAATTATGTGGCCTACGTGTTAGGCCGCGAGCGAGGGTTGTGGCGCGGCTACTTTGAGGGCCGCGCTGAGGCCTATCGCGAGAAAGAACGATCAGAAGGCAAGACCCAACAAGAGAGGGCTTGATGAATGTGCAAATGTGCGAATGTGCAAATGTGCAAATGATTGAATAATGTTTTAATTACTCAGCGTACAAAGGCGACCATTTGTACATTAGCATATTAAAAAATAACAGTGACGCGACGACGAATTAACCTCAGCGTGCCGCCCGAGCTATATCGAGAGCTGGAGCGCATACGCAAGACTTATCGCTTTAGTACGACGTGCGAGATGTGCGTCGTACTTTTGCGTGTATATGCGCGTATGGTGGCTGAGGCTGAGGCTACTTCCACCACTGACGATGATGAGGGCTACATCGCGGCCACCTTTGAGCGCATGGCCTCCTCTATGCGCACTCCTTCTAACACAACGCCCACCGTGCGCCACCACCGAAGGAGGATTGAATAATATTTCGTAAGACTATGGCTAAAGACAAAGACTATAAGCGAATGATACACACGCGCCACTGGTTGGAGCTACGACGCATGGTACTCACGGCTCACCCTCTGTGCCAACGTTGTGAGGCTGAGGGTCGCACGACGGCTGCTACTGAGGTGCATCACGTGCGCCCAGTCGAAGAGGGTACGACCGCGAGGGAGAAGGAGCGGCTCATGTTTGATGCACACAACCTCCGCGCCCTCTGCCACGACTGCCACGTGCTGACGCACACAGAGATAGGCCGCTCTGGCCGTAAGGCAAATGCCGAACGCAAGGCGCGACAGGCCGAAAGCGTTAACAAACGCTTCTTTGGCGACGAGTAAGCCACTCCGAAGTAACCAAAGACGACCGAAAACGACCGAAAAACGTACAGAAAACGACCGAAAACGTACCAAAACAAAGTAAAAGAAGCCTGCCCTCATCACTCATGAGCGCTCCCATTCACATGGGGGGCATGTTTTTTTAAGGGGTGGGGGGTGGCGTTAAACCCCGCCCAAACCCTTTTTTTTGCGCGAGCATTTTTTTCGATTTATGGAACTTTGGGCAATTCAACACCCTTAAACAATATTTCACACTATGGCACGCACCACCAAACAATGGTATGCCCGCATCACCAAGGCACTCAAAAAGTCGGGTACTTATAACACCAGCCTCGAAATGCAAATACAATCGTTGGCAGGAGCTATGCGCACGCTCGAACTCGCCACTGATGAGATTGACAGCCTCGACACCACCGTCGTGTGGGAGGAGACACGCTACGGCCGTAAGATGATGCCGCACCCCGTGTTCAAAATTCAGCGCGACGCACAGTCCTCCGTCACGCGACAAATGAAGCAGTTACAACTCACCACGGAGGAGTTGACCACCGACCAGAGTTCCGACCCATTGATAGACCTAACCCAAAAGCTCATTAACGAACAGTAGTCAATGTGCAAATGTGCGAATGTGCAAATGTGCGAATGGTCGCCTTTGTACGCTGAGTAATTAAAACATCATTCAATCATTCGCACATTTGCACATTTGCACATTTGCACATTTAAATTTATTTAGAATGACCGAAGAAGAAGCCCACCGCTACCGAGAGGAGAAGCAGCGCGTATCGCGTTCGCTCGCTGCTAAATCGTTGGAGTCGTACCACCTTGAGGCGGTCGACCCTCGGCTCTACGTGTACGTATCAATGGTGCGCGACAGCCCCACCGAGCATAACCTTTGGGAGCAGTTGGCCGTTGAGCGTTTCCTGCGTATGGTGAAGCGTTATGGGCTTGACGCTCGCAAGGTGCGCCGCTTCTACCTCTTCTACGAGTCGCTCTACTTTCCTGGAAAGGAAGGCATGCAGCACTACAAGCTGACGCCCGTGCAGTGCTTCCAGTTTGCGGCCGTTTATGGATTTTGGGAAAAGGGGCGTCGCATCGTGCGTGAGGTCTGTCTGTTTGTACCCCGAAAGTTTTCGAAGACTACCTCAGGTGCAGCCTTTCCCCTCTACGATCTCTTCTTTGGCGACGCCAATGCCGAGTGCTACTTTGGCGCCAACTCTTACGACCAAGCCAAGAAAGGCTTTAACGTCCTGCGCGGCTGCGTGCGAAGGCTCGACCCGCGCGGCTTACGCTATACGGTGAATGAAGACGTGATTAAGAGCCGAAGGCAGGACCGCACGGCCTTTGCTCAGTGTCTGACAGGCAATAGCCGCACCAAGGACGGATTGAACGCATCTACCGTCTTAATCGACGAATACTCCCAAGCGCGCACAAATGAACTCCTCACCGTCCTCACTACCTCCATGGGTGTGCGACAGAACCCCCTCACGGTGATCATCACCACTGCGAGTGACGTGTTTGAAGGCCCATTCTACGCCAAGTTGCAAGGCTACAAGCGTCTGCTACTGGGAGAGGTGGACGATGATAGCGTATTTGCCCACCTCTTTGAACCCGACGTTGACGACCCTGAGGACCAACCCGCGACGTGGCGCAAGGTCCACCCCCACATGGGCGTGACCGTTAGCCTCGAATTTTATGAAGCCGAATATCGTGCAGCACGTCGCGACGGTGCCGAGGCGATGTTGGCCTTTCGCACGAAGTTGCTCAACGTCTATGCCGAACAGCAGCAGCGCTCATGGATAACGGCCACACTCGCCACCGACATCATGCGTCCCTTCACGCTCGACGCTATCAAGGGCCGCCCCGATGCAATGGTGGCTATCGACTTGAGCGAGAGTGACGACTTCTCGGCCGTGACAACTGGCTTCTACTCGCCCGAAGAGAAGTCGTTCACCTTCCATACGGCCTACTTCTTCCCCGACGAAGCTTTAGCGGGCCACCCCAACGAGCGCCTTTACCGCAAGTGGGCGGCCGAGGGACACCTCACGCTGACGCAAGGCCCTGTCATCAATTACCGCACGATCGTCGACTACGTGTTGCGTGTCAACCGCTCCGTGCGCATACTCTCTATTGGTTACGACCCCTGGAAGAGCCAAGAACTTATCAACATGTTGGCCGCATCAGGCGCGCGTGACGTGTTGCGCGGAGTGAAGCAGACGTATGGCAACTTTACTGCCCCCGTCCAATCCTTTGAGCATGGCTGCAAGACGGGGCATATCTTCATCAATCCTAACCCAATTAACGCCTACTGCTTTGGCAATGCCATACTCGACACCGACAACCTCGGCAACTCTAAGCCCATTAAGCGCGCTCGCTATCAAAAGATTGACGGACTCATAACGATGCTCATGTGTTTGAGACTGTTTATAGATTATGAGCGGTAAGAAAAACGTATTAATACTAATATTTTATGCTGTTTTTCTTTGCTATTAATACGAATAATAGTATCTTTGCATTGTTCAAATAACGGAAATATGAAGTACAACGAATTAGAAAAATTGCTTAAAAAAGCAGGGTGCTACTCCTTAGGAGTAACCCAAAACGGCCACCCACAATGGTATAGCCCCATTACAAACAGAAAGTTTAAAATGAGTCACCATGGTAAGCAAGAAGTGGCGAAGGGAACTTTAAAAGCCATCTTAAAGTCAGCTGGCATTAATTAACGAGAGGGAGGGCGTTTTGCCCAACCTCTTTAAAAAGGAAGAAACAATGAAAAGAGTAAAAGCGGTTATCGAGCGTTCCTCAGAGGGGCGCTATAGTATTTACATGGACGACGATACACTACCTTATCTTATAACGGCTGAGGGTGCAACACTTGATGAAGCTAAGGACGACTTCATGACTTATTACAACGAGACAAAAGAATACTCCAAGAGCCATAACGAAGCATTTGAAGAAGTAGAGTTTGACTTCTGTTACGATATGGCCTCTTTCTTACAGCACTATGCCTATGCGTTTACGTTAGCAGGTCTTTCACGCATTACTGGCGTCAATCAAGGGCAATTATCACATTATATTAATGGGACTTCACGCCCCTCAGCACGCACTATTGAAAAGATAGAAAACGGCATAAGCAGTTTTGCACAAACCTTGTCGGGCGTTCATTTCGTACGTCCGTAACCTCCCCCACTCAGGTACTTTGTATTTCATATAGTTATTTGACACACCGCGCCCGCCACCTGAGGGCGCAAAACAATCAATCGCCCCACCATGTAACAATGGTGGGGCGCTTTTACTTTAATACGAAAAATAGAAAAATTAAAAAAGTGGGATAAAAAAGATACTCCGCGTTTCACAACGAGAGGTATCGTTGATTATTATGAGTTAATAATAAATATTAGGTAATTACAAAGGTAGCAATAAAAAGCCACGCGGCAAGCGCGCGTGGCAGGAAAAAAAGACGGGTTTCATCGAATAGTGATGAAACCCGTTTTGTCTTTTTATAGTGCATATCGAAGCGAAAGGTGCATTCGTACACACTTTTTTCATGGTGCAAAGGAACTCATTTGCTCTGAAACCGACAAACATTTTGCCGTTTTCTTTTATCGTTACCTCTTTATTCTGCTCATTATTCCCCCCAACTCTCACTTTTTTCTCCAAAAAACGCTCAAAGGTGGTACCACCTACACACCTTTTGCGCGTAGGGTATGAACGTATTACGCAGACTATTCAAGATAAAACGCAGCAGCGAGGGTGTTAACTCATCGCCAGAGGGTAGGACTGTCCGCTCGGGGGCTTTGCCGCTTTTCACCTCCGCAGCGGCTGATCCCTTGGCCGTTAGCACTGTCTATCGCTGCGTGCGTTTACTTTCAGAGAGTGTGGCCAACTTGCCCCTCCGTTATATGAAACTAAAGGGCGGCATATTCGTCGACGACCGCCAGTCGCGCCTCCACTACCTATTGAGCGTGCAACCCAACGAGCTTTACTCCGCGTTCGACTTCTGGGCGCAAGCCGTGCAGCAGATGTTGCTGACGGGGAATGCCTACATCGTGCCGCAGTACTCGCCCTCGCTTGAGGTAGATCGCCTTGTGCTTTGCCAACCTAACACCGTGAGCCACGACACCATTAATCGCACCTACACGGTAATGGACATGACCAACCGCCTTAGCGGCACCTTCGCGGAGGAAGAAGTGATACACCTCAAAAACCTCACCATCGACGGACAACAAGGCATTAGCACCTTGGCCTTTGCGCGCCTTACTACGCAGATAGCCTCTACAGGCGATAATGAGACGCTCAACCGATTTGCCAATGGGGGCAACGTGCGCGGCATCGTAGGCAACGACACGAGCGTGCGCGGATTTGGCGACTATCAAGACGACGAATTGGCCAAGACGGCTACCGACCTCGACCAATCATTTTCAGAAGGACGGAAGATAGTCAGCCTACCAGGGCAAGTAAAGTTCAACCAACTCTCGCTCTCAAGCACCGACATGCAATTTCTCGAGAGCCGCAAGTTTACGGTACGTGAGCTTTGTCGCTTCTTCGGTGTTCACCCCTCATTCGTCTTTGACGACACGAGCAACAATTACAAGAGTGCCGAGATGGCCAACGTTGCTTTCCTCTCCAACACGCTCAACCCCCTACTCCGTAAGATAGAGAGCGAACTCCACCGCAAACTCATCGAGCCTTCGCTCTGTTGTGAGCGTCGCTTCGAGTTCGACCGTCGTAGCCTCTATGCGTGCGACCTCGCGAGCCGCGTGCAGTACCAGACGCAGACGATAGCTGCAGGTATCTACACCGTCAACGATTGGCGACGTGCTGAGAACATGCCACCCGTCGAGGGGGGCGACCTCCCATTGGTCAGCGCCAACTTGAAGGGACTGAACGAAATGGGGACAACCCCTAAACAACAACCAACTAACACACATTATTAATATGCTAATGTGTTAATAAGCTAATGGCTGCGCCACTCATTAACACATTAGCACATTCCCACATTAGCACATTTATACCTTATGAATAAGCAATTACAATTCCACTCCTCAGGCACCGTTCACGTGCGCAGCCGCCAAGGCAGCGAGGGCGAGGGCGAGAGCCGCACGATTGAGGGATACGCCATTCTGTTCAACACGCCCTCTGCCCCACTATGGGAGGACGAGGACGAAGTCGTGCGCGAACAGATTGCCCCCGAAGCCATAACGAAGGACCTACTCGACGGCTGCGACATCAAGATGACCATGAACCACGACTTTGCCACATTGCTCGCACGCAGCAAGCGCGGAGAGGGTACGCTACAGTACGACGTCGACGAGCGAGGCGTCCACTTCTCCTTCGATGCGCCCAACACCGACGATGGCGACCGCGCGCTCGAACTCGTAAGACGTGGCGACATCGACGGCTGCTCCTTCATGTTCTCTTGTTCGTACCGTACCCCCGACGTGACGAGCGAGACGACCAAAAACAAGGAGACGGGAAAGGCTGAAACGCTTTACACCATTCATGCTATTCGTGGCATCTACGACTTTACGCTCACGCCCATGCCCGCCTATCCCGACACGGAAGTAAACGCACGCGACCTGCGCGGATTGACTCCCGCCCCCTCAACAGACAACGCTGCCGCCCTCCGCGTCGAGGAACAAGTAAAGGCCATGCGCAGCGCGGCAAAGCAATCACTCTAAAGCATTAACCATTTAATAACAATTCATTCATTACGATTATGAACAACAAACTTACGGTACGTCAAATCGTTGACAAATACCAAAAGAACTGCGCTCGCATCTCGGCCATTGCCGACCTCTGCGAGACGGAAAAGCGCGAACGCACTCAGGCTGAGAGCGCAGAGTACGAAGCACTCGTGCGTGACAATGAACTGCTCCGTATGCGTATGCAAGCTGAAGCCGCTCAAGCGCAGCAGAACCCCAACCTTATTGCCGACGCCAATAAATTGGTGCGTGAGAACATGGAGGCTGGCCGACAGACACAAATCGTCTTCATGCGCGACCTCATGGTCGTGAGCGACGCCACTTCGGGCGGCATCATTCCGCTCAAGATACAAGACATCCTCGACCCATTGGTAGAGGGCTTAATCCTCGACAAGGTAGGTCTCCCCATGCCTACAGGCTTGGCGGGTGATTACGTATGGCCCACTTACGAGGCCGTTGAGGCACAAATCCAAGGCGAGGGCGTTGCGCTCACCGAAACGAAGGTGAAACTCTCGAAGCTTACCGCTTCACCTCAGCGCATTGGCGTAGCCATTCCTGTAACGCGTCAGACGATTATCCAGACGGAGGGCATCATCGAAACGATCGTGAAGAAAGTAATGCCTCAGTCAGTAGCCATGTTGCTGAACAAGATCTTGTTCTCTACCACCAAGGCTACCGCGGCTACTACTTTGGTAGGCCCATTCGTGGCGAAGGCTGCTAAACCGATCGCACTGAGCGCTACTCCTACCTTTGCCGACTTCAACAATATGAAGGCAAAGGTGTTGGCCTCTGGCGTTGACGGTAGCAACTTGTGCTGGGTTATGACACAAGCGCAAAAGGCCATTGCCGAAGCCACTCCTAAGGACGCTGGCTCTGGCATCATGGTATGTGAGAACGACCACATCGCGGGCCTCCCCGTCTTCTGCACTCACTACATTGGTGAAGGCTTTGTTGGTCTTGGCGACTGGCGCTACCAGCCTATGGGCATGTTTGGCGACATCTCGTTTATCATCGACCCCTATAGCCAAGCTCGCAAGGATGCCGTTGACTTCGTACTCAACGTCAACTACGGCACGACTACGCTTCGCCCCGAAGCCTTTGCACTGGGCAAATGCGCTGCAAGCGCGTAACCAATGTGCTAATGTGCTAATATGGAAATATGCTAATGTGGAAATATGCTAATGTGGGAATGTGCTAATATGCTAATACGCAGCACCGCACATTAACACATTAATGCTAATATGCTAATACGCAGCACCGCACATTAACACATTAGCACATTAACACATTAGCACATTAAAAAAACGAACCTAAAATCACTATTACCATGACCTATCTATACAAACCCCTCGCTCGCAAAAACTTTAAGACTGGCGAGAACATGTCCTACCCCGCGCCATTACCTGCGGCCGTTACCGACTTCGAACTCTTGGCCGCTGAAATCAGCGCGAAGTGTACCCTCACGCGTGCCGACGCTATGGGTGTGCTGAAAGAACTTGAGCGTCAAATCCTCCACGCGTTGCTCTCTGGTTACACCGTCCGACTTGGTTCATTGGGGGCGTTTCGCCTTACAGCGAAGTCAGTAGGCGTTGAGATCAAAGACGATGTAAGCTCTCAACTCGTCAAGAAAGCTCGCGTACGCTACGTGCCTTCGACGTGGATTAATAATAAGCTATTACTCCAGAACGTCGATTTTAAGAATGTCTATAAAGCCAATAAGAAGAAAACCGATAAAACGCAACAAGCATGATTAAATTAGTAACACGTAGTATCAAGAACTCACGCGACCAAAAGTGGCGCTACTTCCCCGCTATCAGCTATAGCGGTACTATCACGCGCGACAAACTTTGCGAGCGCATAAGCGAGTCCACCACCTTTACCCATGCCGACGTACTCACGGCCCTTTGTGCCTTTGAGGAGGCCATTGCCGAAAAGCTACAAAGTGGCGGTATGGTAAAGCTCGGCTCACTTGGCACATTCCGCACTACATTGCGCTCAAAAGGGGGCGAGATAAGCAAAGACGACGTAAGCGCGAAGCACATTCGCTCGCTCCACGTCGCTTTCCTCCCCTCAAGCACGCTCAACAAGCAACTGCAGGAGCAAGCACAGTACGCAATGTCGTAAAAAACGCGCTCTGCGATGCGCTCTCTACCTCTCGGTGATGGGTTTCTGACTTCTCGGTGAGGGGTTTTCAACTTCTCGGTGAGGGGTAACGGAGCGCACAGAGAGCCACGTTTGTAATGATAAGTCATGGAAATAGTAATCTTTAGAGACTAAGCACACATTCATATTATGTCAGAAGTAGCCCTATCCCTATTTAAAAAACACGTTCGCGCAGATGATTTTAGCGACGACGACGACTACCTACAGCAATGCCTTGATGCCGCTGAGGCTTCAGTGGTGCGCGCTACAAACCGCACACTCGATGAGCTAAAGCTAATGGGCGGTGGGTCACTGCCCGCCCCCTTGGTGCAAGCTATTCTGTTGGTAGGAGGCTCGGCTTACGACCACCGCGAAAACGATGCTCCGCAGCAGTACAGTGAAATCCCGTGGGGCGCTTCATCTATCATCAAACAATACAGAAGACTATGCGTGCGGGAGGAATGAGATATCACTTACAACTCTTTCGCCCCGTTCAGACTACGAACGAATATGGCGAAGAGCAAACCACTTACACCCCGACCCGAACGATTTGGGCCGAGCGCGTCAAGTGGGCGGGCAATCGGAGTGAAGAGGTGGGCGAACACTTTGCCTCTTACACCGTGACCTTCCGCATACGCGATGTACACCCCATTGGTGAGGGGTGGCGCGTGCAGCTCATGGGCGAACACCTCTACACCGTTATGGCCATTGAGCCTAACCGCAGTAAGGGAATGCTTTCGCTCCTCTGTCAGCGCGTCAACGTGTGATGCTTAAAGACAATACTCCGCTTATGAAAACAGTATTAAGCGCAGGCACTGCCGTCTACGAGGTGCTGAGCGAAAGATTGAAGAAGAAAGTAACGAAAGTATTTCCCGTCGTGACAGATGAGGCCGTGCTTCCTTACGTCTGCTATCATCGCGAGGCCCTCGAAACGGCCGTTGCCAAAAACTCCAAAAGTGCCGATACGGCCACAATCGTAGTGGATTGTTATGCCGCTACTTACAATGGCTCTGTGGCTTTGGCTGAGGCCGTACGCGAAGCGCTTGACAACGTGAGCATTACCACCTCGGCAGGATTGACCGTCCGCTCGTCTTACTTAGTCGATGCCGCTGAGTCGTGGACGGACGATGCTTACTTGCAGTCGCTCTCCTTTAAACTCCGTTGCTAATGGATAACGACAACGAGAAAGCACTGCAGACCTTCCAGCGCGAATTGGCAAAGCTTTACGCCAGCCTCTCGCCTAAGGAGCAGCGCAAGGCCATTGCCGCCTCGATGAGGCGCGAGGCCAATCGCTTGAAAAAGGCCGCACAGACGAGGGTACGCACTTCGGGTCTCTCGGCCAAAACGGGGGTGGACAAGGGCGTCTACGCTCGCGTCTACCCCAAGCGCTACGGCACGGGCTTTATGGTGAGCGTTAAGCCCCACGGAGCGAAGAAGGGCATACATACCAACCGCCAGGGCAAGCAGAAGCCTGTACTCCTATTTGCCGAGGAAGGTACGAAACAGCGCAACGTGGGCCGTCGCAAGGGCAACGCGCAATATCGCCAAGGCCGCTTCGCTCAGAAGAAGTGGCGCGACTATAGCCGCTCAGGCCATAGCACAGGGCGTATGTCTCCGTATAAGTTCCTCGCCATGACCGAGCAGACCGAAGCAGCTGGCATTGAGCAGCGCCTCTGGACTGACTTCGAGCGCAACGTCGATAAGGCGGCAAGGAAGTAAGTTTAATCAATGTGCAAATGTGCGAATGTGCGAATGTGCAAATTGTCGCCTTTGCACGCTGAGTAATTAAGACATTATTCAATCATTTGCACATTTGCACATTCGCACATTTGCACATTGATTAAGCTCATTAAACTCATAAACTCATTAAACTCATAACACATTATGGCAAACACTGGTTATATCAATGGTAGTGACCTCTTGCTCTCAATAGACGGCAAGGCCGTAGGTCACTGTTCAAGCCACAAAGTAACGTACAACTCTGAGACAAAGGAGAGAGCCGTGAAGCCTGTAGCAACGCAAGGCGCGGGTGCAGGACTTTGGAAGGACAAGAGCGTTACAGGACTTTCTATCACAATTAGTGCCGACGGCCTCCGCTTCTACGATGAGAAAGAGAGCGGCTTCACCGAAATTTCTGCCTCTTGGGGCGTAGGTAAGGCCGTTGACGTGAAATGCTTCCCACGTGGCGACGGCAAGGCAGGTACGCAAGTTCCTTACCTTGAAGGAAAGTTTGTGATCACCTCTATCGAAGAGGACGCTCCAGCGCAGGACGACGCCACGTATAGCGTTAACCTCGAGAACGCGGGCATGCCTACTAAGTTCCCTGGTATGGAAACCGCTGCTGCAGCGCAAGCTGCAAGCAAGTAAGCACTCTTAATATGCTAATATGCTAATGTGGTAATGTGCTAATGAGTGGCGCAGCCATTAGCATATTAGCACATTACCACATTAGCACATTAACCCTATGCAACTAAAACGTCTCGTAATCCACTGCACCGCCACTCCTGAGGGCCGTGAGGTGACAGCGGCCGACATACGCCACTGGCACTGCGACCCCGTGAGCAAAGGAGGTCATGGTTGGAAGCAGGTAGGATATACCGACCTCGTCCACCTCGACGGCCGCATAGAGAGGCTCGTCAAGAATAATGAAGACTTGATCGTCGACCCTTGGGAGGTGACCAACGGAGCAAGCGGCTACAACTCCACCTCGCGCCACATCGTCTACGCGGGCGGCTGCGATAGGCAGATGAGGCCGAAGGACACACGCACCGCTGCACAACGCACCGCCCTTGAGGCCTACGTCAAGGACTTCCACCGCCGCTTCCCTACGGTTAGCATCGTTGGCCACAATCAGTTGAACCCCAGTAAGGCTTGCCCTTCGTTCGACGTAAAGAAGTGGCTCAACGAGATTGGAGTAAACTTATAAGAAAGGAAGAATGGCGGACACTATCTTACAAATTATCCAATGGGCAATACCTTCGGGGGGCATTGGTGCCGCCATAGCATGGTTTGCCAACCGCAGTGCGCGCAAGGCCGATACGGCCAAGAGCGTACACGATACGTATAAGCTCATGTATGAAGACGTGAGCCGCGAACTATTAGAAACGCAAAAGAAAGTAGATGGAAGTACAAAGAAAATGGACGCACTGGGCGAAGAGAATAAGCGCATACGTTATGCGCTCAACCGCCTTACACGTGCCATTCAAGCTATTCAGCGTTGCCCTCATAGCAGCAACTGTCCTGTTAGTGACGAGTTGTCGCTCGACGACGAAGGCAACGCGCCAAGTCGCGCAAAGTCAAGACGTACTGACTACAGACAGCGTGACTCAGCACGAGCGGACGACAACCGCTCTTTGGACGCAACCGATAAGGGCTGACACTACACGCCTTGAGCTGAGGCTCGACTCCACCCTCCTCTCCTTACCAGAGGGGGCGAGCTTTACGGCCGCGAGTGGACGCGCCCACTTGAAGGCGAGCCTAAAGCGCGATGAGAAGGGACGGCCCGCTTCTATCATCATCGAGGGCGGCTGCGATAGCCTGCAGCGGCTCTGCATATACTATCAGGCTGAGGCCGAACGACTCCAGACGGCCAACACGCAACTACAATCCACCGTCAAGACGCTTAGCACCGACCTACACACGCGCGGCCGCACGTGGGGCGTGTGGGCAGCACTGGCCCTTCTGGCCGTGGCTCTCATCTTGATTATAGCCAACCGACAAATAAAGGAATAACAATAGAATACACTCACCACTATGACACCACAAAAGAAAGGCAGCACAATAGCCACCGCACGACGCGAAATGAAAATTATGGGTTTCCCCTGTCGCCAGACAATGGGAGCATTCTTGCGCTTTAAGCGCGAAACAGGACGTGAGGCTACGGAGATGACGAACGACCTCACCGACTTGCTTACGTTCCTCTACTGCTGCACGGCATCAGCGTCAGCGGCTGACGGCATTGAGTTTAACTTCACGCTGGAGGAGTTTGCCGACCTCATCAGTCCCGACGAGCTAAACCAATGGACGGCCGCGATGCAAGCTGAGGCGGCTGAGGCTGAGGCCACGACCGAAGGCGAAAAAAAAAGCCCTTCTGCATCACCGAGCAATTAGGTTTTGCACTGGGGGCGGTGGGGCTTACGCTGCACGACTGGCAAGGGCTTACGCCTGAGGAGTGGACGGCCGTGGCCGATAGCTACGCTACAAGCCACGAAATGGTCATGCACGACGGGTGGGAACGTATGCGTATGCTCGCCACCATTACCATTCAACCACACGTAAAGAACCGCCTAACCCCCGACACGCTATTGCCCTTGCCTTGGGATAATGACCAAGCCCATAACACGCAAGCCGCCCACGTGCCACCAGTCGGTAAAGACGAGGCGCGTGAGCGGCTTGTTAGCTTGATGAAGAGAATGAAGGATCAATAATAAGAGGGAAACCGTGGGTAATAGCATGGCCCAAAATCGAACTCATCAGTAAAGGCAGTTAGTATCACACAACTTATGAAGGCTACTACTATCAGTGCGAAAAATGGATATAACACCCAAGGAGAGACACAACCAAAGCCCCAAATAACGGTCCCTAATATAATAATTATGAATACTGACCAATACCAGCCAAAGTAGCTAAATGCTATCATTCGCTCTTTGAACTTGCTCAGTAGCTTTTGCTGCATCACCTTTTGCTGCATCACCTTGTAAGTGTGGTGATAAACATATACCGCACGCACCTTGCCGAAGTGAAATGCCATAGCTATAACGAGCAGCGAGGCCACTATGTACCCTGCGGCCCCATGCAAGCGTCCTAATAGCTGCAACTTGAAAAAGAAGTACATAAAATCTATAAAGAACACCAACGAGGCATAACCACAAAATTTGCCCACTATGCGTGCTCTCTGTCTCTTGGCTTGTATCTCTTTTAAGGGTACACGCTCTTTTGGCTTCTGTTCGCTTCCCATATCGCAAAAGGTATTAGTTTCTGCAAAGGTGTGGCTTTATAAATTACCGACCAAATAAAACTCTCAAAATATATGGCTTCAAAAGAAATAAAATTCAACCTAAGGCTCGCAATTGACGGGAAAGAGCAACTGGTGAGCGCGGTGACAAGGGCAAAAGAACTCAAAGCCTCTTTCAATGGCGTACAGAAAGAAGTCGATAACTTTAGCGACACCTTCACCAATAAATTCAGCACATGCTTTGCCAACGTCAACCAAATAATAGGCGCGGTAAATAGCGTTGGCGCAGCGCTTCAAAGCCTCACGGGCGATAGCAGCTCCTTTGCCAAATCGATGGCCGTAACCAACACTATGGCGGGCAAAGGAGGCAAGGACTTTGCAGCATTGAAAGATAGCGTGACGGAGCTATCGAAAGAGATACCACTCACGCGTGATGAGTTGGCCAACGGCCTTTACCAAGTTATCAGCAATGGTGTGCCAGAAGATAATTGGCTAGACTATCTACGTGCATCAGCCAAAGCAAGTGTGGGCGGTGTGGCCGACTTGGGGGAAGCCGTTAAGGTGACTTCTACGTTGATAAAGAACTACGGCCTGTCGTGGCAAGACGCTACCGCCATACAAGACAAGATACAGCTGACGGCCAAGAATGGTGTGACGTCGTTTGAACAAATGGCGCAGGCCTTGCCCCGTGTGTCGGGTAATGCGGCCACGTTGGGCGTGAGCGTTGATGACCTTATGGCCACCTTTGCCACGCTTACAGGCGTAACAGGCAACACGGCCGAGGTCAGCACGCAGTTGGCTGCAGTATTCACGGCCTTGGTTAAGCCCTCTTCTGAGGCTACGAAAATGGCACAACAAATGGGCATTGAGTTTAATGCAGCAGCCATTAAGAGTGCGGGCGGTTTTCGTCAGTTCCTCACACAACTCGATGCGAGCGTGAAGGGCTATGCGCAAAGTTCAGGCATGCTCTCGCAAGAAGTCTATGCAAAGCTATTCGGATCAGCTGAAAGTTTACGCGCATTAGGGCCACTTACCACTCAGTTAAAGGACAAGTTTGCCGAAAACGCTGAGGCTATGAAGGGCAGTGCAGGGACAATTGACGATGCGTTTAAAACAATGGACAGCACAAGCGGCTCAACTATTCAAAAGATGAAGAACAGTTTGGGCGAATTAACTGACCATGTAGCAGCAGCCGTTAAACCTTTCATGGTTGTGCTTAATGGTGTAGCTACATTGGGACTTGCCTTGAACGCGGTGCAAGCCATTTCAATATCACTCGGTAAGTTAAAGCTTATAGCCTTTGCTGCAGCCGTAAGGATTAAATCGCTTGCCGTAGCTCAAGCTACCTGGAAAGTTGTAACTATTGCCTGTGCCACCACTACACGTGTGCTTAGTGGTGCTTTAGTAGCCTTGGGCGTGAGTGCCAACGTGGCAAAAGGAGCTATTCGTGGATTGTTGGCTTCGACAGGTGTCGGCATTGCCATTGCGGCTTTGGGCTTTGTGGTTGAGAAAGTGATAGGCTATTTTGACAAGTCGACCGAAGCCATTGAAGACAATACTGATGCGCTAAAGGAGAACCGACGTGCCACCACTCAGGCGGAGCGAAACCGCGAGGCGCTGAGCAGCATTCAGAAGACAGCGGCCGATAAGTATGCTGACGAGAAAGCGCGCATCGCGGCACTTACGCAGATCATTCACAACAGCAATGCGGAATACGCGGAGCGCATGAGTGCGATTAAGCGATTGCAAAGTATCATTCCTTCCTATCACGCACAAATCAGTAAGGACGGCTCGATATACGAGAAGAATGCGGAAGCGATTGATAAGTATATTAAGAAGCTGGACGAATTGGCTTGGGCTGAGGCTGCGGCCGACATAGTGAAGGACTTAAACAAGCAAATCATCACGTTTCAACTAAAGGCAGATGAGGACCAAGGCCGCATCGACGGATATCAGAACAATATCAACGAGCGCAACAAACAACGACATGGAGGAGCTATCGACATCACACGCCCCGACACGTATAAGGTGGACGGAACACCGCTCACGGCAAAACAGATAGCTGAGAACAGACAAATAGATAACGCCAACGCACGCACCAAGGGATTTCAGAACAACGTGCAAAAGGACCGTGACTACAACCTTGGACGCGCCAACGACGCGATGAAACAAAAGGATGCCGTGTTCGCTATGGCGGGCAGACGTGGCTACACTTCTGCGCTTCATAATGCGCTAACGGGTAATGCCGAAACGATCGAAAGGCCAGCCTACACGCCACCCTCGCACGCCACCACGACCACAAACAAACCAACTCATACCCCTACTCACACCCCCATCAAAACCGACACCGCTCCCACCTACGACGAGAAGAGCATTGAATGGTACGACAAGGAGATTAGCAAGCAGAAGGAACTGGCGCAAAGCACTAACAACCTCGACGCAGCGAAGAAGGCGATGGCTGAGGCTACACGACTGGAGGGAGAGCGCAAAGAGTTGGCCGTAAAGGTGGGAATTGAGAAGCCTGACGCGCCTGAGGTGAAAACTGCGCTGGAGGCTCTGCAGGACCAACTACGCGCGGCTCAAACGGACTTCGACAATGCCGTGACCGTGGAGGCTAAAGTGGCAGCCATGACGAAGGTGGACGCGCTACAGGCACAAATCAATGAGGCTACGAACGGCCGACTAACGATTGAAGCGGAGGTGGAACCGCAGTACACGCAGACTGGCTCAGTAAGCGATAAGCGCAAGTCGTATGCCAACGCGCAGACGAAGGCCTCACGCGTCAAGAACGACTACGACATTGGCCTCATCAGTAAGGAGGAGGCACAGAAGCAGGTGGACGACATCAACAAAGTACTCGCTTCGCTGAAATTGAAACCTATCACAGTGGACTTTGACACGACAAGCGTTGAAAAGGGTACGGGCAAGATGCGCGAGGGCGCACAGAGCATTCAGCAGTTGGGCAGCAGCATCGCGCAATTAGGCTCACAGGTGCAAGAACCTGTACTCAACATTGCGGGTACGATCGCACAAGCCATTGCTACGATGGTGTTGGGCTACGCTGAGGCTTCGAAAGATGCAAGTAAGCTTACGCCCTTCGGGTGGATAGCCTTTGCCGCTACAGGACTTGCTACGTTGCTGACGATGATAGCCTCTATCAAGTCGGCCACGAGCGGCAGCTACGCGCATGGTGGTATCATACCAGGGGGCAGCTATTCGGGCGACCGATTGACAGCTAATGTCAACTCGGGCGAGATGATTATCAACCGTCGTCAGCAGTTGCAGCTCTGGCGCATGGTGCAAGCGCCTTTGGCCTCAGCTCCGCAGTACGCAACGCCTTCGAGCATGGTGCCGAGCCTCAACCTCGCGGCCTTACGCAATAGCTTTGGCGCGCAGCGCGTCGACGTGAATGTGAGTGGACGCATCAGCGGACGCGACTTGCAACTCATTACCGATAAACGAAACAAAATTACTTCAAGAGCATAGGGGGAATGTGCTAATATGCTAATGTGTTAATATGCTAATGGCTGCGCCACTCATTAGCACATTCCCACATTAGCACATTCCCACATTAACACATTCCCACATTAGCACATTCCCACATTAGCACATTAGCACATTAACACATTAGCATCATGCTTTACAAAAGATACGCTGGCAGTTTTGTTAACTGCAAGGGCCAAACGTGGCGGGTAGAAATATGGCAAGCGGCCAATGCGCCTTTCACTTCCGTTGGTAGCCTCACGTTTGATGCCGACACACCACTTGAATTAGAATGGGAGGAGCGCGAAAAGTACGAAACCACTTGTGGCGCAACGCTCACGATCAACATCGTAAGTCCTGCTGACCGCACGTTTACGGACCTCTTCCAAATCAGTCCAGGCAATGTTATGGCACACGTCTATCTTGACGATGCGCTCTTTTGGGTGGGTGGCCTCGACTGCGAAACGTACGAAGAGCCTTACCAGGCAGAGAAGGACTACACCGTCACACTCACCTTTACTGACTTCGGCCACATGCAGCGCCTAAAGTATGGCGAAACGGGGGGAATTAAGTCGGTGCGCCACTACATTGACTATTGCCTTGAACAGGTAGGCCTCAGCGCAGTGCCAGTAGAGGTGCTTACGTCGTTAGAGGTGAACACCGATGATTACCGTTGGAGCGGTAGTTACCTTACAGACGTCTACGTTGATGCTGCCAACTTCTACGATGAGGACGGTGAAGCCTCAACGCTTGACGAAGTGTTGAACGGTGTGCTGCAACCGATTGCCTTGCGTATCGTGCAGCGTGCGGGAAAGATCATGGTGTACGACCTAAATGCGCTGCGCAATGACCCGCCTAAGGTGGAGCAAATCACATGGGACGCTACGGAGCAAACGCTATCGGTAGATAAGTTGGCGCAAGCGGCCGTCGTGAAGTTTTCACCCTACACAGAAGGGACGCTGCTATCCGACAACAGTGTAACCATAGAGCAGGACAAGCTGACAGAGGTGGACAGTATGTATAACAAGGTGGACGGAAAGGTCAAAGTGTATGAGATAAGCAAGTTCTTCCATTCTGCCTCTGATAGTGCCGCCACTGGCCTTGCGCAAAAGAACGCAGATGCGCATTACTTCAAAATGGTAAAGACAGGCAAAGGGGGTGAAGCGTGTGAGGGCCTTGCGTGGTTGGCCTTAACGGATTGTCACCCGCGCAATAACCTTACGCTCAATGGAGAACAATCGCCCCTATCGGGAGAAAAAGGCTACCGTTATCAAGAGGCGAGTGGGGGCGTTATAACGCGCGCCTTCAACGACCTATCGGGAACGTCGAACGAGGTATTGATGCGTTTCCCCCGTGTCTACTGCCCTGCTGCCCAAAAGCAAATATCTGACGCGGTGCTGACCTCTTACATTCACCTTACCATGGAGATGATGATAGACCCTCGCCTCAACCCCTTTGCCGATGCAGAGGACTATACGAACGAAAAGGACAACTTTAATTGGTGTAAGGTGCGTGAGGCTTACTGCTACGTTCCTTTCTCGCTCGTCTTGTTTGACGGCAATGGCAAGGCCATTTTGCAATACCGTGCTAGTGAGGCTGGCTCTATAGCCACTGCTTGTTGGTTCCCGGTTGAATACGACGATACGAATTACTTCACGCATGCTCCCTCCTACCTTCTGTACTATGCCAATTCAAAGAGTGATAGCATAAAGGAGGAGAGCGGCATTCAAGGGTGGTCAAAGAACCGCACGCACTTCTTCAACTCGGCATATCCTATTTCAGCCGACCAATACCCCACGGAGGGCGAAATAATACCCTTACCTTATGAAGCAGGTTACTTAGAGTTGACCATTTATACAGGGTGCATCATCTTCGACGATACTGACGGAAAGGGGAAGGAATACCCCATTACCAATCCTCAGACGTGCCAACTCGACAAGTCGTTGCCCGATCCTAACGGACTGCGCGACGTGTGTATTAGCACGCAGACCTCTAATCGTGGTAAACGAATGAATTGGGCGCAAAGGTGGTGGCTTTACAAGTTTCCAAAGTTGGAGGTCGTACAAGGCCTCATCACCGAAGCGGTGGAAAAGACTGATGCTGAATACAGCGCATGGATAAACGCGAGCGCAAAGGATGAGATAAAGATTGACACCATTTGCGGCACTTCTTATGGAAGCCACATTGGGGTAACAGCACGAGGGGCGTACAAAGCTAAGTCGTCACTGGGCGTCAACTCTATATTTGGAATTCCTCAACGATGTTTCCTGCGTCGCACCAACACGTCTGCGCCTTGGCTGATTGAGTACGACTTGTTAGGACTCCTCTTTAGCCAGTATGGACACCGCGTACCTACGCTTGAGGGTGAAGCCATTACTCCGCTCTCACCGCTACAGCTCTTCACCGACCGCGCGATGCCGAGTGAGGACCTCTTTATGATGAAAAGTGAGGTGCTCAGCGCCTACGACGGTACGAGTAATATTAAATTTGTAAGGCTCGAACCCGAGGAATGGAACAAAAAAATCATTAAATAACAACAACTAAGGCTATGGACTATAAAGTTACAACACGATACGTTACAGCCACGCCACGCAGAGCGCGCAAAGGCAATAACGCTGAGGCCTCAGCCACAAGCAGCGGTGGCGGTGGGGCTTCCATAAGCAGCGGCAGTGCTGCTACGGCCGATGCTCACACGCACCCCAATCTCGACACGCTGAATCAGCTGGACACGACTCCTGCCGACGGCTACCTCTATCTGGATAGTACCGACACCGACACGGGCGAAACCGTCCGTACCAAGGTGAAGGCAGGATTTGCCGATGAGGCTACCTCAGCCGACCACGCCACCACGGCCGACGACGCCACGAATGCTGACAATGCCGACCACGCCACCGAAGCCGATCATGCAGCCGAAGCCGCTCATGCAGCCACGGCCGACGACCTTACGCGATGGGACACAGCTGACCAGCGTTACCTAAGCCGCCAACACGACGACACGGCCGAGGGGAGCGTCACCTTCCGCAAGGCTACCAACTTCGAAGCCTCAGCACAAAGTCCCGACTTCGTGAGCAATGGCTTCGCGGGCAGTGGGTGGGCTGCACAAACGGCCGAGGACGGTCAGACTTACGTGGAGGCAGACAACCTCCGCATTCGCGGAAGGCTCACGGCCTTTGAACTCGTCATCGAAAAGATACGTGCCATTTGTGGCGCACTGGGCATCAGCCAAGCATGCGGCCGCGTGAAGAGCGTAGATGGGGACGCTACAAACTATTACTTAGTATTAGAGGGAGACGACACGCACGGCTACGGAGGTTTTCAAGCGAACGACTTCATACGTTGCCAACGTTGGACAACGAACGGCGCTCGCGGCTATTGGGTAAGGGTTAGCTTCATAGGCAGCACAGCTGGCGGCCACGACAATGTGTTGGCCATTAATAGGTCGGAGTTCGACGCCGCCATTGTCGAACCTCATGCGGGCGAGGTCAACGCGTACGACCACGTGCAAGAAGTTTCCGCTCACGTAGTCCAACTCGTCACAGATGACCTTGCCTCCCTCATCACTGCCGACGACGGCACGTCAGAACTCTTTGCCAACGATAGTGACCCCACCATTGCGGGGCTAATGGTGCTCCCCGAAGTAGGCGACGAGTTAGTACAATACGGCAACGCTACCGACCCAACACGCCAAAGCGCCATTTACATTCACGCCAACGGCACGGGCCAACCTGCTATCGACTTACTCACTGGTATCACTTCCAAGAGCTTTGTCGGTTGTCTCGCTTGTCGCCTTGGTGGCTACCTACCCACAGGTGGCTTTGGCCTTTACGCGAAGAATGGGCAAATCATCTCTCTCTCACCCGACGGACGTACCACTCACTACAGCCTCAACCCTGACGGTTCGTTTTCGCTCGGACAAGGGGCTATCGAATACAACGGCAAAGGAACAGTGACAATAGGAAACAATGTAACGATCAAATGGGGGCCACAGAGCCAAACGACCTACAAATGGGCCGTTAGTGATAATGGCACGAGCGCGCCTAATCATGATTGGAGCAGCACGTTCCCTACTGACGTAGCGCAAGGTAAGTACATCTGGAAACGCACATTTTATCCCGACGGCACTGAGACGACAGAGCTGATTGGCTTCGTTGGTAAGGACGGTGTTAATGGACCGCAAGGCCCTTCTGGACCGCAAGGTCCTTCTGGACCACAAGGCCCTCGCGGCCCACAAGGC
>ENA-ORRX01000119-ORRX01000119.1-human-gut-metagenome-genome-assembly--contig:-NODE-119-length-28810-cov-19.2159_pt1 | contig 28810 bp, 23 predicted proteins | sample MGYA00242186_ERZ509153 | MGnify/ENA primary metagenome ERZ509153 (study PRJEB26280, sample SAMEA2338643) | human gut metagenome | biome: human gut; feature: human-associated habitat; material: faeces... | reverse complement strand
CGTCAATGATATAAGAGTTGTAGCTCACTCCGTTAGGCAAAGGCCAGAGGCCCTCGAAACGATGCTTGTTGCGGTCGTTAACGCCTACATAATAAATTTTGTTTGTAATCTCAGTCATAATATTTGTTTTTTTACTTTTTTACCTTTTTACACCGCTCTCCGAATTCCTTGGAAACATAGTTGTAGATGTCCTTGCAGCATTCGGCAGAGAACTCCTGGGCACTCTTCAGCAAACTGTCCCATTGCGCCTCGGTCAAACCGTGGTCGATGTCCTCGCGAGTGATTCCGTCCTTGATCAGTCCGAATACAAACCCGGCATTGAAGTTGTCGCCAGCACCGATGGTGCTCACCGTCTTCATCTTCTCCGAAGGATAACTCTTGGCAAATCCGTTCTCAGCACGCACCTCCACCGGGTCGGCACCCTGGGTGCAGATGAACTTCTTGCAGTAGAAGCTGATTTCGGCATTATACACCTTGTCTGCCTCCGGTTTTTTATAGAGGATTCCGAAGTCTTCATGACTGCCGCGCACGAAATCCGCCATCTCTAAATTCTCTATCAGATTAGGCGTAATCTTCATGATTTCGTTCTGATGAGAAGCACGGAAATTCACGTCGTAATAGAGGATGGCTCCACGACTCTTGGCGTATTCCAGGAAGCCAGCCACCTGAGGACGAACCACAGGATTCAGGGCGAAGAACGAACCGAAGAGTACGATGTCGCCAGCATTGATTTCGGGAGTAGCAAACTCCAACTGGTCGTGCGGATGATCCTTGTAGAAGATGTAGTCAGCATTGTTGTTCTCATCGAGGAAAGCTAATGAGAGAGGCGATTTCGAATCAGGGAAGATGCTCACATTGTCGGCATTCACCCCATTCTCCCTCAAAAACTCGATGACATACTCGCCGATACGGTCGTTGCCTGCCTCGCTGATAAACGAAGTATTCACACCCGCACGTCCCAAAGAAATGACGGCATTAAACGATGAGCCGCCCGGCACTGCTTCTATCGGCTTGCCATTCTTGAAGATAATGTCCAGAACGGTCTCTCCTATTCCTATAACCTTGCGCATTGTATATTTCTGTATCTTGTTAAAAACTATATTCTTGTTAAAAAACTATATTCTTGTCCAACCGGAAACGATTCTTGCCAGACCGGGAAACAGTTTCCTATCTGAAAAAGAATTGAAATCATTCCCCCGTCCGGATTTCCCCGGCAGAATTAATTGCAGGCAAAGATAAATGTTTTTGGCGATAATGCAAAATAAATAGCTGATATTTTTGGATAAATTACATTTTAGATGTAACTTTGCACATTAGAAATTTGCACAATGAATTTTGCACATTGATTTTTGTACATTGATTTTGCATAGAAATGAAATACAATACATATACACTCGACAACGGACTCCGCATCATCCATCTGCCTTCCGATAGCAAGGTAGTATATTGCGGTTATCAGATAAACGCCGGCACCCGCGATGAGGAACCTGGCGAAGAAGGACTCGCCCATTTCTGCGAACACGTCACATTCAAGGGCACTGAGCGGCGCAAGGCGTGGCACATTCTCAACTGCCTGGAGAGCGTGGGCGGCGACCTCAATGCCTACACCAACAAGGAGGGCACCGTATATTATTCTGCCATTCTGAAGGAGCACATCGCCAGGGCAGTAGATCTGCTTTCCGACATCGTGTTCCACTCCGTCTATCCGCAAGCGGAAATCGACAAGGAGGTGGAGGTGATCTGCGATGAGATTGAGAGTTACAACGATTCGCCTGCCGAACTGATCTATGATGAGTTTGAGAATATCCTCTTCAAGGGTTCGTCCTTAGGACATAATATCCTGGGCACTGCCGAGCAGGTTCGCTCCTTCACTACTGAGGATGCGCTGCGATTCACCCGCAAGCTCTATCGCCCCGACAATGCGATATTCTTCGCCTACGGGGATATTGACTTCAAGAAGCTGGTGAAGCTTGTCGGGAGGGCACTCGCAGATGATGATTCGGGCAAGCTTGCTGCAGAAAAGCTCCCTAAAAATTATCCATCTGTGGGGGAAGAGATTGCCGGGCAGACGATTGTGATGCAGAAGAATACCCATCAGGCGCATGTGATGATAGGAACAAGAGCCTACGATGTGAACGACGACCGACGAATGCCGCTCTATCTGCTCAACAATATCCTCGGCGGACCGGGCATGAACGCTAAACTCAATCTCGCCTTGAGAGAGCACAACGGACTGGTCTATACCGTGGAAAGCACAATGGTGGCCTACGGAGATACGGGAACCTGGAGCATCTACTTCGGTTGCGATGAACACGACATCAAGCGCTGCCTGCGACTGGTGCGCAAAGAACTGGACCGGATGATGGAGAAACCGCTCTCCGACTCCCAACTGAAAGCTGCCAAAAAGCAGATTAAGGGTCAGATTGGCGTTGCCTGCGACAACCGTGAGAACTTCGCCCTCGATTTCGGTAAGAGTTTCCTCCACTATGGTTGGGAGAAAAACGTTGATTGCCTCTACGAACAGGTGGAAGCCATCACCAGCCAACAGATTCAAGACGTGGCAAGGGAACTTTTCGACAAAGACAGACTCATCACCCTGATTTTCAAATAATGTGTGTGTCATAAATCACATTCTGTGATATCTGTAGGACTATGTTTTTAGGTTTCCTGCCCTTTCTTGTCAGCCATAAACAGAGCTTATTACAGATTTTCAAACGGGAAAACAGATGTGCTACGACAAAATTATAAAAAGCGCATCTGCTTTCCTGCGACAAAATGATAAGGGAAAAGTCGAGACTGATGCGACAAAATTATAATGCCGAAAAGATCATTTACGACAAAAATGATAAGGGAAATGAGTGGCTGTGACAAAATGATAAAGTGTAAAAAGCCATTTGAGACAAAATTATAAAGGAAACTGCTGCACTATAAATGAACTGCTACGACATAGTTATAAAGCAGTTACGACAAAATAATAAGGGAAAAAAGAACTGTTAACTGTTGACTGTTGACAAATAAAGGCAACTGCGAAGAGAAACCTACAAAACCCCTGCAATTGCCTTTTATATTACCTATTGATTTAATAACTGCCTTTTTAAACTTTCAAAACTGATTTTCATCCGGTTCGGCCAACAAACAGAACTATATGATGCATACAGACCATTCCTGAAGCTTTATAGACCTTTTCCGATGCATTACAAGCCTTTCTGAAGTTTATCTTTTCAGAAACCCAAACGCAATAAAACAAAAAAAGGAGCATCCTGCCCCCAATTGCGGAAGCCCATTTGGCTTCCTCTTCGTTCAAAAACTACTTTCAAACGCGGAGACTTTCATCTCCAATTCTAACTTAAACGCAGGGATTCTCATCCCAAACTCTAATGAACGCTGGGATTCTCACCCCAATCTAACTAAACTTTTTTTTCGAAGCCCATGACTACGGCTCCGTTCGCATGATTCCCTCTTAGGAAACCTTCTTGGCTAAGCCTAAGCGAGGTCGTTCTTGATTGCACCAACCTCAGCTGCAACAGCTACCAATACTGCGAAAACCATACCTAAAACTAACATAATTTTTACCTTTCTTTTTTTAAGAGATTGCTTCCCGAAGAAAGACAACCTCAAGTTATCCTAATAATCTTTACCTATCTCTATATTGAAGACTCCGAAGAGTCTGTCAACTTTCATTTGTTATCCTATCTGCAATCTTTTGCCTTTATCTTAACTTTTCCAGCAATCTTTTCATGCTCTTCTTAGCAATCTCTTCATGCCTTCCAAGCTCGTTCTATGCTTATCCTAACAATCTTTTATCCTTATTTCTTATTTCTGGTGCAAAGGTATAACTTTTTGTGTGCGCGCACAAATAATTTAAGAGAAAAGTTTCCATACACCCCGATTTTTTGATTTAAGTCAAAGAACCGGGGTGAATAGCATCTTTACGCAGCTACAACAGGCGTACCGTAGCGACCATATTTATTGGTGAACTTCACAGTCTTGGAATAAGTGCCGTCGGCATTCTTCACGATATGGCCTCGCTTCACCCACATACTGAGCAGGGAAGCCAGTCGGCCTGTCTTGCCATGGGCCAGATAAACCACCTGAATATCCTGCAGAGTGAATGTATCAGGCACATAAGCTAAGAGATTGCTCGGACCGCTGCAGCGAGTCACCATGCGATTGTCGCCATCTATCGCCTCCTGCATCTGGGCTCCGAAGAAACGCATCTTACACCAGAGGTCGTACTTCACCGTCCATTCCACGAAATCCTCGATAGACTTCTCCCATCTCTCGCCATTGGCCAGATAGAGCACCATGGCCCTGCGGAAGCCATTAGCCAGGGAGCGCTTGGCAAACTCAGCATAAGCCTTGTTGTCGGCCAGCTGGGCAGTCTCCATCACGTCAGCCTCCAGGCGCTCTGCCAACTGGCGCGCCTTCTTGCAATCCACCATGCCCTGCGCACCGTTCAGACGGTGGATGTAAGGCAGAAGAGTGGCTCTGAAGAGTGCATCATACTCGCCTACTACAGGACGTGGAGCGAAATCGGGACGGATGATGGTGGCAAGTGAAAGGCGGCTTACGGCGCCATCTGCCACCTCTCTCAGACTGAAGAATTTCTGCGTCACGGCGATGGTAGAACTTGCATTCCAGTTGAATCGGGTCTTCACACGGGCAGTTACACTCTTGGTTCCCACGCGCTCCTGTCCGTCCTCAGAATTGTCCCAGCAGAGGCGTACAAGCTGACTTGGGTCGTTGAACTTCTTGAGCATATCCACCTCGTCCATCTTGCAGTAGAGATAGCCGTTGCCTGCCTTCTGCGCATCATCGAGGCGCTGGATATAGGCAGCACGGGTCAGGTCGGGCGATACGATGCGAATATAGAGACCTTCCGGGCGCACAGGCTTCTTCTTGTTGTCGCCCATGCAGTTCACCTCGTCCTTCCATTCCTGCTCCTTCTCGCGGCTTATCTTGTCCTGTAGAGCCATGTCCTCTACGATGCAGTCGATAGGTCCGTTGACGAGTGATTTGCCGGAAGACATCGGTGCTATGAGGAGATTCATGATGGCAGCCTCGTGCACCTGATTGTCGATGTAGCGGAAGTTCACGCCCTTGAGATGGGCAGCAAGAGCTGGGAAGACTGCCATGGCTACGGCTGGCTTGAAATCGGCAGGCACCTTGCTGGTGAGCAGTTTCATCAACTTAGGCAGACGGGCTGGCAACTGCGGTGGAACTGGAGCATAAATGCCGGAATCTTCTGTGGCCTGCTGGGCAAGGAATCGCTTGCGGGCTATCTCTATAGCATGCTTTACAAGTTCCGGAACCACAGCCGTCTGGTTCACCTTGCAGGCGCTCTCCACGGTGGCGAAAGCCTTGTTCTCGTCCTCTCCGAAAATGTCGATTACCTGCTTGATCCATTCAGCATCGCTATTACAGATGTAGCGCAGGAGGCACGCTTCACGGAAGATAAAGTTGTTGCGGGAGCCGTGGGCAGGCGCACCGCCCATCACTTCGACAAGCGCCTTGACAATCGCTTCATAAGGCACCCCCTCATAAGTCTGCTCGTATTGGTTTGCAGTTCCGGTTCCGTTCACAGCACCGTTCCCTACTCCGCCGGTAATAGGTTCAGAACTAACTGTTGGGCTCCCCTTTACAAATTGCCCTTTTGAAGAAGATGAGGAAGAAGCCAAAGCTCTTCCATCAATATCGAGTCCTCTCTGGCGATAAGCCTCACGGTATTCAGCGATTTCATTTTCAGAGAGGCGCTTGTACCAGTTGTCAGCTACATAGATTTCGCTGGCAGCATCCGTGATGAAGATGATGCGCTCAGGAGTGATGCAGCTCTCATCCTCGGTGGCGTGGATCAGCTTGCAGAAAGCAGCCTGAGCCTCAGCGATGGTCATACCTACAGGAATGCGGATGTCGATGTGAGCCTTGCCACGGGCTGAGCGCTCGATGTGGAGCACCTTGCCTTGCCATAGGCGCAGGTCGGCATCAGAGAACTCCTGGGAGCGATGCTTCATCTCTTCCTCAGAGAAGAACATTCCGTTCAGGAGAAGGGCTCTCTTGACTGCTTCCTCTACCTCGTCGAGATGGTCGATATCTACGGTAGTCTGAAAGGTAAAGGACTCCGGGTCGATGCTTTTCTGGGCACGATGATCGTCGAGGAAATGGAAGTAGTGAGGAGAACGGAAAGGCAACTGCTTCTTCAGCTCCTCTATCTGCTTGCCAATCTGCTCATACTGAGGCTCTCCTGCTTTTGCAGCCTCCTGCATCTTCTGCTGCTGGGCAGTAAGGTCACGAATCTGTCCCACGAGCTGAGAAAGCCAAGGCTGACGTGTCAGTTCCTTGTAGTAATCGAAGAGATAGGAAGAAATCTGTCCCTTGTTTCCGTTTCTACTTGCATTCATTGCAATCAAGCGATTGCTTAAGTGTTTTAAATTTGTGTATTCTTTCATTTTAAAAAATTAAAAAGATTAAACAAAACACCTCTTGACTTTCAAAAGGCGCTGCAAAGATAATACAAAAATCGACTAAAAACAAACTTTCGCCCACCAGATTAAACATCGAAACGAGGCGAACAAACGCAGGAATAAAAAAGTATAAAAGTTGAAATATTGGGAATAAAAACTGACGACTCTGGCATAAAAATTGAAGTTCACTTTGAAGAAATAAGGAATATGTTGGAGTTTCCAGGCATATTCCTTATCTATTCCCACTTAAACGTTAATGAAGTTTAAGAAAAGAAGAAATAATGGGAGCAAAAAGAGTGAAGATGTAGGTCTTATTGCCTGAAGAACAAGCCAAAAAGCCATGATTTTAACTCCTTTGCCCCCAAATGAGCAAATTTCCCCTATTTTATATACTTATAAACAAACAATGCAAAAAAAAGTCTTAGTACTCATTAAAAAATTCACCTACATTGACTTTCATTTCAAAAGCATGCTTCTGGACACTTTTCTGAAAGGCGTCAATAATATCCAAATAGCGATAAAACTTAGCATTCTGAATCTTGATTTTATCTGGCTTCAGAGTTTTCCATCTCTGGGCTGACTCATATAGGAGTTCATTGCAGGGTTTAGCCTGCTCCAGATCCTTCTTCTTGCAAGGTGACACCGCATCACTGCCAAACGGATGAAGACGGGCTATGAAATCGCAGAATGGCTGCAGGTCGTTCCTGGTGAAAAATTTCCAGTCCGACAACAGATGGAATATCGGATACCAGTCGGACTGCTTTCGGATAAGCAGTTCCTGGGTATTGGGGTTCCTACGGACTGCAATTTCCTGCACACAGATTTCCATCACTTCCATCTGCCTTGCTCTCTTCGGATTCATTTCCTTACCTCCTGGCACATGCCGGAGCCTCAGCGTCTTCATCTCTTCGAGCGTTTCCAGGTCATTATACTTGCCCCAGCACTTCACATCATTCACGCGATGGTTCATAATCATGAGGATGATGCCCGAGAGCAACTGCTTCATCTGCTTGCGAGGCAAGTGCTTGTAGTAGATTTCCCGGAGGAAATCCACAGGGTCGGCCTTGAACTTGCGGTACATATCGTAAGGGAAAGCCTCCAGTTCCTGCTCTATCTCGTCCAGGCGGTCGCTGTAATCATAGGTTCCCGTCTGCTTCCGGAGCAGATCTATAGGTGTCTGGATGAAGAAATTCCGGGCAGACTCGTTTCGGAAATCCGAGCAGGTGATGAAGCCCATATCGGATAAGAGAGTTTTTCGCTGCGAGAGGAAACGGTCACTTTTCTGGAGTTGCAGCAGGGTCTGTATATGCTTGCGGAGATTCGTCATCTCGCGGGAATAGTCGAAGCGGTGATTGTTCATGAAGCAATCCAATTGCAATTCAGCCTCCTCTGCCAGCATATTCCGTTTGCTGATTAGCTCTTGAAACTCATCCTGCATTTCCTGTACCATTACCCTTCCTTGGCTGTCTGTCGGATAGCGAGAAAGGGCTATGAACTGCGCCGTAAAGTCCTCCAGTGCATCCTCCAGCATGTCAGAGCAGTCTTCCACTCTTGCCAGCTTGTCGATGCTATAAAGCGGCCCGCTATAGTGCCATTTCTCCAGTTCCTCGTCATTATAGATATGCTGATAAGCCTCCTTGAGCGCCTCTGGCATTTCATAGAAACTGCCGTTTGGGCTCATGGTTACGATTTTGCCTCCGCTCACTTCCAGTTCTTCACCGGCAGCGAGTTTCTCACCAGCAGACTGTCCAGCGAGAACAGAGAGTTCATTCGGGATGTGGCATTTCAGTCGGGCTTTGAGATAGATTCCCGTTCCGTCTTCCTTGGCGCCATAGCCCATGCAGAGAGCCCGCAGCACCTTGCGCCCGGAAACTATCTTCATGGCGTGAACGTCTTCCAGGTCTTGCACTGCCACATAGCCTAAGAAGAGCCTTCCGTCGTACACTTTTACGGCGAGCGAGTCGCAGGCATTCTGTTCTTCAAACACGAGTTTCAGCTGCTTTCCCGTAGCCGTTCGCACATATTGGAGGCAGTCCCCTTCTATGTCGTTATGGGTAAGTCCCACGATATTAATATTCAGTTTCATGCTTATTGATTTTTAGGATTAGCTAGTTTGTCTATTCAGATTTGCTAGTTATCATTCTAATTATTTGTTGCCAACAAAAGTACTACATTTTTATGAAACGACAAAACAATCCCAGATTTTTTTTGAGAGGGGAAGACGATAAAATGAGAAATGAGAAATGAAGTTAGCAAGCTATATGGGGTATCTGTCAGAGACCGCAAGGTCTTTTCCGATTAAAATTCCATGAATAATCCGTGAAGCAAGAAATCTCTGATAACTCCGTGAAATCCGATGAATAAAAAATCTCCGAATAAAATTCCGATGAATGAAACATGGGAAACAGAGAAGATGAGGGGGATGAGAAGAAAGAGAAAAAAGTGCCCCTATCATGAGAAAAAGAGGTCGACTATTATGATGAATATTGGCCGTAATAGAGGGCTCAAAAGGGGGTATAAATCATAATAAAAAGACATAGAAGGTTTCTATGAAAAACGAAGAAGGATTCAATGAAAAATACAGGGAAGAGGAGAAGAGGAATACAGGGAAGAGGAGAAGAGGAATACAGGGAAGAGGAGAAAAAGACAAGGAAGATGAGAAGAAGAAGACAAGAAGGCCATTTGAAGATGAGAAGAAAGACTAAGAAGAATACAAGAAAACGCAAAAAGATGCAAGAAGGCGCAAAAAGTGATTGCAACAGAGTTAACAGTTAACAGTTCGATTTCGATACTCGGAATGGTTTACACCTTATTATAATAAATAATATATATATACTTTTTTATAGATGGGGGTGGGGGTACGCAAAATATAGCTGTTAACTGTTGACTGTTGCACTTGATGCTGCTTGATCTGCCTGATCTACTTGATCGGCTTGATGATGCTTGATCTGCTTGGTGATGCTTGGCAGGAAGCAGCTTTACAAATAGAATATCGCCTCGTTGCCTTCATTGAAAAGCAGGTCGAGAATGCTCATGTTGGGCAGGAAACCATGCTTCTGCTCATACACCTGATAATAGCGCTGAGGAATGAAATCTGCATCAGGAAGAGGCTTTTTCGGACGAATCGCATCACGGAAATCCCTTATTTGAGTATTGAATGTTGAGTATTGAGTGTTGAATTGGGCTTGCGCCTCTGGGCTATTGAATTCTTCACTCTTCACTCTTCGTTCTTCACTTAAAATGTATCGGTCTGTAACCGAGACTTTCGGACGGATGTCAAGCAGTTCTATCATCTTCTCCATGATTTCCATATTGAAATCAAAGAGGAATTCGTATTTCTTCTCGTAAAAAGGGCGGATGTCGTCCTGATAATACTCGAAGAAAGGACTCTCACCATAAGCCGAGAGAAGCGCATTCCAATGCACGTGGCGCCAGTTGGCATGGTCGGAAATGCGAATATCCTTCATCGCCAGCGAAGTGTCGTGATTGGTAGGAATGGTGAGGGAAAGAGGACCATTGGTGGTAGGAATGATCATACGGTTGCGGTAAGTCTGCTTGATAAAGCTCTCATGGCGCTCTATCAGGCATTCCTCATAGCGGTTCAGCTTCTGATACCACTGCACAGGACCGAAATACGTGGAAGATAATATTGCTTTCAAAATCTTTTTCTTTTAATAGTTTGGGGTTCTTGAAATTTTCAGTCTCTTATCTATAAACTGAAATAGACCAACTTGATTGGGATAAACCAACTGATGAAAACTGGTTCAAAATAAAAATAAACTGTCAACAGTCAACAGTTAACAGTTTATTTTTCTATACTCATTCTAAGAGGATCCGATTTTTGTTTCTCTAAAAGGCTCTAATCGCCCTCTAAAAGAGTTTATATGCTTTCCCGATAATCTGATGCTTGTGGACAATGGTTTTTCCTTTCGCCGTGCGCACGAGATAGAAGCGGCAATCCTTACAACCGCAGCGCTTGCAGCAGATGGTAGGAATGACGTATCGCTCCCTGCCCATGCGAATCGTATCGCCAGGCATCTGCTCGATGACTCCGATGAAATTGGCTTCCATCCAGCCCCGCACATAAGAGCCTTCCTTCTCCCTGCCCGTATATTTCGACTTCGGAGTAATGAGGCACTCCACAGAATCGGTGAAAACTATCGTCTCGCCACGGCTGAAAATATCGCAGTCAATCCTGTTCACTATCACTCTGTTGCCCTCCTTCAGCTGGGGAGGAAGCCCACCTTCGGGCACAGAATAGACAGTGAATACATAGGTGCGGATGCCCCATGCTAAGAGCAATGCCAGCACCAATGAGAGGAGGAACTTGAATGCTATTTTCAAACCGTCTGAGTCTTACTTTTGTTATCGACCTTACTTGATGTTATCGACAAACTTGAAGAGTCGGTTCCAGCGAATGCCCGAGAAGCCCGGATGGTCTGGACTGTGGCTCCACCAGATGAAGATAGGTTTGCCCACTACATGATCCTCAGGCACAAAGCCCCAATAGCGGGAATCGGCTGAATTGTGGCGGTTATCGCCCATCATCCAGTAATAGTCGAGCTTGAAGGTGTAACTCTTCGCCTGCTTGCCGTTGATGAAGATGCGGCCAGCGTTGTCTACCTTCAGGTCGTTGCGCTCGTAAACCTTGATGCAGCGCTCGTATACAGGCAGGTTCTTCAGCGTCAGAGCGATGCTCTCGCCCTTCTTCGGAATCCATACCGGACCGTAATTATCTCTTGTCCAGCCGGTATAGGCGTTGAGCGGATAGAGGTCGCCATAGGTTGCATCCGTATTGATAGAGATGCTCTCTACGAGGTTTCTGTTCGCCTTCAGCGCCATATAAGCCTTCTTGGTGAGCGGAATCACGCCACTCTGATTATACATCAGCAGGTCTTCGTTGGTGATTCCCAGTTCATCGGCAAGGTCGATAGGGAACTCGCCCTTGAGCTTCATCTTATAAGTATACTGCACGTTATCAGGCTCCTTGTTTGCCTTTCCGTTCAGATAAACGATGCGGTTCTTGATCTGCAGGGTCTGTCCAGGCAAGCCCACGCATCGCTTTACATAGTTCTCGCGGCGGTCGGTAGGACGGCTGATGATGTCGCCATATTCGCCCGGCATGCTGCTGATGTAGTTACGGCCTGTAGCATAAACCTGCTCAAAATAGTGGCGCTGCTGCAATGGGCTCATCGCGCGCACATCCTTTTCCTGTCCGTTCTGCTGCATCAGCTGGTCGCCGATGCTGTAAACCATCTGGTAGTAATCATTCGCCTGATAGCGCTCCTCATTGACGAGCGTATCGCCTGCAGGATAATTGAACACCACGATGTCGTTGAGCTTCACATTGCCCAATCCCTTTACGCGGCGGTAATCCCAGTGAGGCCACTCTATGTAGCTCTTCACGTTGACCAGCGGCATGGTGTGCTGGGTGAGCGGCATGGTGAGCGGAGTTTCAGGAATGCGAGGGCCGTAGCTTACCTTGCTCACGAAGAGATAATCGCCCGTGAGGAGACTCTTCTCGAGAGAGGAAGACGGAATGACGTAGTTCTGGAAGAAGAAGAGGTTGATGAAATAAACCGCTACGAGAGCAAACACCAGCGCATCTACCCAGCTCATGATGAAACGGATAGGACCTTCCTCATCCTTCCACCACTGCCAGTGAATCTTCTTGGTGATGTAAACGTCGAAGATGAACGGAACCACAATGAGTCCCAGCCAGCTTTCTACCCAAACCAGAAAGAGGAGATAGAGGGCGAGAACCACTGCGAACTTCGCCCACTGTACCTTCATATTGAGTTTTTGTTTCTGCTTGTCTATCATAACTTCTGCTTAGAACTTAAATAAATCTGATGTGGTGAGCAAGCCGGAATGGTTGGCTGTGAACTCAGCTGCGAGAACGGCTCCCAGGGCGAAACCCTTGCGAGAATGGGCACTGTGCTCGATGGTAATCATATCAGCATCGCTGTCATACATCACGGCGTGGATTCCCGGAACCTCGCCATCGCGTACGCAGTTGATGACCAGGTCTTCATCAGTAATGTTTGCATCGCCCTCATCGTGATGACCATCCTCAGTCCAATAAGTAACGCCACGCTTCCAGTCCTTCTTTCTGTCGATGTTGTCGATGATTTCCTCGGCAAGGGTGATGGCTGTTCCAGATGGCGCATCGAGCTTATGAACGTGGTGGGTTTCCTGCATGCATACAGAGTACTGTGGGAAACCATTCATGATTTTAGCCAGATAGCGGTTTACGGCAGAGAAAATGGCCACACCGATGCTGAAGTTAGAGGCCCAGAAGAGGGTCTGCTTACCATCGGCGCAGAGTTTCTCCACGTCTTCCTTATGGTCTTTCATCCATCCGGTAGAACCCGAAACCACCTTCACATTGTGGGAGAAAGCCTTGAGATAGTTGCCGTAAGCGGCAGTAGGGTTGGTAAACTCGATAGCCACATCCGCAGAGCAGAACTCCGGGCTGTCGATATCTTCAGGGTTATTTACGTCAATCTTACATACGATTTCATGGCCACGCTGCAAGGCGATCTCTTCGATCATGTGTCCCATCTTGCCGTAGCCTATCAAAGCTATTTTCATTGTTATCTTGTTTTTTTGTTTATTCCTTTCGGCAAAAATAATCAAAAATCTTGGAAAAACCGATTTATTTGTAGAAAAAAGCGCATTATTATAGTAATAAATAGAAAATTTTGCTTATTTTTGCAGTGATTTGGGGCAAAATCGTATGATTCTAAACATTTAGCCTACTTCTGAGAAGAATTTGAAAGACATTCTGAAGGAATAAAAAGGGCTTCTCCAAGAAGAAAGGACTTCTCCAAGAAGAAAGGACTTCTCCAAGAAGAAAGGACTTCCCCAAGAAGAAAGGACTTCCCTAAAGACAAGAAGAAAATAAAAGATATGCTGAAAGAATAAAAAAATAAGAGATTATGAGCAAATATATATTTGAAACAAAGATGGAGGTGCGCGACTATGAGTGCGACATAGAGGGAATCGTAAACAATGCCAACTATCTGCACTACATGGAACATACGCGCCATCTCTTCCTGAAGGAATGCGGACTCAGCTTTGCAGAAATGCACAATAAGGGCGTGGACGCAGTAGTGGCTCGCATGAACCTGCAATACAAGGTGCCGCTGCAGTGCGACGATGAATTCCTTTCCCGCCTGTGGCTGGAAAAGCAGGGCGTAAGATACATCTTCCATCAGGACATCTTCCGTGCTAACGATGAGAAACTCTGCCTCAAGGCTACCGTAGAACTGGTGTGCCTCATCAATGGAAGATTGGGTAATAGCGAAGACTACGACAAGGCTTTCGAGCGCTGGCTTTAAAAACCAAATCTTTTGAAACCAAATCTTTTGAAACCAAATAAAGAAAACTATCATGGAGCAATTACTTCACTATGTATGGAAACACAAGCTGTTTCCACTTTCTCCTCTCCATACTACCGACCATCGGCAGGTGGAAGTCATCGACCCAGGACTGCACAACCGCAATGCGGGGCCCGATTTCTTCAATGCTAAAATCAAGATAGACGGAATGCTCTGGGTGGGCAATATCGAAATACACGACAAGGCGAGCGACTGGTATCTGCACGGACACGAGAAGGACGAGCGATACGACAACGTGGTGCTCCACGTTTGCGGAATCATCGACCTGGAAGCCCGCAACTCCAAGGGAGAACCCCTCACGCAGATGCAGCTCAGCATACCCGAAAACGTGCTCCGACACTATCAGGAACTGCTCTCCATCGACCAGTATCCACCCTGCTATCAGATTATCCCTGCCCTCACCCGACTCTCCGTACACTCCTGGATGAGCGCCCTGCAAACCGAGCGACTCTCACAGAAAACAGAAGCTATTGCCGAGAGAGTGAAGAAATGCAACGGAGACTGGGAAAACGCATACTTCGTGACCCTGGCCCGCAACTACGGATTCGGCATCAACGGGGAAGCCTTCGAGCAATGGGCTCTCTCCATCCCCCTGCACTCGGTAGATCATCACCGCGACGACCTCTTCCAAATAGAAGCCATCTTCTTGGGACAGGCTGGACTGCTCGAACTGTCAACCATCCCCGAACGCTATCAGAAAGACGCACTGAACGACGGATATTTCTCCAAGCTCAGGAATGAATACCTCTATCTGCAACATAAATTCTCGCTCACGCCCATAGACTACAAGCTCTGGCGCTTTCTGAGACTGCGCCCGCAGAACTTCCCCCACATCCGCATCTCCCAACTGGCCAACCTCTATTTCCGACACCAGGCAAGTCTCAGCCATCTGCTCGAAGCCACCACCGTGAAGGAGGTCATCGGAGTGTTGAAAACATCGGTTACGCCCTACTGGGAGACGCATTACACCTTCGGAAGCGAGAGCATACGCAACGAGAAGCACGTATCTCCTTTCTCGCTCAATCTGCTCATCATCAACACCGTCATTCCCATCCTCTTTGCCTACGGACGGCACAGAGGCGAGGAAAAGTACTGCGACCGGGCTTTCGAATTCCTGGAGGAACTGAAGGCTGAAAACAACCATATCGTGAGAATGTGGCAGCAATGCGGACTGGAAGTGGAAAACGCCGGAGACTCGCAAGCCCTCATCCAACTGAAAAAGGAATATTGCGACAAGAAGGAATGTCTGAGATGCAGGATAGGATATGAGTACCTGAAGAGAAAGTGAAGAGTGAAGAACGAAGAGTGAAGAATTCTACAGCATGTAGGGAAAACCCTTAGCTCTCAAAGGTGCAAACCTAACTATTAAATTACAAACAATAAATCAAAAACAACACCGTGGATCAACAAGAAATTTTAAATACGATTCTCCTCACAAGGCTCAACTACTTCAGCCTTGCGGGAATGCTGGAACTATATAGAAAGGTAGGCTCGGCCACGCTCATCATGGAGCACAAAAACAATCTCCGTGACATCCTGCCCGATGCCTCGGATAAACTCGTGAACGCCATCCAGAATAGCGATGAGGCAAGAAAAAGGGCTGAAGTGGAACTGGAATACGACCTGCGCTACGGCATAGAACCCCTCACGATGAACGACGAACGCTACCCCAGCCGACTCAAGGAATGCGACGATGCGCCGCTCATGCTCTTCTACAAGGGCAACGCCAACCTGAACCAGCAGCGCGTCATCAATATCGTGGGAACCCGCCATTGCACTCCTTACGGCGAGGATCTCATCCGCCGATTCGTCACCGAACTGAAGCAGCTCTGTCCACAGGTTCTCATCGTGAGCGGACTCGCCTACGGAGTGGACATCAATGCCCACCGACAGGCGCTCGACAAGGGGTATGAGACGGTAGGCGTACTGGCTCACGGACTGGACGACCTCTACCCCAACCGCCACAAGGAAACGGCGCTGAGGATGATAGAACAGGGCGGACTGCTCACGGAATTTCTGACCCAGACGAATGCCGACAAGATCAACTTCGTGCGCCGCAATCGCATCGTGGCAGGAATGTCGGATGCCTGTATCCTGATAGAGAGCGCTGCCCATGGCGGCGGACTCATCACCTGTGAAATCTCACAAGCCTACAACCGAGATGTCTTCGCCTTCCCTGGCAGGATAGGCGATGCTTACAGCGAGGGCTGCAACAACCTCATCCGCTCGAATGGTGCCATGCTGATTACGAGTGCCTCCGACTTCGTGAAGGATATGGGTTGGCAGGATGACGCCAAGCTGATGCGCGCCAAGCAGCAGGGCATTGAGCGCAGTCTCTTCCCCGACCTTTCTGCAGAAGAACAAGCCATCGTGGATGTTCTGTCAAGAAACAACGACCTCCAAATCAACATGATTTCCGTACAGAGCGGCATTGACATCAGCCGCCTCGCCGCCCTCCTCTTCACATTGGAAATGAAAGGGCTCATCAGGACATTGGCAGGAGGAATGTATCATCTTTTGAAGTGAAGAGTGAAGAGTGAAGAGTGAAGAGTGAAGAATTCAAGTGTGAAATTGCGCTTATTCTACTCTTTCTTCTTTTATTTCAAAAATTTGATGTAATTTTGCAGCCGCAAAAATGATAACAAAAAGGACACAGAGTACAATATATCCACAAAAGCTATTGGATTCTTCACTCTTCGTTCTTCACTCTTCACTTAACTCATGAAAATAGGAAATATAGAATTTGGCTCGCAGCCTCTCTTCCTCGCTCCGATGGAAGACGTAACGGATATTGGTTTTCGCATGCTCTGCAAGCGATTCGGAGCAGCTATGGTTTATACTGAGTTCGTATCGGCAGAAGCCTTGGTGCGAAGCATCAAGAGCACAGTCAGCAAGCTTACAATAAGCGATGAGGAACGCCCTGTGGGCATTCAGATTTACGGCCGCACCACCGAGGATATGGTGGAAGCTGCAAAGATTGTAGAACAGGCTCATCCGGACGTGATTGACATCAACTTCGGTTGCCCTGTCAAGAAAGTGGCTGGAAAGGGCGCTGGAGCTGGTATGCTCCGCAATATTCCTCTGATGCTGGATATTACAAGAGAAGTGGTAAAGGCGGTAAACGTGCCGGTAACCGTGAAAACCCGATTGGGATGGGATTGCGAGAACCTCATCATCACCGACCTTGCCGAGCAGCTACAGGATTGCGGAATCCAGGCGCTCACCATCCACGGCAGAACCCGTAGCCAGATGTACACCGGAGAAGCCGACTGGAGCCTCATCGGAGAGGTGAAGAACAATCCCCGCATCCATATTCCTATCATCGGCAACGGCGATATTACGACCCCGGAAGAAGCCAAACTTGCCTTCGACCGCTATGGTGTAGATGCTGTGATGATTGGTCGCGCCACCTTCGGAAGACCTTGGATTTTCAAGGAAATCCGTGATTATCTCGACAATACCGGTGCAGCCCCACTGACCGTGGATGAGAAAATCGACCTTCTGGAAGAGCAGCTCCGCATCAATATCGAGCGCATCGACGAGTATCGAGGCATTCTCCACACCCGTCGCCATCTGGCCGCCTCCCCTATCTTCAAGGGAATCCCTGACTTCAAGCAGACCCGTATCGCCATGCTTAGGGCGAACAAGGAGAATGAACTGAAGGAAATCCTGAAGGAATGCCGGGAGAGAATAAAGGCAATACAATAAGAAACAAAAAGGAGAATCCAACAGACACCTGTTAGTTTCTCCCTTTTACTTTTAAAAGATTGACTTTATATAATCCATCAAATTTTCATTCTTATAGCTTGGAGTTTGAAGTGATCTACCACCCTTAAAACCATGCTTAATCAATACACTTTCATTCAATTGGTCTCCAGAATATTCTGCAACCAACTTTAATCTAAAAGTAATATCCGTAGGAGCTTGCTCAAGCCAATATTCAGAATCCTCACGCTTACAATTATCGGCAACAACTTGAGTTTTAAATCTAACGTTTCTAGTATTTGACATAAACAAATATACTATATCTCCTACTTCAAAATTAGCTGTATTTACCCAACTAATAAATCCACTCTTTATCAAGCTCTTTGCGTGATTACATTTTTTCTCATTTGCAAAAGCAATCCACTCTTTATTCCTCATTGTTTAAAAAATATTTGATTATATCATCTATTGTTGCCTTAAACAACCTACCATAAGCAGAACTTCTTACTTCTTCAAAATCGAAGCACCTTCGAGCAGGGCTAGTGCCTTGTTCTCGTTCTCCTCCATGATTTCGCGCTCTCCAGGGCCCTTGTCATTAATGCCACAGAGGTGCAGAATGCCATGGATGATGACACGGTGAAGCTCATCATCGTAGGTCTTGCCAAACTGCTCGGCATTGGTGCGGACGGTATCCAGCGAAATCACGATATCGCCATTGATGACATCATCCTCATCATAATCGAAGGTGATGACATCGGTATAGTAATCATGCCCCAGATACTCATTATTCACTTCGAGAATCTTCTCGTCATCTACAAACATATAGCCTATCTCTCCTACCTTGCGGCCATGAGATGCAGCTACCTTGCGAATCCAGGCACTGGTGTCGCGCTTCTTAATCTTTGGCATTTTCACGCCATCTACATTGTATGTTATCATACTTTTTCCTCCTATTTTTATCTGTTATTTCTTAATTGTTTTGTTATTCCTTCATTCTTTATTTCTCCAAGGATTGCACGTCACTTCTCGATTCATACGATGAAGTTAGTAGGTGCTTCATTCCTGTCACACTTTCGCCTTAGGCAGGAATTCATCCACTTCTCTTCCGAAGAATCTCAACTCCCTGACGAGCGTAGAACTGATGCTGCTGTAGCGAGGATCGGAAAAAAGAAGAATGGTCTCCACACCGCCCAACTGCTTGTTGATGTCAGCCTGCTCACGCTCATACTCGAAATCCTTGGCGCTTCTTACGCCTCTCACTAAGAACTTGGCTCCCAGACGATGCGCCAGGTCGATGGTAAGGTCATCGTAGGAAACCACCTCCAGGCGGAATCCCTTAGAAGCATCTCCTGCATCCACCAGTTCTGCACATTCCTTCGGGAAAACAGCCTTGATGTCCTCCACACGCTTCTCTATCTCCTCATTAGCATGCTTCAGCTTGCTCATCGCCACGGCAATCACAAGCTTGTCAAACATCGGCAGAGCACGCTCCGCAATGTTCTGATGTCCTATCGTAAATGGGTCGAATGTACCCGTAAATATTCCTATCTTCATATTACTCAAATAAGTCTCCCTGCATCACATTCCCTGCATAAGGATTTCTGCCCAGATGGTCGTAGGCAAGTTTCGTAGCCATTCTACCACGGGAAGTGCGCTTGATAAAGCCCTCCATGATGAGGAAAGGTTCATACACTTCTTCTACCGTGCCCGCATCCTCGCCGATGGCTGTGGCTATGGTGCCCACGCCCACGGGTCCGCCACGGAATTTGTCGATGATGGTGGTGAGAATCTTGTTGTCTATCTCGTCCAGACCGTACTGGTCGATGTTCAGCGCCTTGAGCGCCATCTGCGCAATATCATAAGTGATGGTTCCGTTACCCTTCACCTGGGCGAAATCTCTCACGCGGCGCAAGAGCGAATTGGCAATACGAGGCGTTCCGCGCGAACGGCGGGAGATTTCCACCGCAGCCGCATCCTCGATAGGCACTTTCAGGAGCATTGCACTTCTCCGGATAATCTTCTGCAGCGTCTCCGGATCATAATACTCCAGATGGAGATTGATGCCGAAACGGGCACGGAGAGGGGCTGTGAGCAGTCCGCTTCTGGTTGTAGCGCCCACCAGCGTGAAAGGGTTCAGATCTATCTGGATGCTTCTTGCCGAAGGTCCCTTGTCTATCATGATGTCGATGCGGTAATCCTCCATCGCCGAATAGAGATACTCCTCTACAACTGGCGAGAGACGGTGGATTTCATCGATGAAAAGCACATCATTCGGCTCCAGGGAAGTCAGGATGCCGGCCAAATCGCCCGGCTTGTCGAGCACAGGACCAGAGGTAATCTTGAATCCCACACCCAGTTCATTGGCGATGATGTTGCTCAAAGTAGTCTTACCCAATCCTGGAGGACCGTGCAGGAGCGTATGATCGAGCGGTTCGCCACGGTATTTGGCAGCCTCAACAAAGATTTCGAGATTGTCCACCACACCGCTCTGTCCGCTGAAGTCAGAGAACTTCAGTGGTCGCAGTGCCTTCTCGAATTCCTTCTCGGCAGGCGTAACCGACTCATTTCTTATGTCAAAATCTTCGTTCATTCTTTATAATTATCGATAATTATGGTGCAAAGATACAAGTATTTAGGGGAAAGACAAAATAAATAAACCAAAAAGTGAGAATAGGAGGAATACTTTTTTCATTGCTCACTTGCAAGCCTTTTGTGCGAAAACGAAAGGATAGACGCATTAATTGCTTATAAATCGCAATTATTTCCAATAATATTTTGTCATATTAGAAGAAATCTGTAATTTTGCACCCGAATTTGAAAGAGAGGAAGCAATGAGAGATCATAAACGAGAGAGAAATATAGGATTTTAAAAGAAATAGAATTATGCTTAAGTTATTTCAAGGACTCAGCCGCTGGCTGGCCAATTATACATCTATTTTTGTAATAGGTGTAGCTGTGTTTACATTCTTCTTCCCACATACCTTCGACTGGGTGCGCGGAACAACCCAAACCGTCATTCTCGGCATAATCATGCTCACGATGGGTCTCACCCTGACCACCAATGATTTCAAGATTCTGGCTCAGCGTCCGCTCGATGTTTTCATCGGTGCCTGTGCCCAGTTTATCATCATGCCTGGTGTGGCCTACACGCTGGTTCATGTATGGCATCTTGACCCTGCGCTGGCGCTCGGCATTCTGCTGGTAGGTTGTTGTCCGGGCGGCGTATCGAGCAACATCATGAGTTATCTCTGTCATGGCGACGTGGCCTTCTCCGTAGGAATGACCTGCGCCTCTACCATTCTGGCTCCAGTAATGACTCCGCTGCTGATGAAGATTACGGCTGGCGAGATTATCCATGTAGATGCAGTGGGAATGTTCATCAACATCCTCATCGTCACGATTATTCCTGTAGCCATCGGCTGCGCCCTCAATTACGTATATGGCAAGAAAGAATACTTCCCTACCATCCAGAGCCTCATGCCGGGTATCAGTGTAACCTGTCTGGCCATTATCGTAGGCGGTGTGATTTCTACGGTTCACGATGATCTCGTAGCCCGTGGCTTGATGCTTTTCCTCTGGACTTTTGCGGTGGTTTTCTGCCACAACACCTTGGGTTATCTTCTGGGTTGGCTGGCAGGCAAATGTGCCGGATTCAATACAGCCAAGAAGCGCACCATCAGTATTGAGGTGGGAATGCAGAACGCTGGTCTTGCCACGGTGCTTGCCGGCAATTTCTTTGCCGCCCAGCCTTTGGCCGTATTGCCTTGCGCCATCAGTTGTGCCTGGCACAGTATTTCCGGCACGATTCTCGCAGGAATCTATCTGAAATGGGATCACATGCATGGGAAGGACTAATTCCTTTCCCACTCCATTCTCATAGAGATTCATTATCCTCTGCTGGAGCTTTCTTCCAGAGATTCCTTACAGGAGGCTTCCATAAAGATTAGATCATTCTTTGCTGGAGGCTTCTTCAGAGATTAAATCATTCCAGAAAACTAAATAAAACAAAAAAGAAAAATATGCTCTCAGAGCTTCTGAATTTAGGGACTCTTTCTCTGCTTTCCTAAGTAACATGTCAGCATGTTCAAACTGTCCTTTATTCAAAAGTTCGTCCACTTTTGACAATTGAGACATTTCCTGCTGACGACAAGAAGTCATAAACAAGAAATATAAAAACACTCTTTATAACGCTCATAATACTTCTTTCTTGAGTTTAAACAAGAACAGCTCATGTGAAACTAAAACAATTTCACATGAGCTGATTTGATTTATTTTCCGGTTTGCAGCAGCTGAACTGCACGCAGAACAATCTCGTTCGTCTCATTCCATACCTGGAAATATTGACTCATATCCCAAATATCGCGCGCTACAAGGGCTTTCAACTGAATAGCTAAGTATTTCTTCGTCTGAGCCAATTCAGCCTCGTCCTTCGCCTCTATTTTCTCTTTCTTGCCATCCTCAATAATCTCATCCACAAGCGACAGAGGAACCTGATAGGTCTTCATGAACTTACTAAAGTCCTTGAACTGGGCTTTCAACTCCTTGCGATGAGCATCGATGAACTTCAGACTGTGATTGATGACAATGCTCTTAGCCGACAACTGACGATGCAATTTGGTGTATTTGGTCGTGTCGAGCGGCACGAAATAATCAGGCATAATGCCACCGCCGCCATAAACCACACGATGCTTGCGCAGGGTGTAATACTTCAGAGAGTCGGACAGGTGAATGCTGTCCTGATTGGTAAACTCACCATGCTTGTATCGCTTGTCAAGATCCATCGCATAATCCTCGCGGTCGCCCTTCTTATAAGGCTTCTGGATGCATCTGCCGCTTGGCGTATAGTAATGGGCAATGGTGAGACGGATTTCACTGCCATCTTCGAAGGTAAGCGGACGCTGCACCAGTCCCTTGCCAAAGGTTCGGCGACCCACCACTACACCTCGGTCCTGATCCTGTATAGCACCGGAAACGATTTCTGCCGCAGAAGCCGTAAACTCATTAGTGAGGACAACGATCTTGCCCTTGCGCCAGCGACCATTGGCCTCAGCACGGAACTCCTGACGGGGAGCCCTGCGACCATTGGTATAGACAATCAGATCACCCTTCTCCAGGAACTCATTAGCTATCTTTGCCGCAGTCTGCAGATAACCTCCACCATTATCCTCCAGGTCGAAGATAAGGTCTTTCATGCCCTTCTTCTTCAGGGAATCCATCGCCTCGGAAACCTCCTTGTGACTCGTCATTCCGAAACTTCCCAAACGGATATAACCGATGCCCGGACGAATCATATAGGCTGCATCCATCGTGGTAACAGGAATCTTATCACGTTTCACCTTAAAGGTAAGCTTATCCTTGATGCCGCGACGCACAATGGTAAGGTTTACAATCGTACCCTTAGGACCACGGAGCCGTTTCATGATTTCCTCCTTACTCATCTTGACGCCCGCAATGGCAGTATCATTTACCGCTACAATACGGTCGCCGGCGATAATGCCCACCTTCTCAGAAGGACCATTGGTAACCGGCTGGATGACCAGGAGCGTATCATCTACCATATTAAACTGCACGCCGATGCCATCAAAAGAGCCATTCAGAGACTCGTGCATCGACTGGGTTTCCTTGGCAGTGGTATAGGAAGAATGAGGGTCCAGCTTTTCGAGCATTCCCCGGATGGCGTCCTCTACCAGTTTATTCTCATCCACACTATCCACATAGAGATTGGCAATGGCAATTTCTGCCCTTCCCAACTTCTCTATCGGGCTATTCTTGCCCATTTTCACGCGCAACTGGGCACTGACAGAAGTTACTGCCAAGAATGCCGCTAATGCAATAAATAGATATTTCTTCATTTCTAAATCTTAAGCTTTATGAAAGAGAGAAATCCTTCAAGAGTCAACAGTCAACAGTTAACAGTTCTATTTTCTATGGTTTCCCGTTTCAATGGTTCCCGTTTTCAATAGTTTCCCCACGAAAGCACTTGAATTCTTCACTCTTCGTTCTTCACTCTTCACTTAACTCAATCCATCGGTTCAGAATCTTCCTCTGGAATATCCTCCTCAATCACCAGATTGTCGATGATGAAGTTCTGGCGCTCCATGGTATTCTTTCCCATATAGTATTCCAGAAGCTTCTGAACCTGGTCGTTCTTATGCAGCGTAACCTGCTCCAAACGCATATCAGAACCTATGAAATGAGCAAACTCCTCTGGAGAAATCTCGCCGAGACCCTTGAATCGGGTGATTTCCGGGTCTGGTCCAAGTTCACGGATAGCCTGCTGGCGCTCTTCGTCACTATAACAATAGTGGGTAATGAAATCGCCCTTCTTCTCCTTGGGTCCCAACTTGGCATCGGCATCAGCCACTGCCTGCTTGTTCTTGATCTTGGTACGCTTGTTGCGCACACGGAACAATGGGGTCTGCAATACATAAACATGGCCCTTCTTGATGAGGTCTGGGAAAAACTGTAGGAAAAACGTGATGATGAGCAGGCGGATGTGCATTCCATCGACATCGGCATCCGTGGCCACAATCACCTTGTTGTAGCGCAATGAATCCAAACCATCCTCTATATCAAGCGCAGCCTGCAGGAGGTTGAATTCCTCATTCTCATACACCACCTTCTTGGTCAATCCGAAGCAATTCAGCGGCTTACCACGCAGAGAGAAAACCGCCTGGGTATTTACATCACGACTCTTGGTGATGCTTCCGCTCGCAGAATCTCCCTCAGTAATGAAGATAGAACTCTCCTCCTTACGGTCGTTCTTCGCATCGCTGAAGTGGATGCGGCAGTCACGGAGCTTGCGGTTGTGAAGGTTGGCCTTCTTGGCGCGCTCACGTGCCAACTTGGTCACACCAGCCATCGCCTTGCGCTCACGCTCGCTCTCCTTGATCTTGTTTTCCAGGATTTCAGCCACATCCTTATGGATATGAAGATAGTTGTCCACTTCCTTCTTCAGGAAATCGCCCACATATTTATTGATGGTTTCCCCACCATTCGGAGTCATCGTCGTACTTCCGAGCTTGATTTTCGTCTGACTTTCAAAGACAGGTTCCTCTACATTGATGGCAATAGCCGCCACCAGTCCGTTGCGGATGTCGCCATACTCATACTTGCCGTAAAACTCCTTGATGGTCTTGGCAATATGCTCCTTGAAAGCACTCTGATGAGTACCTCCCTGGGTAGTATGCTGACCATTGACGAAGGAATAGTATTCCTCGCCATACTGATTGGTATGGGTAAAGGCTATCTCAATATCCTCACCCTTCATGTGGACAATATCATAGAGACCCTCATTGGTCATATTGTCGCTCAAAAGGTCCTGCAGACCATGACGGCTGAGGATACGGCGACCATTGTGCATGATGGTGAGACCTGTATTCAGATAAGTATAATTGCGGAGCATCGTCTCCACGATATCATCATGGAAACTATAGTTCTTGAAGAGCGTATTGTCTGGTTCAAAAAAGATGAAAGTACCATTCTCATCCTCCGTCTTGGAAGTATTGTCTTTCAGGAGATTACCACGTTCGAAAATAAGATGGCGCACCTTGCCGTCGCGGAATGACTTCACCTCGAAATGGGAACTGAGGGCATTGACCGCTTTCACACCGACACCGTTCAGACCGACACTCTTCTTGAACGCCTTGCTATCGTACTTACCACCGGTATTCAGCACGCTGACAGCCTCAACGAGCTTGCCCTGCGGAATACCACGGCCATAGTCGCGGACGCTGACACGCAGATTGTCCTCTATATCGATTTCCAGACGTGCTCCAGCCCCCATCTTAAACTCATCGATGGAGTTATCGACCACCTCCTTCAAGAGCACATAAATACCATCCTCAGGCAAGTTACCATCGCCCAGACGACCGATGTACATACCCGGACGGGTACGCACATGCTCCATATCGCTCAAATGGCGGATATTGTCATCTGTATATTCTACAGGTTGCTCCTGAGGGGTATTTGCCAGTTCTTCAGCAGCACCCTTTTCATTCAAGTTTTTATCTTCAGGCATAAATTCCTCCTTGTAATTCTGATTTTATTTTATACGAACAGTCGCTATTTACTTGATTTTCTTAATATAGCAGTTGCGGCGCTTGTGAAGGATTGGGTCTAAGACGCCCCATTGTCCCTGCACAGCAACATTGTCTTCCATTTCCACCTGTGTTTCTCCCCACTCGATTCCATACTTCTGATAGATAGGAATCAGGTCGGCAAAGAGCAGCGCATTGGCACCCTTAGCACGGTATTCCGGCTGGATACCGATGAGCAGAAGGTCGACAATCTTGGTTTTATGGAACTTGATGGCGCGCAGCAGATGCCACCAGCCAAAAGGAAGCAGCCTGCCCCTATGACACTTCTGCAGAGCTCTGGAAAGGGAAGGCATCGTAATACCGATACCTATCATCTTATGATCCTCGGTAGTCCAGTCTTCTATGGCTGTTACAAAGTTCAGGTCGAGCAAAGACAGATACATCTTGATGTACTGGTCTATCTGCTTCTGTGAAAGTTCGGAATAACCATAGAGATGCTTGTATGTATCATTGATGAGGTCGAAAATCTTCTGTCCGTATCCGCCCTGATAAACATCCTTACGGGTAAGTTTGCGGACATGGAGATTGTATCTTTTCTCTATCATCGCCGCTATCTTGGAATATTTCTCCGGGATGGTATCTGGCACTATCAGCTTATACTCTACGTACTTATTATCTACGGTAAAACCCTCCAAAGCCTCTACGTGCTCCGGATAATATGAATAATTGTAGATGGTAGGCATGGTGCCGAGCTGGTCAAAGCCCCAGGTAAGCATACCTTCTGGATCCATATCCGTAAAACCAAGCGGACCTACAATATCTTCCATTCCCTTCTCCTTGCCATATTTCTCTACAGCATCGAAGAGAGCCTTGGAAACCTCACGGTCGTCGATGAAATCAATCCACCCGAAGCGCACGGACTTACGGTCCCAACGCTTATTGGCCTTATGGTTGATAATAGCAGCGACACGTCCCACTACCTTGCCCTCTTTATAAGCAAGGAAATACTCTGCCTCGCAAAACTCGAAAGCGGCATTGCGATCTTTGCTAAGTGTGTTCATGTCGTCGCTGAAAAGATTGGGCGCATCATACGGATTGCCCTCGTATAGGTCGTAATGGAAGTCGATGAACGTCTTCAAGTCCTTCTTACTCTCGACCCTCTTAATTTCTATTAATGACATGATAATTCAAACTAGTTTGTTATTTTAAACATGCAAAAATAGCAATATTTCGCCAAACGACCAAATATTGCTATTATTTTTGCAGTTTTTTAGGGATTAGCACTTACTAAATCCCCCTTTCACAAATCACCAGCACATGGCTCTCATCGCTCAAAGTGGTGGCAAAGATATAGGTTTCTCCACCATCTTTCAGCTTCAGGCGCTTGCGCAATTCTGCCACGGAAAGGGGGAAATTGCGGGTGGCGATGTTCGCTTTCGTAATGCCGGAGAGTTGGCGTTTCAATTCCTTTTTATTAAAGGAGGAAACGGCGATGATGTGGAACGCCCTGCCTGGAAATGCTTCGACAGACTCCTCACTTACGAAGAGATGACTGTTCTTGGAAAGCATCTTAGCATCATATCGCTCGGAAAGAACACCAAAACAACCGGCTTTCATCAGCGAGGCATTCGGCTCGTAGAGATACTGCATTCCTCCAATGGCAGGAGAGGTTATTCTATCAGAAGAGACTATTTTATCAGGAGAAGCTATTTTCACGGCAGAAGAAGCCATTTCTGTCTCATCACAAACAAAGGATTGGGAGTCGTTGATGCAAAAGATTCGGAGATTTTCGTCATGTTTTGCCCCTAAATCTGTTCCTGAAACCATATTCATGCCCATATTTCGCGCAGAAAGCACCAAAAGCAACTCCTTGCACTCATTGTTCACAGAAACAATATGAACCTCTCTTACGTGGCTCAATTCGCTCACTGCACGGTGCCAGTCGAGCATCGGGGAGAGTTTGATAATGACGTAATCTGCCTTCAAAAGCATCTCTTCCTGCAAAACGGTAACATCAGGCGTGCAGTTTTTCAAAGATACAACCTTATTGCCAGCATCGTCTCTACGGGCAGGATCGATGAAGATCAGCTTAAGACCAAAGTTGGTCTTAAGTAATGACTGAGACTGCTCTTCAGTTATGCCTAAAGTATCTGATGCAGCATTCTTCTTAGAGTGAAAAGAATGCAGCACCTCTATTCCGTCTCCATTCTTCACGCTGACATTCTTCAAACCCAATCGCTCGAAGTTTTCCTTCGCAGCCTCACAAAGATGAGCCTGTCGCTCCACATACATCGACTTTACGCCCAACCGGGAAGCTATATATGAGAAATCCACTCCGAAACCACCAGTCAAGTCAACAAACTCAATTTCTTCAGAAAAATCTTCCTCATTCGGTTCTTGTTTAATCTCATTAACATTCGCGTCACATTCCGTTAATATCTGTTGCTTTTTGCAAGTATCTTCATTTTTGGCGAATTCTGAATCAACTGCCCCTTCGCTCGCAAATTCGCAAATTTTGGAAAAATGAGAATTAGAGGCTTTTTCGCACTCTTTTTCGTTTTCAGAAGAAGAAACTGACAAACCGAGCAATCTTGCCGCCAATTCTGCCTTATAAAGAGCTGTCTGCTCTGACGAACATTGCTCCATCGAGATATGAGGAGGATAGATAATGCCCTCAATACTTGCCCAACGTGGCAACTTGACATGCGCCATCTTTCGCCCACGAATCTGGTCGAGAGCGAAAGGCATATTTACTTCCGGATACTTGCTTCCAAGGAAAGCCAACTGGCGGACATCCTCATCCTGATGCTGGCGAATAAAATCTTGAGTGGCTTGATTCATTATTTCTGTTGAATGATTCGTCATTTCGTTACTTATTCTTTGCTTTGAAGCGCAAAAATACGATATTCTGATGACTCTACAAAATTTTTAAGAGAATATCTGTCTGTTTTTATCCTTTTAAAAGGCATATTCCAAACCTATCAAAAATAAAGGTGAGTAAAAGGCAAAACAGCCTTTTACTCACCTAAACATTTGGTTCTCAACCAATTATCCTTTCAAAACAAAGAATAAAAGTATAGAGAAGACTTCCTGCATCCGAAAAAGATGCAGAGAAATCCTTGATTACGATATTAGTCAGCCAACTTTGCCTTCAAGAACTCACGGTTCAAGCGGGCGATGTTAGCGATAGACTCGTTCTTAG
>ENA-ORRX01000115-ORRX01000115.1-human-gut-metagenome-genome-assembly--contig:-NODE-115-length-29054-cov-6.41657_pt1 | contig 29054 bp, 24 predicted proteins | sample MGYA00242186_ERZ509153 | MGnify/ENA primary metagenome ERZ509153 (study PRJEB26280, sample SAMEA2338643) | human gut metagenome | biome: human gut; feature: human-associated habitat; material: faeces... | reverse complement strand
CAAAACAGCCTAAAAAGTGGTCTCGTTTTTGATGCCAATTTTGAACACCCTACCTTTCAGGGCGCGACTGCTCCAACACGTGATACCCAGGGTGTCGCTTCGCTTGCCCTGGGCTATGTGCTACATTGGGCTTTCAGCCCGCCCTTGCTAAATCCGAAACTTGAGTTAAGTATATAAATATGAGTACAACGACATTAAATCCCAATATGGAGGAACTTCGTCTTTTTATCCCTTCAGAAGACGTCAAATTATTCAAGGACTTGGTTAAGAAGTTCGGTTGGAAGATAGGACGTAAAAAGAAGTCGGGCATGGAAGAAGCCATGGACGATATTAAGCACGGACGTGTATATGGCCCTTTTGATTCAGCTGATGACCTTTTAAAATCATGTGGAGTCAATGTATAAGTTATCTTTTACCAAAAAGTTCAAGAAGGACTTAAAACGTTGCGAAAAGCGAGGATTTCCAATACATGAAATGCTAAAGGTGTTAAACTTGTTGGAGCAAACAGGAACAGTACCAGCAAGCTATCGTCCTCATAAATTATCGGGTAATTATGAAGGTTCATGGGAATGTCACATCAAAGCCGATTGGTTGCTTGTATGGCAAGAGATTGAGGGCGAGTTAATTCTCCTTATGACCGACACAGGTTCACACGCTGATCTTTTTTAATCGTTCAACAAAGAAATGAAACGCATATTCCTACTCCTTACGCTCTTGCTGAGCGTTGGCATGCAAGGCATGGCACAGCGCGAAGTGGAGCCCGCAAAGGAAACAGATACAAATTTGATTAAGGCCGCCTTGAAGGGTTGGCATGTGCGCTTAGGCGCAGGATTTAACATTGGTGGTACGTCACCTATTCCCCTACCTGCTGAGATACGCCAGATTAATGCTTATCACCCGATGCTTAATATTGAACTTGAGGGCTTGGTACACCGTAAGTATGGCAAACACTGGGGCTCGATGCTTGGTATTCGTCTTGAAAATAAGGCCATGAAGACCGATGCGCGTGTGAAGAACTATCACCTCGTGGCCTACAACACCGATGGTTCGGGTAAGATAGAAGGCGCTTATTGGGGCAATGTAAAGACGAAGGTAAATAATAACTACTTGACCTTCCCCATCCTTGCCACCTATTCTTTCAACGATCGTTGGCAAGTGCAAGCTGGTCCTTACTTCTCTTACCTCATCAATGGCAACTTTACCGGTTCGGCCTATAGCAAGAGCGACGACGATGTAAGCTACATTCGTCAGCCCAATCCCGCTGGCCCCGCCACAGAAGTGACGAGTGCCGACTACGACTTCTCGAAAGACCTTCGCCGCTTTGCGTGGGGTCTCCAAGTCGGGGGAGAATTTAAGGCCTACAAACACCTCAGCGTATCGCTCAACTTGACGTGGGGCTTAAATAGCATATTCCCCTCCGACTACGAGTCAGTCACTTTTGCGCTCTACCCCATTTACGGCACGTTAGGGTTTAACTACTTGTTCTAGGCTTCTATTTTTGGGCATCTTGATTTTTGATAATAAACAAAAAAACATTATACAAATTATGAAGAAAACTTTACTTACGTTTTGCCTTTCGCTTTGTGCCCTCTGCGGCATGGCGCAAACGCAAACTAACTACAACGAAAAGCTTGTAGTGACAATTGATGGCAATAGCACAGATAGCATTCCAGCTGCCATTACTGTTGTAGACAATGGCGACGGAACTTGCGACTTTTCATTAAAGAACTTTATTCTTGCTGATGATCAATCTTCAGTGGCTATTGGCAATGTTGACCTCAAGGGCGTAAAGATGGAAAAGGTAGATGGCGTTAGCAACATCTCAACCAATCAAAACATTGTTATTCAGCCGGGTGATGATCCCAATTATGGTGAAGATGAATGGCTTGGCCCAATATTGGGTGAAGTGCCTATCGTTCTTACAGGCAAACTTACTGCAACAGCACTTTATGTAAACATTGATATTGATATGAGTGAGACACTTGGTCAAATTATCAATGTTGTAGTAGGCCAAGAGAAAAACGTTATCTCAGGTATTAACGGTGTAAAGGTAACTCCTTCAGCTAACGCAACAGCTATTTATACACTCGGTGGCGTTCGTGTAAACAAAGCTACTAAGGGTGTGTATGTTATTAACGGAAAGAAAGTGATTAAGTAATGAAAAAGTTATATTCTTTACTATTGTTGGCAACGGCTCTGACTGCTAATGCGCAACAGATTCCTAATGGAAATTTTGAAAGAGATTTGGAAAAAAAGGTTCCATTTACTAATGGTAAATACAATAATGTAAAATTTTCAAATCCAGAAAGTTGGACAATATCTCATGTGGCAGGAATGGGATCTACCTTTTTGGGAGCTGTATCATTAGGTGATGAAATAGAGGGACATAATAGCTCTAAAGCTGTTCATGTTTTCAATGGTGAAACATATGGACAGGCGACTCCGGGTTATGTTACTTTAGGAACAACGTGGAATACAGCTAGAGGTGCGTCAAATGCTCAATATAAAGATGGAGGTACATTTGGTGGTATAAAGTTTAAGTATAAGCCAGATGCCCTACGTTTTTGGTATAAACGTTCTCATACAGGAACTAATACTCAATCAACAGTTGTAGCGTACATATGGAATGGTACTGTGACTCAAACCAATGTTCCTGTGGAAACAAAAGCGACTGCTACGGGTAAAGATAATCGTGTTGTTTACGATATGGATGATCGCGATATATGGGTATTGCACAAGGATGTATCTAAATATCAAGGCGATGAGGTTACAGATAATCCTACCAGACTTATTGCATCGCTTGAAGAATACATAACGAATACTACAGATGTGTGGACGGAACAGGTCTACAAATTTAAGTATGATCCAAAGTATAAAAATCAGACTCCTGCAAAGATGAATATTATTTTTGCAGCAAGTGATTACTTTAATTCTAGTAATGTAACAAAAGGTGTATCTTTAAGCATTGATGATGTGTCTTTTGTATATTACAAGTATCTATCAAAGCTTACAATTAATGGTAATACTCCTACTTCGTTTGTTGGCGATGATTCTGCAGATAATACTGATAAGGTAATGATAGATGCAAGTGATGTAGAATATACGGAAGGCTGTGTTGAGGCTGAAGCTGCTGGTGCAGGAGCATCAGTTGCAACTTCGTATAATCCTTTGACGGCAGTTTGTGTTATTACTGTTATTGCTGGTGATGGTGCTGAAAAGGTTTATGAAATCCAATTTAAGAAAGTCTATAATCAAGTAGCCTACACAAATAGTTTACTTGTTCATTATCATGATTATTTCCCCATCAGCCAAAATACCATATATCTTCTTTCCCATAAGGAAAAAGAACAATATGGATTCATTCTTGAGAATTTCGTCTTTAATGGCGGAAACATGGGTATGATTTATGTGAAGGACTTAAAAAAGACTATTAATGCTGATGGGTCTGTAACATATTCAAATAGTGAGCCTGAAATGGTATACATTGAAGGCTTGCAATCAGAAGTTCCCGTAACAGTAAATGCTACTGTAAGCAAGGACAATCAAATGATGGCAACTATCACGATACCTTTGGAAGAAGGAAATGATAAAGAAACCGTAATCGTAACCTATGGTCCTCAACTTACTGTTAATCCTTCAACCTCCCTCAAAGTATCAAATGCAACAGGTTTGACAAATGTAGTAATGAACCGCACATTTGCTGCTGGTTGGAACACTTACTGCATGCCTTTCGACTATAACTTGAGCAGCTTGAGTGCTGAGGCTAAGGCACAAGAGTTTGTTAGCTCAAATGGCTCAAGCTTGACCTTCAATGAGGTAGCTGATGGTGTGTTAAAGGCTAACGTTCCTTACTTGGTATACTTCCCCACTGAGACTACGGTTGGTACTACAGAAGCACCTCGCTACTTCGTTACAAACGTAGCTTCATATCAGCCTACATCAGTTGAACACAGCGGTTTCACTTTCGTGGGTAACTACGAGGCAAGCAAGAGCATGGACGGCTTGTATGGTGTAGCTTCAGAGGGTGATGTACAGAAGATTATGTTGGGCACTGCTGCTAGCAGATTACCTGCTACTTGCGCTTACTTCGCTACAAAAAATTTGAACGCTAATGGCCTTCGCATCTGCTTTGACGGTGGCGAGGTAACTGGCATTAACCAAGTGAATGGCGCACAAGCTCAGAGCGCAGGTGCTGTTTATAACTTGCAGGGCATTAAGGTGAGCAACCGAGGCACTAACAACTTACCCGCTGGCCTTTACATTATGCAAGGCAAAAAGGTGATTGTAAAGTAATTGAATTGCGATAGGATAGTTTTTAAGTGAGCGCGCTGCTTGTTTAAAAACTATCCTACACAAAAACTAAACGATAAGTCATGAAAAAAGAATACATTGCGCCATGTGCTGCAGCCATTCGTTTGGCTATGGAGGACACGATGCTCACAGGTTCAAAACTGAGCACTGACGGTAGCGATAACAGAGACATCACTATCTCTGACGATACGTACGACGGCACATTCCGCTCAAATGAACGTGGCTGGGACGCTGCGAACTGGACGGAGGAATAAATATCACAGATATATTACCACATTGGGGGGCGGGTTTTCAACCTGCCCCCCAATGTAATTATTTAAAATGGCTCCATAACGCATCGTGTGGGTAAACAAAAGAAACTGCAATTTGTCGGCCTAACGAGAATGAACATTAACGAAAAAAATTAATGAAATAATTAATGTTCAATTAATGATAATTAATGTTCAAAACAAAGCGCGAAGCGCATAACATAAATAGTTAACGTTTAAGTTTAGGCGCGCTTCGCGCTTTGTTTTGAACATTAATTATTTCATTAATTTTTTTCGTTAATGTTCATTCTCGTTAGGCAGATAAATTGCAGTTTATTTTTGTTATAGTTTGGGGACTCGCCCCCCAATCAGGACTATTACTTCACCAATTTCTTGCCGTTGGCATTGATGTAGATGCCACCCTTGATGGGACGAAGGACACGGCGGCCAGTGAGGTCGTAGAGTACGTTGTTGCCCTTGTCGAGAGAGATCGTAGTCTGATTGATGCCCTGAACGTCGTCAGGGTTAATTTCGTTGCCGTCGCCACCGATGTAGGCTATGTCAGACTTGAGTTGCTGACCAGCTACGTTGTAGACTACCTGTACGCCGATGTACTTCACCTCGTTCTTAAAGTGCGTCATGATATTGTACTGTCCCCCGTAGATAACGAAGTCGAGTTGGTCAGAATAGTCGAAAGGAATGTCCGTCATCACCTTGTCAAGACCAAAGTATTGGTCGGGCGTGAAGGCGTAGAGCTGATCATCGATGTAGATGTTGTAGTACATATTACGCGTGTCGAGCAAGCGGTCGTACTCCTCCGTCTCTTCATTATAAGCATATTCGTTAGGAATGAAACGAATGACGCCGTAGCCAACCGATTCGTCGTAACGATCGTAAGCAAGGTCGGTAACAGCCTCTGGCTGGATAGCCTTCTCCTGCCAGAAAGAGAAGTCAGGTTCTTCGTAAGTATAAAGCGCGTTTAAAGCATTCTTACCTTGATTGATGAGCATGACATCCTCCGATGAGAGCGATTTGGTGTCAGCATTGTAGGTAAGCGTCATCTCGTCAGCTAATCCCGTAACCTCAAGGTAGTAGTCGTCTTCGCCTTCGCCAAATTCAACGCGGTTGACAGCAGCAGGTTCGAAGAAACGGAACGTTTCGCTCTTAGGGTCGATGCCCAAGTATTGGTTACCCTTAAATACAGCTTCTGTACCATTGATTCTACCTACAATCCAAGCCTCTGGCAGTGTGGGGTCCATGCCCTGAATGTACACCTTATCGCCTTCAAATACGACATCTTTTATGCGGCCGTAAACTTGGCCCGACTCCAAGTATTCCATTGCGTACTTTTGCTTCCCTTCGGTAGAAGAAGGCTGAATAGTCGTAGCGTCAAATGAAGTCTGCTGCCATACGTAGTCACCAAAGCCGCCCCATTCGCCAGCCGTAGTGGCCATACCGAGAATGCGGCTATCAGCTGTAGTATTGACAAAGGCGAGCGTGTCGTTGCGCCACGTAAACTTAACCGTTTGGTCGTCATCGGGCACAAAGGTAAGTTGATTGTCATCGTTCTTGACGGGGCGCATTCTAAAGAGGAAAGAGTCATCGCCCATTTCGGGATTGTCGTAATGTGTGAGGTATTGAGGAAGCTTCACTTCAATCGTGTCGCCCACGGTGCGTGTACCCTTAATCCAAGCTTTTGTAGAGAAAGCGCAGAGCGGATTGTAGATGTAGACCGTCTTGCTGTCTCCAGCTTCTACTACGTGGCTTACAATGCCGTCGCGTGCGACGTCTTTTTCTACATAGCCCATGTTATTGACAAAGCTTACGCCAGAGCGGTATTGGTTAGCGTGGAGCGTACCCGCAGGTTGGTTGCTAATGAGCGTGTCGACCGTGGGTGTGTAGACGTTGTCGCTCGATAAGGCATGAGCTTTATAGAGGGAACGTGTAGTAGGGGGTGTAACTTTGGGCGCAACGCGATGAACGGTCTTGCGCACAGGAGTAGCAGCCGTAGCTGCCGTGGCCAACAAGGCAGTGGCCATGAGCATGTAAAGGTTTTTCATAAAAATAGTATTTATTATTTACAATTTGTAAAACAAAGGTACGATTTGTTTTACAAAGTGAGAAGTAAATGAATGGTTTTGTTGCCTTGATTATAAAAAATCTCTATAATAAGTCGTGTGGGTAAACTACAATTCGTCGGTGTCTCGAACGCAAGCTAACTTGGGGGTGACGCGTCCTCGCGTCGGAAGCAAATATTTATAGGGTGGTTCTAATAATTCTGAAATAGGGATTTGTGCGCTATCGGAAGTGTATTTTTGAAAGTTTGTGAGGGAGCATAGCGGGCTATGTGACCGAACAAACTTTCAAAAAGACACTTTCGAGAGCGTACAAATCACATTTCAGAATAGCAGAACTCTAAAAACAGAATTTTTAGAACCACCCTATAACATGCTGCTGCCGCGGGTTACAAACCCGCCCCCCAATTAGTTACTTTTTGTGTCCTATCCCTCAAGCGTGATGCTTTCGCTCTCAACGTGTTCGTGCATAAACATAGCCGCACTGAGGTTGAACTTCTCACTGCTTTCGGTCGTGAGGTAGTGACACGTGCCGTGTTGGCTGAGGGCGGATTGCATATCGGTGTGGCGTTGGAGGTAGTTACGCAAGGAGGCAGCTACGTATTCGCCCTGAGGCACGATGCGCACGCCAGCTGGCACGTATTTGACGATTTTGTTCATCAACAAGGGGTAGTGCGTACAACCGAGAATGAGTGTGTCGATCTGAGGGTCGAGACGCATGATGCCGTCGATGCGTTTCTTCACGAAGTAGTCGGCACCAGGAGAGTCGTATTCAAAGTTTTCGACCAATGGCACCCACATGGGGCAGGCCAATGAAGTGACAGTCACGTCGGGATAGAGTTTGTGTAGCTCTAAGTCGTACGACTGCGAGTTGACCGTACCCTGTGTGCCCAATAGGCCAATATGGCGGGTGTGACTCAAGGGGCCTACGGCCTCGACGGTGGGACGTATCACGCCCAGTACGCGGCGCTCCTCACCCAACCGTGGTAGGTCGCACTGCTGAATGGTGCGTAGGGCCTTGGCAGAGGCGGTATTGCACGCCAAGATGACAAGGCGGCAGCCACGCTGGAAAAGTTCTTCGACGGCTTGAAGGGTGTAACGATAGATGATGTCGAAGGAGTGCGAACCGTAGGGGGCGCGCGCATTATCGCCTAAGTACAGGTAATCGTATTGAGGCAGGAGTTGACGTATTTGACGGAGGATAGTTAGTCCGCCGTAACCTGAATCGAAAACACCAATTAAATTGCTTGACATGTGAACGTATAATACTTTAACACGGTGGACGTTAAGGTCGCGCTTCGCGCTCTGGGGGTGAACATTAATTATCATTAATTATCCATTAATTATTTCATTAATTCTTTCATTAATTATCTCGTTAATTATTTCATTAATTCTTTCATTAATTATCTCGTTAATTATTTCATTAATTATCTCGTTAATTACCAAAAGAGAAAAATTAATGACAATTACATGAAATAATTAACGAAATAATTAACGAAATAATTAATGGCTAATTAATGATAATTAATGTTCAAATCCAAGCGCGAAGCGCGCCTTATCCTTAACGTTAAGCGTGAATTAGATGTTAATCCCGTGTTTACGGGTTTGATGTTTCACTGGCCACCAAACGGAGGCGAAACCGACGACGATGACGGTAGCGATCACCAACAGCACGTCCGTGGCATGAATGCTAACGGGGTAAGCATCGATGATGAAGTTGCTCTGGTCCGACCCCATCTTGATGAGGCCAAACGTCTGTTGAGCCCAACAAAGGCTGAGGCCCAATACCGTACCTATGGCAGCTCCTAAGAGGGCAATGATACGACCCTCGTAAAGGAAAATGCGGAAGATAAGGCGGTCGGAAGCACCGAGGTGGCGCAGCGTTTCGACATCGTTGCGCTTGTCGATGATGAGCATCGACACCGAACCGATGATGTTGAAACACGCTACCAACAAGATGAACGTCAAGAAGAGATAAGCCATCGACTTCTCAATGTTCATGACGTTAAACACCTCTTGCTGTTGTTCCAATTGGTCCATCACCTTAAATCGCTGGCCTGCTAATTGTTGCATTTTGCGTTTCGTCGCATCTGGGTTGGCCGATGGCTGAAGGCTGAGTTCGAGCGCCGTGATGCAACCCGGTTGTTCAAAGAGCCCTTGTGCGAAGGCAAGCGAGGTGATGAAATAATTCTCGTCGTACTTGCGTTGGTTGACATCAAAACATACGCGAGGCGAGGTGATGTCGTCGGCATTAAAGCTCTCGCCCGGATTGGCAAGGTTGATGCGTTCCCCCTTGCGAGGAGCACAGATTTGAAGTGTGCCGTAGTCAATGCCGCCCATGGCTGAGGCGAGGCCAATGCCCGGAATGCCATAGTTCAACGTGCCGCGATGCAGTTCGTAACGACCTGTGCCGTAGAGAATAGAGCGAATGCCCGTCACGCGGTCGTAGTTGTCGTCAACGCCTTTGAGCGTAATGACGGTGGGACGGCCGCGAAAGAGAATGAGTGCGTGGTCCTCCAGTGTGAAACTGGCAGCTTTCACTTCGGGTTGGCGCATCATCTGGAGTAAGGAAGGATCGTCGGTGGTAGCAAACTTGCCCTGAGTGGGCACCACCATAAGAGGTGGGTCGAAGGCCGTGTAGAGTGAGCCGATGAGGTCGCGAAAGCCGTTGAACACACTAAGCGTGCACAACAAGGCTGCTGTGCCAAAGGCTACTCCTAAGACGGAAATGCCCGATATGATATTGATGGCTCCCACGCGCTTGCGCGAAAACAAGTAACGTAGGGCCATAAAGAGGGGTAGGCGCATGGATTTTAATGTGCAAATGTGAGAATGTGCAAATGCTTGGTTAATGTGCAAATGTGAGAATGTGCAAATGTGCAAATGGTCGCCTTTACTTGCTGCGTGTTGGGCTGTGCTTTGATTATCAAGACATTAAATCATTTGCACATTCTCACATTTGCACATTTGCACATTCTCCCCTTTCGGGGAGGTTATTCTTTTAGCAAAGCGTCGATGTGGTCGAGGTAGTCGAGAGAGTCGTCGATAAAGAACTTCAACTCGGGAATGATGCGCAACTGGTGGCGCACACGTTGACCTAACTCGTAGCGCACTTGGCGTGTGTTGGCATTGATGTTGTTCAATATCTCTTCGGCACGCTCTGAGGGGAAGATGCTCAAGTAACCGCGTGCAATGCTCAAGTCAGGACTGATGCGTACGGCACTAACCGATACTAACACACCATGTGTGCCCTGCGTTTGACGCTGAAAGATGTCGCTCAACTCCTTCTGAATTAAGCGAGCTATTTTTTGTTGTCTGGTTGTTTCCATGTGAGAGTTTATTGAGTGAGTTTAATGAGTTTAGTGAGTTTAATGAGTTTAGTGAGTTTAATGAGTTTTTGAGTTTAATAAGTTTAGTGAGTTTAATGAGTTTAATGAGTTGTTTAATGGGTATATAAAGAAGCTTGCGTTATGTAAGTACGTATTGGCTTAGGACTCATTAAACTTATTAAACTCACTAAACTTATTAAACTCAAAGGCTCATTAAACTTATTAAACTCAAAAACTCATTAAACTCTTAATTCTCCTCCTCAATCGCAGCTGTGGCGTATGCCAACCAGCGTTGGTCAGCCTCAGAGGTGAGGTGGGGGAGGAGCATTTCGCGTACGTGGCGGTGGTACGTATTGATCTGTTCAATCTCACGCGGTGATAGCAGTGAGAGGTCGAGTGCGCGCAAGTCATAGGGGCAGAGCGTGAGCACCTCGAAGCGGAGAAAACTGCCGTAGTCCGTCGTGCGGTCGGGTACGCAGAGAAGCGTGTTCTCAATGCGCACACCAAACTTGCCTGTAACGTAAATGCCCGGTTCGTCGGTAATCGTCATGCCCGAGCGGAAACCGATGAGCGTCGCTGAACGCTCGTCCTTGCGAATCTGTTGAGGCCCTTCGTGAACGCAGAGGTGAGCCCCCACGCCATGCCCCGTGCCGTGGCCAAAGTCGTAGCCAGCGGCCCACATATCAATGCGTGCAGCGAGGTCGAGCTGTAGGCCCTTTGTGCCCACGGGGAAGTGGAGCGAAGCCAAACGAAGGTGACCCTTCATAACGAGCGTGTTGACGTGGCGTTCCTCGTCGGTCAAGGGGCCAAGGGCTATAGTACGCGTGATGTCTGTTGTGCCTGAAGCGTATTGTCCACCGCTATCGAGCAAGAGGAGACCGTGAGGTTGGAGCGTAGCGTTGCTCTTCTCGTCCGCCTCGTAATGGACGATCGCACCGTGAGCGCCATAAGCTGCAATAGTGGCAAAACTCGGTTGCTCAAAGCCTGGCTGTTCAGCACGGAAGGCGGTGAGTTGACGGTCAATGTCCATTTCCGTAACCGTCGCCCCTGCTTGCATCTGTTCGTCCAACCAACGCAAGAAGCGTACCATGGCTACACCGTCGTTGAGCATAGCCTGACGGAAGCCTTCCATTTCGGCCTCGTCCTTTTGAGCGCGCCAACGAGGCACGGGGTTTTCGAACGTGCGGTAGTTGATAGATGTCAATCCGAATGGACCATTGCTGAAGCGCATTTGTGGCATACGCAAGAGGGGAACTACATCCGCGTAGGGCGAAATAGTTACGTCAGCCTCGCGCAGTTGGGCGATAGCCTCTGGCGTCATCGTATCGTCGTGGGTGAAGAGCGAGAAGTGGTGAAGACAGCGGTCGTAAACGAGGTAGCCCAAGAATACGGGATTGTATGCGATGTCAGCCCCACGAAGGTTGAGCAGCCAAGCGATGTCCGACAGGTCGTTGAAGACGAACATATCGTCCTCGCAAGAGTTGGAACGGGTCAATTCCTTTTCCAATCGCTCCAGTTTCGTCTTGACGTCGCAGCCCGTGTAGCGTGCGTCTTGGGGTACGATAGGAGCAGCGGGTAGGGCGGGGCGGTCGGTCCAAATCGTGTCGAAAGCATCGGCGCGTGTAACGATTACAGCATCGTCAGGACGAAACATGAGTTCTTCGTCAATAGCATAGGCTATCTGGAGTACTGCTTCGTTAATCAATTCAGCGGGAGCACCTATCTTTGCGTCACAGCCTACGTGTTTAAGCACCCAATCTTCGGGGCTCGCTACGCCTTCAGCGCCTTCGCGCATGAGTTGGAACTCCGAGTCTTTCAGTTGCTCCTCGGCTTGTAGCCAATAGCGTGAGTCGGTCCAGAGTACGGCCTCCTTCTGAGTGACGATGGCCAAACCAGCAGACCCTGTAAACCCTGTTATCCATTCGCGGCAAGCCCAGTGGGGAGCCACGTATTCACTATTATGTGGGTCGGCAGTAGGAATGATATATGCATCGGGCGCAGTGGGCTGAGTTGTCATCCACTGGCGGAGTAACTTTAATCTTTCGTTCATAACGAAATGGCGTTAAACAGAGGGAACGTTAAGTGAACATTCAGTGTCTTGGCGCGCTTCGCGCGGGGAGGGAACATTAATTATCATTAATTGTTCATTAATTTCTTCGTTAATTATTTCATTAATTTCTTCGTTAATTATTTCATTAATTTCTTCGTTAATTATTTCATGTAATTGTCGTTAATTCAATCTATTGACAAGGAATAATTAATGAAATAATTAATGAAATAATTAATGACTAATTAATGATAATTAATGTTCAAAAACCAGAGCGCGAAGCGCGACCTTCGTATTTTGTTTTAACGTTCGCGTATAGGGTAAATGTTACTTACTAAGTTCGAGCATGCGCTCGATTGGTTTCACCGCGCGTTCAGCCACGTCGGCAGGCACTTCGATTGTGGGCCATTCGTAGCGCAAGGTGTTGTACACCTTCTCAAGCGTACAGAGACGCATGAAGTTGCATTCGTTGCAACCACACGTACTGTCATCGGGCGGAACGGGAATGAAATGCTTCTCAGGGCAGTTCTTTTGCATTTCGTGTAGAATGCCACTTTCTGTTACAACGAGGAACGTGTCGCAGTCAGAGTCGATAGCATAGTGTAAGAGTGCAGCTGTCGAACCTACCACGTCGGCCAACTTCACCACGGCACCACGGCATTCGGGGTGAACCAAAACCTTTGCCTTAGGATATTCACGCTTCAACTCTACGAGCTTCTCAACTGAGAAACGTTCGTGAACGTGGCAACCACCGTTCCAGAGCAACATGTTGCGTCCCGTCTCAGAGTTGATGTAATTGCCCAAGTTATAGTCAGGACCGAAGATGAGTTTCGCGTCTTTCGGGAAGGTCTCAACGATCTTCTTTGCGTTGCTGGAGGTGACGACCACGTCCGTCAGTGCCTTCACCGCAGCCGTTGTATTGACGTAAGAGACAACCTGATAGTCAGGGTGCGCTTCGACAAACTTCTTAAATTCATCAGCTGGGCAACTCTCAGCAAGAGAACAAGTAGCATTCAAGTCAGGCACCAAGACCATCTTGTTGGGACAAAGAATCTTATTCGTTTCGCCCATAAAGTGTACGCCACACATCACGATGATGTCAGCGTCCGTCTTAGCCGCTTGTTGTGCCAGTCCGAGGCTATCGCCTACGAAGTCGGCAATGTCTTGCAGTACGCCCTCCGTATAATAATGTGCCAAGATGATAGCATTCTTCTCTTTACACATACGACGGATTTCGGCCTTGAGGTCGAGTCCTGCGGGGATAGGTTCGTCAACGTATCCTTTTTCTTTCCAAGAGTCCTTTACTTGTGTCATAGTTCTTGTTGTATGATTTTGGGTACAAATGTACAAAAAGATTGACGAAACATTACAGACAGGAATGAACATTAAGGCGCGCTTCGCGCTTTTTTTTAACATTAATGTTTCATTAATCGGCCATTAATCTTTCCATTAATCTATTCATCTATATCTACCATTGAGCAAATACACTGTGGGAGCGATTCAAAAACACTGTGGGAGCGATTTCAAAACACTGTGGGAGCGATTCAAAAACACTGAGGGAGCGTGAAAGCGCTCCCTCAGTGTTTTTAAAAGTGAAACATGAAACTAAAAATGAAACATGAAAGATAAATCAAAGGTTTTGAAAACGTATAGAGATTTTGTGCGATAAACTGCAATTTGTCTGCCTAATTGGGGGGGCGGGTTTGTAACCCGCCCCCCAAATAGCCGATATATATACACAATGGATTAATTTAAATTTTGTTTATATACAAAAATAACGTACTTTTGCCAAACGAATTGAAAAAGCGGAGGTTATGAGCAAAAGCTTTGCCTCTTATTAGGGTAAAAAACGACAATAATATAAGCGATTTTAAAAACCACTATGGAGAATATATCCACTTATAACAACGCAGATCAGCAAGACGACGAGATGCAACTCATCCCGTTGATAAAACTATGCTATCACCAATTCATTACGTATTGGGGATGGTTTGCTCTCTCTACAGTAGTATGCGTCTGCCTTGGCTGGCTTTACCAGCAAAAGCAATCTCGCATCTTTCAGCGTCAAGCTGTTATGCTAATTGAGGATACCAATGGCAGTTCCTCTTCCAACGGATTCCGCAGTACGTCACGTCGCAATAGTGGCATGAACACCTTGCTTGAACTCAACGGAGTCAGCGTAGGCGACAACCTAAAAAACGAGATTTTCATTCTTTCATCAAAGCGCCTCATGCAGCGCGTCATTGATAAGCTACATCTTGAAGTTGACTATACGGTCAAAGAAAAGTTACACGACATTACCCTTTATGGTAAGGAGCTTCCCTTCCAAGTGCTCTTTCAAAAGAATTTTAAGGGGAAAGGGGTGCAACATCTTACCATTGTAAAGAAAGACGGCAACACTGTAACCTTAAAGAACCTTCGCGACCAATTGGGCAAGGAACTTCCCGATATCGATGCTAAGCTCGGCCAAATGGTAAATACGCCCTATGGTCCATTGTGCATAGTACGCGCATCTGGATTTGGCAAGTGGGAGGACAAAGAAGTGGAAGTAAATCGTCTAAGCCCCGACAAGGCTGCCGCACGCTTTATGGGTGAACTTTCGGCCTCTGAATACGACAAAGAGACTTCACTCATTGTGCTGAGTTGCAACGATGCCAATACCGAACGTGCTGACGCTATTTTAGCTACACTCTACGATACTTATAAAGAAGATGTCGTAGAAAACAAAAACCGCGTGGCTTGCAACACGGCAAGATTTATCGACGAGCGCATTCGCATCATTGGTAGTGAATTAAGTAACGTTGAAAGCCAATTGGCTACGTTCAAAAAGCGTAATCAATTATTGGACTTTAGCCAGACCTCACAAGCCGTACTCACCGAAACGAGCAGTGCTCGCCAACAGAGTTTGCAAATTGAGACACAGCTCAACGTAGCACGCTATCTCAACGAGTATTTACACTCACATAGCAACAATCACGACCTCATTCCTGCGCTTAACATTGCTGACGCATCGTTCAATACACAAATTGCGACGTACAATGACCAAATGAACAAACGCAACTTGATGGCATCTAACACGAGCGAGTCACAAAGTGTAGTACGCGAAATGGATCGCCAATTGACACAAATGCGCCAAGCCATTGCTTCGTCACTTCGTAGCTACGTAAAATCGCTCGAGCTCCGCTTACAAGACGCTAAAGCCAATGAGTCAACACTCTCAAGTCGCATAGCTGGTGCTCCTGACCAAGAGAAGCAAGGCTTAGACATTCAACGTCAGCAGTCGCTCAAGGAAGCACTTTACACTTACTTGCTCAATAAGCGCGAGGAGGTGGCCCTGCAACAAGCCATCAACGAAGCCAACGTGCGATTAGTTGAAGGACCTATTGGCAATAAGCAGGTGAGTCCACGCAGTATGGTCATCATGCTCATTAGTCTCATCATTGGCTTGTTAATTCCTACCATAGTATTATGGATTCGCTACGCGCTTGATGTAACAGTACACGGACGCAAGGACATTGAAGCCACTACCACTATTCCTGTATTGGGCGAAGTGCCACACATGAAGGTAAACGGCAACACTAACAAGGCCAACATCACGCAATTAGAAAGCAACGACCCCGTAGTCGAAGCCTTCCGTATTTTACGCTTCAGCTTAAATTACTTGCGACACAACACGCAAGTAATTATGACCAGTTCTACAACGCCTGGTCAAGGTAAAAGTTTCGTAGCAAACAACATGGCTACCATCTTGGCCATGGCTGGCAAACGTGTGTTGATAATCGACGCTGATATTCGCAAGCACACCTTGAGTAACACCTATGGCAATGACTTCGGCCTTACGACATACTTAGCTGATGAATACACCCAAGTGGCAGACATTATCAAAAAAGATGGTTTAACCAAAGGCGTTGACCTCTTACCAGCAGGACATACGCCCCCCAATCCTTCAGAGTTGCTCATGTCCGATCGTTTGGATAAACTCATTAATGAGTTACGCACGATGTATGACCATATAGTCATTGACTCTACACCTATGTTCTCTGTAGCCGATGCAAACATCATCAACCGTGTAGCAGACCTCACGTTGTTCGTCATTCGTATGGGGGTTCAGAACCGCGATTTCCTCCCCGAACTCGAACGTATGTATAAGGACAAACGCTTCAAGAATTTGTGCATTGTAGTGAACGACGCTGACATCAACCTCAATCGTTATGGTTCTGGCTACGGCTATGGCTATGGCTATGGTTACGGTTATCGTGAAAGCAGCAACAAGAGCAATCGTGTAAAACGCGTTCTAAATAAGCTCAAAAGATAAAGGATATTAAGACATAACAAATATAATAACACTAAGAGCGAAGCTATCCATATAGAATAGCTTCGCTCTTTTTTTGGCTCGTAACGAATGATTATTAATGCAGCATATATAGAAGTCGTCTAAACTTTTCTGACGAAGATTATATTTAAACTTTTATCTCTTCTAAATTCAATCTTTACCTTTCTTTTTGACCGCTTTTTGACCTTATCTTCTCCTCATCAAGATATACACCACCATTGGCACACCAATAAAAGGGGTGATAGCTGCAAGCGGCAATACACCTCGTTCACCTGGCAAGTGAGACAAGATAAGAGATAGAACTGCTACAATAGCCCCTAAGATAATCGTCTGCGGAATAAGACGTTGATGATTGGCAGAACGAACGAACAACCGTGCCATGTGAGGAACTGCTAAACCTATAAATGAAATGGGACCACACAGAGCAGTTACCGTGGCCGTTAACAATCCTATTAGCAATAACAAAAGTGTGCGAACACGCTGTACACGTATGCCCAAATTAGCTGCATAATCACTGCCTAATAACAAAGCATTGAGCGAACGACTACAAGCCCATATTCCCAATGAAGGTAAAAGGATCATGAGAGCCATGAATGGCAAGCGCGTAAGGACAACGCTCGAAAAGTCACCCATGCCCCACACGACAAAGTCACGCACACCATCGGCAGAAGCATAAAAGCTGAGCAATGAAATAACAGCGGAAAGAACAAAGCTTAACATCACACCTACGACTAACAGTGCCAAATTTCCACGCAAATAATGACTACAGACAAGGAGCAAGGCTATTACTGCACAAGCCCCCACAAAGGCAAACAGAATAGTTAGGCCCAATCCCGAAACAATGGTATTTCCTACCGCCCAACTACCTCCTAATAACAACATGGCTAAGGCCACCCCCAATGAAGCTCCACTATTAACGCCCAACAAAGCGGGATCAGCCAAAGGATTGGCAAAGAGGGTTTGCATCACAAGTCCACTTACTGACAGTGCGATGCCTGCCAAAACTGCCGTTATCATTTGTGGCAAGCGCGACTCAATGACTACAAAACGGGCCATATCATCTCCTCCCCCCAACAATGCGTCTACAACCTCTTGGAGTGACAAACTTACGCTTCCGACCAAAAGCGATAGGAAACAAAGCAATAGAAGTAAAGGAAGGGCTATTTTCATCGTAAAGGAGTATAATAGGACTTTAGAGCAGGAGAGACTTTGGCTGTCCCCATTAACTGTATGAGGTCATGCAACAACCAATTGGGGTGGAAAGGCACTTCTTCGAAATAGGGAATCTTGAATGTGTTACACCCCCATACTTTACGCTGTCTCCATGCCTTAAACTTCGCATATTGTCCACAGTCTTGCTGCATCTGTTGATAGGTCATATCATGTGCTTGACCATACTTTATTAACCATACATCAGCATCATGAGCACGTGCATATACACTCTCTAAGTCAAGTGCGAGGCTGCCACTTTCTTTTCGATCGTCCCAGAGGTAATGTCCTCCAGCATCAGTTATAAGTTGTCCCATAGTACTTGACCCGCCAGGCTGATACCACGCATTCCCCAACTTTAAGTCACAGAACACAGTGGGGTGTATGCCTGAATGTTTTGCTACCTTTTGCTTGAGATCATTATATTGTTTTTCAACGTCAGCAAAGAGAGAATCACTCCGTTGTGCTACCCCAAACAATCGACCATAAAAGCGCATCCATTCTGCACGAGCAAGAGGCGAAGTTTCCATATAATCAGCACAAGCTATCAGCGTAAAGCCAACCGAGCGCAACGCCCCATTTTCATCGTTTTCGAAAGGAGACACCAATAGTCCATCGGTATGTGAAGCCTTAAAGCGCTCTACGTCGGGTGTCATCATACTTCCCATATTTTGCACCTCAGCGTGTTGTTGCAAAAACGCCTTTAATGACGGACTCACAATATAGTCTACGTCCGTCACTCCCGCCATACAATGAGTTGCTTGCAAGTCGAGCAATAAGGCTGCATGCACTGATGAGGTGACAATCGCCCGTTTCAAGGGAGTACGAACGACTGTCCCCTTTGGCAACGAATGGGGCAGAGGCAAACTATCTGCCACCATTACGTAAGTAGCCATTGTCCGTCCCTTATGCCACGGGTCGGCAACACGAGCTACCGTAAAGCTATCTTCCTCTTGCATTGTGAGCAAATTGGCATAACGCATACCAGCATCTGTATGTTCTACTACTTGAGTAGCACACGATACAAGGAGCAAGGTTGTACTTACAAGAGCTATCAACAATTTGTACATAATAGAAAATGTTTTTTGGGGGATTTTAGAACTAATGAGAAGCAGGCTTAAATGTAATTATGGCTATTTCGAAAAAAATAGATAGTTTTACGTTTTAAGGTTATAAGGTTGCACCACGTTAATAACCAATAGGACTAACTTTATAACCTTATAACCTTGAGACGTAAAGCTATCTATTTATAGAAATAGCCTATACCGTAATTTCGCCCGCAATGCTCTTATTCATCAAACGCACGATTTCGTTATGAGGATAGTCATGCCCCAATAGGAACATCAACTTCGTTATCATACCCTCTACCGTTGAGTCATATCCATTAATAACCCCAGCCTGCAAGAGTTGTAACCCCGTTTCGTAACGGCGCATCTCGACCGTCCCCTTATAGCATTGCGTAATGTTTACTACAATCACCCCACGATTGACAAGGCGACGAATGCTATCTACAAACCATTCTTTCTGTGGTGCATTACCCGCACCAAACGTTTTCATCACAACAGCTCGTAGCCCTGGTACGTTCAACATTGTGTCAACCACCTCCTTGCGGATACCTGGGAAGATAGTAAGTATCATCACGTTGTTATCCATTAGGAAATGAGGATGAAACGGAGCATCAGGACGCGGCTGACGAATTAAGTGACTCTCGTACTTGATGTGTATCCCCGCATGAGCTAACGAGGGCAAGTTGAACGAGCGAAAAGCATTAAACCCTTCGGAATTAATCTTAGTAGTACGATTACCACGCATCAGTCTACTTTCAAAGAATATGCATACTTCGGGCACTATAGGGCGTCCCATCGCATCGCGAGCCGCTGCTATCTCTATACTCGTCAAAAGGTTTTCCTTACCGTCTGTACGCAACTGACCTATGGGCAACTGAGAGCCCGTAATAATGACAGGTTTGCCCAAGTTTTCCAACATAAAGCTCAATGCCGAAGCCGTATAGGCCATAGTGTCGGTACCATGTAACAAGACAAAACCATCATAACTCTCATAATGATCGGCTATGATATGGGCCATTTTTATCCAATAACGCGGCTCCATATCGCTTGAGTCAATAGGAGGGTCAAAGGCTAAAGCATCAATGTGGTAATTGAACTGCTTAAACTCTGGCACGTAATGCTTAAACTGCTCAAAATCGAAATTTTCGAGCGCACCCGTTTCGGGATTTTCAATCATTCCGATTGTTCCCCCAGTATATATTATTAATATGTGTGGTGTACGTGGATTGTCCATGCGTGCAAAATTAATAAAATATGTTTATATAGCGTTATAATGGCTCAAACCTATTCGTTACAAATAAGCTCATTGAAAAGCCGCATTGTTCTACAAAAACGTTACCTTTGCACCATATGAAGTAAACTGATAGCGCCCAGTGCAAAACAAAACGAAAGGAGTCAAGCTCTTAACACATTATTTTGTCAAATCAAAAGGTGCTATAATCTATTACAAAACAACGCTTTAACTTATGAAACTTTGGGAAAAATCAGTACAAGTAACTGACGAGATAGACAAATTCACCGTAGGTCACGACCGCGAACTTGACCTTTACCTTGCACCTTACGACGTATTAGGATCAATGGCCCACGTTACGATGTTACACAACATTGGCCTTATCGCCGACAATGAGTTAGAGCCCTTGCTCAGTGAACTAAAGAAAATATATCACACGGCCCTTGAAGGGAAATTTGTCATTGAGGACGGCATTGAGGACGTTCACTCTCAAGTAGAACTCATGCTGACACGGGCCTTGGGCGACATGGGTAAGAAAATACATTCTGGCCGTTCGCGTAACGATCAAGTATTGGTCGACTTAAAACTCTTCACCCGTCAGAAGCTACGCGAAGTGGCCGAAGCCGTGCGCCAACTCTTTGACGAGCTGCAAAAGCAGAGCGAACGCTATAAAGAGGTGCTCATGCCTGGTTACACTCACCTACAAGTGGCCATGCCTTCCAGCTTCGGCTTGTGGTTTGGAGCTTATGCCGAAAGTCTGACGGACGACATGCTATTCATTGAAGCGGCCTACCGACTAACCAATCGTAACCCATTAGGATCGGCTGCTGGCTATGGTTCTTCTTTCCCACTCAACCGCCAAATGACTACCGAGCTCTTAGGTTTCGACTCTATGGACTATAACGTGGTGTACGCGCAGATGGGGCGTGGCAAGATGGAGCGCAACGTAGCTTTTACCTTAGCAAGCGTAGCAGGTACAGTGGCCAAATTGGCCTTTGATGCTTGCATGTTCAACTCTCAAAATTTTGGTTTCATCAAGCTTCCTGATGAATGTACTACGGGGTCGAGCATCATGCCTCACAAGAAGAACCCTGACGTATTTGAACTAATCCGCGCTCGCATGAATCGTCTGCAATCTCTGCCGCAAGAGATGATTCTCATCATGAATAATTTGCCTTGCGGCTACTTCCGCGACTTGCAAGAACTAAAAGAGGCATTTCTGCCTGCTTTCGATCGTCTGATTGATTGCCTTCACATGACGACTTATATTATTGAACGCATTCGCGTTAACGACCATATTCTTGACGACGAGCGTTACAATGCTATGTTCTCTGTCGAAGAGGTAAATCGTCTCGCTGCTGAAGGGATGCCCTTCCGCGATGCCTACAAGAAGGTAGGACTCAACATAGAAGCAGGACGTTTCACGCCCAACAAAGACATTCACCACACGCACGCTGGCAGCATCGGCAATCTTTGCAATGAACAAGTAAAAGCACTCATGGATGCCACTTGGCAAAAGTTCAACTTTAGCCGTGTTGACCAAGCGATTGGAAAGCTGATAAAATAGGAGTTGATAAATTAGGGCCTCTCCCCCTCCCCATTCTCCGACCAGAGAAAGGGGAGGGGGAGAGGCCCTAATTGCCATTTACCATAAGACCTAACTATAGAAGTCGTCTAAACTTTTCTGACGAAGATTATATTTAAACTTTTATCTCTTCTAAATTCAATCTTTACCTTTCTTTTTGACCGCTTTTTGACCTTTCATCGGTCGTGTAGCTCGCTACACTCCCTCTTCAATGCCAAAAATCGCTTCAAAAATAAAGGCAAATCTTGAACTTCATAAAAGTTTAGACGACTTCATACTTTCACAAAATCTTAACAAGTAGTCTTTACCACAGAATTATAGAAATGCGTAATATTGCAACAAAATTAAATATTAATCCCAAAGTATGGCTTACAAAATACTTGTCGTAGATGACGAACCCGACTTGCGCGAAATTCTTCAATGCAACCTTGAATGTGAAGGATACGAGGTTGAGACGGCCGAATCGGCAGAAGAAGCTCTTAAAAAGCTATCACCTGATCACAATCTCATCTTGCTTGATGTAATGTTGGGCGGTATGTCTGGCTTTCGCATGGCAAACATATTACGCAACGAACTTAAACTTAATACGCCCATTATCTTTCTTACAGCTAAAGATACGGAGAATGACTTACTCACAGGCTTCTCGGCCGGAGGAGATGACTACATCTCTAAACCATTTTCGCTACACGAAGTCTTGGCACGCATCAGAGCTGTGCTACGCCGCACAAAAGATAACAAAACGCCCCAAGTGCTGAAGGTGGGTAATCTTACCATCGACTTTGCTAAAAAGTTGGTTTTTAGCGATGATGAGAACATTCGTCTTTCCCCCAAAGAGTTTGGCATCTTTAGCATGTTGGCCAAAGAGCCTGGCCGCGTCTTTACACGTGATGAAATCTTAGCTACAGTATGGCACGGTGCCTCTTACGTGTTAGACAGAACCGTTGACGTACACATAGCACGCGTACGCCATAAATTAGGAAACAACGCTTTTCACATTAACAACCGACAAGGCTACGGATATTGTTTTGAACTATGAGACAACTGAGTTACAAGCAAAAACTGCTACTCAACTTCACCCTCCTTTTCGCTATATTTACAATACTGCTTGTCGTCTTTCAATACAATCGCGAGCGACAATATAAACGCGACTTACTTGACTCACGCTTACGCAGTTATGCCGACATGGTAGCCGAAACCGTTGACGCCCAATACGAAGGCAACGACACCATTAGCTTGCAACAAATCACACAAGTGCTGCCCAAAGACTTACGTCTAACGGTTATCAATCGACGAGGCGACGTTTGCTTTGAATCTACCCACCACAACATTGTCGAGATGGGGAACCACTTGAGTCGCCCTGAAGTAAAGGCTGCTATTAATAGCACTGACGGCAACGATATTCGCGTATCAGAGACTGATCATCGCGAATACTTCTATTATGCAAAAGACTATACACACTATATTGTGCGTGTAGCTCTGCCCTACGACGCAACTGTACAAAATTTTATGAAGGCGGACAACATCTTTCTGTGGTTCGCACTTATGCTCTTCCCAATTGCTTTAGTCATACTCATTCACATTTCCGACCGCTTTGGCAAAGCCGTATCAGGCCTACGTAACTTCATGCAATCGGCCGATCGAGGATTGGTGGACTACGACCATATCAACTTTCCACACTCTGAATTAGGCGAAATAGGACGCGCCATTATGCTTAAATATAAGCAATTGGAGGAATCGAGCCAACAAATTTCATTAGAGCGCGAACGACTCATGCGTCACTTTCACTACTTCGAAGAGGGAATTGCCATATTCACCCCCAATTGTCAACACATCTATGCCAATCCGCGCTTCATGCAATATGTCAACCTACTGCTTGAACACCCTACGCCTAATGTTGATGCAATATGGCAAAACAAAGCCTTTGCCCCTGCACGAGAATTTGTTGAGCTAAACAAAGGCACACGCTCAATAGCAGAAGAAGCTCCCATCTTTCGTTTCAACTTACAAGCTGGCAGCACCACTTTCAGCGTACAACTACTCATCTATAGCGACGGAAGTTTTGAACTTTCACTGGCCGACATCACAAAAGCCGAAAAGAACAAGAAGTTGAAGCAACAGATGAGTAACAATATTACACACGAGTTGCGCACACCCGTTAGCAGCGTTCGTGGTTATATCGAAACGATTCTTAACCACCCCGATCTCAGCACGGAGCGTAAAACCTATTTTCTTGAAAAGGCTTACACGCAAATTGAACGATTAACTGACCTTATTCGCGATGTAGCTCTCATCACAAAGACAGAAGAGGCAGCCGATTTGATGCCACGCGAAGAGGTAAACATCGCACATGTCGTGGCCGATGCGCAAGAAGATCTTCATGCACAATTTGACCAAACGCACATGCAGCTCTTTACAACCTTGCCAGACGACTTAAGCATTTATGGCAACTATTCGCTCATCTATTCTATCTTCCGCAATCTAATGGAAAATAGTTTACGCTATGCTGGTGTTGGAAAAGAGATACACATCAACTGCTACAACATCACGCCCGACTACCTTTACTTCTCGGTTTACGACACGGGCATAGGAGTTGCCGAAGAACATTTACCGAGGCTATTTGAGCGTTTTTATCGTGTAACGGAAGGACGCACGCGCGACAATGGTGGCACGGGTTTAGGACTCTCTATCGTGCGCAATGCTGTTACCTTCCATCATGGCGACATCGCCGTGCGCAATCGTAAAGAGGGCGGCCTCGAATACTTGTTTACACTAAAAAACGAGAAAAAATAACCTTTTCGTTAAGCCAAATGAGCAAAAGAAAGCTTGCTTTCATTTTGCCATGGCGAGAAAAGGTGCGCGAATGCGAACGATAAACTGAGGCCTCTCCCCTACCCCTCCCCGACTGGAAGGAGGGAACAAGTTACTTTTACTTCTTTAGTTTTCTGATGGATTTTCAGTTAGAAACGCAATAAGTAGAGGTTTCTTATTCCCCTTCTCCAGTCGGGGAGGAGTTTTAGGGGGAGAAGCCCCAACTTATTCGTCTTAACACAAACTTAACAGCTTTGTAATAAACTCACAACATCAGCACCATACTTTTGCACACAAATAATAAATCTACACACAATTAATTAAAATTGCAAAAGTATGGAATGGATGTACTTAGGAATGGTCATATTCCTCTTCATTCTTGCCGCATTCGACCTTTGGGTAGGCGTGAGCAATGATGCGGTGAATTTCTTAAACTCAGCCATTGGTTCAAGGGCAGCCAAATTCCGCTCACTGGTAATCATTGCGGGCATAGGTATATTTTGCGGCTGCGTATTGAGCAATGGTATGATGGACATTGCTCGACATGGCATCTTTACCCCACAGTATTTTAGTTTTCAAGATGTCATGTACATCTATATAGCTGTAATGGTGACCGACATCGTGTTGCTCGACATTTTCAACTCTTTCGGTATGCCAACGTCTACCACCGTTTCGATGGTGTTCGAACTCTTAGGTGCAGCCTTTGCCTTTACAATGTTAAAGGTAGCAGGTGGTGATGCCAGCCTCAGCATGGCTGATTACTTAAATACGTCAAAGGCCTTAGAGGTGATCATGGGTATCTTCCTCAGTGTACCCATTGCCTTTATCTTTGGTTCACTTATTCAATACCTTACTCGTATCGTCTTTACGTTTAGCGTTGCCAAGAACATACGTTATAAGATTGGTATCTTCGGTGGCATTGCCATTACCGCCATTCTTTACTTCATGTTGTTCAAGGGATTGAAGGACCTCTCATTTATGAGCGCTGACGTAAAGAACTACATTCACACACACATTCTTACTATCCTTGGTTGCATCTTTGTCGTAGCAACGATCGTCATGCAGATACTACACACGCTGAAGGTAAACGTTTTCCGCGTGATTGTATTGATTGGTACATTGGCCCTTTCTACCGCCTTTGCAGGCAACGATTTAGTTAACTTTATTGGTGTGCCCTTGGCAGGCTTCTCTTCTTACTGCGACTTTACAACGAATGGTGCAGGCCTTACGCCCGACGCCTTTATGATGTCGTCACTGGCTGAATCGGCCAAAACGCCTATTTACTTCTTAGCCGCAGCAGGTGCTATCATGGTATTTGCCCTTGCCACTTCTAAGAAGGCACGCAAAGTGACCGAAACGGAAGTAGGACTCTCACGTAAGAATGAGGGCGAAGAGATGTTTGGCTCATCAAAGGTGGCTCGCAGTTTAGTACGTTGGGGCAACTCTATTGGTACCACTATCGCCAATGTCACTCCCGCACCCGTAGCACGCTTCATTGAGAGCCGTTTCCAAGTACCCGAAGAAGCTGTTGACAATCAAGCTGCTTACGATATGTGCCGCGCTTCTACCAACTTGGTCGTATCTTCTTTGCTCATAGCCTTAGGTACTTCACTCAAACTGCCCCTTTCTACCACGTTCGTCACCTTTATGGTAGCCATGGGTTCGTCATTATCCGACCGCGCTTGGGGACGTGAAAGTGCCGTATTCCGCATCACGGGGGTGCTTACCGTTATTGGTGGCTGGTTCATCCCAGCCGGTGTAGCCTTTACGGCATGCTTCTTTGTAGCTATGGTCATGAACTTTGGTGGCGTCGTAGCCGTTGTAATTATTGTAGTAGCAGGCATCTATAGTATCATTCACAGTCAGCAACGCTTTAGCAAGAAGCAAAAAGAGCTGCAAGAGGGTGACGTTCTCTTCCAACAGATGTTGGCTGAACAAGACCGCAAGACTATCATTCCGATGTTGGCGCGCCACATGAGCATGAGCATTGCCGAGACGCTCAACAAGTATGCCAATGCACTCATCGAAAGTAGCAATGGTCTCTTCACTGAGTCGCTCCGTCCGCTACGCCACTCTCTACGTGACCTCAATCAAGAGAAGCGCACGCTAAAGAGTCTGCGTCGTCGCGAAACAATTTGCTTACGTCGCTCTCAACCACCCATTGCAGCCATTCGCCTTAGTACGAACTTCCACTTGATTCACAATTCATTGCGACAGATGCTTTATGGACTCATTCGTATGGCCGAACCTGCACGCGAACACGTTGACAATAACTTTAGCCCCATTGATAATGAAGTGGCCAAACGATTCTGTCTGGTACGCAACGAAGTGGTTTCGCTCATGACTAAAGTGACTGAAAACCTACGTAATCAGCGCGCTACCGAGAATGATGCATTGGTTAACAACTGTCACGAAGCGAAGAAGCACATTGAAGACTTTATTCAAAACATTGGTGTTGCCATTCAGGGCGAAGACAATAATCTCAATTCTTTTACTCTCGTACTCCACATGGCACAAGAGTTACAGCAATTGGTTATTGAATTAGAAACTTTACTCACCACCCTACAAAACTTCCGTCAACAACTCTAAATAACACAAACATTTGGCGAGGCATCACCCTTGCGTGATACCTCGCCTATTTTACTCAAGATGAAGACTTTACTCACCGCCCTCTTTTTTATGAGCAGTTCGGCCTTCGCATTGGCTGATAACGCTGACTCCGTAAAGACTAAGAAATTTGACTACTTACCCAAAGTCAGCGGAACGATTCGGGGCAAAATGGAATACCAAACCAACGAGAAGGAAAGCCGCTTTGAGGTGCGCACCGCTCGCGTGGCTTTAGACGGTTTCGTCACACCGATTGTTAACTACAAAGCCGAAATCGACCTTTCGGACGAAGGACAAATCAAGATGCTTGATGCCTACGCGGGGGTATTGCCCACAAAGGGAGTGGCCCTTCGCATTGGTCAGATGCGCGTCCCCTTCAGTATCGATGCTCACCGTTCACCGCATAAACAGTATTTCGCAAACCGCTCGTTTATAGCCAAACAGGTAGGCAACGTGCGCGATGTGGGCATTTATGGTAGCTATACTCTCGACAAAGTTCCCTTGGTCATAGAGGCAGGTGCATTTAATGGTTCTGGACTGACTAATCAAAAGAACTATTGGACGAAGGAGTTTAACTTCTCTGCTAAGGCGCAATACTTCTTACCCTGTGGCCTCACATTGGAGGCTTCCGTACAAAAGATTTCGCCTAACGGCATTCATACATATTTATACGATGGGGGCGTTACCTTTCACCGCGACCGTTGGACACTCGAGGCCGAATATCTGCGCAAACACTATCAGAACAAGGCGTTTAACAACGTGAATGCTTGGGATGCCTTTGTTTGCTACGACTTTCCACTGAAGAAAGCATTTAGCAAGGTGAGTTTCTTAGCTCGCTATGACATGATGAATAATCACAGTGACGGCACACTTACTGACGAAGGGAAGCTCAAACTCACTGATGCACGTCGCCAACGTGTTACTGGCGGTGTTACACTCAGCATGGCCATGAGCAAAAAGGTTCTGGCCGACATTCGTCTCAACTACGAAAAGTACTTCTACGATGACCTTACCTTGGCTAAGCCCTCAGAGCGCGATAAGGCGGTAGTTGAATTGGTTGTACACTTCTAACAACACCTAAAAGCACTAATTTGAGTTCATAACTTAACTTTTTACACGATAAATTTGTGCTTTATAGTTTTTTCATTACCTTTGCAACTCGAAAATCGTAGGCTCCGTAGCTCAGTTGGATTAGAGCAACGCCCTTCTAAGGCGTGGGTCTTGGGTTCGAGCCCCAACGGAGTCACCGAGTGATTTCTAAGGAAATCAGAAGGCAAAAAGTATAAGTGGTATTTACATTGATGTAGATACCACTTATTTTGTTTTGATTATCAAGCAGAAACGCACTATATTTCATTATGGTGCGAAACAAAAAGGATTTCATTTATCCAATAGTTTTAGCCCAATACTAAAGAAAAACGTAATCCAAGGGCGTCAGCAATTTTCAAGAATGTAGAAAGTTGCATATCAGTTTGCCCCTTTTCTAATGCCGATATATACTCACGCTTTTTACCTATTCGTTCTGCCAAAGACTTTTGTGTAATATTCTGCTTTTTACGTTCATCTTTAAGCAATTCTGCATAATACCATGCTTTAGCTTTGGCATCAAACTCTTTGCGTTCAACACTTTTCTCACTCCCATATTTTTCGTTTAGGACATCATCGAATCTACGCAATGACACCAATTTATTTTCATTAAGTTTCAGCATATAACTATTCCTCCATATATTTCATTAAGATACTCTCAGCAGTTCTCACTTCTGCTTTATATTGCTTAGAATCTTTCTTCAAAAAAGAGTTTAGGACAAGAACACGATGTGCTTGAATAAAGTTGTCATGATCTATAGCAAGCATTATTGAGCGATATTCGTTATAACCGATAGAAATACGAAGTTCATAGAAGTCTGTATTCTCTAAACTTTTTACAAATTTCTTATTGACAATGTATTGCGTTCGAATCATATTAAAAGCATAATCATACTTTTCTTGTGTACGCTCATCTAAGTTATCATAGAAATCATCAAACTCTCTAGAAAAGAGAATTTCTCTTATTGTTTACATACTGCAAATGTAATAAATTTATTCTGTAAATAAATATCTTTGGAATATATTTCTTACATAAACACCTCCAACCCATTTATTTCAAACACGCACACATCTCTCAATTGTCGGATTTCATTAAAGACCGCACTGCCTTTACTTTC
>ENA-ORRX01000114-ORRX01000114.1-human-gut-metagenome-genome-assembly--contig:-NODE-114-length-29060-cov-4.57387_pt1 | contig 29060 bp, 23 predicted proteins | sample MGYA00242186_ERZ509153 | MGnify/ENA primary metagenome ERZ509153 (study PRJEB26280, sample SAMEA2338643) | human gut metagenome | biome: human gut; feature: human-associated habitat; material: faeces... | reverse complement strand
CTCCCCGTGACCAGCGGGGATGACGAATTGCAGGGTGTCATCACGGTGAAGGATATCGCCACCGCCAACATGGACCTGTTCGACACCGGCATCCTTGCCAAGAGCCGCACCAGCTACCGCAATATTCTGGAAACGCTGGGCGCTACCATGGTGGTGGGCAGCGAGGACGCGGAGTGCACCACCGGTCACATCCGCATTGGCACCGCCACCCCGGAAATGCTGGAAAGCAGCATGGAAAAGGGTGATATCGTCATCCTGACCAACCGCTACGAAAGCCAGCTCTGCGCCATCGAGAAGGAAGCTTCTCTCATCATCATCTGCAACGGCGCAAAGGTGGGCCGCACCATCCAGCACATTGCCGCCGAGACCGGCGTAGCCATCATGAGCGCCCCCTGCGATACCTACGCGGCGGCAAAGCTCATCAGCCAGTGTGCACCCATCTCCTATTACATGACCCGGGACGATATCATGAAATTCACCCTCGTCACCCCGGTGGCAGACGTCACCCGCGTGATGGCAAAGGTGCGTCACCGGTATTTCCCCATTCTGGATGCAGACGGCAAGTACTGTGGTATGATCAGCCGCCGCAACATCATCAACCTGCGCAAGCGCCGCATCATTCTGGTGGACCACAACGAGGCCACACAGGCGGTGGAGGGCTTCGATCAGGCCGAGATCCTGGAGATCATCGACCACCACCGCATCGGCAGTCTGGAGACCAGCGGCCCGGTGTACTTCCGCAACCAGCCGGTGGGCTGCACCGCCACCATCGTCACCCAGATGTACGATGAAAACGGCGTGACCATCCCGCAAAAGATCGCCGGTCTGCTGCTGGCCGCCATCCTTTCGGATACGCTGGTGTTCCGCAGCCCCACCTGCACCCCCATCGACGTGAACGCCGCCAACCGTCTGGCAAAGCTCGCCGGGGTGGACATCAACGAGTTTGCCAACGAAATGTTCGAAGCCGGCGAAAAGCTGGACGGCAAGACCGCCGAGGAAGTGTTCTTGCAGGACTTTAAGGTGTTCATGTGCGGCGATATCCGCTTTGGCGTGGCGCAGGGCAGCTATATGACCCGCAAGAACCTGACCGCCGCCGAGGCGCTGCTGAAGCCCTATCTCGAGGAAGCACGCAACAAGCAGAACGTGGAGGATATCTATATGCTGCTGACAGACGTGCCCAAGGAGGAGAGCGTGGTCATCTGCAATGGGCGCTACGCCGCCGAGGTGCTGACGGATGGCTTCGACACCCAGCCCGCCGCCGATGCCAGCTGGACGCTGCCGGGCGTGGTGAGCCGCAAAAAGCAGTTCATTCCCGCCCTGATGACCGCTTATCAGGAGCTGTAAAGGGACACTGCCGTGTTTGATTTTCTTTCCAAAAAGGATCGCACCCCGCCCGCGCTGCCACAGGGCACGGTGCGGCGGCGCTACATCATCACCGGGCAGGTGCAGGGGGTAGGTTTCCGCTACCGGGCGCGGTACGCCGCGCAGACCCTTGACCTGACCGGCTGGGTGCAGAACGAGGACGATGGCAGCGTGACGCTGGAGGTGCAGGGCGACCCGGATAAGTTCATGTCCCTGTTCGCCATGATCCAGAAAAGCGACTATATCCAGATCACCGGCATCCGCCAGAAGGACATCCCGCCCGACCCGTGGGAGCGCGGCTTCTCGGTGAAGGGATATTAAGGAACTGAACAGAAACAGAGCGCCTGACACTGCAGTGTCAGGCGCTCTGTTTCTATCATATTATACTTTTACCCCAGCACCTTGAGGGGGGAGTTTTCCACCCACAGGGTATGATCCAGCAGGCGGGTGACGGCAAGCCGTCCATTTGCCGTTACCCGGGCGGGGTCGAGGGCGTAGAAGTCGCTCTCGGTCAGGTTTTCCGGGTCGGCGGTGGGGGAGATGCCCGCCACGCACACCCAGTGCCCGTAGGTGCTGCTGGTGGCAATGTGGGGGTAGTTCACCTCACTCCAGCCGGAGGAAGTCAGGTGGTATTCATAAGTAGAGGTGCGGTTCGTGTGGCGCTTTACCCCGCTCACCGTGGTGTTTTTCAGGTGCACGATCACCGGATGCCCGGCGGAAAGCTCGCTGTACAGCTTTTTCAGGCACTCGGCGCGGGTGCCGGAGTACCCGGTGTAGCCCGCGGCGGACCACACCGCACCGTTCGACCACATCCCGCTGCCGGAGCATACCTTGCCGTCCAGAATGGTGCGGGCGTAGCGCAGCGCGTACAGGCTGCACTTGCCGGAGGTCTGGTTGCCGATGGAAAGAATGTGGCTGGTGTCGAAGCTGAGCAGCCGGATGCCGTTTTTCTCTTTCAGTTCAGCGGCGTGGGCATGGGGCAAAAAGGCGCACAGCAGCAAAACCAGCGCCAGAACTGCCGCCGCCAGCCGCTGTGCCGCGCGGGCGGGACAGTGTTGCATGGGTACTTCCTCCAAGTTCGTTTCAATCTGGACATGATTTTACCACCAAAACGTGGTGAAAATGTGTAAAAAGGCAAAATAATGGGGCTCCCTCCCAGAGGGAGCTGGCGCGGCGCAAGCCGCGTCTGAGGGAGTTAACACCGCTAACACAACATATGTCCAAATTTAAGTGCTCCCGCACCCGGCAAAACCGCGCCGCCGGGGCAGGGAAACGGAGATTCCGTAGATTGTCGACAAAACTGATTCCAGAACATATCAGAACTGCAACAAATCCCGCTTGTTTTCATCCTTTTTGACGAAAACGCTTCAGGAAGTTTAGCGATATTCCCGATTGACAAAACCGTCAGGTGTCGGATGTAATCAGGGCAGAAAGGCAACGATGGTTGTGAAAGTCTTTCGAGAAAAAAGAAACATATCCACAAAAAACGCTGATTGGAGGGATACCCCTATGAAGAAACTGTCAAAGATCGTCGCTCTGCTGCTTGCAGGCGCAATGGCTATGGTGATGCTCACCGCCTGTTCCGGTGGCGGCAACACCGGCAACATGAAAGAGGACACAAAGACTGAGGATGAGGTTCTGAGCAAGTACAGCACCAGCACTGTGGCTGCAAAAAATGATAGAGCGCTGAAAGCTGAAGCAGAAAAGTTCTTGAACGATAAACTCGATGTTTCCGGCAGTATTTTTGGCTATAAATTCGTTCTTGGCTATGATGTAAAGGGCAGGAATGATGAGAATCAGAAGTATCTGACGGTTCTTGTGGCGGCGAACGTTACCTATAAAGATACGCTGCTGGGCGCTATTCTGGATGAGATCTCGAGGAAGATCAATACCGATACGAATGTCAACATCAACCAGAATAGCAATTGGACGAAGATTGGCGTTGTTGTTAAGACTGACATCAATACCAAACAGAGCTACATGGCAATTGCATTCCAGATCAAGAACCCCAACTACAATGGCAAATAAGTAAAGAATCATCAGTCCTTTCTTCCCCGGAGAGCACCCGCCCTCCGGGGCTTTTTTGCGCTCTGCCCAAAAATCCCGGCAAAAAACAGGCACACTTGCCATTGACGAACCCTGCCGCGCTGCTGTAAAATGAAAGCAGAATGCCCTGTGCATCCGCATGGGCCCCTGCATTTTATAAAAGGAGCATTGCATGAAAAAGTTAAAGCGTCTTGCGGCTGTTCTTCTGGCCGGTATCATGGCACTGGCGCTGTTCACCGCCTGCAGCGACAGCGACCCCGGCAACCCGGAGTTTGATTCCAAGGTGGAAAGAGCCTATCAGAAAGCGCTGAATAATACATTCGGGACGAGCTTTGAAAACGATGCCGACATCAAGAGGCTGGCCATCGAGCACATCGAGGAGAAACATGGCGCAGACAGCCTGACCGGCAGTGCACGCTGCAAAACAGAAGGCGACGAAAAGACCGTGGTGCGGCAGGTGCAGCTCTGCTTTGATACAAAAAGCAGCAAGCCGGATGCCTTTGTGCCGCTTTTCTACGAGGCCGCAGCCGCGCAAACCATCACGGCGAACCGGCTCAATGTTCAAGCCCTGCTCAACACCGTGAAGGATGAGCGTGGCGGCGCAGAGAAACACGGCATAACGCTGGAGCTTACCGCGCTGGGGGTCGGCGCATGGACCATCGGCGGCAAGACCTATGTTGCCATCGGCTTTGAGCTGACCAACACCACCCCGTAGAACTGAACCCCACCCCGCCCCGAGGAGCACCCGCTCCCCGGGGCTTTTTTTCGCCTTTTTGTGACAAACCCCGCCCGCTGTGGTACAATAAAAGGGTATCGAACTCACACAGAAAGGACGTTTCCATGCAGCTGTTTGAACTGGTCAGCCCACGGCTGTTCCGCCCGCTGGCGGGGCCCAACCGGGCGTTTTATGCAGAGCTTTTGCTGCTGCTCTGGGAGGAGTGCCGCCATACGGCAGATTACAGCATTTCCCGCGCCGAGGCCGTCTCCCGCGCCGAGGATTATTTTGCCGCGCTGGCAAAGCCGCTGGCGCTGGACGCCGACGGTGCGGGCGATGAGGACGAGCAGCCCACCCGCGACCCCCACACGCTGGCGGTGGGCTTTTTGCTGCGTCTGCGCCGCACCGGCTGGCTGGAGGAGCAGCCCGGCAGTTATGAGAGTGAGCCGACCTTTGCCTTTATGCCGGAGGTCACCCCGCTGCTGGACGCGCTGGAAGAGATATTGAACCCCCGGGTGGTCACCTACACCGGCAAGCTGTACAAGGCGTGGCAGCTGCTGGGCAGCATCGGGCAGGAAAAAAGCCCCTACGAGAACGTGCTGCGGGAGGTGGCGGCAGACCTTGAGACCCTGAACAAGTCTCTGCGCGCCCTCAACGCTTCCATCGGGCATTATATCGACCGTCTGACCCATAACCGCACCCCGCAGGAGGTGCTGGAACTGTTCGATCAGTACGAAGAAAAAGTTGTGGCGGCGGCGTACCACCGCTTTAAAACCAGCGATAACCTGTTCAATTATCGCGCTTATCTGGAAGAAGAGCTGGACGACTGCGAGCAGAACCAGCTGCCGCGCTTAGCGCTGGACTACGCCCGGGTGGAGCGCTGCGCCCCCGGCGAGGCTGCACCCCGGGTGCGTGCCCTCATCCAGCAGCAGCGGGACGCGCTGGAAGAGATGAGCACCCTGATGAAGGAAATCGACGCCAGCCACATCCGCTACCGCAAGCGGGCGGTGCAGCGGGCACAGTTTTTGCTGCTGAGCGACCGCTCGGCGCAGGGCAGCGTCACCGCCCTGCTGCGCCGCTATGCGGAGGACATCCGCAGCCCGGAGCAGCTGTTTGAGCCGGACGACGGCCCGGTGGCAGCGCGGCTGCACCTGTACCCGGCGGCAGTGTTCGGCGCAAAGCCGCTGTATCCCCCCGCCGCGCCCCGCACTGAAGCACCTCTTGCCCCGGTGCGCACCGAGCCCCTTGACCCCGACCGGCTGCGGCAGGAGCAGCAGCTTTTGCTGGACTACGCCCGCCTTGCCGTCACCGAGGAAAACGTGGCGCTGCTGGCGCAGCAGGCATTGGCCGCCCGCCCGCAGGTGAACGCTTCCACCCTTGTGGAGGAATACCCGAACGACTTTACAGGCATCATCGGCCTGCACACCTATTCCCAGTCGCCGCACCGGGAGTATGATATCACCATGACCGGAAACTGGGTGGAGCGCGGCGGCTTCCGGTTTCAGGATTTTGTCCTGACCCGCCGCAAGGAGGTAAACACGGATGGCAACCATTGATCTGCTGGAAGAAACCGCAAACTATCTGCTCAACCACTGCTTTGTGCTGGGCTGCGTAGAGGAACAGCGGGCAAAATATCTGTATATTCAGGATCACCTCAACGAGGTGCGCGCGGTGTTCAAACCCTTGGGCTACGCGGTGCTTTTGTACCCCGCACCCATGCAGGCGGCGGCGCTGGTCAACGAGCACGAGGGCAGTCAGGCACGGCTGCTCAAGTACGAGAGCATCCTGCTGCTGGTGCTGCGGCTTTTGTACCTGCAAAAGCGGGAAAGCCTTGCCGCCAGCGCAGACGAGGTGCTGGTGACGGTGGAAGAGGTGCAGGCCGAATTGCAAAAGATGAACCTGCCCCGCAAGCTGGATCAGCAAACGCTGGAAAAGCTTATGCGCACCCTGCGCCGGTACAATCTGGCGCGTCCGGTGGGACGGCTCTCCGGGCTGGACAGCCGCATCGAGGTGTTCCCCACGGTGCTGCTGGCGCTGCCGGATGCCGACCTTGCGGCCGCCGCCGAGAGCGCCCGCACCCGCACTGAGCTTGGCCTGTACGAGCGCCCGGAGGGCGCAGACACCGAAGCAGGGGAGGGTGAAGTATGATCGAACTCAAGCGCCTGAAACTGATCAACTGGCATAACTTTGAAAATACCACCTTCGACTGCGCCCGCCTGACCTATATGATCGGCGTGAACGCCGTGGGCAAGACCACCATTCTGGACGCCATCCGCTACTGCCTGACCACCAACCGCAACTTCAATGCGCTGGGCAATAAAAAGAGCGGACGCACCCTGCAAGGCTCTGTCCATGCCAAGCAGCGCGGCGAAAACGCTTACCGCCGCCCGGGCCACACCGTGGCCTATATCGGGGCGGAGTTCTGGGACAGCGTAAAGCACACCAGCTTTGTCATCGCGGTGCGGGTGGAGTCCGAAGGCCCCATGCAGGAGCTGCACCCCGGTGACCAGACGTGGTACATCTCCGAGGACGGCATCACGCTGGAGAAGCTGCCCTTTATCGACCCGCGCACCGGTGCGCCCAGCGCCAAGGAGGACTTCAAGCCCGCCGAGGGGCGGCTTTCCTACACCCGCAGCCCCAGCGAAGCGCGGGACCGCATCTGCCGCGCATTGGGCATTGGACGTGCAGCCAGCCCGCTGGGTAAAAAGTTCAACGAGGTGTTCCAGATGGGCACCAGCATGGACGAGATCCCGAACTTCCGGGAGTTTCTGTACCAGTACATCCTCCCGCAGCCGGAACTGGACTTGGAAGCCTTGCAGGGCGACCGCTTAGAGCTGGAAAACCTGCACGCCGTGCTGGCGGAAGCCCAGACCCGCGCCGATGCGCTGGACGAGATCGTCCGTTTTGGCCGCGAAGCCACCGAAAAGCAGACGGAAGCCCTTGTGAACCGGGGTGCCGCCCTGCTGGCGCGGGCTGCTGCCGATGCCGGGGAAAAGGCCGTCTGGCAGGAGCGGGTAGACGCCGGACGCCGCCAGCAGGAGACGATGCGCACCCGCTACGCCGAAGCCAAGACCGCCGAAGCAGAAGCCCGCCGCGCCTACCTGACCGCCCACAGCGCCGCCGGTGCCAGCGGCGAGGGCCGCGCACTGGATGCCCTCAGCGAGGAGCTGGCGCACCGGCAGACCGCACTGGATGCCGCCGCCCGCAAGGCGGACACCGCCGAAAAAGCCGCCGAAAAGACCGGCAACCTGCTGGCAGTGCTGCGCCGCAGCGGTTTTGCCGCCGGGCAGAAGCTGGCCGACCTGACCCCCGACACCCTGCCCGCCCTGACCGACTGGCTGACCGCACAGGAAAAGCCGCTGGAAGAAGCCTATTTTGCCGCACGGCAGCACACCGCCGCCTTGCAGCGGCAGCAGACCGAGAAACGCGCCGAGCTGGATGCCGTATCCGGCGGCAAGTGGGTGTACCCCCACGGCGATGCCGCCACCCGGGTGCGGGACGCCGTGAATGCCGAGCTGAAAAGCCGGGGCATGGAGCCGGACGCCCGCATCTTCTGCGAGCTGCTGAACGTGGAGGACGAGAGCTGGCAGGACTGCGTGGAGGCCTGTCTGGGCGACCGCCGCTTTGATATCCTTGTGCCGCCCGCCCACTATGCCGCTGCCAAAAGCGCCTTTGTGGCGCTGAAGGACAAGGTGGGGCCCATCAGCCTGCTGGACACCCCGGGTCTGCGCAAGGCCAACCGCCGTGCCGACACTGCTCCCGCCGACAGTCTGGCGGCACAGGTCACCAGCGAAAACCCGCTTGCTGCGCAGTACGCCGACACCATCCTGCGCCGCATCGTCTGCTGCGACACCCCCGACACGCTGGAAAACTACCCCGACAGCGCCACCCGGGATCTTCTGCGCCACCATCCCTTCCGGTTGGAGCGTCTGCGCACCCCGCAGCGCTATATCGGCTTGGAAGCCCGCCGCGCCCGCGCCGGGGCACTGGCAGGGGAGATGAACGCCCTTGCTGAAGAGGTGCGCGCCGCCGCACAGGCGGAGCAGAACCTGAAAGCCGCATACAGCCAGTACCAGACCCTTTTGCGCGGCACCACGCTGGAAGAACTTGCCGCTCTGTGGGACGCCCGCGCCGCCCTGACCGCCGCCCGCGCGGCGGTGGACGAGCAGGCCGCAAAGCTGGCGGAGTGCCGCGAGAACCCGCTTTTGCAGCAGCTGTATAAGGAGGAAGAGGTGCGCGAAGCCGCATGGGAAGCCGCCCGCACTGCCGTGGAGCAGACCGGCGGCGATCTGCGCGTGTGCGAAAAACAGATCTCCTCCTGTGAGACGGAGCAGCAGAAGGCGGTGGACACCGCCGAAAAGAGCGCACAGGCCGCCGAGAGCTTTTTTGCCGCCCATCCGCTGGTGGAGCCGCTCTCCCGCAGCCGTCAGCAGGCGCTGACCGGGCCGGATAAGTCCCCCCGCGCCGCCGCGCAGGCCGCCGAAAAGGCACAGGCCAAGCTGGACGATGCCCTGACCGTCTACCTGAACAGCACGCTGGAACCGGCGCAGCGGGAATACAACCGGCGCTACGTCTGCGATTATCCCTTGGGGCTTGCCGGGCTGGAACAGTACCGCGCCCAGCACGAGAGCCTTGTGCGCATCGACCTGGAGCGCTACGCCGCCCGTCTGGAACAGGCGCAGCGGGACTGCAAGGACCGCTTCCGCAAGGATATTTTGTTCCGCATGAAGGACGATATCTTCAACGCCCGGCGGCAGTTCCGGGAGCTGAACAAGGTCATGGAGCAGCTGACCTACGGCGAGGAGGTCTACCGCTTTGAGCTGGAGCCCAGCCGCGACCCGCAGCTGGCGGCGTTCTATCAGGTCATCGTGGACAAGGGCAACCAGCAGATGACCGAGGGCGATTCTCTGGATAACCTTGCCGCCACCGCTGACCCCGCCTACGAGCGTCAGGTGGACGAACTGATGGAAAAGATCATGGCAGACGTGGACGAGAACACCCGCGCCCGGCAGGAGGGACGCACCGCTGCCGGTGCCACCCTTTCGGACTATGTGGACTACCGCACCTATCTGGACTACGATATCAAGGTGACCAATCAGGTCACCGGGCAGCAGGCGTATCTGTCCCGCGTCAGCCGCGATTCCTCCGGCGGCGAGAATCAGGCACCCTTCTATGTGGCCATCTGCGCAAGCCTTTTGCAAATCTACCAGAAGAGCGAAAACAGCATCCGTCTGGTGCTGCTGGACGAAGCCTTCAGCAAGATGACCAGCGACCGCATCCGCCCCATGATGGAACTGTTCCGCCGCCTGCAATTGCAGGTGCTGCTCATCTCCACCGTGGAAAAGAGCACCGCCATCCAGCCCTACTGCGATATCACCTACTCCATCGTCCGCCACGGCGATGCCAACGCCATCGCACCCTTTGTCCGCCTTGCGGAGAAATAAAAGAAAGGGTGTAGAATGGAAAAAACAAGACGAGTTGGAGTTCTGACAAAACGTGTGATCGAACTGCTGGAATTGGAGTTGCCGGAAGGAAAAGATATTCTTCTTGGCGATTCCAACATTGGGCACATGACAACACGCCATCCTGAGGACTTTGCATTATATGGAGAGTACATCCCGGATATTTTAAGAGAACCGGATTATGTGGCGCAAAATAAAAAGGATAACTCCATTGAATATGTCCGAGAAGTAGAAATAGACCATGTGTTTGTCAAAGTTGCGGTACGGGTGTCTACAAAAGGACAACTTTTTGCAAGGTCGGTTTACAGATTAAATCCAAATCGTGTCCGCAGCTTTATCGACAAGGGAAATTTGAAAAAATATTGACGCGTTATCGTGTGTTGACATTTTGAATTCCTATGATATAATAATAGTGGATAGAGATGAGCAACGGAGGACGGAACAGGCAGCCGTCGCCCATTGTTAGGAGATGTGGGAATCGTCACCCCACCCTTGCTCAAAAAAGAGAACGCCCGCCGCATTCGCAGCGGGTGTTCTCTTTTTTCGTGTTTTACACTTTGCAGCAGAATGATGCAAAACGGAGCTTGACATCAAAAATAAACTTTGCTATACTGTTTTTTGCTCATCGGAGGGCTGTTTCAACGTAATTGAAGGGCCGGATAAGATGTCATCGTTCGTGTTTCCCGGAGGCTGTGGGCGCCGTAGTGCCGCAGCAGAAGAGGGAACGCACCGGAGCGGTGGTTCTTATCCGGCCTTTTTGTATGTGCAGAGTTCAAAAAGGAGGAGCTATGCCAAAGGAAACCATCCAATTGTCCGATCATTTCAACTATTCCCGTCTGCTGCGGTTCGTGCTGCCCTGCATCGGCACCATGCTGTTCACCTCCGTCTACGGCATCGTGGATGGGCTGTGTGTCTCCAACTTTGTGGGCAAAACGGCTTTTGCAGCGGTCAACCTCATCATGCCGCTGCCGCAGCTGCTGGGCACTGTCGGCTTTATGCTGGGCACCGGCGGCAGCGCCATCGTAGGCATCACGCTGGGCGAGGGTGACCAGAAAAAAGCCGACCGCTATTTTACCATGTTTCTGCTGGCAGCGCTCATCTCGGTCAGTGTGCTGGCCGTGCTGGGCTTTGTGTTCCTGCGGCCGGTCGCCGTGCTGCTGGGCGCAAAGGGAGAGCTGCTGGACTACGCCGTGCGCTACGGGCGCATCCTGATGCTGGCGCTGCCGCCCTTTGCGCTGCAAAATATGTTCCAAAGCTTTTTCGTCACCGCCGAAAAGCCGCTTCTGGGCTTCTGGTTTACCGTTGGTGCGGGCTGCACCAATATGGTGCTGGACGTGGTAATGGTGGGCATGCTGCACTGGGGCGTGGAGGGCGCTGCCGTTGCCACCCTTATCAGCCAATTGGTGGGCGGCGTGCTGCCGGTGTTCTACTTTATCGACCACCACAATACCAGCCGCCTGCACCTGTGCAGAACACAGTTTTACGGCCGCGTGCTGTGGGATGCCTGTATCAACGGTTCTTCTGAGCTGATGACCAACCTTTCCATGTCGCTGGTCAATATCCTGTATAACTTCCAGCTGCTGCGGCTTGCCGGAGAAAACGGCGTGGCGGCTTACGGCGTCATCATGTACGCTGCCTTCCTGTTTGTGGCGGTGTTCGTGGGCTATGCCGTGGGCAGCGCACCCATCGTCAGCTTCCATTACGGCGCGCGCAACCACGCCGAGGTGCATAACCTCTACCAGAAGAGCCTGCGCCTCATCGCCGTGGTGGCTGTGACCATGACGGCGGCGTCTATGGTCATCATTCCCTATGTGGCGCGCATCTTTGTGGGCTACGATGTCCAGCTGCTGGCGCTGACCAGCCGCGCGTTCCGGCTGTATGCGCTGAGCTTCCTCATCATGGGCTTCAACGTGTATGCGTCCTCCTTCTTCACGGCGCTGGGCGATGGCGTGACCAGCGCCCTCATCTCTTTTCTGCGCACCCTGCTGTTCCAGCTTGCCGCGCTGCTCCTGCTGCCCGCCCTGTGGGGCATTGACGGCGTGTGGCTGGCTGTCACCGCCGCCGAGCTGGCCGCGCTGGCGGTGAGCGTGTATATGTTTGTGACAAAAGACCAGAAATTCCATTACCGTCATGGTTGACGAGTAATAACAGAAAAGCCGCCGGGGTCCCGGCGGCTTTCCTGTTATTCAAAGGTATATTCCACCAGCTGGCAGTTTTTGATGCCCGCAGCGGCGTACTCCTCGTTGGTCATGTCGTAAAAATAGGAGTGCACCACCCGGGCGATGCCGTTGTGCGCCACCAGCAGGTAGGTCTTGCCGGTATCCGCCTTCAACTCGTCCAGCAGGTTGTAGATGCGCTGCGCCAGCTGCATCATGCTTTCGCCGCCGTCATAGCGGTCGGCAAAGTGGGTCTTGGAGATGCGGAACTCCGCACCGTCCCGGGGCGTGCCCTCGTATTTGCCAAAGCACTGCTCCCGCAGGCGGGGCTCGCAGCGGGCGGGCAGACCGGTAGCGGCGGCAATGGCCTTTGCGGTGTCGGCGGCGCGGGAAAGGGGAGAGTACAAGATCTCGTCAATGTGCAGGCCGCTGTCCCGGACAAGTTCGCCCAGCTGCTGCGCCTGCTGCTGCCCGCGGGCGGTCAGCGGGCTGTCGGTCATGCCGCAGATCTTATTTTCCACGTTCCATACCGTCTCGCCGTGGCGGGTGAAATAGATATTATGCATAAAATTACTCCTTACAGCTTGTGCAGGGTGCCGTCCGGCAGCAGACAGACGGTGTCTCCCTCGTCGATGCCAAGACATGTCAGCTCCCTGTCCGGGTAGGGCAGAATGCGGGCAGCCCCGGCGGCATCGGTCAGGGTCACATCGCACAGCACCGGCTGCCCGGCGGGCAGCTCCTCGCAGCCGTACAGCTGCTCGTCAATGCGCAGCACGCGGTATTCCGGCATGGTACAGCCCCTCCTTTGTGTTTTTCCTTATTATATAGCACCCGGGGGCTTTGGTGCAAGGGGGAGCGGACTGAGAGGGTTTATTCTCCCCCGCTTGACAGCGGCGCGGAGAAATTGTTACAATACAGTTACGACTGCAAACCACGTGGAGGGGTTCATGAATATTACGGAACTGCGGTATCTGGTAGCCATCATGAAATGGGGGTCGGTGTCGGCGGCGGCAAAGCAGCTGTACGCGGCGCAGCCCAATGTGAGCAAGGCGCTGAAGAACCTGGAAGAGGAATACGGGTTGCGCATCTTTGAGCGCTCCTCCACGGGCATGATCCCCACCGAGCAGGGCAAACGGTTCATCCGGCAGGCGCAGCGGGTGCTGCAGCAGGTGGACGAGCTGAAGCAGGAGGCGCACCAGCAGCGCAGCTGCGCCGAGCTGCGGGTGGTGCTGACCCATGCCACCTACGCCTCCTATGCGGCGGTGGATTTTTTGCAGCAGGCAGCCCGCAGCGAGCAGCTGCGGGTGCATATCCGGGAGAGCGGTGCCATTGAAGCTTTGGACTTTGTGCTGCGGCAGGGCTACCACATAGCGCTGCTGCGCTATGCCGCCGAGGACGAGGACTACTATCTGCGCTACTGCCAGCGCCACGGTCTGCGGCAGGAGCCTATCATGGAGTTTTCCTACCTGCTGCTCACCAGTCAGGACAGCCCGCTGGCGCGGCGGCAGGTGCGCGAGCTGGACGAACTGAACGATTACATCGAGGTGCTGCACGGCGACACCCATCTGCCCGGGGACGAGAGCACCGCTTCCCGCTGGGAGGTGAACCCCAACCGCCGCATCCATGTGTACGAGCGGTGCAGCCAGTTCTCCATTTTGCAGAATCTGCCCACGGCCTATATGTGGTCGTCCCCTATGCCGCAGCGCGCGCTGGAGCAGTACCATCTGGCGCTGCATAATTGCCCGGCGCAGAAGCAGCAGATGCGGGACGTGCTGGTGTACCCGGAGCGGGAGCCTTTGCAGCCGGAGGAGCAGCTGTTTGTGCAACTGCTGCACAAGCAGGCGGATGCCACCATTAAGGACAGCGGGTGGAAGAAGATTTGAAATGCGCGCCGCGTCTTCCGGGTTGCGGCACCCAGCATCCGCATCGTGCCTTGGGCGGCACGCGCGTCTTGCTGGCCGCTGCCCCAACAACTCCTCCCTGTTTCCGCCGCTGGCGGCGGTCGTCGTCGTTGCTTTGCGCATTATCAGCGGAAGAATTATTTATAATTAGAGCAATGTCGGGCAGCCTGCGGGCTGCCCGACATTGCATTTTCACGAGAGGGGGCGGATTTCCCTTCTTTTCGTCTCAAATTCCACGTTTTGGAGAGAAAATCGCAAACGATTAAGCAAAGTGCACAAAAAGGCGGCGCAAAGTTTGGCGGGGACGCTTTTGACCGTTTCCGGAAGAATATTTTTGAGAAACAATAGAGCAAATTAAAACGAACCATCGACATAAAATGCAAGTTTAAATAAACAAATAAAATAAGCTGCCATATACTTTTTGATATAGGAACCATACCTAAAAAATATTAACACAATTATGAAAAAGGTGTTAACATGAAGCCAGAGATCGGTCATAGCCGCAGTATGGCATAAGCTGTCGGCGGCTGAAATTCAAAAGGAGGTTTCTGGTATGATTAGTTTCTTACTGTGTCTGGCACTTCTGATCGTAGGCTACTTTGTCTATGGTAAGATCGTGGACAACACGTTCGGACCGGACGACCGCGAAACTCCTGCTGTGCGCATCAACGATGGCGTTGACTACGTTGTGATGCCCCAGTGGAAGCTGTTCCTCGTCCAGCTGCTGAACATTGCAGGTCTGGGCCCCATCTTTGGTGCACTGCAGGGTGCTCTGTGGGGTCCCGTGGTGTTCCTGTGGATCACCTTCGGCACCATCTTTGCCGGCGGCGTACATGACTACTTCTCCGGCATGATGAGTGAGCGCAATGAGGGCGCTTCCATCGCTGAGGTCACCGGCCGCTATCTGGGCCCCGTGATGCAGAACATCATGCGTGTGTTCTCTGTGGTGCTGCTGATCATGGTCGGTACCGTGTTCGCAGTCGGCCCCGCAGGCCTGATCGTTACCCTGTGCAAGAACGGCGGTATGTCCGGTCTGCTGACCACCACCCTGTTCTGGCTGATCATCATTCTGGTGTACTACTTCATCGCAACCTTTATCTCCATTGATGCCATCATCGGTAAGATCTACCCTGTGTTCGGCATCTGCCTGATTATCATGGCTGTGGGCGTTGTCTTTGGTATCTTCACCAACCCCGCCTACACCATCCCCGAGATCTGGGCAAACTTCAGCAATATGCACCCCTCCAACACTCCTATCTGGAGCTTCATGTTCATCACCGTTGCCTGTGGTGCTATCTCCGGTTTCCACTCCACCCAGTCGCCTTTGATGGCTCGCTGCATGAAGAGTGAGAAGCAGGGTCACTTCGTATTCTACGGTGCAATGGTCAGCGAGGGCATCATCGCTCTGATCTGGGCTGCTGCCGGCTGCGCACTGTACACCATCACCGATGGCAAGATGGTCGGTCTGGCCGAGGCTCTGGCTGCCGGTCAGTCTGCCGCTATCTACGACGTCTGCCTCAAGACCATGGGTAAGGTCGGCGTGGCACTGGCTATGATCGGTGTCGTTATCTGCCCCATCACCTCTGGTGATACTGCATTCCGTTCCGCTCGTCTGACCTTGGCCGACTGGCTCAAGATCGATCAGGACAGCTACGCAAACCGCCTGAAGCTCTGCATCCCCGTGCTGGGCGTTGGTGCCTTCCTTGGCATCGGCAACGCACTGGGCTTTATCAACTACACCGTCATCTGGCGTTACTTCAGCTGGACCAACCAGACGCTGGCTATGATCGTCCTGTGGGCTGCTTCCATGTACCTGTTCAAGGAGAAGAAGAACTTCTGGATCACCGCCGTGCCTGCAACCTTCATGAGCGCTGTGTCCTGCACCTACTTCGTGCTGGCTCCCGAGTGCCTGGGCAAGATGATCAACACCTATGCGGACGGCAAGCTGGTGGCTTACAACACCGCCGTTGCTTACCCCATCGGCATCGTCTTTGCCATCGCAATGCTGGCTCTGTTCCTCCATGCTACCAAGAAGAGCTCTACTTCCAAGGCATAAGGAACTGACGGCTCCATATTTCCGTAAGTAACCTGCGCCCGCCGCTGCCTGACCGTACAGCGGCGGGCGCTGTTTTTTGAAAAAATCAGGGCTTGCAATTGCCCCCGTCCCGTGGGAAAATAGGGGCGTAGAATTTAAAGCAAAGAAGGGAACTACCCATGATTTTCAAACCCGCACAGCTGGGCATGGCAAAGCTTGACCCGCAGGAGCTGGAGGCAGACAAAAAAGCCTGCCGGAAGATCGGCCCCTGCGGCGTAGGCAAAAAGGCGCTGTACCTGAACAGCTTTTACATCGACCGCCGCTATTATCTGCCCTACGGCAGCATCACCCGGGTGTTCAAGCGGGTGGCTATGAGCTCCGGCGGCTTTTCCGGCAAGGGCGTGTTTGCCTCCATGGCCTATCTTGTGGTGGAGTACGACGACGGCAAGCAGAAGCAGTGCAACTTCAAGGACGAGCGGGACGTGGACGCCCTGCTGGAAGTGCTTGCCAAGGAGCAGCCGCAGCTGCATCTGCTGAGCGCTGCCGGTGAGCAGGCGCTGGAGAAAAAGGCCGCTGAAAAGGCCGCCCGCAAGCTGCCGGAGCTTTCCGAGGACGCGCAGCACAGCCTTACCGTGCTGCGCCGGGCAAAGGAGTATCTGGACGCAAAGCCGGAGCTTTCCGCCGAGCTGAGCGCTGCCCAGCGCCGCAAGCGTGCGCAGCTGCAAAGCAAACCGGTGTACCGCTATGTGGCGCTGGCCATCTTTGTGCTGGGTGTTGCGGCGGCGGCCTACGGTCTGTATTCCGTGTTCAGCCACACCGGCAGCTACGGCGTGTACTTTGCGCTGTTCGGCTTTGCCGCCATCTTCCTGTTTTCCAGCTACAATATGCTGCCCACCGCCCACAATAACAACAACGCCATCATGAAGCGTGCGGAGAAGGCCGAGGCAGCCATGGCAGAGTATGTCAAGCACTACCCCTACGGCGCTTTCCCGGTGAAAAGCTGGTACGCCCACCCCATCGTGCTCAAGCAGATGATGGACGCCGTGGAGGAGGGCCGCGCCGTCACCGTGCCCGAGGCACTGGATGCGGTCAAGGCACGCCTGAAATCCTTGAACGCGGACGTGGAGGTGGAGCAGGAGGAATACGACGAGGTGGTGGTCATCAAGGCCCTGTTCCTCAACCACGATTATCAGTAAAAGCAGAAAAGTAAAAAGCCGGGCAGCCTGCGGGCTGTCCGGCTTTTGCTTTTACAGGGCAGTGCTGCTGTTCAGAACAGGCGGCGAAGCCCTATGATATAAGGGGACTTTTGAAGAGTCGGACATTATTACCACTTTTTTATATTGAATAGTATTCAAAAGTAACGTAGTTTCGTTGTGTTTGCGACTCTTCAAAACTTTGGCTACTTTTGAAGAGTCGGGGCAAAAAGCACAGTGTTCTGCGTGTTTTGGCGCAGAAAAAGTAACTATTCAAAACTCTATGGGTCATAGGGGACTTTTGAACAGTCGCAGCTGCGTCTCAGATCAGCGCCTCCATCCGCAGCGGGTCGGGGTGATGGGCGTATTTCTGCTTGGCGATCTCGATAAAGGACTGTACCTCCAGCCGGGGTGCGTGGCGCATGGCGGCGATCTCCACCGTCACCGGGGGAAAATCCAGCAGCGGCACCTTGACGATGCCCGGGATCACCGCCGTGGAAAGGCAGGGCACGATAGACATGGCGGTGCCCATCTGGATCATGATCAGAGCGCCCTCAAAGCTGGGGGTGATCTTGCTGCAATCCACCCCCACCTGCGCCAGCTGCTCCAGCGAAGGTCCCTGACAGGCGGACAGAAAGCTGTCGAATGCGCCGGAGGACACCACGCTCTGCCCCTTCAGGTCTGCCAGATGCAGCGCCCGCCGGTCGGCAAGGGGAGAGTTTGGGTTCATCAGCGCATGGTACCCCAGCGAGAACAGGGGCGTAAAGGAGATGTCCCGGTCGCGGGAGTGCTCGGTGGCGTAGAAGAAGCCGATATCCAGCTGCCCGGAGCGCAGCTGTTCCAGCGGGCGGCGGTTGTCCTGCGGCACAACGTCTACGCAGGCGTTGGGAAACTGGTGCTGGAATTGGGCCAGAATGCTGGAAAAGGTGCTGTAATCGAACAGCTGCCGCAGCCCGACGGTCAGGTGGGAGCGGTCGGCGTCCTGAATATCCTGCGCCTTCTTCAGCGCCTGCCGCCCAAAGCTGGTCATCTGCACCATGTCCAGATAAAAGGACTGCCCGGCAGCGGTCAGCTTGGTGCGGCGGGTGGTGCGCTCGAACAGGCGCAGCCCGGTCTCCTTTTCCAGCGCATTGATCTGGTAGGTGATGGCGGGCTGGGTGGTGAACAGCCGCTCGGCGGCGGCGCTGAAATTCAGCTCCTCTGCTACGGCAATAAAGCACTCCAACTGGTAAATCGTCATAGAACGGCGCCCCTCCTTGTGAAAAAAGCTGGTCATCTTTATTATACAGGATTCCGCACAGGCCGTAAAGGGAAAACGATTTATAAAGAGATTTGATAAATTCTGACACAAATTTGTATTTCACACCGGGGCAAAACTTTGCTATAATCGTATCAATGTTCAAAATGCACGAAGGAACAGGAAAAACGCAAAAAAGAAGAGAAAAGAAAAAGAAAGGCGAACCTTATGGCTAAGATCTCTCGTCGCAACTTTATGCGCGGTGCCGCTGTGGGCACCATGGGCGCAGCTGCTGCCGGTCTGCTGACCGCCTGCGGCAACTCCGCTTCCAGCACCACCGGTGCTCCCGCTTCCTCCGCAGCTTCCTCTGCTGCCTCCTCCGCTGTGACCAAGCCCTCCTCCCCGGTAGACGGCAAGTACGTCACCAAGGCAATGGGTCACGAAAGCTGGGTGCACGTTGCCACCACCTTCTTTGACGGCAAGATCACTGCCTGTGAGGTGCTGTCTCACGAGGAGACCATCGGCATCGGCAACTATGCCTGCTCCCGCATCCCCGCCGCCATCGTCGAGCACCAGAGTGTCAACGTGCCCAACCTGCGCGGCTCCTCCATCACCTCCATGGCTGTCAAGGCAGCTGTGAAGGAGGCCATCGAGCTGGCCGGTTATAACGTGGACGACTTCTCCAAGGAGGTCACCATCGCTGCTTCCAACGAGGTCATCGAGGAAGAGGCTGATGTCGTCATCATGGGTGCCGGCACCTCCGGCCTGACCTGCGCCTGCCGCCTGCTGGAGGCCGGCTACAGCGTCATTCTGGTGGAGAAGCGCGATATCCCCGGCGGCTCCATGTCCATGACCTACGGCGGCGTTGCCACCGCAGGCTCCAAGCTGCAGTACAACTACGATGTGGACGGCAGCTTCCGCAGCTCTGCCATGGGCACGCTGGAGGGCATGATGAACTTCTGGCAGACCATGGAGAAGTACCACCGCACCGAGTTCTTCAACGGTGAAATGCCCTACATGACCAAGCAGTACACCGTCGCCGGTGATCTGGTGGACTGGATGGCAGGCATCGGCATCGGCTTCAACACCATGGGCAACTACGAAAGCGCTACCCAGTACGGCGCTTCCACCCCGTATCTGGCACCCGGCTGCTACGAGGGCGGCGCAGGCTACGCCATGATGTTCATGGCACAGCGCGTGGAGAAGTACGAGAAGGGCAAGATCATCTACTCCACCAGCGTCACCGACCTGATCAAGGACGAAAGCGGCCGTGTTGTGGGCTTCCACGCCAAGGGCGAAAACGGCGCAAGCTATACCCTGCGCGGCAAGGCGGTCTGCCTTGCCTCCGGCGGCTTTGCCAAGAACCCCGAAATGCTGAAGAAGTACAGCCCCGACTACGCCGACTTCTTCTTCAATTGCGCCTCCAGCATGACCGGCGAGGGCATCCAGATGGGTATCGACGCCGGCGGCTATGTGGAGTGCGAAAACCGCGCTCTGCCCGCCTTCCTGTCCAGCTACAAGAGCAAGTTTGAGCTGGCCTTCATCCACCAGTCTGCCCCCGGCATCATGGTCAACATCAAGGGCGACAACATCGGCAACATCGTCTCCGATAACCACTACACCATGGCCAAGGCAAAGCTGAACAAGGACAACGGCGACACCTTCTACTATGTGTTCGACGAGTCCTCTGCCGTCAAGCTGCGCGACAGCGAGTCCTACGGCTTCAACGGTTACGTTGCCATGTTCGAGAAGGGCGAGGCTGTGCACTACGACAGCGTGGAGAAGGCCTCTGAGGAGCTGAACCTGCCCAATCTGGCAGACGCCATTGAGGCCAACAACGCCGCCGCTCTGGCTGGCGAGCCGGACGAGTTCGGCCGCAGCAACTGCCCCTACATCGAGACCCGCGACGGTCTGTGGGCCATCCGCGTTGACCCCACCTTCTACCTGACCACCGCAGGTCTGGCCATCGACACCGATTGCCACGTCCTGACCGAGGACAAGAAGGCCATCCCCGGCCTGTACGCTGCCGGCGACGTCTGCGGCTCCATCGAGGAGAAGGACGCCAAGCAGTACGGCATGGGCTTCGACGCCGCTCTGACCTACGGCTACATCATGGGCGAGACCCTGAAGAAGGAAATCTGAGCTGCGCTCTGACCCCCTGACAAAAGCATAAACAAAGGGCTGCTGCACAAACCGTGCAGCAGCCCTTTTTATATCATATTTCCTCTTATGCCGCCGCAGGCTTGCGGAAAATCGCCATGGCGCGCTTGTAGCAGCTGGCGAAATAGGCGATCTCCGCCAGTGCGGTCAGGATCCAGCTGCACGGGTACAGCAGGTACAGCGCCGGGATGGTGTGGAAGTGGGCAAAGATGGTGTACACCCAGATCACCCGGAATACGCAGGAGCCCAGCACCACGATGACGGTGGGTACCACCGTCTTGCCCAGCCCGCGGGAGGCGGCGATGGTGCAGTCCATAAAGGCGGAGACGCAGTAGGCAAAGGCCATCACAGCCACCCGCTTCATGCCGGCGTCAATAACGGCGGCTTCGGTGGTGAACAGCGCAAGGAAGGCCGGCCCGCAGAAGAACAGCGCCGCGCCCAGTACAAGCCCCACGCCGAAGGAGTAGCCCAGACTGATGAAGTAGCTCTTCTTCACCCGGTCAGGCCGTCCCGCGCCGTAGTTCTGGCTCATAAAGCTGGCGCAGGCCATGTAGAAGGCCGCCATGCAGTCGTAGATCAGCCCATCCGCGTTGGCGGCGGCGCTGTTGCCCTTGACCATCAAAGAGTCAAAGGAGTTGACGCCCGCCTGAATGAACAGGTTGGCAATGGCAAAAATGGCATTCTGCAGCCCGGCAGGTACGCCCAGCGCAAGGATGCTCTTGGCCTGCACAGGGTCCAGCTGTAATTTGTGCGGGTCCAGCGCGTAGCAGTCCTGCACCCGGGTCAGCGCCCGCAGGATCAGAAACGCGGAAACGCACTGGCTGATGGCGCTGGCCAGCGCCACGCCCACCACGCTCAAATCGCACACGATGACAAAGAACAGGTTCAGCGCAATGTTCAGGGCACCGGCAATAGAAAGGTAGAGCAGCGGCTTTTTGGTGTCACCGATGGAGCTGAACACCGCGTTGCCGAAGTTGTACAGCGCCAGCGCCGGCATACCCAGAAAATACACCCGCAGATACAAAATCGCGCCGGGCAGCAGATCCTCTTTGGTGTTCAGCAGCCGCAGCATGGCAGGGGAACCCAGCAGGCCGATGAGCAGCAGCACCACACCGGCAACGGCGCTGATGATGGCCGCCGAGTGGACGGTCTTTTCCACGTCCTTGGGATGGCGCGCGCCGTAAAAACGCGCCACCAGCACGTTGATGCCGTTGCTCAGACCGATGAGAAAGCCGGTGAACAGGGTCACCAGCGTGCTGGTGGAGCCCACGGCACCCAGCGCCGTAGACCCGGCAAAGCGCCCCACCACCGCCACGTCCGACATATTGAACAGCACCTGCAGCAGGTTGGAAAGCGCCAACGGCAGACTGACCAGAAAGATCTGCTTGGCCAGAGGGCCTTCCGTCAGCGTATTCGTTTGAGAGCTCATACTTTTTTCCTTTATCCTATACATCCTAACCGTACCCGCGCACACCGGGGCACAGCCTCTATTATAAGGCACTGCGCTGCTTTTGCAAGATGGATTCGATAAAATAATAAAAAGGACTGCTGCACATAACCTGTGCAGCAGTCCTTGGTGCAGTAAAGCAATCCAAATCCGAACCATTTTCCTTTGATGCGGCTTGGGCCGCTTCCTCAAACGTGATGGTCTGTGTACCTTCTTTATAGTTAAAGGTTATCAAAACCTTATCATCGTACAGATAAATCGAATTGATGAACGTATCCACCAACGCTTGCCTCTGGTCTTTCAGGCTCATGTCCAGTTTACGGAAGCGCATCAGCCAGAAACGGATAAATTCCTCTTTGATTTTTGGCTTTGCCAGCTTTTCTTCCGCAATGCGGGCTTCAAGCTCACGCTTGGTTTCTTCGAGCTGTTCCAACCGTTCCTTGGTGGAACTGGTGAGGATTCCGGCTTGAATTGCGTTGAGCATATTCTGGATACCCGATTCTGCATCCCGGAGCTGTTTCTCATAGAGAGGAAGGTTGGTGTTCTCTCGGTCTTGCAGCTCCATGACCTTGGCGATAATGGATTCCATGGCGGCATCGTCCCGGACAAGCTGCATGGTCTGGTTCACCACCAGATCTTCCAGCCACTGTTTGCGGACAGTTTTCTTCTTGCAGCCCTTCTTCTTTTTGGCCGTGGCACATTTATAGTAGCGGTGGACTTCTCCCGTCCGGCTTGTGCCGCTTTCGCCAAACATCAGCGCACCGCAGCAACCACAGTGCAGCTTGGTTGTCAGCAGGTAATCGTCCTCTGCCTTTCTTCGGGCAGGGGCTTTCTTGTTTTTGGCAATCTTTTCCTGCACATCATCGAACAGTTCCAGCGGCACGATGGGCGGAATCGCATCCGGCACGACCACATCCCGGAATTTCAGTTCTCCGATATAACGCCGGTTTTTGAGCATGTGCTCCACGCTGTTGTAAGTAAATTCGCCTCCGACCGGGTTCTTGATGCCGTTTTCATTCAGCCAGTCCCGAATCTCTTTCATCGTGAGGCCATCCCGATACTTCGTGAACGATTCCAGCACGAAAGGGGAGGCAAGCGGGTCGATGTGAAATTTCCGCTCGGAATCCAGCGTATATCCAAACGTTCCACGACCACCGTTGCAGCGGCCTTTCAGGATGTTCTCTGTCTGTCCACGGACAACCTTTTCGGCAAGGTCGGCAGAGTAGTATTCTGCATAGCCCTCCAGAACCGATTCCAGAATGATACCCTCTGGCCCCTCGGAGATGATCTCCGTAGCCGACATGAGCTTGACACCGTTCTTCTTCAGCTGGGTCTTATACCGGGCACTGTCGTAGCGATTCCGGGCAAAGCGGTCAAGTTTCCAGACCAGAACAATATCAAACAGCTTCTTGTCGCTGTCCTTTATCATCTGTTGGAATTGAGGGCGATTATCCGTCTTGGCAGAGATGGCGCGGTCAATGTAGTGCTTGACGATAGTGATGTCATTCTTTTCGGCATAGGCCGTGCATTCACGAATCTGGCCTTCGATGGATTCTTCGCGCTGGTTATCACTGGAATAGCGGGCGTAGATCACAGCGGTCATGGCAAGCACCTCTCTTTACACGTCATTGAACGGTGGAGCGTTCTTTCAAAGCACTGTTTCGTATAATGTATATACCATGTTTTGATGGAGAAATCAAGACTTTTTATTATCTTCAGTTTTTCTTTTTGAACAATTGACCCAACAGCCACCCCTCTCGTTGAAATGAGGTGACTGTTGGGCCGACTTGCTCGGATTCCTTTATTCTTCGTTTAGCTGGACGATGGTATTATAAAAGATTTTGTTTGGAATAACGACTTGAAGAACACCCTTTTTCAAAAGTGCTTCTATGCGTTTCATGACATACCAGTCACTTACCGGAGCAGAAATCGCTTTTAATACGTCTGCGGTAAGTTCACCAACCGAAATAGGAATTCTCGATACTAAACTAATAATTCTCTGGTCGAAATAATCTATGTTAACGCTTTTAACATCGTTCGCATGCCAAATACGCATGGAGGTGTTTTCGTTTAATAGCTTTCCCCATCTTTTGGCATACTCAGTAATAGTTTCTTCCGTCAAATACTTTTGTGAGATCTTATCGGTTTTCCCTTCCATAAATTCTTTCAGACCTTCTCTGGATGCAAGCAAAATTCTATTTGTACCATACTTTGCTGCATAGTAACAAATATAATAAATGCCGCACCAACAATCGGCAGAACTCCTGACCCAAACACGCAGTGGCTTATGATTTATCATATCACATTGAACCGCATTCGCTGTACCATGATATTTCGACCACAGTTGTCTAGCTTCAATTTGGCTGTCAGGATAATATTCTGAAAGGCAATTCACGAATTGTTTGCAACGATATTCTGAATCGCAAGCATATTGAAGTTCTCCCATTGATAACATAAACGGAAACAACTTTACACTTTCGACGATGCCTAAAGCTGCTAACATATTGACATCACTGGGTTCAAAAACAATTTCATCCATAGCTGGTCAGAATCATAATTTCGGGATAGTGACTTGTGTAGTTGCACTCCAATAGATTGGTTTGCTTGAGCCAACCACTCCAAAATAACACCCAACGCTGCAATCAAGATAAGTTCCAACATCATAGAAGTCATATGTATAGGTTGTATTATATATACTTTGTTCTGGAACTAGTGCTGTCGTTGAAAATGGGCAGCTTCGTTCGATGTTATCGGAATAGCTCGTGTAGTAATCCGTTCCTGAAACATTTTTTATTAAATCCGGGCCAATACCGACGGTAGTTCCACTCATATAAAAGCCCAATCCATTGGCCTTTGTATAAAGAACTCTCCATGTTCCATCAATATACGATACAACTCTTGAGCCGTCTGTATTAGAAACAGGAACGCGCATTGGAACCTCGGCCAAAACATAAAATCCGAGATTCTCTTGTTCTTGCACAGAAAGATTGAGAAGTTCTTCTATCGAATAATCATCGATCTTTCTCTTATTTCCAGTTGCAAATGCTGGCTGAATGGTCAGGAGAAATAAAACCGTGACCAATAGAATGGAAATCAGCCGTTTGATTTTGTTAGTTATAGTATACTGCCTCCTAATTTATTTTTTTCTTCACTCAATACACTAAAGCTCCATTGGAATCACCTTCATTAAATTTTCCCCTTCAGGTGTATACTCCTCGGCAAATAAATGTGAACCATACAAATGCTGAAACTACTAGAATACTGTTGGAATAGAAAATATTGTGACCTTACACTGCTTTGGGTGATTACTTTGCTTTCCTTCATTGAATAGCTAGAACAACAGCTACTATCAAGAACAAAGTTGAAAGCCCAAGCTGAACCCATGCAATTTTTTCGTTTTCGGCATTGTTACAGCCTTTGGAGGATACTGCCACTTGGATATAATGCACTGCTACGATTCCATATGAGAAAAACAAAGAAGCCCAAGCATAAGGTACTGCGCTTTTATCTGTCAATCGGACAAGATTACTAGTCCATACTGAAATGCAGCCCCAAAGGGCAAAAGGAGCAATAAGAAAAAAGTTGCTTTTGCCTTTTTTCATTCTTAGCCTCCCACAGCTTGATGGTACGATTTTGTAGTATCCATAAGGTGTCCACCGGAATCATACGAATACAAAATATCATGATAGCAATGGGTATAGTAGCTATTACTCATGATCACATTTTCCTTTCCTTATTTTGATTTGATTGCTTTTACGACTAAATAAATGACCAGTATGCCGATGCAGAGCGAAATAATTGTCAATGCCTCTGCCGTTGCATTAAGGCAAGCACCAATAAAATAAACCAATACCAAAAATGCAACAAAAGCGATAAGAAGCAGCACCCATTTGTTTTTTTTCATGTTATCACCTCCCTATCTACAAAAGTTGGCATTAAATTTTTGTTGAACCAAAGGAATTGTTGAGAATACAATCAATACCCATTTGGAGAGATAGTAGCAAACTACATGACGTGTATACGGAAGCACATTAAAAATGGCAAGCAGGAAATCTATTGACGAAAGAACAGATGCGACCATCTTGTAACTTGACCGCTTCTTTTCACTTAAAGGCTTATTCTTTGCTTCGATAGGTGAGAGAAAGATAGAGATGCCCAAAAGAGCTACTGTTGTCAGGATACGGAAAAGGTGATTTGCTGCGATTGCCTTACTTAGCAAAATGCAGATAAGTGCCAGTCCGGAGAATGCCAAATAGCATCTGGTGTGCGATGTTGCATGGTATCCGCCAATGTAGATTCGCTGTGGGATAAACCCAATCAAAAATGAAAGTGCGTACCGCACATCACCACACACAACAGCGATTAAAACAACAAGCAGAACGCTCACAACAGATGATATGAGCAACTCGTACCCATAGACATACGCATCCGCCTTTGCTTCATCTATCACTTTTTGCTCGCAGAAAAGACGGACTGATTTTTGAGACAGCGTGCGTTCCCACATTGCAGTTGCGCCACCTTATCTTCTGATTTTTGCTTCACTGTATCATAAATTTCAGCAAAATCAAGAGGTTTGGCAAAACTGGTCGTTCTGGTGACAAAAGTGGTAGGTCAGGCTACTTGTAAGGAGCCTTTGCACAGTCTATAATAGTAGCAGGACATTATTTTGTGGAGGTTGTCGAAATGCTGAAGTACCACGTTGCAGTCTGCGATGATGAGAAATCAGACCTTGATGGCATTGTTCAAAGCGTCCAGCAGTACGATGTGCAAGGCTGCTTTGACATTGAAACTTACATGGATGGAAACGAACTTCTGAGCGAATTGCAAATGCAGAAGAAATCCTTTGATCTGCTTCTTCTCGATATCGAGATGCCATCCAACGGTTTTCAGCTGGCGCAGTCTTTGATTCAGATGGAGAAGCATCCTTTGGTGGTATTTGTCACGAAGCGGCATGAGTACGCTGTGCAGGGATATGGCATTGCATTCCGCTACCTTGTCAAACCTTTGGATCAGACGCTGTTCGCTGCGGCAATGGATGCCGTCCTTCAGGAACTGAACTCCAAACATTTCACGATCGAATACGATGGTGTTACCATGTCCTTGGAAACATCGGACATTTACTTTCTGGAAAGCCACGGACATAAAGTTCTGATTCACTGCAAGGAGCAAGACCTTACATTGCGAATGAGCATTCCTGAAGCCTTGGAGCAGCTTCCCAAACGGTGCTTTGTGTCACCACACAAAAGTTATCTCGTCAACATGGAACACATTGTTTACGCTACGGGAACCGCTGTTTTTCTTTCCAGCGGACATCAGCTGCCGATCAGCAGGAGGAAGCGTCAGGAGTTCAATCAGATCTTCAACGCTTATTTGGGAAGATGATGCTTTATTATTTCGTTGAGTTTGCAGGGAGCTTTGCCAACATTGCCCTGTTGCTGCTTTTTATCGGTCGGCTGTTTCCCAAAAAGGAGCCCGTCTCAAGGTGGTTCTATGCCTATGTTGCACTCTTGATTGCTGGGCAGTGTGCTTTGAGTTTATTCCCGGATTGGGTGACGCAGCGCACGATCTATCTTTTAGTTGGCGGATTTTTCCTTGCATTGCTGTTCTATGAGGTTCGACCGTGGCAGGCGGTTTTTGCAAGCGGAGCTTTCTTCACACTGATTGCTTTGGTGGAAGTGCTTGCAATGCTTCTGATTGGGCTGCGTATCCCGGATACCGACATTCTAATGCAGGCTGGGGCAGCACGGTTGGTCTATGTTGTTTTTTCAAACCTGATTCAAATTCCACTCGTAGTCCTGATCTCACATTTTTTCAGCCGAAAAGGAAATGCTCTGCGTATCCTATGGCTGCTGCCGATCATTGCGATTCAAATCGCAAGTATTGCTGTCTGTTATGTGGCACAGTATCATGCTGCGGATGAGTATTTCCCGGATTATATGGTCGGTCTTATGGCGGTGCTTCTCCTTATAAACATCCTGATCGTGTTCTATGTGGAAGCTCTCCGGGAAAATGAACTGGAAAAATTCAAAGTTAAGTTCAACGAACAGCAGTACAATCTTCAAATGGAATACTACCAGCAGCTCAAAGAACGCCAGGAAGAAGTCCGTTCTCTGCGGCATGATGTGAAGAAATACATCCTGGCGATGCAGGCAGTTGCAGAACACGGTGATACCGAAGAACTTCACAAGATTGCGCAGGCTGCCACGGATGTTTTCGAGCGTTCCACAAATATTTCTGCGGTCGGAAATCCTGTTGTTGATGCTCTTTTGAATTATTACTTACGAATTGCGGAAAGGAATAACATCAACGTCAAACTGGATGTGACGATTCCTGAAGTCCTGACGATCTCATCGTTGTCTTTGAGCATCATTATCGGAAACACATTTGACAATGCCATCGAAGCCTGTTGCGACCTGCCAGCGGAACAGAGAATCATTCATCTACAGCTGCGCAAGCAGTATCGAAGCCTCTTCTATCGGCTGGAAAACCCATACAGTGATACTTCTCGCGGAATCCGCATCGGAGAGTATCACGGTTACGGACTAAAAAATATAAATCGTATCGTTCAGGAGAACCATGGTGACTTCTATACGAAAAAGAAAGACGGTGTGTTTACCGTCCAAGTCCGCCTGAACTGCGAAAATTAAAACATTCTCCTAAAACATTGCTTTGCTTTTGCTTGTACTTTGTGTGTTTCATTCATCTGATGTATTCATTATCCTGAAGTGTTGACACACATCAATACTTATGTTATCATTCCCAACAAATCCACAGCGATTTCTGTAAAGAAACGATTCTGTGCGGTTTTATTTCCTGCGAAGATTTACCGCCCCGCAACACACCCGATCATTTTGCCGTCTGTTTCACCCGACAAAATCCTTCGCCTGTACTGCGTGGGCGGTATTTTCTTTTTGGGGAAGCCGTACCTTGAGAATTTCATGAGCCGTCCGAGCGTGATACCGGCTTTTCGGCCAACGCCGCTGCAAAACAGGGGCAGGAACTTCGTTCGGAGCAAACGGCGATCAACATACACGAGCAGCGGAACTCTCTACTTATTTTTGCGTCTTAACAATTCGGAAACAACTTTCGGAAATGCGTTTTGAGCGCAGCGGTGGAGAGCAAGAACCGTCCCGTGGACACAAATTTTCAATTCTTGAAAATTCTGTGTTCCTCCGGGACTACACTTCTCAAACTCTTGCGAGTTTTCTAAGTGATCTTGTTGGGGCGTGCCTGCCCCAAACCCTGCTCATGGTTCGCACCTGACGGTGCGAACAGCAACGGCGTGTCGTGCTTACATAACTTCACCGAGGAGTTATCGAACAGACAGGAGGTACAATGACCAAAAC
>ENA-ORRX01000112-ORRX01000112.1-human-gut-metagenome-genome-assembly--contig:-NODE-112-length-29187-cov-5.61427_pt1 | contig 29187 bp, 45 predicted proteins | sample MGYA00242186_ERZ509153 | MGnify/ENA primary metagenome ERZ509153 (study PRJEB26280, sample SAMEA2338643) | human gut metagenome | biome: human gut; feature: human-associated habitat; material: faeces... | reverse complement strand
TTATAGGAGTAGAATAACTACTCCTATAATTAATTATATTAATGTTTTATAAGTGTCTCATAAATTTTATTATATTCTGATGGTAGTAAAATATGAGAACTTTTAAGAATATCTATTAATTTAATAATAGTATCCTTAATACATGTATATTCTAATGAAGATGTAGAAGAATCAGTATTCTTCTTTTCTTTTGATTCTTGTATTTTCTTTTTGTCTTTTTCTTTATTAAAATAATCTGTTAAAAATTCCATTAAAACAGGATTAGACAAATGTGTATAATCTGTACTATAAGTAGCTTTAATTGACTCTTTAAGTCCAAGCTTTTTAATCTTGTCAAATATTTCTTTTCTAGTCATTTGAATAAATTTAAAAGAGTTTGTTTAAATTGTTCTTTATTTTTTAAAACTTTATATAAATCTGAAACATCTTTTCCACCTTTAAATTGAGGTAATACAATATTAGTAAATCCTGTAATTTTACTTAATTTAATGGCATCTTCAATTCCTGCTTTATCATTATCATATAATATATAAATTTTCTTAAATCTATTCTTTAATTCTTTTATTGCAGTTTCACTTAAAGAATAACCTTCTCCTTGTAGAGCAATGCAAGGTATTCCTGTATTAGACCACAAACAAAGAGCATCTTTAACAGAAGAACAAATACATAAAATATCATTAGTTTTTGGAATTTTAGTCCATAAAGATATAACAGATTTATCAAATTTACTAAGCCATTTAAAATTATTTTTATTTAAAGGTTGATAAAGTTTTATTTGAAAATTATTTTCTTTATTTTCAGTATAAATATAAGCTAATTTATCTGCTTTAAATACATATTCCTTATCTTCTTTAATTAAAAAGAAATGAGAAATAGGATAAATTCCAGCATATTTTAACCATTCTAAACTAATACCATATTCTTTCCAATACTCAATATCATAAGTTTGCCACTCTCTAATCTTACACTTAAGATTTGTGGACTTCTTTTTAATAACAACATTTTTAGTAATACAACTATTAGACATTGATGTATTAGCATAAATTTTTTTTATATTTGGAATATCCTTATATATTTTTAATAAAGTGTTTTTATAAGAACATTTCCAATATTTACTTAATAAAGTAAATATATTTCCTTTTTCTAGTGTGGAAAAATCAGTATAAAGAATAGTTTTTCCATCAATAGTATAAAAACCTAAAGAAGGTTTTTTATCTTGTCTTAATGGGGAAGAAATTAAAATTGGAACTTTATTAATATTAAAGTAAAATGACAGAATTTCAATATCTGTCACTTTACTTTTAATATCTTCCAATACTATACTGGAATTACATTTAAACATTATTAATTATTTAACCAAGGATTATTCACTACAGTATTTTCATTTGGGGCTTGAAATGGTAAATCTGAAGGAGTAGAATTAGCAATATTTTCAGTAGGTGCTACACCTTTATATTCATGGAAATATTCAAAGCTATATTCACGATTAGCTAAACCTCCTCTTTCTTTTCTACCATTAATATCTTTCTCAATATCTTTAATTGATTTAGTACTTGTTTTACAAGTCTTATTAGTATAAACATCTTGATAAATATTACCCTTACTAAAGTTTACACCATATTCCATTTTGAGAGTATTTGAAGGCATCAAAGAAGGAATATTTTCAATTTCTTTAAAATTACCTTCAAAGAATTTCAAAGTTTCAGTAAGACATTCACAATCTTCAGGTAAAACTTTAGGATTTTTTACCCAAACATTATCAATATAAGCAAAATAATCATCAAGATTAAGGTAATTCTTAATAAATTCAATCAAAGCAATTTCTCCTTCATAAGCAGGTCTGTATTCCTCTGAAATACAAAGAGGATTACCAGCAGCAGAAAAAAGCTTTGCCTTTGTTTTTATTTGTTCTTCAGTTGCCCAACCTGAATAGCCATATTTATCAATTACTTGAACCTTAGACTTATCTTTATTAAATCTATAAGATTTAGTAATAAAGAAAGTAGCTGGTATAATAACATTCTCAATAGGATTCTTGTCTAAATCCAAAGGTTGAACATAGAATACTACTTTTGCAAATTTATCACCTTTTTCTGTAGTACCAGTATATTCAGGAATTTTATCACTTTCAATATTAAGGAGTTTATTTCTTTCTTCTTTAGTAGGATTTACTGCTAATACTTTAGTAAATGCCCAACCTACATACTTCTTATAATCTGTTACTGAAAAATTGCTGTTGTCTTTTGCTTTAAATTGTACCATAATGTTTAAATATTTATTAAAATTTATAAAATGAATGAATTATCAATTAAAAGGATATAACCATATTAAATGATTATATCCTTATTTTTTTATTAAAAGTTTATTATTAGTTATTATCTGCTACAAATTCTTCTTTTTGTTTATCTACCTCTTGTTGAGCTAAATAATCTTCAAAATTATCTCTTAATTCTGTTTCTTCTTTAGCAGCTGCTTCTAACATATCATCAATACCATCTTCCTTATTTTCTTCTGTAGGAGGAATAATTGTATCAGGATATTTTAGTACAAAAGAAGTTATCTTCTTAGGATTACCATTTTGGTCTACCTTATCAGTAGTAGTAATTACTTTATCTACCAATTCTGCAGTATAATATCCAAATCTTTGCTTAACAGGATATTCCCATTGTTCAATAGAAGCATTAATTTCTTGTAATTTATTTTGTAAAGATTCTATTTCCTGTTCAAGTTTCTTTTTCTTATCATTTAAAACTGAAGTAGTTTTAGCAGTTGTTTTAAGACACTTAATTTCAAAAGGTTTAAATGTAGTTTCCATAATAAAATGTAATTTAATTAATTAAAAATTGGGTGAATAAATATTATTAGTGCAAAATTAAGAAATAAATTAATTATAATAGCTATCCATTGCCTTAATAATTAAGGATAGGTCATTAGGAATAAAATCTTCTTCAAACATATCAGCAGGAGATTTAGCAGGAATTTCAACAGTTCCCTTTACACATCTATGAGTATAAAAACCATAAACAGGCTTTTTATCCTCTCCATAAATAATATCAGAGAATAATACCATAGGAACAACTTCTATAGGATTATAGGTACTATCAACCAATTTACCTACAGTAGAAGCTTTATATCCTACAATTACATTATCAGACATTACTTCTTCACAGTGCATAATAAGAAAGATATTTAAATCTTCCCTCATATTTTCCATTGTTTGAATGATACCTTGGAAATGAGCAGCCATAGCTGTAAACTTATTATACCCAGTTTGATTGACTGTTTTAAAGAATTCTTTTCTCATTAAATAGGAACAATCATCTATAATAATGGTTTTAACATAGCTAGCATTCTTATTAATACCATCAAGATAAGCCATAATTTGAGAATAATCATCTACATTAAATAGATTCTTATTTCCTTCATTATATAGTTTTGAACTACCTTTAAAGGGTAATTTTTTCTTTAACACATTAAAAACTATTGTTTCTTTTGGGTTAAGATTTTTGATAGAAGTTGATTTACCAGTACCAGATTTACCCATAATAAGACAAATATTTGCCATAATTTTAATTGTTTTTAGTTGGTTTAATAATAAATTTAATTGAATATGCTATTAAAGAGAATAAACTTTTAGGAACTTTATTAACAAAATTACCTAATTTATTACGAGTTATTAAATTATAAATACTTTCCATTCTTTCTTTATCTGAAGGTAAAGGTAATTCTTTATAATAATTTATAGCACCATCAAAGTATAAAGGACATAGGTTATTTGAATCTCCTTGTCTATTTAATACTATTTCTAAAATTCTAAAATTACTTTTTAATTTAGTAATATCATATCCTACATAATCTGGTAATTCAAAAAAGTGAGGATTAGTTATACCCATAAACACATCACAATCTTTAGAGGTGTATTTTGAATCAGACAATCCTGCAGTAGTAGGTCTAATTTTATTACTTTTAAAAGCTTCAAGATTAGTAGTTTCAGTACTTTGTTGTTGGACAATAACAGGAATATATTTATATCTATTTTTTATTAAAATCATATAAGAACTTAATCTATTAATACATTCTCTTAATGTTTTATTATTTTCAGTATCAATTAAGCTAATATGGTCTACTATAATAAAAACATATTCATTAGGATTATTAGGAATATAATAATCAAATTCTTGTCCTTCTTTTGTTTCTCCTAATTCATTTTTATATAAACATGGCTTATAATATGTTACACCATTTAAATTTGCATAAGATTTAATATCCTTCCAAATAGCAGTAGGATTACTCTTATCATCTTTAAATTCTACAACTTGTTCATAAAAATTTAAAATATCAGTATATTTTTTTGTTTGAATTAAATCTAAGATATGTTTATCTACAGGTTTATCTTTATTAGTACTGCCTAAATCTGTAGGACTTATTCTTATATTATCATAAATATACAATAAGAAACAAATAAATCTTAGAGTAATAGCTTCTTCAGTTTCTTCAAGATTATAATAAAAAATCTTAGGAGTAATTATGTTAGGATGAGTATAGGCATAAATAACAGTTGTATAAACAAAAATATAATTAGTTAATTGTGTTTTTGAAGACTTAGTAGCACCTGATATTAAATAATATTTGCCTTTCTCTATTCCAGGGAATATTGTTCTAAATCTTGGAAAAGGAAACTCAATACAATTAATTTTTCCTTCAAGAATATTTTGTCTTCGCTGTTTAAGATTATCAAAAACCCTATTTAAAAGATTACTCATTTATTTCTTTAATACTTTATAAATATAATTATTTTGATGCTTAATCATATCTTCAGCAAATCTAATACTATTATTTATGTATTTAATAATCTGATGGGGATTAATTTCCTTTTTTTGAACAGGAGTAGTTGCAAAAGTTATTTTACTTAAAGGAATTTCCATTAAATAATTTTTAAACCACATATAAGCATTTCTTTCCATTTTAGCTCTTGATAATTTCTTACCAAATTCTTCATTATATTCATCTGTAGACAATTTTGTACAAAAATCAGCTATTGTTACTTTTTGAATTGGAAAACCTCTAAAGGTAATTTCAAAATCCCCTTTGCAGGTAGTAGAGTTATTCTCTTTATTAAAAGTATAATTTAAAGACTTTGAAGACAATACAAATCTTTCATTACGATTTACTTTGATAGCAGTTTCTTTTTTCATAATTAAAAAATGTTTTGAAGTTAAAAAATAGAAATATTAAATTTAAAAAAAGTACAAACTTAATTGAAGTTATCTTAATTCTGAAGACCAATTACTATTATAATTATCTTGGTCTTTATTTTGAATATAAGACATTAATTGAGAATTATCTACTAATTCCCCACATTTAAATTCTCTTTTACTAATAAAGTATTTTAATAATTGCATATAAGTATAATTTCCATTAAAACTTTCTATATACTTTTTAGTAGCTTCAATGGCTTCTTCATCAGTAAAATCACCATAATTTTTTGATAAAGCTTTTAATTTATTAGCAATTACTCTGGTACTATCTTTCCAATAATAATTAGTTCCTTCTTTTTTGCCTGAAGGATATAATTCTCTTAATTTATTGGCCAGATTTTCAAATCTTATATCTTTTATATTTTTCTTTTTATCAATAACTATTTCACAATCTGTAAGAAATTCTTCTATTAAATCTTCTCCTGCTTTATTTAAAGTAAAGAAAAATTTATTAGTATTTTTATTAAATTCTTTAAACAATAAATCTTTATTATGACAATTAGAATAAGTATTATCATTAATAGTAATACCATTTTTTATTGCTATTAATAATAATACTTCATCTAATGTTAAATCATAATTAATTAATTTATCAGTATCTATAGTAATTAACATGATAATGTATATTAATTTAAAATATTACTTAAACTTAATTCATTTGGTTGTATTATTGTTATTAATTTTTTATCATAATTATTAATCATATTTTGTACATTTTTTTCTTCTACAGTATTTTCAAAATAAGGTAAGATAATAATAGGTTTAGGATGTCTTAATAGTCTTCCCATTTTTTGTATTTGAATAAGAGTAGAAGAATTGAGCATATTAAAGATACCAATTTGGCAATCTACAAGATTAGCTCCTTCATTTACCATTTGGCATGCTGTAATATGCTTAATTTTCTTTTCATTAAATAATTGAATATATTCTGAAGCATTATTATTGTTTTCACTATTAATACAATATTTACCTATTGTTTTGGTTTGATGAATAGAAGAACAAAAAGTTAAAGTTCTTCTATTTTTTAATAAAGACAAAAGTTGTAAAACATAAGGTTCTTTTATTTCACTGCACCAAATTAACCTATCAAGAGAAGCTCTAAGCATTTTAGTAGACATACCCTTTCTTTTATACCACTCAATTAAACCAGTAGTATCATTATATTTACTTAATTGAGTAGTTTTATAATAGGTTTTTTTTATTCTATTATATATTGTTTCTGTTGCATTTTTATTATCTAATTTTAAAGGAATAAGAACTAATTTAGGGTTAGGCAAGATTTTAGCATTAATAGCATCTTTTAATTCTATATTATAATTATATAAATTAGGAAAAGTAGTTTTTAAATCTATTAATTTTAATCTTGATACTGTTGCAGATAAGCATAATACTCTATTAAAAGTATTATTACTACTTTGAATTGCTTCAATACATCTATTTGAAAGATGATGTACTTCATCTAATATTATTTCTACCCATGATTGTTTAGCTATATATTTAGGTAAAGATACATAGGTAGTAAAAGTAATATCTTTCAATAAATATTCACAATTCCATTTTCCTATTTCAACTACCCAATTTTGTTTTAACACATTTGTAGGTACTGCAATAAGAATAGGAGTATTTTCTTTATGATATTTCTTTAGCCATTCTAATGCTATTTTAGTTTTACCCATAGATGTAGGTAATTGAGCTAAAATATTATTGTTAGAAATAGAAAGAATATCATTTAATACTTTTTCTCTTGTTAAATTGTTGTAAGTCTCTTTCATATTTAAATTCTTTATACATTCTTAAAAATATACTTCCCATAACCCAAAATATTAATAATAAATAAAAGATAAAAACAAGAGAAAATAAAATTAAAATCATTTTTATAACCATTATTACTGTTTTATTTTTAATTCTTTTTTTATTATAATATTTGAAGAAACTATTTCTAAAGAAGCGTTTTTATAATAATAACTTCCTTTAGGAATAATACATTCCATTATTGAATAATTTTCTCTTGTACATTTTTTTAAAGCTTCTAATAAATTAGCAAAAGAATGATAACCTTCATTTATAATATATATTGTTCCATACAAATCATAATCTGGTGGCATTTCTTTTACAATTAATTTAATATCTTTATTTCTTTTATTTAGTTTATAAAGTTTTCTCATTATAGGAGAAATATAATATGTATTTTTATTAATCCTTAATAAAGAAAGTATAAAATAATAAAACCATTTAAGAGAAAAAGTTTTATAATAACTAGTTTCTTTAAATAATAATTTATAAACAGTTAAATCTGTTCCTGCTTGATTTAATACAGGCTTACTATAAGATTGAGTCCAGCACATAATATTATTAATTTATTTCAAGTTTAAGAATCCATCTATAAATAGTATCACCACATTCATCGCAAGTACCAAGACACTCTTCTTTTGTATTCTTATTTACTTTAACGAGTTTAATAAATGTACCTTGTTTACAACATGTTTCATAGTCACCATCCCAAAGATAATTAGTAATCCATAGAGGAAGTTGGTATTGTTCTTGTGCTTCATCAATCAATTTTTCATGAACTTTATCAAGAAATACTGTATCTTCTTTGGTTGGTTCATTATATGCATATTCAATCCATTCCTTATTATTAATCAAATAAGAGAAATTAGTACAACCTTCTGTTATTTCAATATTTACTTTCATATTATTTAATATTGTCTATTGTACCTAAAAGATGTTCATTACCTTCATAAGGAATGCAATAAAGATAACGCTCATTTAAACAAACATAAGGATAGGCTTCATCTTCTTCATCATAATAAGAAAATAGATTTATTGCCCATTTCTGACTTGGCTCATCTCTAACTAATACTTTATCAAAGAGTTTAAATTCTTGTTTTTTAAGTTTATTTTCTATTTTCTCTAACTCTAAAGTATTAGTATTCCATGTATATCCAGCTATTCCCATCTTAATAAATAATTCTTTCCTAGCCTCTTCTGATGCTGGAATATAAAATGTTGATGTCCAACCTTCTTTATTTAAATCTATTTGAAAATTACCTAATGAATTAATACCACATATATATTTTGGTGAAATATCATTATACATTTCTCCTGTTGCAATAAAAGGAGATGTACCATCTATTTTCATCATAACATCACCTCTCTTAATAGGAATTCTAAATTTATTCCAATCTCGTTGTGTTTTAGATGGGAATAGAACACATTCTCCACATTTTATAAAAAATAAACCGTCTTTTGTATAATAAGTACTAATTTTATCATTTAAAGCTACTTTAATAGGATATGTCACATCACTTTTTATTTCTTCTAAAGTAACTTCACCATGAACTAAAGAATACAATTTAGTACCTTTAGGACAATATTTTAATATTTCTGCTATATTCATAATTTTATTATTTTTATTGTTTATAAATAGTATCAAGAATTTCTCTAAAGTTAGGATTATCTATTACTGCTTGAGCATCCTCCTTATTATTAAAACAAACTTCTACACCAAATATAACTTTAGATGAAAGACCACAAATTTGATACCCATTTATACAAGTACTGTAACATATTATATACATATTACTTGATTTTATAATTCTACTTCTACTATTATAATATTCAGCAATATTAAGAAGTTGATTTAATGCTAATATTTTTTCAAGTTGTAAATCATTATGTGCATTATTTGGGTCAAGCTTATTGTCTCCAGTGTATAAATTAATTTTCCCATGCTTATCTGTAAAATAATAAGAGTTCTTAAATAATTTCTTACATATATCTTCGTATGTAATATTTTTATTTATAAGTTTGAATTTAACACATTTAAATATTGAGTTTTCTTTATCAATTTCATAACCTTCTGGTACTTGTATTTTGAGTTTTTTTTGTTTCCATATTATTTATTTTGTTATAAGTTCCCAACCCAAAGCAAAATGTATATTATCAATAGTGATTTTAATACCAGCTGGTAAATTCCATTTTTTAAGATAACGATATATAGATTTAATATTTAAATTTTTCTTTTTTAGTATACATGTAGAAGAATTAAAAGGAAAATCTTCAATTGTATTAGTCCAATAATCATATTGTTCATTATAAAGCCAATAACAATTTTCATCCTCTATCCTTACATCCCATACACCCATTTTATTGTCTTTATACACCCTAAGTTTACCTTGTCTATCTTTATATAAAAAATTAAATCTATTATAAATATATGGTTTTTTAATTATTGAAAAATGAATATTTTTACCTAATCCATTGCGTTCATACATTTCACAATTACCATTTTTTATGTCATCATAGTCATCACCATATTGTTCTTTTAATCTTTTTTGAATAAAATTAATAGGACAATTTCTAATTAACCATTTATCCATATAAAATGGTGTATTCCATAAGACTAATTCTCCATTTTTAGGTAATTTATTAAAATCATCTTCAGTATATTCATTTATAAAATCAGATGGTTTAAATGAAATTTTTTTATTAATATCAAATATAACAACTATATCTTTACACCAATCACATACTTTTTTATATTGATTATATGTTTTAATATAAGTTTTATCAATTGCAGCCATATTATTTATCTTAAATTCTTAACCAGTTTCCATTTTTTACAAACACTTTTCTTTGATTTATTTAAATTTGTAAGAGAACACTTATTATCTATTGTAAAATATTCACAATAACAACAATGTTTTGGAATAAAATTTCTTATTTTCACCATATTTATACATTTGGTCTTTAGTTAAATTTCTTATCTATTCTATTACATATTTTTCATAATTTACTTATTTTATCATATAATATAAGTACTATTTTATAAATTCCTATCATTATTAATGGACATGGTACTATAAGATATAAAATAGCAAATAATATATTATTTATATAAAATATTGGAAATAATATAGCACTACTAAAAATAATAAATAATGCTATAATTACTAATTCTAAGTATAAATAATTTTTAATTGTTTGTTTCATTTGAATTAAGAATATCTTTATATTTTTTATGGTTTTAATTTATTTTATTATTTAATTATACCAAGATGTCTTAGAAAGCCATTCTTTGAAATAATAAATTTATAGATTCTAATATTAGTATAAAAGTTTGTTATACTTGATACCTCAACTTGCATTTCAATATACAACACATGTTTATTATTTGACTTATTAATGAATTTCTTTTCTGTATATTCATTTAACATGTTATTTTCTCTACAATATCCTAATGTGTATTCATGTACTCCAAGAATTTTAGCTTTACTTTTATCATACATCTTATTAAATTGTTCACCATTGAAATTTCTTGATAAATACCAAGATGAAAAGAAATATTCAATTATATAAGAATAATATTGTGTCTAATCAATCATTGTTTTAATTGTTTTATCAATTATTTTCTTTTATAATAGAGTTTAATAGTAATGTTTTGTTTATTTTCTATTTTATCTCTATGAGAATGATGAATTAATATATCTACTTTTCTATGCCACTTTTTGTGCATTTTATCTTTAACATAATAATAACCTAATCCTTGTATATATATTTTTTTATCATAAGAATTTTTAGGAAATAAATCCCAAATATCTCTACTTACTGCACACCATTTTATTTTGTTTTGTTTTAAATGATGCTTATTTATTTTACTACCATCAGCAGTAATATTTGAATAAGTAGGATGATAATAAGTAAGATTTACTTTTAATGTTTGGGCTTTTGCTGTATATACAAAAGATAAAACTATTATAATAGTAATAATAAGTATTTTTAATATTAAAGATGTAAAATGTTTAATTTCTTTTTTTGTCATATTATTAATAAAATAACAACATAGATTACTATTTTCACAAACCATAACCTATTAAAGTATATATGGATATTGAATTTACGTAAAAGAGTTATATTTATTTTTTCTTTTTATTTTTAATTCTTTAGTTTTATGTTTTTGATTGTCGTTTAATGAAACTCTTTTAGTTGCTTTTTTTGTTGATTGAAAGTTTATTTCATTATCTTCATACAAAGATAAATCATTAATATCTAATTTCATAATGATGGATTATAATAAAGGTTAAAAGAGTTTCAAAAATTCTGACCAAGAATATTTATTGCCATGTTCATCAATAATTTCATAATGATTTCTTTTAATTAAATCTCTTACATTATTGAGGTCTTTGTTAATGTTGCCTGTAGGATTACTAATAGTTAACATGGTAATATAATCATTCTTTACTGCAATTAAAGAAGTTTTAACCGATTGTTGAAAAGCTAAATCATTCTTGAACTTTTTTATTTGTTCTTTTGTAAGACTATCTTTTGAATGCTTATTGATAAATTGTTTATATTTTTTTACAAAAATAACATAATCTGAAGGTCTAATATAAATATACATAGTAATGAAATAAAATAAATAAAAGAATTAATAAAATAATAAATAGTACAAATTCTATAAAGAATTTATACTATTTAAAATTAGTTATCACTCAAACCCACAAATACAAATCTGTTAGATATTTGAAATTAAAAATATTGATGATATAAATCTTTATTTTTATTAAGGAATCTATAATAATGTACTAAATGAGCTTTTGGTTCTCTACCTAAACTAATAGCAGATTTTATTAAAGTATCCCTAATAGAATTTTTAGTAGAAGAGACTTTATGAATAATAATAAGGTCTTCTTCTTCACTATAAGGAGGATGACTAGTAGAAGGTCTTCTATTGGTTTTTTGAGAGATATGAGTAGTTAAATACTCTAAGTAATCTAAGACTGATGTTGTAGAGCATTCTAAAGAATTTAAAGACATATAATATTCCATAGAATCCATGTAAGCACGATGAATAATTTGGTATAAAGGTCTATTATATGCTCTATTTTTCATAAAGAAAGTATTAAAAGTCTTAATAATATTTTCTTTAGTTGAAAGGGGGATTGTTGTAAACATGATGATAAAAAGTTAAAGAGTTAAAGAAAGACCATTAGATAATTTTATAATCTTTCATGTTTTTAGTTATTTGAACCCTATGTGAGTTACAAGCTCACTACAATGCAATTTAATAAGGTTATCAGCATAGTTTTTAATTTTCACAATTTTATTATTTGTTTATTAATTAGAAAAATCTAACATTATTTGTACTAGTTTTAAAAATTCACTAATAATTTTATTAATGACTTTTTTACCAATTTCTTGTTTTTCTTCAGAAAGATAAAGAAGTTCAAATATATACTATTCAATAAATTCAAAAATATTTTTTAAATTTTTAAATTTGTCAACTCCAACACCACCTGATGTAAATCTGATGGCTTTTATTAAATCTTCTTGTGTATTAATATTAAAATCTATATGTTTCATAATTTAAATGTTTAGTGATAAATTAGGAATTATACAATTATCTATAATAGTACCCTTATATTTAAGGTTAGTCCAATGTTCAAATGTTTCTGAAACAGGTTCACCTTCGTCTGTATAAGAGTCACTTATTCCATATTGACATTCATTAGACACTTTAAAAAGTTTACATTTTGTATATAAAATGTATGTATAGTAAATGGTATTAGTAAAGTCTCCATAGGATTCACCAGTTGCTATAATGTCTAATACAACAGCCTTAACAGGTTTTTCTAATGTAGGTATAGTAATTTCTATAATTTGTCCTTTTTCTAGTTTCATTGTTTTAAAGTTTTAAAGAGTAATGTTATAAAGTCACTTCTATGTAAAATTCTGAAAAGAATTTTTTAGTAAGTATAGATTGTAAAACCTTCATACATTGAAAGTTCAGATTCTTGAATGTTAATTATTTTACCAAAGACTTTAGTATAATATCCCTTTTTAATAACAATTGTTTTAGAGATTTCTACTATTATTTGACTTTGATGATTTCGTGCTAAATCATTTTGATGAGCATGAATAGAGGATTCATAGCTTTCTGAGCTACAAATCCTCTTTGAGTTAAATCTTTTTCTCATTAGTCTATAAAGATTGTAGTACAAGGTTTACCCTTGTATTCTTCATATACATAATCATCATTTTCTTCAAGAAGTTTTTCCATTTTTAATACATCTGAAATGTATTCTTGATTGTCTACATCACAGATAAAACCTGCAATTTCATGAAGAGTAAGCTTACCATAAAAGGTAAACTCAGAGTAAAAAGTTGTATGATGTATACAAGCTAATTTTGCTATATTGTATACATCCATGTTCCAAATTGCGTGTTTGAAATTTTTCTTATTTGTTACCATTGTCTGAGTCTGATTGAATGAGTAATGTACTAGTACCTAAGAAAGATGCAATAAAAAGGAGCATAAATGTTCCTGAGACATATCTATCTGTAGCAATAATTGCTATAATAGCTGATACTATAGCTACTAATAATAGAAATATTGTAAGTAAGTAAGGGAAATAAAATTTCATTTTGATTGTAAGTTTTTTAATTATTCACAGACACAGAGTTATTATTAGACTATCCAGTGCTAATAATTTTTCTCTGTGTTTCGCCTAGCCTCATCAGTGTGATTTTTAATGTCTTCTAGGTGACAAAGTTTAATCCTTATGCTTATTAAAGAATATAGTCTTTAAGCATAATCCTATATGAAATAGTCCTACAACTATAGCAAGGATAAAAGGAAAATAGAAAATACTCATTGTTATTTGTTGTTAATTAGGCTAATATCCATAATGAAGCAAGTATTATTATAGATATTAAGTCTAAAAGTTTGATAAATTGATTAAAAATCTTACTCTTTTTTACATTTAAATCAATATGTCTTAGTATATATGATAAAAAGACTGATAAAAAAGCTATTAAAAGTAATATTCTAAATGTGACCATTGTAGGAAATAAAGTAAAATATCTAATTGTTTTTTTAAAATGCTATCACAAATCAGAGGCTAAAAAGAGTAATGAAGTGATTATCACAGACTTATGTAATCTGTAATAACCACTTCATTAACTGGTTTAGTCTGCTCAATCATCAAGAACGATGGTTGTGAGAGACTTGCGATGTTCGCTCATCTTGTTTGGACAGATGACGAGCATCCAATCACCTTCTTTGGTTTGTGCTTCTACTACCTGAAGCTTCTCAAACTTTTCAGCTAAGAAGTCTTGAGTGGCAGCATGGCTGCAGTAAACAGCCTTAACAACATCTTGAGTCTTGGCATTGCAGAACAATGCAGTGATGTTTTCTGTTTTAGGGTTCTTGTAGTAGTCAATTTTCAAACCTTGACAAGATGCAGCAAAAGCAATGAAGCTTACTGCGTTTCTAAACTTTTTCTCTTCCATGATTGTAATTTTTTGAGTGAAACAATGTTAGTAGGTTCGACTGGGGGGAGAAACCCAATCTACTAAACCCTAGGAGGGGTATCGGGTGGCTATCCTTCCCTCACATACCACTTATTCATATAATATTCTACCTTTCAAAAAAAATTTTTTTTATTTTTTTATTTTTAAATTGTCCTCTTTTTTTGTTCTTACTCTATTATTATTAAGAAAGGCTAGTAAAGAAATAGAACAATCTATATCTATTTATTTGAATGTAAATATTTAAAACTAGTTTGTAATTTAATTATCCTCTGAAAGATAAGAAACAAATAGGTAAGAAAATGATTGATTTTCAGAGAGTTACATCATTTTAATATTGTGTATTACATAACTAATTGTTGTCATATACTCAACTAATTATGGAGAAATACTCAACTTATTATGACTATTTTTGTCATGTTTATATTATTAATGTAATTATAACTTACAATGTTTGTCACTTTATTTGTATCTTTGCATAAAATTAAAAACCTAATAAATTATGTATCAAACTAAAATAAATAAAGATTACTCATTAGTTCATAATGAAACTGGAGAAATTATTGAATTTAAGCAAACTAAAAAAGTAAAGCAAGAGGAGTTCATGCTTTTATTTTTAGCTGCAACAGATTTATTAAATCAATTAGATGGCACTTCTATTAAAATTCTTATTTTTTGTTGGAAGTATTCAACCTTTAATAATAATGTAGAAAAAGAAGGAAATTTAATTTATAATAATGTTTATTTTAAAGAAAAGCTTAGAGAAAGTGGATTAACTTATTCAGATAATACAATTAATATTTATATAGGTAGATTGTGTAAGAAAGAATTACTTATTAAAAAAGGTAGGGGTGTTTATATGTTAAATCCTAATTATTTCTTTAAGGGTACTTTAACTGATAGAAGTAAATTAAGAATGACTTTAGAAACAGAATAAAGTTATTTTATTTTCTTAAAATATTTTTTAATTTTGCAATTTAAAATATATAATATATGATTGGTACACATGATAGTTTTACTTATTTAAAAGCAAAAAATAGTATATATGAATTGTTTTCTTTTTTATGGAGAACACAAACTAAAACTTTAGAAGAACAAATAAAAAAAGGTACTACTTATTTTGATATAAGAGTACATAAAGCTAAAAACAATCAATGGGAATTATGTCATGGATTGGTTAACTTTAATAAGTCTTATGAAACTTTAAACACTTTACTAAAAGAATTATCGCAGTTTCATATAAGATTAATATTAGAGAAAGGCTCAAAAAAAGATGAAGAAGAATTTGAACACTTAATTTATACATTAAAATATAAGTATAATAATTTAGTTTTTGCAGCTATTAAAAAGAATTGGAAAGTATTACATGATACACATTTAAGTATTATAGATTATACCTATATTCCTTTTTACTCAAACCTTTCATTTTGGCAAAATATTAAAAGGATGAATTGGTTTAGTACTATTAAAAAATGGGCTAAAAAACATAATCCTATTATTACACAAAAAATGAAAGAAAATAAAGATGTTGTTTATTTTATAGATAGATTATAATGAGTAGAATAAAAGATAATAAAACAAATAAAAATCAAAATATTTCACAAAAACAAACAAAAGAACAAGAAATAACTTTTCCTTATTATGATTGGAAAAATAATAATTATTATGCTTCTAAAAAAGAATATGATTACAAAGCTCCACAATTTATACCTTGGCATAAAGTTTCTCAAGAAACTTTAAATGAAGTAAATAAAAAATATAATTTAGGATATAAAACAGATAAAAAAGGAAATGTTGTAAGAAATGAATATACATATTCACCAATATATGCAAATGGTCGTAAGAATTTTCCAAAAAGTGAAGAATATAATAAGTTGTATGAAAATAATGTTGAAACAAATAAAAGAAGATTAGAATTTGAAAAAACAGCAAAAATAAAAACAAAACCTTCTTCAACTGTAGATTCTGGAGGAGTAAAAATAGCCAGAATGATTCAACAAATAGGAGCTGCAGCTCCAAATAATAATCCACAAGCAGTAGAACAAAGAAATGCACAAGCAAAACAAAGGCAAGTACAGCAACAAACAGAAAATAAAGACTATATAGAAAATCAAAAAAAATTAGGAGAATTATTTTTAAATTCTGCAGCACTTGCTACTTCTATTGTAGCAATGGGGTCTCAAATAGGTAATGCCGTATATAATAATAAAGCAAATAATTTGTTATTTAGACAAGGATATGCTACAGGAATAAATAATCCAAAATATATAAACTATACAAATATTGCTAATGATTTAGATAGTATATATAAAGTAACAGATGCTATAAATTTACCCCTAGATATTGCTCAATTTGCAACAAGTTCTGGCCCAAAAGAACAAGTTTATAATGGAATACAATTAGGGCTATCAGGTATAAAATATGTACCTATAAATAATCCTGCTTTCGGTTTAATTAAACCTGTTACTAGTTTTGTAGGTAATTTAATGGAACCTATTTCATTAGGTTTTAAAGAAGGAGGTCCACTTAAAAAATCATATAAAGATTTTTATACTAGATTGTCTGAAATATGGAATAATCAAGATTTAAGTCAAGATGATTATATAAATCAATATGAAAAAAATCAAAAAGCATTAGGTGGTAATTTATTTGCAAATGGTTCTTGGATGCCCAGTAAACAATGGCAAAATAGAATCTCTGCATGGGAAGGTTCTTCTATGTATAAACCTGCTCCTGATACTGGAAGAGTTAATAGGTCTTTTGAAGCAGAAAGAAAAGATTTTATTAATTCTTTACCTAAAAAAGCTCTTAATAAATTATCTCAAGAATCCTTAGATGCTTTGTATAGTTATAGTTATAATGTTGGAGCAGGGAATTTTAGAAAAAGAGTTGTTCCTGTTTTAAATAAATATTTAGACGGAAAAGCATCAGCTGAAGAAGTGGCTAGAAATATGTATGCTACTAAAGATAGGCAATTAAGAGGATTACAAAAAAGAAGAAGATTTGAAAGAAATGCTTTTTATAAAGGAGAAACAGGAAAGAATTTAACAGGAAAAGCATATGAAGATTTAAGTCCTTTACAAACTGCTTATAATAGGTCTAAATCTTTTAGTAATTATATTCCTACTAAAAACCAATATAATTCTACAGAAGAATTAAATCCTTCTATTCAAAATGTTGACCCACAAACTTTTATAGACACTATTCAAAAACAAGTTAAAGAAGCTAATTATGGGGAAAGTTTTTTGAAAAATGTAGATTCAAATAATTCTTATTTAAATTCTATTTATAATAGTTCTATAAATGAAGAAAGACAAAATATTAATAATGAAATAGTAGACAATGAAATAGTTAAATATTTATCAGTATTAGATAATAATAATACTGTAAATATAGGAAATGATACAAATGAAAATGGTAATTTATTTGCAGAAGGTGGTTCTACTTATACAGTAAAAAAAGGAGATAATTTATGGGATATTGCTCAAAAAAATAATATCCCATTACAATCTTTAATAGAGAATAATCAAAGCAATAACCAAATAAACTTTAATCAAAGAATTAGTAATTTTTCAAGTGATGGAGATGTTGGATATAATATAGAAGATGCTGCAAATATTTTTCATGCTGTAAAAGAAGATAATGCTGATATAAAGAAATTAAAAGAGTTAAAAGCAACAGGACAATGGGATTCTAAATATGATAAATTACCAAAAGAATATGTAAATATGCTATATTCTAATGGTACTATTCCTATTGTTCAAAATGCTAATACTGGATTATTTCAACCTATAAAAAGAGCTAATTCTACTTATACAGTTACTTTTCCTAATTTTAAAAGAATAAATAGAGAACTTAAAGAATTAGAAGAAGCTAAAGAAAATTATGAAAAAAATTCTTCTTCAAAAGATGAAAAATTGTTACAAGAATTAGGTGAGAAAGTAAGTAATGCCAAAGCCAAAGTTTTAGCCAATTATAATTTATTTTCTTCAGAAAAATTAGGAAAAGAGTTTAATGAAAAGGTTGCTAAATTAGGTATTACTTCTAAAGACATAGACAATGCAAAATTCTATTATTTAAAAAATAAAAATAGAACTTCTGAAGAAGAAGAAGAGTTTACTAGATTAGCAAATCAAAGAGTAAAAGATAAATATGAAGATTTATCTAATCAATATAATGAATTAGCTTATAATTATCTTTTAAGAAATACTACAAGAGGATTGGGAGCAGCTGCTGCTTTTTATAGTGGAGGTTTATCTCCCTTGGCTACTAATTTAGTAGCAGGATTTCTTCCTCATAATTCTTTTACTGATAATAGGTATGTTCAAGAATTTATTAATGATTTTAATAATCCTGCTAATGGACTTATTTCTATTGGAGGTGATTTGGCAAGATATTATGGTGTAGATGAAAATATTGTAAATGCTGCAGAAGCAGGTGCAAATGTAATGGCTGATTTAGTTTTGTCAGGTGGTAAAAGTTTGTTTAATCCTAGAGTTATAAAAACTACAGCAGAATTAAGTAAATTAGGTAGATTACAAAGAAATTGGGAAAGATTTAGGTCAGTTGTTTCTCCTAATTATCAAAATATAGGTTCTTTAGCAAAGGTAGCTGGTGTTGTTGGAGGAAGTGCTGGAATATCAAATTATCTTACAAATACTGGTCATGAAGATGCTGGTTTAGCTGTTTCTTTATTAGCAGGAGCTGCCTTACCTAATTATAAAGCTATAGCAAATCAAGCAGGTTCAAAAATAGGAAAAGCTGTTAGAATGTTTCAAACTGGAGCAGGTGCAACAGTGCCTTATGCTGCTACCTATGGTGGTGCAAAATGGTTGGGTTTAGATGATAATCAAGCTGCAAATGTAGCGGGTTTATTAAGTAATTTTTATACTTCTCCTTTTATTCAAAGACCTTTTGACCCATTAAGCCGTTTTTTAAGTTGGGGATTTAGAAATTCTGCTGGAAATACAGGTGGGGCTGATTCTGTACCAAAATTAGGATTTAATATTTTAGAAAAATCACCTTGGTTAGTAAAAACTTTAAAATTTACAAGAGATACTATTGGATGGAACCCTGTTAGAAAACTTGGAGTAAATATTGATGAAACTACTCCTCCTGATGGATTTGGACATATAGAATATAATGGTAGAGATGCCTACACTGATAATCCCAGAGTAATAGATACAGATAATATAAGAAATATGCAACATGGAAGTAATGTTGGAACAGAATATACTACAGTAGATGGTATAACTGGAACAATTCCTTCTCATTCAGAAGTTGTAAGAACTTTAAAAGGAATGGAATGGGATTATCATAATGGTTATCAGACTTCTTCTGCAAATATTCCAGTTCCATTGTTAGATATTAAAGCAGGTAATATTGTTACTCCTGAAGGAAAAACAGCTGTATTTACAGATGGTAAAGTAGTTAATACTCCTTTACAAAAAGGAGACCTTGATTACAATCCTAATAATAATCAGCCTGTTATTAAAGTTGAATATAAAACTAAAGACACTTCTCAATTATCAAGTCAGTATTTAAAAGATAGATATGGAAAACAATTACCAAATTTATCTACTGTTAGAGAAGATTTACAAAAACAAGGTTATACTTTAGAAGAATCTAAATCTTTTTCTTATTTTGATTCTGATAAAGGTAGAAGTATAGGAACAGGAAATAGACAATTATTTAATAAAGAAGGAGAAATGTATTCTAAACAATTGAATACTACTCCTAATACAAAAGGTTCAATAATGCATATTAATGTATGGAAACATCCAACTGATATAAATAAAGATATGATAACTGTTTCTATAATAGATAGATATTCTGCAGGTGTAGCAAGTGATAGAACTATATATCAAAAAGGAAATAATACTGCTGCCCAAGAATTATATAAAAGTAATAATGGGTTTTCTACACAAAAAGATTTTCTATCTAAACATGCTTTACCAATAAAAGAAGATGGTGTAGGATATTCTGGTACAGAAGTTTTAAACTCTATTCAAGGAATGATAGATGAAGTAAGTAGCTTTTCTAAATTAAAATCTTATAAAGATGGTAAATCAGTAAAAAGAAGTATTTTTGATATGCAAGAAAATCCTTCTGCTACTCCTAAACAAGATTTTGAAACTTACTTTAAACAAAAAGTTCAAAAAACAGTTCAAGAAAGACTTCAAACTGTTATTAAAAATAGAGTAGCTTCTATCGATAAAAAAATTAATAAGGCACAACAAAAAGGTGATTTAGAAGAAGTAAAAAGATTGCAAAAGCAAAAAAAAGATTGTCTTGAAAATCCTATATCTAAGACTAAAGCATTAGAATTTCAAAGAGAAGTCTTTTCTATTCTTAATAATAATATTTCTAAATATGTTACTAGTGCTACTAAAATAAGGGTAAGTGGTTCTAAACTCAGAAATACAACTAATAATCTTACTTATAATATGCAAGTAGATGATGGTACTCAAACTTATTCAAGAGAATATTTACAACAAAATAAAGCTAAATTACAAAAAGCTTATGATGAGTTTGGTGAAACTAGGTTTAAATTTAAATTAGAGGATTTACCTAAAGAATATCAAGATAAAATTAAAAAAGCTACTGCAGAAGGTAAGGTTACTTTGGAAGATTTTGCTAATGAAAGGGGTGTAAAAGATGGTTCAACAACTGCTTCTATAAAAGATTTATATGAAGCTGGCATTGATTTAAATTTAAATGTATTTACTAAAAGTGTTGGTGATGGAAGTGTAGAACCCCCACGAGATAACTTTATGCAAACAGTTCAATTATTAAAATTTATAGAATAAAAAATATTTAACTTTTATTAATATTAAAATATTTTTGGTTTTAAAAATATTTTAATTACTTTTGCAGTGCATTTGAGAAAATGTTAGGCATGATGGTTTAAATGTGGTGATGGGGAATATATAATAATTTCTTATAGGTTCTGATTATTATATTTATTTGTTTTGATTAAACCTATATTACTCTTTTAGCTCAATGGATAGAGCATTTGACTTCTAATCAAAGGATAAGAGTTCGAGTCTCTTAAAGAGTACATGTAATAAAGCTCTATAATACTAGTCTGAGGAGCAACGTAACTTAAAGGCTTTTAGTTCCTATTATTAGGAGGATATAATGTAAGTCACACTCTTAAAAAAATAAGAGTACTACCCTTTTTGGTGTCGTAGAACCAATGTAGATAGGGACTACAATGCTTTCCCTATTAGGTGATATAGTTAAAAGGTAGAATGCTTCATTTGTACTGAAGAGATATGGGTTCAATTCCTATTATCACCTCTAATTTTTTTGTTATATTTTGTTTTTTTATTTGGCTAATAGTTCAATGGTTAGAACAGTAGACTGTTAATCTATTAATCAAAGTTCGATTCTTTGTTAGCCAGCTATTAATTCTATGAAGTCTATTTAATCTAAGATGGTTCAGAGGTCAAGTATTCTTGAAAGAGTTACAGCGGACCACGCTTATTAGGTAAAACCTCACCTTAGAAGATACGTATCTTAAATAGACTTTATAATGAACTGTTAGCTCAGTTGGTAGAGCAAAGCACTTTTAATGCTTGGGTCATGGATTCGAGTTCCATACAGTTCACATATTTAGGACTCTTAGCTCAGATGGTTAGAGCAACAAACTCATAATTTGAAAGTCATAGGTTCAAGTCCTATAGGGTCCACTATGAATTACTTAAATAAATTAATACAAAATAATACAGGAGTTAGTTCAAAGAATTTCTTCTTAGTAATTGTAACTATTATTGGTTGTATTCTTTTAATGATTCCTGCTATTATATTATTGATAGAAATATGTTTTAATCATACTATATCTACTGATTTAAATGGTATGGCAGCATATATTGCTTCAGTAGCTGCAATATTTACATCAGCTGGTATTACTAAAGCATGGTCAGAAAGATATGAAAAATAAAGTAAAAAATGATGTAAAAATACAATATAATGTAACTACAGATGTTATACATATAAAAGATAGTTATAAAATAACAAAAGAAACAGAAATGAAAAAGATATTGAATTTAATAAAATTACAATATTATAGCTCATAATATTTCTTTTATATGATTCCAATTAAAGACTTAATTAATGAATGGAAAACACATAATTTATTTTATGATTTACATTTATTTAGGTCTCATACTAAAGATGTTGATTTAAATAAGCATTCTTGGTTTATTAAATTAATATATAGTATTTTAAGTAAGTTTTATATAAAATCTTGGTTTAAATAAATAAAAATGGCTTCATGGTGAAATAGGTAGACACGAAGGACTTAAAATCCTTTGGGCAGAAATGTCCGTGTGGGTTCAAATCCCACTGGAGCTACTTTAAAATAAAATAAAATGATAACTAATAAAAGACAAGAGCAACAATGGCAAGCAGAATCTGATGCAAGAACTATGGCAGAATATCAAGCCATTTTAGCTGATAAAGCTAGAATGGGAAGAGCTATAAAAGCTGCTAATAAACAAGCATTAGATTTATCTAAGAGAGCTTCTGCCATGAAAAGAGCTGCTTCAATAAGAAAAAAATAATATGATAAATATTTTATATGCAAACACATCAAGACAATTACTTGAAAAAATAAACACTGAAAATATACAAAAAGAAAGTATCATTAATATTTTAAATGTTAATGGTCAATTTCTTTGTTATTATGAAGATAAAAATGAATAAGGTAGATAAAGTAATATTAAAAGAACCTACCTATAGTAAATCTGAGTATAATAAAGAACCTGTATATTTTTGTTCAAAATGTTTATCTTTAAGAATTTTAACTATAGGTAAAGCACAAGAAAATTATTGTGATTCCTGTGGTTCAATGAAAATAAGTTTTTCCTCTTTTGAAGAATGGGAAAATAAATATATTAATAAATATGGTCATAAATATGTCAACACAAAAGAAAACAATTCCTGCAACTTCTAATAAAGTTACAAATGAAGATACTGCACAAGAAAAAGTTCCTACTTATGAAGAACTAAAAAATTATGCTATAGAATGTTCTTCTAAACTAAAAGAAGTTTCAGACAAATATGATGCTCTTGTAAAGGAATATATTACTGTAAGACAATCTCAAGTATTTGCAAGATTGGAATTTCTTTTTAAAGTAATCAATGTTCCTTCAATGTTTCCTCAAGATTTTTTGAATCAATGTATTGAAGAAATTCAAACATTATTGACAATTAATGAAGAAGAACAAGATACAACTAAAAAAACTAATAAGGATTAAACATTATCTTTAATAAAAAGATAATTAATAATTTTAACATGGATAAAAAAATAATAAGAATACCAACTTCTTTAGATGATTTTTTTAAATGTTGGCTTATTTTTCTTTTACCATTGCATAATTTAACTAATAGAGAGATTGAAGTTGCTGCTTCTTTTTATAAAAAAAGATATGAATTAAGTAAAAACATAATTAATGACGATGCTTTACTTGATTCTATTACTTTAAATGAACAATCAAGAAAAGAAATTAGACTTAAATGTAAATTATCTCCTACTCATTTTCAAGTAATAATGAGTAAATTAAGAAAAGTAAGATTGATTGAAAATAATAGATTTAATCTTAAATTTTTACCCTGCATTGAAAAAGATAAAGACCAAGTTCAATTAATGATTTTATTTGATGTTTCCTAAAAAGATTTATGAAAAAGTAGGTAAAAAATTAAACATTCCTCCTTCTCAAATAAAAGATATTTATGAATTATATTGTCAATGTATTAAAGATAAAATTATTTCTTTAAATATTGATATATCAAATAAAGAAACTTTTAAAAATACAAATCTCTCTTTTAGTTTTTATGGTTTGGGAAAACTATATTTAAATAAAAAACAATTAAATACAATTTATGAGACTCAATATAAAAAAGATAAGACCAATGAATAATGTTCTTATCACAACTAAAGATGTTTATACTGATGATATTAAAACTGGAAGCATTGTTACAAAAGCTGCTGGTACAATGAAAGAATATCAAAAAGTTATAGCTATAGGTCCATTGGTTAGAAATATCAAAGTAGGAGATACTGTAATGATTAATCCTTCAAGATATGCAGTAAGGAAATATGAAGAAAAACCTATGGAAAATTCTATTAAGAATGATATGGAATTAAATCCTGTTGTTGGTTATAGATTTAATACTATTGTTTTAGATGGTAAAGAACATTTAATTCTTTATGACCAAGATATTTCTTATATCTTAGAGGAATTTTCAGAGATTGAGGAAGAGGAGACAAATTTAGTAGGCACTAATCCTAATAAATCTATTATATTACCTAAAGAAAAAAAAGTAGCACAATCTTCTCTTATTCTACCTTAAAGAATAAGTTTATATAAGGGAAAAGAGAAATCTTTTCCCTATTTTTTTGTTTAAAAATATTTGTTATGAAATTAGTAAAATATGAAGGATATAATTTAACTATAGAGCCAGAAATGCTTTTATTAAAACCATTTAAAAAAATATGGAATAGAGATAGAAGTAAAAATAAGGATAGAGCTTTACAAGAATTAGGTTATATTTATTTTATGGAAGACCCAAGGTCTGATTATCAAATTTATATTGATGAAAAAGTTAGAAGTAAAGAAATTATTCAAGGTGAAGGAATTTTAAATTGGAAACCAGATAGTGTAATAGAGGAAGCAAGAAAATTTTATGCTTCTTTTAAATCTACTTCAGCATTATTATTAGAAGATACCAGAGTAATGATTGAAGGTTATAGAAAGAAAATAAAAGAAATAACTCTTAATATGGAAGATATGGAAGTAAAAGATATTAAAGATATTGGAGTTATTATTAAACAAATTCCTATATTAATTAAAGACTTAGATGCAGCAGAGAAAGCTATTTCAAGTGAAATTATGAAGGAAGATAAAATAAAAGGTTCTCAAGAAAAAGCTATGTTTGAAGATTTAATTAATGTATAATATGACTATAGAAGATATTTTTAAATTAAAAGGGATTGTAGACAATATTCATTATGTAGTATTAAAAAGTATGGATATTCCTAATAATACTTTTAAAAAAGTAAAACAATATTCTATTAAAGTTATTGATGTAGATTCACAAAAAATAAAATATTTTGTTACTTTAAATTCTACTGATAAAGAAAAAGCTTTTAAAGAATTAGAAGATAAATTAATTATAACTTTATTAAAAGAAAATGGAAGATTTAAATAAAGAAGATAAAATAATTATTCCTACTAATGAATATCAAACTCCTATTACTCAATCATTATTAGAAACTTTACCTGAAGAAGAAAGAGAAAGATTTTTAAATGATGTTACTTCTATTCCTTTTATTAAAAATTTAATATCTCCTAATAGACCAAGAGCTAAAGATTTACCAAGAGATGCTGAAGGAAGAATTATTGTAGACTTAGAAAATCCTCATATATTAGAAGATATGGATTATTTTAGGCCAGCTGCATTATTCTTTGAGAAATATGGTTGTTATACTTTATATAAACCAAATTCTAATCCTAATAGTGAGTATAGAAAATTTTGGAAAGAGGAATTAAGAAGATGTTGGGAAGGTTATGTAAGACCTTCAGATGGAGAATGGGTTACTGGTTATATGTATTGGTTTCTTAATTACTCAATTATGAAAATGAATATTATAACTAAAGGTAAAAAGAAAGCTTTGAGAGTAGATGATAAATTTCCACTTATATTTGAAGGAATCTATTGGAGAACTCATTATTTACAGCAAGCTAGAGAGGCAGGACAACATGCTATAGAATTAGCAAAAAGAGGGGCCGGAAAAGCCCATCCTTATGATGAATATATCTATACACCACAAGGAAAAAAGCAATGGAAAGATATTAAAGTAGGAGATTTTATTTATGGAGATGATGGTAAAATAACTAAAGTTATTCAAATTCCATTTGATGATTATGCCCCTATATATGAAATAGAATTGTCTAATGGCTATAAAGTTAAATGTTCAGAAGGACATTTATGGAGAGTATTTAGTCATTGTAGAGGAGAAATAATTGCTAGTACTAAAGAATTATTATCATTATATAAAAGACCTAGAAAAGTAACTTCTCATAATCCTAAAGGTATAGAATTAGATTGTACTATTCCTATTAGTATGGGAGCAGAATTCCCCTATAAACAAACTAAAGTAGACCCTTATACTTTTGGTTTATTGTTAGGAGATGGTTGTTTTATGACTGATTCTTGTTATTTTACACAAATAGAAGAAGATTTAGTATTAGAAAAGGAATATATACCTTATAACATTATTAAGTGGAAAGATAAATATGCTTATAGAATAGCTATACCTAATTGGAGTACAATATTAAAAGAATATAAATTAAAGAATAAAAAATCAGAATTTAAATTTATCCCAGAAGAATTTAAATATAATTCTAAAGCTGTTAGAATAGCTTTATTAAAAGGATTATTAGATTCTGATGGAACTGTGAGTAAAGGAAGAATAGAATTAGTATTATCTTCTAAAAAAATGATAGAAGATGTGCAATGGATATGTTCTTCTTTAGGCATAGCAACTTCTAAGATTAGAATAAAAAAATCATGGTATTATAATGATAATAGAGAAAAGATACATTGTTTAGATGCTTATAGATTAAGTATATATTCAAATATTCAATTATTTAATTTACCAAGAAAAATAAAATTATGGGAAAATAGAAGTAAAACTAATTATGCTCAAAGCAAATATAAGGGACATAAAATTGTTAATATTAAATATGTTGGAAATCAAATGGCTAAATGTGTAACAGTGGATAATGATTCTCATTGTTATTTAATTAATAATTTTATTGTTACTCATAATTCTTTCTTTTTAGCTTCTATTATGTCTCATAATTTAATTATTGGTGAAGATAAAGAACAAAGTACTGGTAGAACTACAATATTATGTGCTTATCAAAAAGAATATTTAAAGGAAGATAAAGATGGTACTTTATCAAAATTTACTCCTGATATAGCTTGGTCTTTTGAACATACTCCATTTCCTCATTTATTATCAAAATCTTCTTCTACTGAAATGTCTTGGATAATGGGATATAAAGATGAAAACAATATTTCAAGAGGTTCAAGAAATACTGTAATGGGTGTTTCAGCTAAAGATGATAGTGATAAATTAAGAGGTAAGAGAGGTTGGATATTATTTGAAGAAATGGGTACTTTTAGTGGATTACTAGAACTATATAATTCAACAAGAAGAAGTGTAGAAGAAGGTGATTATACTTTTGCTCTTTTATATTTAGTAGGTACTGCAAATAATAATGAATCAGACTTTAGTTCAGCTAAAGCATTACTTTATCATCCTAAAGGATATAATATTAAAGAAATAAAGAATGTTTTTGATAGACCTAAACAAGGAAAGAGTACTTTTGGTTTTTTCTTTCCTGCCTATATTAATAGAGCTGGGTATTATAATAAAGATGGTGTTTCTGATGTAGTAGGAGCTTTAGTAGCTATTTATAAAGCCAGACATACTGCAAGAAGTACTGACGACCCTAAAACTATTTTAAGAGTTATTGCTGAAGACCCTATTACTCCAGCTGAAGCTATTATTCAAGTAAAGAATGCTTATTTTCCAGTTCAAGCTTTAACTGAAAGAAAAATACAAATTGATGATAATCCTAATTTTTATGATGATACTTATATAGGTACTTTAATACTAAATAGTAAAGGAGAAGTAGAATTTAAGCCTACTAATGATACACCTATTAGAGAATATCCTGTTAAAAATGATACAGTTGGGGCATTGGAAATATTTAATATGCCAGAGAAAGATAGCAATAATAAAGTTTTTGAAAATAGATATATTCTTGGGCATGACCCTGTAGATAATGACCAAGCAGATTCTTCTTCTTTAACATCAACTTTTGTATTTGATTTATGGAAAGATTGTATTGTAGCTGAATATACAGGAAGACATTCTTTTGCTGAAGAGAATTATGAAATGTTAAGATTGTTGTGTATTTTTTATAATGGTAGGTGCTTATATGAATCAAATAAAAAAGGTTGTTATGCTTACTTTTATAAAAAACATAGTCTTCAATATTTAGCAGAAACACCTGAATATTTAAGAGATAAACAATTAATAAAATATAGTAGTTTTGGTAGTAATGCTTATGGAGTAAATGCTTCAAGTGCTATAAATTCTTATGCAGATTCTCTATTAAAAGATTGGTTTTTAAAACCTATTATGGAAACTATTAAAGATGAAAATGGAGAATTAAAAGAAGTATTCACTTCAAATCTTTTTACTATTAAAAATAGGGCTTTATTAGAAGAAGCAATAGCTTATAACCCAGAAATAAATGTTGATAGAATAAGAGCAATGGGTATGGTAATGCTTTATAGAGAAGAGTTTCTTATTAAATATGGAAATAATTTAAACCAAGAAGCTAGAGAAGAAGCTGATAAAAATGATTTATGTAATGATAGTTTTTTTGTAGATAATTTTGATAATAGACATTCCATATGGGAATAATATTAATATGTTAATAAATTATTATTATACTATTATAAGCCTATTAATATAATTGTTTTTATAAAAAAAATATATTATTTTTGCAAAAAATAAATATAAAAAGAT
>ENA-ORRX01000106-ORRX01000106.1-human-gut-metagenome-genome-assembly--contig:-NODE-106-length-29810-cov-7.76989_pt1 | contig 29810 bp, 22 predicted proteins | sample MGYA00242186_ERZ509153 | MGnify/ENA primary metagenome ERZ509153 (study PRJEB26280, sample SAMEA2338643) | human gut metagenome | biome: human gut; feature: human-associated habitat; material: faeces... | reverse complement strand
AATTAATTTTATACAACATGCAGCTTAGTATAAACTAATTCTTACGACTTACTTAATAGAAATGGTTCAGTAGGTTACTGCTTTTATCATCCTTATGAAGCTTTATATGGAAATGATACTCGCAAGTTACGACCTAAGAAGAACAACAGATATGTTGCTCTTTTCATCTCTTTGTGTATAACCAAACAGCGAGAGAAATATGGATATGGCTATAAAATGGGAACGGGACGTTTGAAAAGGCAAAAAATACTACTTCCTGTAGATGTCAACAATAATCCTGATTGGGATTTTATGGAATCCTATATGAAGCAAAAAGAACATCAGATTTTAGAATCCACAATAGAACAACTATGCAAATGATTAATAAACAAAGAAATTTCCGGGGAAGGCTGTCCGAAAACCTATTTTCAGACATGAAGTAGCAAAAAAATAGCTGTGCTTTAGGGTTATGTCCCTAAAACACAGCTATTATTGTTTTGCCACACTTTGTGGCTCTTATGCCTTATTCAGACGCTGGTGCGCTGTCCGATTAGAACGGCAGGTCGTCTACCTTGTCTTCAGCTGCAGGAGCTGCGGGCTGCGCAGGAGCAGCAGGCTGAGCGGGAGCGGCTGCGGGAGCTGCGCCGAATGCTGCACCAGGCACTACGCCGGGCTGCATGCCTACGGCTGCCGGATCAACCTGACGTACGTCGAAGGCGCGGATGTTGTTGAACCAGCGACCCTGATACTCGTGTGCGTCAATGTCGAAAGATACGGTCACTTCCTGACCGATCTGGATATTGAAACGGCTGATGCGGTCTGCACCGAATACGCCGAAGACCATCTTGCGGGGATAAGCATCGTGGGTCTCAATGACATAGTCCTGCGACTTCCACTCACCACGCTGAGACACTCCGCTTCTTTCAGGCAGAACAGCTATAACTTTACCTTGTAATTCCATGTTTTTATTGTTGATTTATATGTTATTTGTATTTTTACTGGCTTTGTTGTTTGATTTTCGTTCTCAAAACCAAACCATTTGCGAAATTAATAAAATTGTCGTGAAATAAGAAACTTTTAGATGAGTTTTTCTCTTACTCGAACTTTTTTTGCTATTTTTGTACCAAAATAATAACAACGTAAAAACCCAATAACAATGCAATTTACAGTTTCAAGTGGAGCGCTTACATCGCGCTTGCAGACTCTTCAGAGAGTTATCAGCAACAAGAACACTATAAGCATTCTGGAATGCTTCCTTTTTGAAGTGGCAGACGGCATGCTCACCATAACAGCCAGTGACAGCGAGAATGTCATGCAGATGACTGTGGAGCTGGATGAATGTTCAGGCGACGGACGCTTTGCCGTCCCTAACCTCAAGGTGCTCAACGCCGTTAAGGAGCTGGCTGAGCAGCCCCTTCGTTTCTCTATTGACGAGAGCGCATATACAGTGGAGATTGACTATCAGAACGGTACGTTCAATCTTACTGCCGTAAGTGCCGAGGACTATCCCATGATTGTGGAGTCAGGCAAGGAGATGGCTGAGCTTCAGATTCCCTCACAGCTCTTCGCTGAAGACCTTTCTCGCTCGCTCTTCGCTGTGGCATCGGACGATCTGCATCCCGTAATGAACGGCGTCTACTTCGACTTTAATGCTGACAACCTCACGATTGTCGCTACTGACGGTCGCAAGCTCGTCCGCAATCGCGTGCTCACATTAAGCGCCGACACTCCCTCTTCATTCATCCTTCCCCAGAAGCCGGCAGCTCTTCTCAAGCAGGTGCTCGCCAAGACCGATGACGACACCGTGATAAGCTATTGCGACAACAGCGCTGAGGTGGAATTCCCCGGTGGCAAGCTCTACTGCCGCCTTATCGAGGGACGTTACCCCAACTACAACTCTGTAATTCCGACCGTCAACACCAACTGCGCCACCATCGACCGCAAGTCGCTCCTCGGAGCCATCAAGCGCGTACTGCCTTTCGCAAGCGAGAGCAGCTCGCTCGTGCGCTTCCACGTGGAGGAAGGCTCACTCCTCGTTTCGGCTGAGGACGTGGATTTCGCTACAAGTGCTAAGGAAACGCTCACCTGCGAATATACAGGCGTGAAGATGGACATCGGTTTCAACGGTTCCACCATCTACGACATGCTCAACAATCTTATCAGCGACGAGGTTATCATCAAGCTCGCCGACCCGAGTCGTGCAGGCATCCTTGAGCCGGCTGTTCAGCCCGAGGGACAGGACATCCTCATGCTCATCATGCCAATGCTGCTCAACGACTAATAAAGATAATTAGGAATTAGGAGTTACATTATAATGAAACTGAATCTTACACGCCCCCTTATAGTTTTCGATCTTGAGACAACGGGTCTCGACCTTGTTCGTGACCGTATCATCCAGATCTCGTATATTAAGGTAATGCCGGAAGGGGAGGAGATTCGTGGCAATCTCCTCGTCAATCCCGGTCAATCCATCCCTAAGGAAGTGACCGAGCTTACCGGCATCTCTGACGACGATGTTAAGGACGCAAAGTCGTTCAAGGAACTGGCTCCGCAGCTCAACGAGGTAATGACGGGCTGCGATTTTGCCGGATACAACTCAAACCACTTTGACGTGCCGATGCTCGCAGAGGAATTTCTGCGTGCCGGCATCAACTTCGACTTCTCGAAGTGCCGACTTATTGACGCTCAGACCATCTTCCACAAGATGGAGCGCCGCAATCTGGCTGCCGCATACAAGTTCTTCTGCGGACGCAAGATGGAGGACGACTTCACGGCTCACCGCGCCGACGAGGACACCGAAGCCACATACCGTGTGCTGATGGGCGAGCTCGACATGTATGCGCCAGGCGTACAGGACGAACCTGACCGCGTGCTGGAGAACGACATGGACTTCCTTGCCGACTTCTCTAAGCAGAACGACAATGTTGACTTTGCTGGACGCATCGTATGGCGACCGCTGCTTGGTGCCGATGGAAAGCCCCTGCTGGACGCTGACGGAAAGGAGCGCCGCTTCGAGGCGTTCAACTTCGGCAAGTATCGCGGACGCTCCGTTGCTGACGTGCTGCGCACCGATCCCGGCTATTACAGCTGGATGATGGCAGGCGACTTCACCTTCAACACCAAGCAGGTGCTCACACGCATCCGTCTGAAGGGATTCAATAAGTAAAAACAAAAGACTAAAAGACAATAACATAATAACAGTATGTTAAAAGGAAAGAAAATTGTGCTTGGCATTACAGGCTCCATTGCCGCTTACAAGGCTTGCCTCATCATACGTCAGCTCATAAGGCGCGGAGCGGAGGTGCAGGTGGTCATCACACCGGCAGGCAAGGAGTTTATAACGCCAATCACACTCTCCGCCCTGACCCACAAGCCCGTCATCAGCGAGTTTTTCTCGCAGCGTGACGGCACGTGGAACTCACACGTCGACCTCGGTTTGTGGGCTGACGCCATGGTGGTGGCGCCTTGTACGGCAAGCACGCTCGGAAAGATGGCACACGGCATCGCCGACAATATGCTCATCACCACATATCTCTCAATGAAGGCTCCCGTGTTCATTGCCCCGGCTATGGACCTCGATATGTATCGTCATCCGTCTACACAGGCTAACATGAAGACGCTCCTTTCTTACGGCAATCATATCATCGAGCCGGAGAGCGGATTCCTTGCCAGCGGTCTGGAGGGAAAGGGACGCATGGAAGAACCCGAAGTTATAGCTGACCGTCTGGACCAATTCTTCAACGAGAACAGCCAGCCGTCGCCCATCGCCGGTAAGAAGGTGGTGATAACGGCAGGTCCTACGTACGAGAAGATTGACCCCGTGCGCTTCATCGGCAACTATTCGAGCGGCAAGATGGGATTTGCCATCGCCGAGGAATGTCTCAGAAGAGGTGCCGATGTGACGGTGGTGGCAGGTCCGGTAAGCCTCACGTGCTCAAGTGGCATTCGCCGTTTGGACGTGGAGAGCTGCCAGGATATGTATGATGCAGCCACATCGGAGTTTGCCGATGCTGACGTAGCCATACTCGCCGCAGCCGTGGCAGACTTCCGTCCTGCCCTTGTGGTAGATCGCAAGATAAAGCGCGGCAAGGAAGATATGGTCATCACGCTATGCCCCACGCACGACATTGCCGCCGCACTTGGAGCGTCGAAGAAAGCCGGTCAGACACTCGTGGCATTCGCTCTTGAGACCAACGACGAGGAAGCCAACGCCATGCGAAAGTTGGAAAAGAAGAATGCTGACTTCGTGGTGCTCAACAGTCTGCGCAATGAGGGAACGTGCTTCCGTACAGACCAGAATCAGATAGAGATTGTGTCGAGGGACGGAAAGACATCTTACGAGAAGAAATCAAAGGCGGATACAGCCTCCGACATTGTGGACTACCTGGAGAAGGTGGTGCTCACAAAGCAGGGACAAAGCTAAGAACACGCCAACAAACATAGAGTTATGACAGCAAGATTTTTGAGAACGTCCGTTGTGGCGCTGTCGCTGTTGCTGGGTGGTGCGGGCATGACAGCCCGTGCCCAGGAGCTTAACGCCAAGGTGACCATCAATCACAACCAGGTGCAGGGCACAGACGCAAGCATCTTTGACGAGCTGACGCAGACACTGACGCAGTTCGTCAACGAGCGGCAGTGGACCAATCTGCAGTTCCAACGCAACGAACGCATAAACTGCAACTTCAATATCACCGTGACCAAGTATGACAACTCCACCAACACATTTACGTGCAAGGCTGTCATACAGGCAACGCGTCCCGTATATAACGCCTCTTACACGACGACGTTATACAACAACACCGACAACGACTTCAACTTCGAGTACGCACAGTTCGATCAGATACAGTTCAATGAAGAACAGGTGGACAACCAGCTGACCGCTCTCTTCGCGTATTACGCCTACCTTATTATAGGTATGGACCTCGATTCGTTTGCGCCGATGGGAGGAGAGGATGTGTTGCAGCGCTGCATGAATCTTGCCAATAACGCCCAGAACCTTGGTTTCCCGGGATGGAAAGCGTTCGACAACAGTCGCAACCGCTTCGCCATCATCAACGATTACCTCGACGGAGCGATGAAGCCGTTCCGACAGTTGCAGTACGACTATTATCGTAACGGACTGGACGAGATGGTCACTAACGCCGAGCGCGGACGTGCCAACATCACCACGGCGCTTGAGACAGGACTGAAAAAGAGTCATGAGGACAGACCGCTGAGTCTGCTCCCACAGATATGGACTGACTATAAGCGTGACGAGCTTGCCAATATTTATAAGGGCAAAGGCACGCAGAAGGAGAAGCAGACCGTCTACGACCTGCTCTTTGCCATCAACGCAAGCCAGAATTCTGCGTGGGAGAAAATAAAGGAATAATACGGATTTTACACTATGCTAAAGATACTTGACATAAGAAACTTTACGCTCATCGGTCATCTGACCATGCAGTTCTATCCCGGTTTCTCCGTCATTACCGGAGAGACGGGAGCAGGAAAGAGTATCATCATCGGCGCCATAGGCCTCTTGCTCGGCAACAGGGCTGACGTCAGACAGGTGAAGCGAGGATGCGACAAGTGTGTCATTGAGGCCACCTTCGACCTGAGTGTCTATCACTCCGATGTGCTGAAGGATTTCTTTATGGACAACGACCTCGACTACGACCCGCAAGAGTGTCTTCTGCGCCGTGAGATTAACGCAAGCGGAAAGAGTAGGGCGTTCGTCAATGACACTCCCGTTACGCTTGCCACGATGCGCGAGCTTGGCGAACAACTCATAGATGTGCACAGCCAGCACCAGAATCTTCTCCTCAGTAAGGAGGACTTCCAGCTTAATGTTGTGGACATCATGGCACGCGATAAGGTTCAAGTGGCTGACTATAAGGCTTCGTATGATGAATATCGTACAGCCATACGACAGCTCGACGAGCTTCGTGAACAGATTAGCCGCAACCGTGATAACGAGGATTTTCTGCGCTTCCAGCAGAAGGAACTGTCCGAGGCACAGCTGCTGCCTGACGAGCAGGAGGAGCTGGAACAGAAGGCAGAGACCATGAGTCATGCCGAGGACATAAAGCGTGTGCTGCATGAAACGGACGCTTGTCTGTCAGGCGACGAGGGTGGCGTAGTAAGTCAGACACGCCAAATAGCGTCACAACTGCATGGCATAGAGGACGTATTCCCCGAGGCACGCAGCCTTGCGGAACGTCTGGACAACTGCTTCATTGAGATGAAAGACATCTCGCAGGACGTGGCGGCAAGGATGGACGACGTGGAGTTCGACCCCGCTTTGATGGACGAAGTGACGTCGCGTCTGGACACCATCTATTCATTGCAGCAGAAATATCATGTGTCGAATAACAGCCAACTGCTCGAAAAGCTTGCTGACATAGACGCCTTGCTCTCCAACATAGACAATGGTGACGAGGAACTGCATGCTCTTGAGGAGCGTGTGGAGAGTCTGCGTGAGGTTTGTCATAAGAAGGCTGGTGTCCTGACCTCGCTGCGTCGTAAGGCAGCAGCGCTTGTAGAGGATGACATATCGAAGCTTCTTGTGCCGCTCGGCATCCCGAAGGTCCGCTTTAAGGTGGACATATCAGCAGGCGAACTGTCGGCAACGGGTATTGACAAGGTGGTGTTCCTCTTCAGTGCCAACTCCAGCACAGAGATGAGTCCTGTGTCGCAGGTGGCGTCTGGAGGCGAGATTGCCCGTGTGATGCTGTCGCTGAAGGCTATGATATCGAAAGCCATCGGACTGCCAACCATCATCTTCGACGAGATTGATACGGGTGTAAGCGGACGTGTGGCGGAGCAGATGGCGCACATTATGCGCGATATGGGCGATGCCCACAGACAGGTGATCTGCATAACCCACTTGCCTCAGATTGCTGCAGCCGGAACCAACCATTACAAGGTGGCGAAAGCCGAGACGGCAGAAGGCACGGTGTCTACGATGACTCACCTTACACACGAGCAGCGTGTGGCTGAGATAGCGCAGATGCTGAGCGGAAGCGACATCTCGCAGGCTGCCATCGACAATGCCCGTTCGCTGCTTGAGGCATAGCAGCACATATTTATAATGTATCTATATATTAATGTATATAAAGAAACAGATGAAGATCAGAACAATACTAATTACATTTTTCCTTGCCGTCACAGCTTTTACAGCTGTGGTGGCACAACCCTCGGCTGTGAAGAACTCAAGCCGTTCCGCATTTCTTCTTACAGCCTATAACGCCAATGGTGGCGTTGTGGCTACGTCATACGGCGTCTTTACGTCAGCGGACGGAGAGGCTGTCGGAGCCTGGAGCGCACTTGCAAATGCAGCACGTGCGGAAGTGACCGACCTTAACGGCAAGACATATCCCGTTACAAAGCTCATCGGTGCAAACGAACTCTACGATGTATGTCGCTTCAAGGTTGGTGTCAACAAGGTACAGCCTGCCGCTCTCGCCACATCGCCATTGCAGAAAGACGCAAAGGCTTGGCTTGTGCGCAGCGAAGCAAAGAAGACCATTGCAGACGAATTTGAGGTGGAGCGTGAGGAGACATTCATGGACAAGTATGCTTACTATGTGTTTGCATACAACCCTAAGACCGGTGTGTCGGGCTGTCCGTTCGTAAACGCTGCCGGCCAGGTGGTGGGACTCTATCAGGCATCGTCGTCTTCGCTTGGCTCAAATGCTGTTGATGCACGTTTTGCAGCCCAATTGACCTCCACTCCGATGGCGGTCAGCAACGTAATGTTTGCCAAGACGGGTCTTCGTCTTCAGTTGCCCGCAGATCATAAGGACGCCCTTCTGATGTTGATGCTTGCAGCAGAGATGCGCGATTCAGCCAAGTACGAGGGTTATGTTAACGACTATCTGGAGGCGTTTCCGCATGAGGTGGACGGCTATGCCACACGTGCCATGAACAAGGTGGGACGTGGTGACTATGCAGGTGCAGACGCTGATATGAAGACAGCTCTGCGTCAAGCCACCAACAAGGCTGAGGCACATGCCGAGTATTCGCGCGTTATGTATCAGAAGATACTCTATTCTGTCGATACTCTCTTCACGGCATGGACTCTTGACAAGGCGCTTGAGGAGTCGGAGAAGGCTTACTCTATGGATCCTCAGCCCGGTTATCGTCATCGTACAGCACAGATACTCTTCTCGAAGGGCGAGTATGCCAAGGCTTACGACATGTTTGCGGAGCTTGCCTCCACGACGATGCGCACAGGTGAGGTGTACTTTGAGGCGGCTCAATGCAAGACCCAGCTTGGCGCGTCAAAGGATGAGGTTGTGGTACTTTTGGACAGTGCCGTGGCAGCCTGCAACCATCCTCTCGATGCAACAGCTGCTCCATACGTGCTTGCACGTGGTCAGATGAATGCAGATCTGGGCCAGTATAAGAAGGCCATCGCCGACTATAATGTCTACGACACGTTGATGTACGGACGTGCCAACGCTGAGTTCTATTTCGCCCGCTACCAATGCGAAGTTAAGGTTCGCCAGTATCAGCAGGCTCTTAACGACATCGCCCACGCTGCCTACATCGGTGGTCAGAACACTCCGTTCTACCTTGCTGAGATGGCTTCGCTTCAGCTTAGAGTGAACATGCTTGAGGATGCAGTGAAGTCAAGCGACCTCTGTCTCAGTCTTTCACCTGAAAACACCGATGCCCTTATAATAAAGGGTGTGGCTCTTGTCAATTTGAAGAAGAAGGACGAAGGCATGGAGTGCTTCCGCAAGGCAAGTGAACAGGGCGACAAGCGCGGTGACGAATATAAGGAAAAGTATAAGTAAGCATTATAAAATCTTACTACGAATTAGAAAAAGCAAAAGGGCAAGACAGATAAAGAAACCTGTCTTGCCCTTTTTGAGTATTAGTCTGAATTGCTTTTCGGATTGTCTTAGATAGAGCGGAGGAACATTACCACTGCGTCACGATCGGCCTTCGAAAGGTTATAGAACTTCTCGGCTGACGAGTAAGCGTGGCTGCGCTTGTCGTAGGCGTGCCACATGATGGCTTCCACCTCGTTGCGTGCGCGGCAGTCGTGCAAGCGCTCCACACCAGAACCGTTGACCTCTGCCAGTCCACGTCCCCAAAGCGGAGTGGTGCGACACCATGATCCGTGGATGTCGTTAATCATGTAGAGCTTGTGCTGCATCATGTCCGAGTAAGGATAGATGGTCTGATGCTTATAGCGTGGCAGCTTCTTGTCGGCAATCATGTTAGGTGTCCAGTAGTTGTCATCGCCAGTTTTCCATGACGGACGGTGGCAGGCGGTACAACCCATCTGAGTGAACAGTTCCTTGCCTCTCTGCACACGTGCGTCGTTGAGGTTACGAGCGCGAGGAATGGCAAGTCCGCGATGCCATACCATAAACTCATAGAACTTGTCAGCCGACATCTCCGGTGAGAAGTTATGCCACTGGTTGTCAAACTGATTGGTGCCAGGCGAGAGCAGGTTCTTCACCTTGTCGCTGATGGCATCGTCGGTGTCTGCCCAGAAAGGCGATGTGGGATCCTTCTTGATTTTCTCTATCACTTCCTTGTCAGCAGCCATAGCGTCAGCCCAAGCCGTAGTGGTGTAGAGCTTCGGACGGTCCGGACGTGTCACGTTGGTGATGTTCCAGATGGCGTTAGCACCAGGTCCGTCTTGAAGGGTGGCGCGAGTCAGAGCGTAAGTGAAGCGCTTCACCATCTTCTTTCCCTCACCTCCGTCAGCTGTCTTGCCTGCTCCGACGGTGGCTGTATACCATGCGCCGGTGGCGAAATCGTTGGCATCGGCATCCCAGAAGTTAGGATTGACATATTCGCTGACGTTAGCCACCTTGGCTACGTTCTTGTAGTAGTTGGCTGTTGAGGCATACTGAGCCTTGAGGTCGTCCTCCGTAATGGCGTCCAGCAAGCCCGTACCCATCACGCCGATGGTTGACTCCACACGAACTGCCACAGCCTTGTTGCCAGTGTCGTAAGGATTCGGAGTTGTGCGGAAGGCAGAACGCGGTATGGAAATCTCAGGATAGATGAGGTCATACGATTCGCCGTCAGGGAACTTCATCGGCAGTCCGCTCTCCATGGCTGTGACGTGGTGCCACTGCATCTTTATCTGGCTCTCGTCAATAGGAGCCTTGAAAGGCTCCGTAGCCTGAGTCTGCGGCATGCCGGTCACCTCTGCTACGTAACCACCGTCGTTGCTATTGGCACCGTCGACAGGATGATATACGGCGAGCAGATAACCGTTGCCGTTGCCATACTGAGTCACGTACGAGTCCATGCGACGTCCATGACCGTAGTTGGGGTGGCAGTCCAGGCATGAGCGGCGAACCGAAGCCGGACCTAAACCGCCGAATCCTGAAGCTGCAGATGTAAACTGGCGCTCGAAGAATTTCTCTCCAGCGTTGAAGTCATCAAGCAGTCCTTGCTGCTCCACGGCTGGAGTCTCGTCCTCGTAGCAGCCGGAAGCCACGTTATCTGTAGTTCCCAGTTCGCCACCAGGATACCATTCCGACTTGTCAAAATTACCGACAGCCTGACCTACGTACTTGGCATCAGCCTCAATAGGATCGGCACCGTTGCCGCCTGGTGTCGGGTCGTCGTCAGAACATGACACCAATGACAACGACAGGCACATTGCCATAGATCCGAAAAGAAAGATTCTCTTATTCATAATGTATTTTGTTTATATCACATTCTTTTAGATAGCATCCTGCAGATTAATCCAAGTGGCAGCCTTGTTGAGCTCTTCGCTAAGATTAGATACAGCGTCGATGCAGTCCTTCACGCGCTGTGCACCCGGCTCCTCCACGAACGACTTGCCGCTGTTCTTGGCAGTCTCGAGAGACTGGATGGCGTTGTTGAGAGCTGTAGACAGATCGTTCAGACCAGAATAGTTCATCTTCTTGAGAAGGTTCATCATTGAGTTCTCGGCAGGTGATGTGGCGTTCACGTCGCGAGTGCCGTAGAGCGTGTTCTTGATAGAGTAGATGTTGTCCTGATAGTCGATGAACGAACGGTGGCTGTAGGGCGACTCGATATAGTCAATTGACTCTCTTTCGCCATCCTCTGTTACGCCGGCATTGCCTGTGGCAACACGATAAGCCTGACCCAGCTTCTGGTCGGCAACCTCAGCGCAGATGTTGTCGCAGCCGCCGATGAATATCTGGTTCATTGTGCCCTGCCAAGAGTGATAACCTGTTGTGGCAGACGGTGAGAGCAGATGCTGACCGTAGCACATTGTGCCGTTGGCTGCCAGTCCGTTATAGCGGAGCGAAGTGAACACGTAGCTGGCGTTGCTGAGTACGCTCTTTGTCTCGTTGCTTGCTGCACTACCCATCCATGTAAACTCAAGGAGAGCAGTGATGTTCTTCACGTCAGCGGCTACAGCCTGGAGGAATGCCAGCTCGTCGATGCCCTTTACGGATGTCATGTCCTCTTCTGTATCGTTAGCTTTGAGAGCTTCTGCTGTGCGGTTCTTGCCATTACGGAAGAGCACGAACTCCATACCGTGGAAACCGAGCACAGACTGGAATTTGGTGTTGTTCTCAGATACGAACTTTGCAGGGTCGTCACCCTTGAAGCCTGCGATGAGAGTCTGGCTGTTAAGAGCGTTCTTTAGCTCTTTACGGTCGAGAGGCCATGAGTCGATATGCGGGTCGAGCTCGTTGTCAGAAGCCGAACCGAAGAGGAAAGCCTCACTGCGCTCCCACTCACGACGTGTGTCCTTGAATGCCTCGCATGCTGCGTCAATATGGCTCTGTGTCATAGTGCCAGCCTCTGCAGCCTTATAGAGGGTCTGAGAAGCGCTGTAGAGAGTGCGTGCGTTGGCGGCAAGAGCCTGGTATGTGGGGTACACGACGTTCTGGACGTAGTTCTTTGTCACCTTCTCCATATTCTTGTCGGAGTTGCTTATTGTGGTGGTGGCTTGTCCGATTTCGGGCAGTTCGAACTTCTCGTCGCCTCCGTTGTCATCACTACATGCACTGAATCCGAGTGCCATGGCTCCGAGAAGGAAAGCCATCACGAATTTCTGAATCTTTTTCATCGTTTTGTTACTATTAAATTATATGATTGGTTTTGTTGTTCTTTATTAAAGGAACTGTCCCTGATAAGCCACGCCAATGTTGATGGCTGGCTCGTCGTTATATTGTGCCTTGAACTTGCGATAGCTGTATTCGGCCTTCACGCATATCTGTGGCATTGGGTAATAGTTGATGCCACCGGCGAAAATCTTCTTGGAAGTGTATTCCTTCGAGCCTCCGAGATAAGAGTTATAGTATTCGAAATGGCCGAAGACATACAGCTTCTGGCGGTCTGCACGCAGCTTGGCTATCTGCGAGAACACGTCGTAACCCACCTCAATGCTTGTGGCGATGGCGTGCGAACCGAATGCCTGATTTGTCTGATACGGCTTGACGTACTGCGTGTTAGGCTTACGCATGGCGCTTATGGTCTTAGCGTCGCTTACGTATCCGTAGTCGGCATTGCCTCGTGCCACCCAGTTGTGGGCGTTGTAAGTGAAGTCGATGGCGCCGAGATATACGTTGCCCTTCACCTTCTTGTTCTTGCCCTTCTCCATGTCGTGAGGCACGGCGTTGTGCATTGACTGGCCGTAATATCCGCTCAGTCCGACGCGGAGTCCTGGCAGTGTGTAGTTGTCGATGCGGGCAGAGAAGCCGTACTTGTTGGCTGTCTCGAACTCGAACGGCTTCGTCGTGCCGGGATTAATCCATCCGTCGCGTGAGAATTGCCAAGCGTCAAGGCCGGCAATCATCTGCAACTCATAACGGAAGTCGCCTGAGAGTCCCCAGAACGAAACGCCTGTCTGGTGCCATGTGCAGGGGAGGATGGTGTTTTCGCCCTCAGGACGATAAACGGTGAAGAAATTGAGCGGCTCATGATAAGCGTTGGTCAAGCCTACGGGCACCACGATATGACCTGCGCGAATGTTGGCGAAACGTCCGAACGACTTCTGAATCCAGAACTGCTCCAGCTCCACCTCGCCTCCGCGCTCCTGCTCCTGCTCAAATTCGATGGACTCCTCTGCCTCGTATTCGATGGCAGAACCAGTGCCGCCGTGCTCAAACTCGATCTCCGTACCGAGAGTCCAACCCTTGCCGAAGTCGTAACCAAGATAGATAACGGCATGCGGTATGTCGAAGCGTCCGTGGCTCGGGTCGTTCTTGCGTGAGCTTGCCGAGCTGTATCGGTTGCCCGAATCGCTGTAGAAGTTGCGGCTCAGCGCCACCTCGCCATATCCGCCTACGCTAAGACGGTTGCCCTTCGAGTGCTGCATGACGCTGTCGGCAGCCACTGTCTGTGCCTGCATGGCGAGCGGCGAAAGGGCAAGAACCGCACAAGTTATTGAAAGGATTTCAGATTTCTTCATCTTTTTCGTTATTATAATATTGTTATTATTGCTTATCTGTTTGATGAAAATAATAACACAAAGTGTCCTTGATAGGATTTTGTCTTGGTGCTTAATTTCGTCTGCAAAGGTATTTATATCCGAAAAGGTAGACAATACCCAAATTTTGGTAAAATTTCTTAATGGTTGTTTTGGCGTTTTCGTTATTGTCGAAAGTTGGGGTATTTGACCATTTTTAGGTAATGAGAAGCATTTAAAAACACATTATAACGGAAAATACCTATATATAGTGATTGGTAATTTCGTGTTTTTTTTGTTATTTTGCAGCCGTAATAATAATTAATGTGACAAAAGGTAAGCGAATTTAGGCTTTCGTCCTTCGCTATTAGTCACAATTAGGTATAAGCAACTCAAATATGAAGCATCAGAAAATGTACGAGCCCGATGACAAGATGATTTCTCTTATCAGGGACAACTATAACCTGCTGCAGAGCCTTGGAAGCTTCGGCATAAGTCTCGGCTTCGGCGACAAGACCGTAAAGCAGGTGTGCGAGGAGCAGAAGGTGGACACATATACGTTCCTTGCGGTTGTGAATTTCACCATTAACGGCAACAGTTATCTTGAGGATGTCTCTAAATTGTCAGTACCTACGCTCCTTCAGTATCTCAGAGCAAGCCATGCTTACTACATAGAATTTCAGCTGCCGTTTATACGCCGCGAGCTTATGGACGCCCTTGACGAGAACGATAGCCTTGCCAAGCTTATAATGAAACTGTATGACGAATACGCCCGTTCGGTCACTACGCACATGAAGTACGAGGAGCGTAACGTCTATCCGTATGTGGAGGCACTGCTCGAAGGAAAGGTGGCTGGAAGCTTCGAGATTGACATGTACTCGAAGCATCACAGCCAGGAAAGCACGAAGTTGCGCGAGCTGAAGAGCATCATCATCAAGTATCTGCCCAGCGACGGGCTGCATAACAATCAGCTTTCAGCCACTCTTTATGATATATATAATAATGAGGAATGGCTTGCGCTGCACGCCCAGGTGGAGGACAACATATTTATTCCTGCTGTAAGACGACTGGAACAGAAATCGAAGCAGAGCGACGTGACAGCCAAGATATCCAATATGATAAGCAAGAATCAGGAAGGAACGGAGGCTCTCGGCGAGCGCGAAAAGGACGTCATTGTGGCGCTCGTGCAGGGTATGACCAACAAGGAAATAGCCGATCATCTGTGCATCGCTGTCAACACCGTCATCACTCACAGACGTAACATTGCGCGTAAGTTGCAGATACACAGCCCGGCAGGGCTTACCATTTACGCAATAGTTAACAACCTCGTGGATATCTCTACGGTAAAGCTATAAAATCGGCATTCTTTTAACAAGTTTTAAGGCGGAAAATTTTTCCGCTTTTTTTATGTCCAATAGGTACAGGAGTCACTTTTTTATAGTATCTTTGCAAACGTTTCGAGGAGGTGAAAGCCGAAACTTTTGCGGCAATGATTATCCGAAAAGTTTTCCAAAACGGACAACTTTTGGAAACTTCGAATTGAAAAAGTTTTCCAAAAAGGGTAACTTTTTAAGACTGCGACATAATAGAATTTACTAAAAATATTAAACTAAGCGATATGAAAGATTTTATAATTACCAAGCGTGATGGATCTCACGATAGGTTTTCTTTGGACAAGATAATGAACGCCATAATTAAGGCATTCCAGTCGGTCGGTGAAGACGTCGACTTGAATGCAGTCTCTAAGATTCTCAGTCACTTAAGCATTTCTGAGGGTATCACCGTAGAGGATATTCAGAACCAGGTGGAGGAGGCTCTTATGCGCGAGGGTTATTATAAGGTAGCTAAGTCTTTCATGCTCTATCGTCAGCGTCACAACGAGGATCGCGAGACGTTGGAGAAGCTTAAGTTCCTGACTGATTATTGCAAGGCATCGAATGCCGCCACTGGTTCAAAGTTTGACGCAAATGCAAACGTGGAGCACAAAAACATCGCAACTCTTATCGGAGAATTGCCCAAGGCAAGCTTCATCCGTCTGAACCGCCGTCTGCTCGTCGACCGTATCAAGCAGATGTTCGGAAAGGACGTGGCAGAAGAGTATATCGACAAGCTCAACCACCACTTTATATATAAGAACGACGAGACATCGCTTGCCAACTACTGCGCATCCATTACTATGTATCCGTGGCTTATGAAAGGCACTGGTCCTATCGGTGGCAACTCTACCGCTCCGACCAACCTCAAGTCGTTCTGTGGAGGCTTCGTCAATATGGTGTTCATGGTGTCAAGTATGCTTAGTGGCGCATGTGCCACACCGGAGTTCTTGATGTACCTTAACTACTTCATCGGTAAGGAATATGGCATCGACTACTGGAAGGAAGCCGACAAGGTGGTGGACCTTTCCGTTAAGCAGCGCACCATTGACAAGATCATCACAGACTGCTTCGAGCAGATTGTCTATTCCATCAACCAGCCTACCGGCGCACGCAATTATCAGGCTGTGTTCTGGAACGTGGCTTATTATGACAAACCATACTTCGAGAGTCTCTTCGGCGACTTTATGTTCCCCGACGGATCGAAGCCCGACTGGAACGGTCTCTCATGGTTGCAGAAGCGCTTCATGAAGTGGTTTAACAAGGAACGCACCAAAACCGTGCTGACTTTCCCCGTGGAGACAATGGCGCTCCTCACCAAGGACGGCGATGTCATTGACAAGGAGTGGGGCGACTTCACAGCGGAGATGTATTCAGAGGGTCACTCTTTCTTCACATATATGAGCGACAACGCTGACTCGCTCAGCTCGTGCTGCCGTCTGCGCAACGAGATTCAGGACAACGGCTTCAGCTATACGCTCGGAGCTGGTGGCGTGTCAACAGGTTCGAAGAGCGTGCTCACCATCAACCTGAACCGCTGCATACAGTACGCCGTGAAGAACGGACTCGACTATGCTGACTATCTTTCAGAGGTTATCGACCTTTGCCATAAGGTGCAGCTGGCTTACAACGAAAACCTCAAGGAACTGCAGAAGCAGGGCATGCTGCCGCTCTTTGATGCCGGATACATCAATATGAGCCGTCAGTATCTCACCATCGGCGTGAACGGTCTGGTTGAGGCTGCCGAGTTTATGGGCTTGAAGATCAGCGACAATCCTGACTATCTCCACTTCGTGCAGAAGGTGCTCGGACTGGTGGAGAAGTTCAATAAGCAGTATCGCACTAAGGAAGTGATGTTCAACTGCGAGATGATTCCTGCCGAGAACGTGGGCGTGAAGCACGCCAAGTGGGACCGTGAGGACGGCTATTTCGTTCCACGCGACTGCTATAACAGCTACTTCTACGTTGTGGAGGACGACTCATTGAACATCGTGGACAAGTTTAAGATGCATGGCGCTCCTTACATCGAGCACCTTACAGGTGGCTCAGCGTTGCACATGAACCTTGAGGAACATCTCTCAAAGGCTCAGTATCGTCAGCTTCTGCGCGTAGCGGCAAAGGAGGGATGCAACTACTTCACGTTCAATATCCCCAACACCATTTGCAACGATTGTGGTCATATCGACAAGCGTTACCTGAAGAAATGTCCGCATTGCGGCAGTGAGAACGTCGACTATATGACACGTATTATTGGCTATCTGAAGCGCGTAAGCAACTTCTCGCAGGCTCGTCAGCAGGAGGCAGAGCGTCTTTTCTATGCAGGAGCCAATCAGCCGCTGCAGGACTAAGAGTCAGAAACCCCTAACATTTATAATATAGTAATTATGCTTAATTATCTCAATACAGGAATTGTCTTTCAGGAAATCCCGGATGAGGTGACATTGTCCATCAACATCACGGGATGTCCGTGCCGCTGTCCGGGCTGTCACAGCCAGTATCTGTGGGAGAACATCGGCGAACCGCTTACGCCGATGGTGCTCGATAAGTTTATGAGACAGTATGGCGGCGACATTACGTGCATCTGCTTTATGGGTGGCGACGCTGACCCGAAGTATGTCAGCCAGCTGGCGCAGTATCTGCATCGTGAGCATGAAGGACTGAAGGTGGCGTGGTATAGCGGTCGTCAGACTTTCCCGAAGTCAATACGCAAGCGCGACTTCGACTACATCAAGCTTGGTCCGTACATTGAGCATCTCGGATGTCTCAAGGAACGCACCACCAACCAACGCCTCTATAAGCGTGCTGTTGGTGATGACTTTACGGACATCACGTCGCGTTTCTGGAAGAAATAAGAGTGTAAGAAAACATTAACTTTGGCAATGAGTGAGACAATTCACAAACCAAGTATAGCAATCATCGACCCCAACACGCTCGCCGTGTTGGGGTTGACGCATTTATTAGAGTCGGTGATGCCTAAAATCACCTTAGACGCTTACGGGTCGTTTGCAGAACTTGAGGCAAACCATCCCGAGCGTTATTTTCATTTCTTTGTGGACGTTCGTATTGTCCTTTCGCATATGGCTTTCTTTCAGGCGCAGCGCCACAAGACCATTGTCCTCGTCAATTCGCTTGCCGATGAGGACGCGTCCGTAGGTTCGTTCCACACTATATGCGTGAGTCAGTCAGAGAAGCAGCTGCTCCGTTCGCTGCTCATGCTCGAACAGCACGCCCATGCCCATGGAAAGAATCTTCCGTCTGTGCTGAAAGAAGACGCGCCAATGGCAGACGACCGAAGCATGGCGTGTCCGCTGTCGGCGCGTGAAATGGAAGTGATGGCGCTGGTGGTGAAGGGAAACATCAACAAGGAGATAGCCGAACGACTCAGTCTGAGTCTGCCCACCGTGGTGTCGCATCGCAAGAATGTGATGGCAAAGCTCGGCATTCATTCAGTGTCTGCCCTGACAATATACGCCGTTATGCACGGTCTTGTGGATGTGAATGAGATATAAAGATAGTATTGTCTGTTTAGACATATAAAAGCGGTATAGGAATCTTGCTATTGAGTTCCTATACCGCTTTTTTGTATGCTTTAGGCTGATTTCTACTACAGCACTGGAGCGAGGAAATGGGCAAACCATCCTACGAACTTCTGCCATCCAGTGCGGAATTCTTTCCACTTTTCTGGTGTAAGCTTAAAGCTGCGCGTCTTGTCGTGGTCGAACATGTGCGACAGTTCTGCCGTTGTGCAGGGGTCGATTATTACGGCGTTCTCCTCGTAGTCGAAGCGCAGGCTGCGTGAATTGAGGTTTGCGCTGCCCACTGTACAGAACAGTCCGTCCACCATTATTATCTTAGTGTGATGGAATCCCGGTTCGTAAATATATACGTCCACGCCGTGCTTCATCAGCTTGTGTACGTTGTAGAACACGCAGTCGGGCGTCAATGGGATGTCGCTCTTTGCCGATACCATCACCTCCACCTTTACGCCGCGCTTTACGGCACGCTTAAGAGCGCGTTTTAGCTTGCCGGTTAGGGTGAGGTAGGGGTTGACGAGCTTTATGCTGTCCTTGGCATCGTTGATGGCATTGATGTAGAACTGGCGTATGATCTTGTTGGATGTACGCGGTTCGCGATTGATAATGCCCACCATCTTGTGTCCCGCTGTGCAGCAGGTGTCAGGCTTGAGGTCGTGAAAGTAATAGCCTCCGCGTATGCCTCGGAAGTATTTAGCTCCGTGAACGTTTTGTCGTGCCGTCTTGTTCCATATTCTGAGAAAGATGGCCTGCAGCGTGTTCACCTCGTCGCCGTCAATGCGGCAGTGCATGTCGCGCCATTCTCCCACCTGTGGCGTTCCGTTTATGTAATAGTCTGCCACGTTCATACCTCCCGTATAGGCTATCTGTCCGTCTATTACCACAATCTTACGGTGGTCGCGATGGAGCACATGATTAATCCAAGGGAAGCGTATGGGGTCGAATTCATAAATCTCGATGCCACGCTTGCGTATTGCCTTTATGTGCTTCTTGAGAAGCGGCTGGTTGTTAGAGTCGTTCCCGAATCCGTCGAAGAGGGCACGCACTTCCACGCCTTCCTTCGCTTTCTCTGCAAGCAGGTCGAAGAGTAGGGAGGCTATCGAGTCGTTTCTGAAATTGAAGTATTCGAGGTGCACGCTGCTGCGTGCTTGTCTTATTGCGCAGAACATGTCGTCGAACTTCTCCTGCCCGCTCATAAGCAGCGTCACGCTGTTGTTGTCAGAGAATCGGATGCCTTCTTCACGCAGCTGTCTTACGATGGTTGAGTCGCTTCTCTGGGCGTCGGCTGCGGAGAGGAGGCAGAAGTTGGCGATAATGGTTACGATTAATGTCCTGAATGTCATTCTTGCTTTTGCTTTCTTTATACCTTGCAACGTATTCCTTTATACCATGCAACGGTAATGGTCTACCACTCCGAGTAAGTGTTGCTTGTCGTCTACGACAAGGACTGAGTGGATTTTATATTTGTTCATTATCTTTTGTATCTCGCTGATCTTGGTAGTCGGGAGCACCATCTTAGGCGTTGTTGTCATGATGTCCTCCACGTGCTTGACGAAGAAATGCTCTTTCCATTTCTCCATGGCTCGTCGGATGTCGCCGTCCGTGATAAGACCTACCACGCGGTTGTCCTCCATTGCCACGCCCAGTCCGAGCTTTCCTTTGCTGACGAGAATGATGGCGTCGCCGAGATTCATGTCGCGTGTAAGTACGGGTAGGTCGTCAGAGCGCATCACGTCTTCAGCCGTTGTAAGGAGTCGCTTGCCGAGTGATCCGCCGGGATGGAACTGTGCGAAGTCGCGCGGCTTGAAGTCGCGCACCTTCATCAGCGCCACAGCAAGGGCGTCGCCCATAGCGAGAGTAGCCGTGGTGCTGCTTGTCGGGGCGAGGTTGAGCGGGCAGGCTTCCTTCTCCACACGCACATTGATATGCGCCGTGCTGTATTTTGCAAGGAGCGAATCGGGATTGCCGCTCATGCCGATGATGGGGATTTGCATGTGCAGCACCATGGGAATGAATCTCAGCAACTCGTCTGTCTGACCAGAATTGCTGATGGCAAGAACGACGTCGTCCTTGGTCATAACGCCAAGGTCGCCGTGATAGACGTCAAGAGGATTGATAAAGAAGGACGGCGTGCCCGTGCTGGAAAGCGTGGCTGCTATCTTGGCTCCGATGTGTCCGCTCTTTCCCACGCCCGTAACGATTACCTTTCCGTGGCAGTTGAACATCAGTTCCACAGCTTTCTCGAAGTTCTCGTCCAGTCGTGGTATGAGATTGAGCATTGCTTCTGCCTCGTCTTTTATGCAATGGGCGGCATATTCGTTCACATGCTTTAGTCGTTCTGAAGCTATATCGTTCATGTTGATTATTTTATTGTTTGTCGTTTTATTTGAATCCGGTTTGGAATCTGATTTAGTGAGATTCTATTCAAGAAGCTTTTCCACCAGTCCTTCCAGCTTGTCGAGGAAGAGCATGTTGGGTCCGTCGCTCAGCGCATTGTCTGGGTCGGGGTGCACTTCGAAGAAGTAGCCGTTGGCACCGAAAGCCTTTGCTGCCAATGCCATTGACGGCACGAAGCGGCGGTCGCCTGATGTCTTGCCTCCGCCGGCTCCCGGTCGCTGCACGCTGTGTGTGCAGTCCATCACCACGCGTGGCGTGATGTCGAGCATATCTGCGATGTTTCTGAAGTCCACCACGAGGTTGTTATATCCGTACATGTTGCCGCGTTCGGTGAGCCACACCTCCTTTGCTCCGGCTTCCATGGCTTTCTCCACCGGATAACGCATGTCCATGCCGCTGAGAAACTGTGCTTTCTTTATGTTTACAGTCTTGCCTGTCTTGGCTGCTGCAACGAGCAGGTCGGTTTGTCGGCAGAGGAAGGCAGGAATCTGCAGCACGTCACACACCTCGCCGGCAGGTTCAGCCTGATAGCTCTCGTGTATGTCCGTAAGGACGCGCAGTCCGTAGCGCTCCTTAATGTCTGCGAGCATCTGCAGTCCTTTGTCGAGTCCCGGACCGCGGAATGAGTGGATGGATGTGCGGTTGGCCTTATCGAAGGAGGCCTTGAATATGATGTCGGTGCCGAGCTTGGCATTGATGCGCACAATTTCCTCGGCTACAGTGTTGAGCAGCTCCTGCGATTCGATGACGCATGGACCGGCGATGAATAGTGGTTGCATATGAAGGGTTATATCGTTTATTAGTTTTACAATTGCGTTTCTATAGTATAACAATGCAAAGGTAATAAATTTTCTATACAATTACATTCTACACATCATTAATAAAATAAATAATAAAAAAAGCTTTACTGTAGATTGCCGGGTGTCTTGCCCTTGGAATCTTGCAGTAAAGCTTTCTAAATGTATTGTCTTAACCCTAAAGTAGGATGAATGTATTGTCTTAAGATGATATGTCTTATTCGGCTGAGACAAACTCGTCGAGGAAGCGTGTGTCGTTCTCAGAGAACATACGGAGGTCAGCCACACGATACTTCAGGTTGGTGATACGCTCGATGCCGAGACCGAAAGCGTAGCCTGTGTATACCTTGCTGTCTATGCCGCAAGCCTCGAGGACGTTCGGGTCCACCATACCGCAACCGAGAATCTCCACCCATCCGGTGTGCTTGCAGAAGCCGCAGCCCTTGCCGCCGCAGATGTGGCATGAGATGTCCATCTCAGCGCTTGGCTCTGTGAAGGGGAAGTAGCTTGGACGCAGACGGATTTTTGTGTCCGGACCGAAAAGCTCGCGTGCAAATGTCAGCAACACCTGCTTGAGATCGGTGAACGATACGTTCTTGTCGACGTACAGACCTTCGAGCTGATGGAAGAAGCAGTGGGCGCGTGCCGAGATGGCCTCGTTACGATATACACGACCCGGGCAGATTACGCGGATGGGCGGTTCCTGATGCTCCATGATGCGGCTCTGGTCGTTGGATGTGTGTGAGCGAAGGAGGATGTTCTTTGTGACATCCAAGCCGCTTTGCTCAATGAAGAACGTGTCCTGCATGTCGCGTGCGGGATGGTCAGCGGCGAAGTTCAGCTTTGTAAAGACATGAAGGTCGTCGTCAATCTCCGGTCCTTCGGCGAGGGTGAAGCCCATGCGCTGGAAGATGTCGATGATCTGATTCTTTACGATAGTGAGCGGATGGCGTGTGCCAAGCTGTATTGGGTAAGCTGAGCAGGTAAGGTCGAAGTCGTCAGACGACTCCTCTGCCTCTGCGTTCTGCTCCTTTAGCTCGTTGATTTTCTGCAATGCGAGCTGCTTGAGCTCATTGATCTTTATTCCGACAGCCTTCTTCTGGTCTGCAGCAACGTTACGGAAGTCAGCCATAAGCGCTGTGATTTCACCTTTCTTGCTGAGATACTTCAGTCGGAGCTGTTCTATCTCTTCGGCGTTGCTTGCCTGGAGATTGCTCACTTCTTTGAGAAGCTGATCTATCTTTTCTAAAATCATATCTTGAAAAATAAAGTATTTTTTAATGTATGTTCTTGTATGTTTTATGCGTGTCACCGCCTTTAAATTGTATGCGCCGACAGTGGCTCGTTAAAAAACAATGCAAAGGTAATATTTTTTGATTTAAAAAAGAACTATATCGAAATAAAGTTGTACTTTTGTAGTCAAAATTTGAGGGGTAGGCTAATGTCCTACAATATAGTATGAAAAAAGTAATTGTGTTTATTGTGCTGGGCGTTTTCGTCGGCATGGTATGTTTTTCTTCTGTAGGTTGTTCGGGTAAGAAACCTGAGCCAGTTGACTCCGACAGCATCAGTGCCATTTCTGACACGACGGCTGCAGACACTCTCGACCAGATTATCGCGGATACTCCGATGCCATCGGCTGCAGACGAGTTGTTCGACGATTTCTTCTTCAATTTCGCCGCCAACAGAAAGCTTCAGATGAAGCGAATCGTTTTCCCCTTGCCCGTCATTGCGGGTAAGGACACTACGTTTCTGCCCAAGAAACGCTGGAAGATGGACCACTTCTTCATGCATCAGGATTTCTACACGCTTATTTTCGACAACATGAAGCAGATGAATGTCGTGAAGGACACCACCATCAATCATGTCGTGGTGGAGCGCATAAATCTTCCGCGCCGTTATGTCAAGGGATATGTCTTCAATCGTATTCGTGGCGAATGGAAGATGACGTCCATTGTCAAGACGAGTCTGAAGGCCAGCAAGAACGCCTCTTTCCTTTCTTTCTACCATAAGTTCGTACGCGATACGGCTTTCCAGGTGAGAAGCGTAAACGACCCCCTTGAGTTTACCGGACCTAATCCTGACGACGACTTCAGCAGCATGTCGGGCATACTTGCGCCTGAGCAGTGGCTGTCGTTCGCGCCTGAACTGCCATCCGGCACCATTTACAATATCATTTACGGACAACGCTATACGGAGAGCAATCAGAAGATTTTCGTTATCCGTGGCATTGCCAACGGTCTTGAGACCGAGCTGACGTTCCGCCGTAAGGGTGGACATTGGAAACTAATGAAACTTTTAATGTGATGATGAAAGACTTCCTTGATCATAGCCTCTTGGCTCACAACACCTTCGGCATCGAAGCAAGATGCCATCGCTTTATTGAGTTCTCCACCATTGAAGAGGCGCAGGCTGCTGCTGGCATTGTGCGTGAAGCTGGTCTTCCTCTCCTCATCGTAGGCGAGGGCAGCAATCTGTTGCTCACGCGTGACTTTTCCGGCATCGTGCTCCATTCTGCCATAATGGGACGTGAGGCCACTCCGCAAGCTGACGGCAACATCATGCTTCGTTGCGGTTCCGGCGAGACTTGGGACGACATTGTGGCGTATTGCGTGGAGAAAGGATGGTATGGTTCGGAGAATCTGTCGCTCATCCCGGGAGAAGTGGGTGCGAGTGCTGTGCAGAACATCGGAGCTTATGGCGTGGAGGCGAAGGACCTTATATATAAGGTGGAGGCTGTTGAGATAGCCACAGGACGCGTCGTTGAGTTCTCCAACGAGGAATGTCGCTATGCTTATCGTGACAGCCGTTTCAAGCACGGATGGAAGAACCGCTATCTGGTCACCTACGTCACATATCGTCTTTCTTCCTCATTCACTCCCGACCTCGACTACGGCAACATCCGTTCCTCGCTTGAGGCAGAGGGCATTGCCGTGCCTACAGCCAACCAGCTGCGTCAGACCATCGTGAAGATTCGCAAGGCAAAATTGCCAGACCCGCGTGTGACAGGCAATGCAGGCAGCTTCTTTATGAATCCGATTGTCGCTCGCGACGTTTACGAACGTTTGGCAGCGCAATATCCCGGGATGCCGCATTACGATATGGGTGAAGCCGGCGTGAAGATTCCTGCAGGATGGATGATAGAGCAATGCGGATGGAAGGGACGTTCGTTGGGACGTGCCGGAGTGCATGACCGTCAGGCTCTTGTACTCGTCAATAAGGGAGGAGCTACTGGCAATGACGTTGTCTGTCTTTATAAGCGCATAATAGAAGACGTCAAGGCTAAGTTCGGCATCGACATTCATCCGGAAGTTAATGTCATTTAGTTTTATTGAATGCGTTAAAGATAATAGGATAAGATAATAAAGAAAAAGGTTGACAATCTTGCTGAACAGGATTTTAATTGTTCAGAGATTGTCAACCTTTTTCTATGTTGTCGTTTTTATTGTTTCCGCTTCACACGTTTCAGTGTGTGGCTTTCCACCAAGCCGTCTGTTTCTTTGTCTCCACCACGCGTTCGTGCTTTGACGGGTCTGAGGTGGTCATGCCGGAGAAAGCGTTTACGGCTATGGCTTTTCTTCCAGTGTAAGAGTAAATCTTTTCCGTGCAAGCCTTATAGGGCACGAGCTGACTGAGTAGCGTGTTGAATTCCGTGAGGCTTGTCTCGTCATCTGCGCACAGATGCTTCACGTAGTCGCCGAAGTCGTAATAGACTGTGGGGGTGAAGTGGTCTGCGTCGAGGTCCTGAATCTTGTCTATGTCAGCGTCGTCAATGGTGTGGAGCGCATTGATGTTCTTCATAAGAGCCGCCATCTGGTCAATGTAGGCGCAGTCAGTAACGCCGATTGCACCGTATGGCATGTCGTACTTCGAGTAGAAATCATGAAATTCTGTGCATACACTCTTATAGTCGGGCTGCGCCTGCATCAGATACTTGAAGATGTTCTGATAAGGCATGCCGAAAGCCATAACCTCCGATGTGGACGCTATCACGTGGTCTGTAACGGTGCGCAGGTCGTACGCCACTTCTATGGTAGAGAGATAGCAGTCATCAAAGAGGATAAACTGCATCTTCATTCCTGCATTGGTTATCGACTTTGCAAAGTCGGGTATCTCTATCTGGTATTCTGGTGATGTTCCTCCGAAGAATCTTGTGGCTACATTCTTCTTTCCGTTAGACGGCAACCATCCCTCTCCGTGGCATCCAACAATCATGGCGTATGTCTTGGCAGGGGCATACACCTTCACCTGTCCCAGCAGGGCAGTGCGTCCCTCTGTGGTGAGATATGTCGGGGATGTGTATGTGGCAACGGTGTCGCGCACGCATCTTTTTCCGTTGTAAGTGATGTTGATAAGATTGCCCACATTGCCGTTCTTGGCAATGAATACGATAAGGTGTGTGTTGCCGAGACCGCCGTTTTCTGCTATTGCTCTCTCCATATCCCCGATGTTGGTGAGGAAGTTATAGTAGAGGCTTCCTGAATTTCCGCTGTATGGCATGAAGACGAAGATGGTTTTCTCTGCCGTTACGGGAGGCTTGGGGTTGTCGGAGTTTTCTGCCTTTCCGCACGATGCCATCGTAATGACAGCTATGGCAATGAGAATGGCTGATAATAGTTTTTTCATATAGTCTGTAAAAAAGCATGGAGGGTGTTACAGGTCTGCGTTGTTTCCGCCGTCCTGCAGCACCCTCCATATTGTTTTTGTTATTCTGAATGTCAGTTTAGTCTTCTTTTTAAAGACCCTTGCTTACTTTCCCTTCAGAGCCGCGATAGACTCCTTCAAGGCAGCAATCTTCTCTTCCGAGTCGCTCTGCTTCTTGCGCTCCATAGCTACGACAGCCTCCGGAGCGTGTGCCACGAACTTCTCGTTAGAGAGCTTCTTCTTCACACCGGCGAGGAAACCTTCGAGGTGCTTGAGCTGTGCCTCCTGCTTTGCAATCTCTGCCTCCACGTCAATCATGTCGCCGAGGGGTACTGCAAACTCGTCTGTGCCTACCATGAAAGCGGCAGCTGTGGCGTCCTTCTCTGCTACTACGTTGATGGCAGAGAGATTTGCCATCTTTGTGATTACAGCCGCGAAGTCCTCGTATGCGTTCTTTCCTACAGCCTGCAGTGTGAGTGCGTCCTTGTTGGGGATGTTCTTCTGGTTGCGTACTGTACGCACGCCAGCTACAATCTGCTTAACGTTCTCAATGGCTGCAGCAAGGGCGTTGTCCTCCTCTGTGGGAGCGTCCAGCTTCAGCTCGGCACGCATGATCGACTCGCCGTCCTTGCGGTCGTAGATGTGCTGCCAGAGTTCCTCGGTGATGAACGGCATAAACGGATGGAGCATCTTCAGGAGGTTCTCAAAGAAGGCGAGAGTCTGATTGTATGATGTGGCATCGATTGGCTGTCCGTATGCCGGTTTCACCATCTCAAGATACCAGCTTGAGAACTCGTCCCAGAACAGCTTGTATACTGCCATCAGCGCCTCTGACAGACGATACTTCGAGAAGAGATCGTTCACCTCCTCGTTGGTCTGCTTCAGCTTAGCCTCAAACCACTTTGCTGCGATGGCGTTGGCCTCAGGCTGCTCACCTTCAGCCACCTGCCAGCCCTTGACAAGGCGGAAGGCGTTCCATATCTTGTTGTTGAAGTTGCGTCCCTGCTCGCAGAGGCTCTCGTCGAAGAGAATGTCGTTGCCTGCGGGAGCCGAGAGCATCATACCCATACGCACGCCGTCGGCGCCATACTTCTCGATAAGGGCAATCGGGTCGGGCGAATTGCCAAGACTCTTCGACATCTTGCGGCCCAACTTGTCGCGAACGATACCAGTGAAGTAAACATTGCGGAAAGGCACGTCCTTCATATACTCCTCGCCAGCCATAATCATACGGGCCACCCAGAAGAAGATGATGTCCGGACCGGTTACGAGGTCGCTTGTCGGATAATAGTACTTTATCTCCTCGTTGCCAGGATTGTTGATGCCGTCGAACAGTGAGATAGGCCAGAGCCATGAAGAGAACCATGTGTCGAGAGCGTCCTCATCGTGAACGAGCTGGTCGGCTGTGATGTTCTCATAGCCCTCCATCTTGCGAGCCTCCTCAAGAGCCTCTTCCTTTGTGAGCGCTACGACGAACTTCTCCTCTTCGCCCTCGGCAGTGGGGAGGAAGTAAGCCGGGATGCGGTGTCCCCACCAGAGCTGACGTGAGATACACCAGTCCTGGATGTTCTCCAGCCAGTTGCGGTATGTGGTGACGTATTTTGTCGGGTGGAACTTAATCTTGCCCTCGAGTACTGGAGGCAGAGCGATGTCAGCGAAGTGCTGCATAGAAAGGAACCACTGCTTGCAGAGGCGCGGCTCTACGGCTGTGTCCTGATTGCGCTCCGAATAGCCCACCTTGTTGTCGTAGTCCTCAATCTTCTCCATCAGGCCGGCAGCCTTCAGGTCTTCAACAATCTGCTTGCGTACGTCCATGCGGTCCATGCCTACGTACATGCCGGCAGCCTCAGAGATGGTGCCGTCAGGATTGAAGATGTCGATGGTCTCGAGGTTGTGAGTCTTGCCGAGAGCGTAGTCGTTGACGTCGTGTGCAGGAGTAACCTTCAGACAGCCAGTACCGAACTCAATGTCTACGTAGCGGTCCTCGATAACGGGGATGACGCGGCCTACGAGCGGCACGATTACCTTATGACCGCGGAGCCACTGGTTCTTCGGGTCCTTCGGGTTGATGCACATAGCAGTGTCGCCCATGATGGTCTCAGGACGGGTTGTGGCTACGACAGCGTAGTAGCGTCCGTCAGCGTCCTGATGAAGCACCTCGCCCTCGCAACCGGTAGGCACGACGGGGTTGGTGTCGGCGTCAGCCACGTAATAGCGCAGGTTGAAGAGATGGCTCTTCTCGTCGCGATAGATAACCTCCTCTGTAGAGAGCACAGTCTGTGCCTTCGGGTCCCAGTTCACCATGCGGAGTCCGCGATAGATGAGTCCCTTCTTGTAGAGGTCAACGAATACCTTGAGCACGCTCTCCGAACGCTTCTCGTCCATAGTGAACGATGTGCGGTCCCAGTCGCAGCTGGCACCGAGGCGACGGAGCTGCTTGAGGATGATTCCACCGTGCTCGTTGGTCCAGTTCCAGGCATGCTCGAGGAACTGCTCGCGTGTGAGGTCGCGCTTCTTGATGCCCTGCTCAGCGAGGCGGTTGACCACCTTAGCCTCGGTGGCGATAGAAGCATGGTCGGTGCCCGGCACCCAGCATGCGTTCTTGCCCTCCATGCGAGCACGACGCACGAGAATGTCCTGTATAGTATTGTTGAGCATGTGGCCCATGTGTAGCACACCCGTTACGTTTGGCGGGGGTATTACTATTGTGTAAGGCTGACGTCCGTCCGGCTTGCTGCTGAACAGCTTGTTGTCCAGCCAGTACTGGTACCATTTCGATTCCACTGCTTGTGGATCATACTTTGATGCTAATTCCATATTGTGTGTTATGTGTTATGTTTCTTTTAATTTGCAAAATTAGTAAAAAAGTGTGGGATAACAGCCATTAGCTTTAAATAAAAGTTGCATCTCTGTACTGAGCACTATACCAACAACGCTATCAATAGACTGATTTTTTTTCTTCTCATCGAATATTCGTTCGTAAGGCATCTTGTATTTGGCTTTCAATTGCCACGACCCATCTGATTATCATCGAACAAAATGATAATCCCAACAATATATACATGAAAATGTCAACAGCTTTTTTCATAAGGTATGGTTTAGGCTTTACATATGCATGTACAATAAATAACATTTCCTGAGGATTTTATGTTTCAATTGACCAAGGAAGAATGTTTAAGGTCGCAAATTGCGACCTTAAACGAAGGACGTGGACAACACTTGAAATATATGCCTTATGTATTTACGAAAAACGGAGTTGCTATGCTTAGCAGTGTTTTGCGTAATCATTGTGGTGAAAACATAATTCGAAATTTAATACAAGAACTTATATTTTTCCCATTACTTTGAGCAGGTTTCCATCTTGGCATATTTAACAATAATTCCAACAATAGAGAGTCTGTTCTATTACATTTCTGCACATTAATAAAGTTTACACTTGTTACTTTTCCAAACGAATCAACACCTAACTCTATATTGTATGTAAACCTTTCCAAAGAATCAGGATTGAAATTCTTGAAAATATATTCTACTTCAGAGTTATACAATCTATTAGAAAAACTGGCAACTCTTTGACGGGGAAACATAGTGTCAATCTCTATATTGTTGTCTATTCCTTTGTAAGGAATCTGTGTGGGTTTACATGCACACACAGATGAAACTATTAATATTAAGTAGATGTTGAAAATTAGTTTATATCGAGAATTTTGCGTAGATTTGTGCA